>JAESFL010000446.1_pt1 | contig 29290 bp, 31 predicted proteins | sample 9269401 | NCBI WGS metagenome assembly JAESFL01 (sample SAMN14506025, study PRJNA617098) | algae metagenome | isolation source: Gloeocapsa sp. UFS-A4-WI-NPMV-4B04 and co-occurring heterotrophs from desert... | place: USA: Utah | collected 2006-10-01 | reverse complement strand
ATTACTATGGCTGTAAATGCGATTACGGATGAAAGTGCTCTCAATTGGTTTAATCATTGTGGGCTTTTCTTTGAGCCTATTAGATAGCTCTTTTTGTAGTTGGTTTGATCTCAAATTGCTGTAAGTCCTCGATGATATTCCTCAATTGACCAAGCTTTCCTCAGCCAGTTGCAACCGTTGTAATTCCTCTAGATTCAGGTCATTGGTTGCCCAGTAATCAATGTCACCGTCTGGGGTGACAATCTTGAATACTTTGGCGAAACCATACCCTTTGAGATGCACTACTGTACCCGTCAGCAAGATATCGGTCTCAGACAGCGGACGATTCTCCGTGTTGTCGGGATTGACGTGACGATTACGTTTGAGCCGCGTCAACCAAACCCAACCATAGCTGCGAATTAACTTGAGATTATCGAGACTACTGTACCAGCTATCAAAAACTACACACTGAGGAGCGAACCCATGTTCCCTCGCCGTTTCTAGCATCGAGCGGAAATGGTTATTTTTTGTTGCACCGTCGACAAGCTTCTCGTAAAATCGATAGTCTACGGGAATGTGCCGATCTCCTTCCGTCCAAAGCAGTGTTATCAAATTAATGCCTTGTACCACCCGTCCATGCTTACCCGACCAATGCCTCGTGACTAACTCCATCTTCTGGGCATAGAACTTGTCTAACGTCGAGTCATCAATGACAAGAATTCCACTTTTTAAGCTCACGTGCCGCGACGCTTCCTGCCATAGAACGGCGCTCGATGGCTCCATGCGATGCAACAGGCGGGTAATCGCATCGTGGGCAGGTGGATTTTCCGACTCTGGTTGAACCCGTTCTGCCTCCATACAACTGTAGGCCTTCTGCGTTGCAATCAAAAAGTCAATGTAATCGTACTCGTTTACTTTTGGTCGGTTCATCCTTTCGTTCTATCGCACCCACGTTCTTTTCTCAACTGCGTAAGTCCTGAACTCTAAATCAACCAAAATCTCAGCGCCTAAATCAACATTACTACGTTCTTCTAACTTTTTACTTCTAGCAACACTGAAAGCTTGGCAGGGAAAAGAACACCACAGAACATCTACTTTTTCCAAGTGATAAGGGTTTAGGTTTTGGGCGAAACCACAAATTACATCTCCAACATTTGCTTTGTAAACCGATGCTATTTCTGGGTCAGACTCAATCGCCCAGCCATGCTTTAACCCAGCCGCCAGCATCCCCAAGGATGCTCCGCCGCCTCCGCAGCAGATATCTCCAAATATTGCCGCCATTACCCCTAAACCTTCTGTAGAGTTCTTGGGTCAACAAAATACACTTTTAACGGCGGTACTAAACGAGTAGAACGCACCGAGTTACTTGGGTTATCAGCCGTGCCTCTGCCTGAATTCGTTGGTGCTGAGGAAGCCGCATAATAAAGCCTGGTTCTGTTTTGCTTTGGCTGAGGACGGTAGTATATTTTGCACTCTTTTTCAAGCTTTCTCAGCAACTGCCCAACAGTTGCCACACTAACGCTCAGTTGAACTGCAAGAGACTCTTTTCTCTGACCTGGGGAATTCATAAGAAGTGTTAGCAATTTTTCTTGCCTTAATAGCAACGAATCAGCTTTCTTATAGTTCGCTCTAGCCCTCTGCTTTTTGCACACCCCGCCCCATACATCATTAGGCAGAACTCCTGTCGGAAATACCAGCCGCGTTGTGGGTGATTCTCGCGTTAAGGAGATCGCCCTACTCAAGCGGACGATGCTGAGGATTTCCCAGCAGGAGTCATATAGCTCCCACACCACAACGAGGGTCATACCATCCGCTCGATTAATCACAGTAGATAATGGCTTCATTGCTTTGCCTCCAATAGCTCAGAATTGATCAGCTTGAGCCTCAAGCATTTGCCACGCTGAGGCTCAAGTTGTATTTGGCGAGATATTTATCAACAGTTTTTACTAATGAAAATGCTGACGTTCTTTCTAGAGCGATCGCTTCTGTAATGTGTGGCAACATTACTTTTCTCCTTGAAAAGCGCACATCACTTTTCTGCGAGTGAAAAGCGCATTGTTTCCACTCGCAGCATTTGAATTAATGCGCCATTTGGTGGTCAAAACTTTACGACGCTAAGGCTAATCGACTGCAACCGCCAGTTCCCCATTGGCTAGCTCTTGCGGTTGCAGCGTAAACCAGTTGTTAAAAATCTTCTAAATCGCCATCCTCTACTGCCAGTCCTCCAACTTTGTGCTGCATCTGCGCTTTGTATTTAACACTTTTGAGTACGGGAGCAGCTTGAGCTTTCACACTGTTTTTCGCCTGATGCCACAAAAACTCTGCAACTGCTTCTGCGTCCTCATCTGGGTCAACTTTCGCGTAAAGACTAATGCTAAGTTCAAGACTCTCGTAGTTAGTGAGATTAAATTTCCGTCGGTACTCAACGCCCACTGTGTTTATCTGCATATGTCAAATTTTTGGGTAAAGATGTTTTTCAATTCCCCCGCCACATCATCTAATTGCTACGGAATAGGCAGGTTGTTTTCTATGTTTTGTTGTCGATCAAAAGCTCTACTTAAGCGGTTTGCGGTGGAATTTCAACACGACCGTGCGCTGCATTAACCTTGGCTACTGCTCTTTGGGTTACTGCCTGCCAATTGGTATTCTCAGCGTAAGGCGCATATACCGCTTGTCCCGTTGTGGGATTATAAAGCCGGCAGAATAACACCTGGTCAGTCTCGCCTGGTTCAACTGCAATTGTCATTGCTTGTGAAAATGCTTTAATTGGTAACTTGGATAGGGTGTACAGCAATCCTTTAGCAAATAGGGTTTCTACTCCTGCTTGAATCACATAATTTCGATCTGCTCGAATGTGCAGATTTACCTTGTTTTCTGGCTTACCTTTATATTCTTTCTCTTCTATTTCCAACCGTTCAATAATGCCCGTCAGCGCGTTAAACTCGATTGGCTCATGCTCATCTTTTGCGCCATTCCAAAAGTACCAAAGGCAGTCTGGATACTTGCGATTGGCATATATATAACAGGCTTTAGGCGAGTGTCCGAATCCTAGTACCTGGTTTGAGGTGCGTAGTTGGGCAAGAATTTCTTGCAATAAGTAATTGCTATCTAGATTAGTGTCCATAGTGATGTTTCTTGCTATGAGCCGTATGAATGTAACAGTGCTGCTGACTGGTTCTTTGTATTAGTACCTGGGTAAAAGGGACTTTCATCAATTAGCCGGAGAATTACCTTGCAGCTTGATTATATGAGCGCTCAGTTTTTAAAGGTATTGCCGTAACACCTTCTGTCCCTTAGTTTTCGCTTTTGGGTAAATTCGACGGTAGTGCGCTTGGTAATATCGTACCTGTTCTAGAGTTTTTGGCATCATCTTTTCTCCAGATTTATTATTGTTTAATCAACAGAAAAAGGCTGGAGACTGAAGTGTTCTAGCCTTAATAATTGGTAATGTGCCATTCGTTAATACAGCTACAGTGAATAAAGAGTTTTTTCTGACATCTGTGATCAAACATCTACTTTTAAACTCTTTTCAAAACTTTAAAAGTAACTGCCGCGTTGGGCTGTTCAGTGCCGCCTCTTTAGCTCGATAGTAAACCTCTCGCCCCCGGCGGATACAGGCGCGACTCCATCCGATTAAACTTGCAGCCATTCCATACTTGCTTGGAGGGGGGAAACATCCAGCACGTCTACACATTGCTTTTAGTTCGCGTCCCTTATAAGCATTGGCAAGTAGTTGAACTTGTGACGTAGTTACTTCAGTTTCCATCGTTGTCCAATAAGGGCGGACGATCCGTTGTACCTCAGTTTGGTCTACCAGTCGCTCTATCAACTCTTGTTTTGTCCCAGAGTGTCGAATACCTGCCAACTGACAAAGATCGGATAGCTCAACTACTGGTAACAGAATTAAGCGCTCTCTTGTCCATTCTTCAGTTGGTTTACGGATCAGTTCTCTAAATAGGAATGTGACAGTCATCTTCAGACTTTTTTTAAAGGAAATTGTGGCTGAATTACGCCATCCGCCGCTAGTCGATTAGCAATCCAGTAGACCCCTGTATGGTGAAACTCTCCTTTGTTGTACAGGGTAAATACTTCCTCGCGGATTCTTTGACAGTCCTCGTCAGAAAATTCTGCACCATGTACGCCACAGTCTCGCCGGATGAATTCGTCGGTAAGATAGTCTAAAGTCATAAAACCTCGCTTGTGATTTGATTACAGTTTGCTTTTGATGCCGTTCGCTAATACTGCTTTGACCAAGGCAACCTGCGCGATCGGCACAAAGAATGCCAGAGCGGACATTACCAAGGCTGGAAATTGACTATGGTGTATATTGCTTACCGTCATATGTCAGCGAAGTATGAGAGCAGACTTTAAAGACATCAACACACCTTGACCTTGCTGTTGAGGGCTGACCATCTGAGCCTGAGCAACACTTCTAACTCGCTTCGTATACCACCATTGCTGCTGTACGTCGGACAGCTTCACCCAGTACAACGTCATTACAAACGGCTCGGCTTCTGGGTAATCTACCAGTCCAACACAGTACGAAGGCGAGTGCTTAACGGCTATATCTGGTACAAAGCGCTTGCCAATGCGTCGCCAACTCGGTTGTTTCCCACGCCACTCCAAGCTACAGCATAAATGAGGCAGGTTTTCCCTATCGTACAGTCGGCAACAAGCTCCAACGACTCTGTACTTGAATGTTCCACCAGGGCTATAAAATGTTTGCCCTGGACTGAGAGGATGGGAGAGGAATTTGTTGAGGAGCGCGGACTTTAAGTGCAGCAGGTGGAGTTCTATCTTCTTCCAAGTAGCTATTCTTCTATTCGCTAGTAGGGTATAAAGCATTTTTACTCCTACGGTGAAATAGGCGCGTGGTCTGTAGTGAGCCAAGCGCCGTTTAACAATTGGTTAGCTGGACTTATGTTGCGTAGTTAACGTTTAAATTTACTGCTCTACCAGCCCATCAATTACATCGCCTAGAGTGTCACAGTAAACATCAGTAACTTCTTGTTTCACAATCCATTCGTGCTTACGAATCTTCGCAATTTGTACTTTGTACGTATCTGAGCCTTGCTCGTAGATCACAGACACATGACCTTTGTGCTTCAGCCCTGATACTCGAAACCTTAAACCACTAGGCATCCCAATAAAGTCATGCACCCCCCAGCAGAGCATTTTTCGGCTAGCGGTTGCTCTCAATTGCTGTAGGATAACTTGGGCAACCGTTGGCTTAACTTGCAATTTGTTCATGGCGTTTAATCCCTTGAAAAGCTTTTAGATGAAAAAGGACGCTTGTGTGTAGTGGGTAAGCGTCCTTTTAGGAAAGGAATGTTTTGTAAATACTACTGTTGGTTAGCCAGCGTAAGCGGCTAAAACCCTCTCTCGATGCTCTTGCCAAAACTTATTACCAGCAATATACCGTTGGGCTATTTGCTCACCCTCCTCGGCGTTAGCCGCTCTCCCTATTGGGTAATCTCCCACCCAGACGATGTACCAATCCCATTCCGAGTTATAGGTTACTGCCCACTCCTGTGGTTTACTAGCTTTCGGCTGTGGCTTTTGCGGTGGCTGAAGGAAACTGTTATAGCCCTGTAAATATCCGTTAGAGTACGGGCAGCTTGCCTCGCTACACATTGGCTGAAACTTGTTTGAAGCGTCTAACACTCCATGAGCACGACCTGATTTAAACTCCTCAATCGCTTCCCAGTTCAGTGTTAGCTGATAGCCTACCGAGTCTCCAGCAATTCCCACTGGTTGCTCTTGTTTCACTTCTGCTTCTGCTTCATCCAGTTCAGCTTTGTGGAGTTCAATGCGTATCCGATGGGCGTGGAATGTATCTATATTGAGCGGAATCGCGCGGTTGTAGTTGATCTGATACCATACCGTGTCACCTGTGATCGCTATGCTCGTGATGTCTCTTGGCACTACTGCAAGCAGTGTGCCATACGTGCTTTCGTCCCAGCTGATCACTTTTGCTGCTAAGGCGTAATCCCGTAGATACGCTTCATCATCTTTGGTAATGCTGCGGCTAGGATTGATGATACCTGGCTGGAAATTAAAGGTATCGACTTGAGAAAATGCTTTGTCTTGAGTTACCATTTGTATTACCTATGTAATAGGAAACAAGCCTGTAGCGATCTGCCTGCTAAGTTGAACGCTACAGGTTTTGTAGTTTTTCAGAATTCGGTTAATTAAAACAACAAGGATTTATTGATCTGCCCTTCGCCTCAAGCGTTGACCATTACGGTAGGGTCTGTCTCACCGGAGTTTCTCTCCTTTTTCACAGGTCATCCACATCAAGTGTGGGGTGGGCGCTCTTTGTTCGTCGGTTGCGCTCTCCGGCTGCTCTGTTGTTTTTGAGATTGCTTTAGACTTTTATCCCGTTTTGGGTGGGGTTTGTCTCTTTGCCTCTACAATTACTATATTAGTCGTAGCGACTAACAATGTCAAGCTTTCCGATTAACAAGTTTTCTGCTACGATTAACATATAAATTGAAGCGATTAACGAGGTTCTAAGGGGCAAGGTAAATTATGCCTAGAGTTCTAGGTATGTTGATGCCAATTAAATGGCGGTTGGCAGTAATTATGGCTGATCGTGAAATGGATTATAAAGAGCTAGCTAAAGCAACAGGTATGCATCCTGTGACCGTTAGTAAACACAAAAATATGCGAACAATGCCATCGCGATTAGAAGACTCTACTTTAGAGAAATACTGCAAGGCTCTCAATTGTCAGCCGGGGGATCTATTGGTCTTCATCCCAGGTAAGGATGACAGAGCATGAGTGCAAACACGCTCGAATCAACAAATACGCTCACGTTACTATTAGCTCAATTAAATGAACTATACATTTATACAAGTGTTAAGTCAGCTTTATTTAAAGTTAACGAGCTAAAAGATAACTTAAGCGGCATAGCCTAAAACTACAGAAGTTTCAGCAAGAAGAAGAGCAACATGAGTAGCTATTGAACTTAAGGAGAGAAAACCATGAACGCACCTGTCTAAAGTTAACCATTGCTTTTCCAAGTAGCTCCTAACTTAAATCTCAAGCCTAAACAAATAGCGATCGCCCAACTCTTGGCGGAGATGCGATCGCTCTTGTACCACAACCTAAGTCTTTAACCATCGAGGTTATGGCAATGACAATCGTATCCGAATCTGTGCTAATCGAGTCAAAATCAGCCCGAAATAACCAGCTAGCAAGTGTCTCTCATGACTGCGCTAGTGAAATTTTGAGTCAAGTTGAACCCATGAATTCGGGCAGTTATATTTTTTTGCCTCGCTGCTCTTTGGTGAGGTGGACAAAATGAGTGTTATTACTCACAGCATCAACGAGATTGTTGTTGGTCAAAGAGCAGTTGACGGATACATTAATGCAACTGCAATGTGCCAAGCGTGTGGGAAGCAATTAGCCCACTATTTGGAGAATCAAACAACGAAAGCCTTTCTGGAAGCGCTTTCGGAAAACATCGGAATTCCGATATTAAATTTAGCCGAAGTCAAGCGGGGGCGTAATGGTGGTACTTGGGTACATCCCCAAGTTGCGATTAATCTTGGTCAATGGTGTAGTCCCCAGTTTGCTGTACTCGTATCTAAATGGATTTATGAGTGGATGCGCGAGAACAAGCCTCCGGTCGCTGTACAGTCAATTCCTTCACAAAGAGAACGATTGGAGAACATTCGCCTCGGACTCGATTTGTTTCAACAATTGGGTGGCTGTGACCCACGTACCGAAATGTTGCTCAAAGACCACATCCGCAACATCTTGGTAGAAGAAAAACTCCAGCCTACCTTACCTGGTCGAGTTGAGTGGCCTGTGTCTGACCGCGCTGTGGTACTGGGTCATCGCCCTACACCAGCACAGTTACGCCGCATCGGTAAAGAAGCAGCCCGAATCTACCAACAACGGCATGGAGAAAAGCCTGTACAAAGGGAGCAATTTGTCGGCGGCACTACGCGCATGGTGAATGTTTACTCTGAGGCTGATGTTGATGTTTTAGATGAAGCGATCGCTTTAATTATGGGAGACATCCAGTCATAGCCCGCTAGAGCTAATGTTCATGATTTGACTAAACAATTACGTGAGAGGTTTTAATATTGTGGTTATCCCAGAAAATAGCAACACCACACTGGACGAAGCTAGATTTCCTTTAAGCTTTGAAGATTTTATCAGCAAACAAATTACTCCCTTAGCCAAGTATGCCTACGAGCAGACAGTTACTCGTAACCGCAATATACTTGTAGCATCCTACCAGTGTTTACAAGCTAGAAGTATTGATACTGATACTGATGGAAATGTAATTAATATTAATGGTGCTGAATGGGAAACTCGCATTAGCTGTGTAGATATCAATAGCTATAAACAACATCTAGTTAATTTTTACGGTGAACAGGAAAATATCAATTGTCATACTGACGCAATTGAGCAAATTTTTGAATTGCTCGACCCTGAGCGGCAATGCTGGTTATACCTACAACAGGGAATTTTTTTGAGCGAGCATCATGTTTACTGCCTTGATGAGCAAATTGTCAGTAATTTGGTAGAGTTTCCCGTTTCGCTTTCTAGCTGGTATCAATCAAGTTTTGTTACTCCTAATCGGAAACCGCGCCAACAACCAGAACAAAATCTTGAAATTGAGCTATTTAACTGGCTCCAAATTCATGGTGTAGAGGTTGAGCGCCAAGTATCAACTAAAAACCATCATCGCCTTGATCTCTGGATATCTGGTCGCATGATGTTAGAGCTAAAAGCGGGTAAAGTCACAGGCGATGATGTTTGTCAGGCTATTGATTACTACGCCACTTATCAACGCCCGATTATTCTCATTGGTAAAGGATTATCTACTGCTGCTAGTCGCGGCATTGAAGGATTTACTAGAGAAATATCACAGGATGCTTTAGTTTTTGTCACTTGGTCAGCTGTCAAAACCTATTTATTGGGGGCTTTAAATATTCGGGGCTATGTTACTGGCTAAGGAGTTTATTGAACTAATCCAACCAGGCATAACCACTGCTCCCTGTCAGTTTGTGCCTTTCGAGTTCATGCCAGAACTAGATCGCCTCTGGGCGGCACGTCAAGGCGATCGTCCCGTACTGCACCTGAGCTATTAACTACGAGGTACAGCCTTATGAAATTTTCGCATGAACTAGAGTCAACTCTGGTTCAATCTCACGCTCAATTTTCTCAATTTGAGGATAACAAGTTTTGGCTCGGTTCACTTTGCAAAAGAGGACATGAGTGGGAACAAACTGGAAGGAGCCTGCGATATACAAAGTGTAATCGGTGTGTTGAGTGCAGAAAGCTTAGTTGCTTAACTCGACTAACTCCTCCATTGAAAGAAGTCTTTTGGTCTAGAGTTGATAAAACTAGCCATCCTGATGGTTGTTGGATTTGGACAGCAGGAAAGTTTTCTGGTGGTTATGGATGCATAAAATTTCATAACACTTCCCATCTAGCTCATAGGGTTGCTTGGAAGCTAGTAAATGGGGACATTCCAAAGGATTTATGCGTTTGTCATCATTGTGACAACCCTCCGTGCTGTAACCCAGAGCATCTGTTTTTAGGAACGAACGCTGAAAATATTGCAGATCGAGTTCAAAAAGGACGCTCTGCAACAGGCAAGAAAGCCGGACTATACTTACATCCAGAACGAGCAGCCAAGGGGGAACGTAATGCTGCTGCCAAACTTACAAGACCCCAAGTTCAAGAAATCAGAGAACTTTATCAAGCGGGAAAAATTAGTCAATGCCAATTAGCTCGTAATTATCATATTTCTCAAGGACAAGTTTGGCGAATTATCCAAGGCTGGTCTTGGTCTGAACATGGACGTTCTCGACGTTCAAGCAGTCAACTACTTGGCGAGTGAGAAGTTTATGTATTTCTTTTCCAAGTAGCATTCTTATTCCTTATATCTGATTGGAATTATGGCAAGAATTCAATATCGGCGATTGACCCCCGCCGAATGGCAATATCTGATTGAGAATTACGCTGATGATCCACAAACCATCAACGTGATCGCGCCTGGGCAACACTCGTCGGGTCGATATTACAAAGAGTGAGCGCTCTTGAACTGGATCACACAATAAAGGCGTTCACGCCCTCTCAATCTTTCTTTCCTAGTAGTAATTGCCTAAAAGCACCTCACTAGAAAAATCCCACACCCTGTATGACCCCAATCCCAATTACCGAACCGAGCAGAAACGAGCGTTATTACGACCTAACCAAGTAATATTTTAACCAGAGAGAATTAACCATGAATTCACAACAGTCACCTTCTAGACTATCCAAACAACCATCCACTCTTCTTGGCGAAGGCTTTGACTATGCTGCCCTCGATCCAGAAACCCGAATTGTTGTGCAGCAACGTACTAGCGAGATTAGGAGTTTGCTCCGCCGTACTGCCTCTGGCACTATTGATATTGGCGAGAAACTAATCGAGGTGAAGCAAAAATTATCACATGGGTACTTTGGCGCTTGGTTAAAAGCTGAGTTCCGTTGGGGTGAGTGGACAGCGCGAAAGCTGATGCAGGTAGCTCGATGCTTCAAAACGGTGAATTTCACCGATTTGGACATTGCTGCTTGTGCTCTATACATCCTGGCTGCTGACTCTACACCAGAAGCAGCGCGGTTAGAGGCTCTTAATCGTGCCAGTCTTGGGGAGGTAATTAGCCGCTCTTTAGCGAAGGAAATCGTTAATTATTACAAAAAAGCAACTCAGCCCTGTGACCAAAAGCTAGTTACTATCGACGTTGATGCCGAGACTCTCGGTAGAGAATGAGCGGTAGTCTACCAGTTTTAAAGAGAGTTCTGTTGTCGATTCGAGAGAGCCTTTTGCTGCTGCGATGTTCTACTTCAAGACTGAAAGTGAATGCTGACAGAACTTTATAGCTGCTAGTGCAGGACGACTACCGCGCTCTTTATTACCTTGATTAACTTTGGCTCCTAACAGTAAGAACACGAAAAAACCGAGATTCCCTAAAATTCTCCCAACTTGTCCAAATTTTGGACAACTATAAATCGGATGTCCTACTCTTTTGCTGTTTATCCCAAAACTAAAAACAACGATTATGTACTCGATGAGCCATACCATAGCTAAAATTAAAAGTGCAAGTCTAACCATTGCTTTTGTGATGTCCATCCCAGTTTCAGCTACTTCCAAAGCCAAACAGAATTTTGATTACACCAGTCTTGATGCTGAAACTTCCCGATTTGTGCAACAGCAAACAGGCGAAATTCGCGCGTTGATGAAGCGGACTGCTCAAGACATCTTTGAATTGGGGCAGAAACTGATTAACGTCAAACAAATACTCGGTCATGGCAGATTTGGAGATTGGCTAAAAGCTGAGTTCGGTTGGGGCGAATGGACAGCACGTAAGTTCATGCAGGTAGCACAAGAGTTCGCTAGTGTTGAGTTCACAGATTTACAAATTGCTCCTTCTGCCTTGTATCTAGTCGCAGGTTCCTCAACTCCTGATGCGGCTAAAGCTGAAGTGTTTGCTCGTGCCGCATCTGGTGAACCTATTACCCGTAAAGTAGCCCAAGCTATTAAGCAGAAGTACGCTACGCCTTCACCTAAAACTAAACAACAGCCACAACCAGAGCAAACTTTACAATTGCCGTCGCCACCAGCACAAACGCCACTCCTAGAGCAGTCGCGTTCAAAGCCGCAAATTGTCGCAATTCTTCCCCCAAAACAACCTTTAGTTGAAACTAAAGCAACTAATGTCTTACTTCCACACTCCATATCGACATTACAAGGAATCCAGCCAACTCTACCAGTTTCTGACCCTGATGTACCTGGGGATTGGTGGCAGCTAGGGCGACATTTACTCTACTGCGGCGACCCCAATTCACCAGGATTTCTCAAGCGGGTTATGCAAGAAGTAGACTTAGTACAGTTACTCCTTGCTTTCCCCTCAAGTTTCGATTGGCAACCTGCTATCCGCGCCAGAACGCGACTGATTGTAGATCAGTTCTTGCCCCAAGGTAAGAAATTAGAAGAACTTGATGAAAACTTAGAGTCAAACATTTTGTTTCACTCTAAACTGGGCGATGTCGTAGTTAGCTGCTTTCTTCCTTCACCGGAAATTATTTCAATCATCAATCGACACAGCCGCCGAGGTCTGTTTGCTGAACCTGATTCAAGGCGGGTGGCAGCAATCATCTCGGATTGGAAGGGAGCAGGTTTGAAGGTTGAGCGGGTGAGTTGAAAAATGTACTTTCTCAAGTTTATTACATTAATCAACCCCACCTTAATTTTAATGATGTAAAAGGCTTGATTTAATATGTAATTCCAAGTAAGGTTCCAGAATAAAACATCTTCAATAGATTAGCTTTTCAACTGAACCTTACCACTCACACATAAGCTAGGTTATTTCAAAACCAGAGGAGTTGGATTGAGTATGGCTCGTAAACTTAAACCTGGCAGAACCACTCGGAAGCAACCTGCAATCAACGCTCAGACTCACACAGTCACCGAGATACAACTGAGCCGTCTACAAAATACCAATAAACAAGATCAGCAGACAGACAGACTTCAAACCAGTCCTGACCTCTTTGTTGATGGAAAAACAACAACTCGCATGGCTTCAGCGCTACCAATTTGGGAAGCGAGCAGCATTTTAACACAGAGAAAGGATTTGCCTTGGAGCAACGATTCAAATGGAAAACTCTGCTACACGAGAGACGCTGAAAACTGCAAGGGAGCTGTGTACTTTTGGGTGACCGAGGACCTTGAAAGAGAGTCTCCAGCAACACTTGCAGGTGCTGCGGCTTTAGCTGTCATTGATGCATTTGATATTCGAGCAGCTTGTATGCACCTAATTTATGCTGCCCATGCAACACAACTTGACAGACCTTGGGAACAGGAATTCGTCATTGATGATCGTCAAATAGAAGAGTATCTGGGTCTTAAAAAGCGCACTGACAAAAACAGACAGCAGAAGTTAGCACTGATTGAAGAAATCGCACAACAAGCTTGTAAGATTACCACTTTCGTCTCGTGGCCAACTCAGAGTAAAGTAAAAGGCTTCACTTTGGAAGAAGGTAGGTTGTGGCACTTGCTAGGTACTCGCTACCACTATCAGCAAGATATATTTGGTAACAAAGAGCTAGTAGGCATTACTTTTATTGTTCGGTCTGGTTTATGGGCAAGATATTTTCTTAATGAGGAAGGACATAAAAACAAAAGTGCCTACTGCCAACATGGAACTCTCTCTAAAGCTTTACTAGAAGATGTTATGAGTGTATGGCAGCATCACGAAGGTGCGGCTCGGCTGATGGTCTGGTTACTATTCAAAACTAAAGTTGATAGACAGCATCCATTAGTTGTGCAGGGACTAATGGAAATTGCTTACGGTTATCAAAGAGTTCAAGTAGCAAAGCAGGACAGCCAACTCCGGAAGAAACTAGCTAACATTTGGGACGAGGACTTGTTATCACTGCACGAGAGAGGTTGGTATATCCACTTCGATTTAGATACCTATCCTCAAGAAATTCAGCCTCCAGGTTTTGGTCGGGGCGATCAAAATAGACCACGCGGATTCTTTGAGCGACTTCTATCAGCTTGTATATGGATTAGTCCTCCAGAAAACTTAACTAAAGGAAGTATTATTAAAGCAGGCAGCCACGTAGAGGCACAGCAAGCTGTATTACAAGCTGAAGTCCAATACACTTTTAGTGGTGCTGAAATTAAGACTCTAAGAATAGCAAAAGGCTGGAGCCAACGCCAATTATCTGCACTTACTGGACTAAGTCAAGGCTTAATTTCGCTGATTGAGAATAATGAACGCTCCCTCACTGCCGAAAACCAAGAGATTCTAGAACAAATTTTTGCAACTTAAAATTGGTAAAAAACTTTAGCAGTTACGAGCTTGATTACAAAATTTGTAATCATTTAAAAATTCTAGATCAACCTTGCCGTAAATCTTTACTAGATAAACGAGTGGTTCATCCCTCGCCATATAGAGCAAATATTCGTTACTTGTTTTTACCAAATTTAGTCAAGACCAATATCACTAAATTGATTAAAAGCTTGCCCCTATTAGGTTTTAAGTTATTTGTAAACTACTTTAAAACTGTATCCACCGAACTTGATTACAAACTACTCTAGAACCTTATCCCTAATAAAAACTGATTACAAACTACTCTAGAACCCTACCCCTAACAGAAAATGATTACAAAACACTCTAGAACCCCCACCCCAAACACTCTAGAACCCCCACCCCAAACACTCTAGAACCCCCACCCCAAAAAATCTAGAACCCCACCCCCAAAAAATCTAGAACCCCACCCCCAAAGAAAACTTCAATTTATGGCCCAGCTAAGGTTTCTTAGATCACTTACAAATAGATGTAATCACTTTGATTACAATTTAGGCTAATAAATCTTTAATTGACAGTTTTAGTATCTGATAAAAATAACAGAAGCTACTGAATGATGTTTGTTATGGATAACGATAATTGTTCCTGTATTTACATATGGAAGCTAGAGGCTTACCGTCACCAGCGTTTTTCTGCTTGGTCGATCCTCCAGTGTAGAAGTCCCTAATGCTGCTCTCTACTATCCAATTACCTTTATAAAGTTTAAAGGCCGGGACAAACGCTGACTTGCGCCCATCCCAGCACCAGTAAAAGCTTTTCGCATGGCTTTACTCACTGCTGATCATAACAAGAGTTTTGCTTATAGCATTTATTAGCGTCTTGTCCCGGCTCCCACTAAGGAGTTCGAGATGTCTCAAGAAACCAAAAATTCACACATTAGTAATAGTAATATTCACAGCTTCGTCAAAATTGATCGGAACCAAGCGCTTACTCAGTTAGAAATGCTTGGCTACCAGCAGGGCAATCCAGTTTACCTCAGAGCATTTTTACCGAAAGAAGACCCGCGCTATGGTTCCAATACCGCACGTAAAGCTGATAAAATCAACTGGCAAGAAATTGAACACTGGCAAGCTCAAGGCTACGGCGTACACATAGTTGTCAACGGTGGCGGACATAAAGACGAGGACGTTCAAACCTGTCGTGCCATTTTCATGGAGCATGATGACCTTGAAATTGAATTACAGCGCACTTTATGGCAGACGCTAGAGCTACCAGAGCCAACGCTCCAGGTGCAAACGAGAAAGTCAGTCCATTCTTACTGGGTAATCGAAGGCGGCTGTGATGTATCCGACTGGAAACCTTTACAAGCTGACTTGCTCGCTTATGCTCAAGCAGATCCAGCGCTGAAAAACCCTAGCCGGATGATGCGGCTGGCTGGTGCTTACCACATCAAACCAGGGCATGAACCAATACGCTGCAACATTATTCACAATTCAGGCAAGCGTTATAGCTACTCGGAACTACGTACTGCTGTCCCAGTACAAGAGCCGCCAACGCACTTGCCGCAGCACTCTCGTTGGAGGCAAGTCGATGACGACGCATCGCCCGATTCAGCCACACAAACGAACGGAGCGCATACGCAAACTGTTTACCAACGTTACGAAGAAATCCTCATTCCTGTACGTGAATCAGTACCCTTAGAAGCGTGTCTGAGCAAAGAATCTCGCGCTCTGCTAGCAGGGGGAGTCAGCGAAGGTGGGCGGAATACATCGGGAGCAAAACTAGCGCGTGACTTGATTGGCACTGCTAACTACCTGACTGCAATCGGGCAACAGTTTAACGGTAACGAATGGCAGTTGCTAGAAGAATATGGCAATCGCTGCACCCCACCACTGCCAGTCAAAGAAGTCGAGGCAATCTGGAAGTCGGCTCAAAAAGACAATCCTAGTCCCAGTTGTCAGGCTGAAGGGGTAGAAACTTGTATTCGTGCCTGGTACTGGAATAATCACGTTAAACAAAATCAAACTACTTGGAAAAATAATAATTATCCTTCCAGTCGTGGTTTTGGTAGGAGCAATAGTAATAGCGGCGCTCGCGGCAATACACCATCTATAGGGAGCATTAGCCTGGCAGAGCGTATAAGTGAAATCCTCAAGCGCCATGAGGCTGAGTCAGAAATTGCCACTGCCTTGATGGAGCTAGCCTCTGCAACTGGTCGCACCTACAACGAAATTAACTCTTTAGCAAAAATTATCCGCTCTGAAGGTGATCTTGCAACTGAAGTTATCGAAGCTGTCAAATCTTTCCAGGGTACGCTCAAGAGCTGTCGTAAGCGCTTAAACATCCGGCAATACATAGAGCCAGGGCTAAGTGAACCACTACTCGCCGCCGCCGCCGCGATGCCTACTGCCCCAGAGTATTTGTTCAACACCGTACTAGCAACCACTGCCTCCCGCATCGGCACGTCGGCGCGAGTTGTAATTAATCCAGAAGGTGGCTACGCCCAACCTTGTGTGTTCTGGACAGCGAACGTTGCCCACAGTGGTCAAGCTAAAACTCCACCGCAGCAGATAATCCTCAAGCCACTGGAGGAAATGGAATCAAATGCCAAACTTCTGCATGATCTGGCGATGGCGGATTACGAACAGCAGAAGAATTCAGATTCTCCGCCTCCGGTGCGAATGCGCCGCATCCTCAACAACGTCACCACCTCAACCAAGATTCGGATTCACGAAGAAAACCCCCGCGGCTTAGTGGAATATCTGGACGAACTGGTAGCAGACTATCAACGACTCAACCAGTACAAGAGTGGCAAAGGCGATGACCTCCAGTTAGAACTATCTTTCTGGAATGGCGCTGGCGGCAACTACGACCGTCAGGATGCACGGCTGTTTTTGGGTCGCACTGCCCTAAGTAAGACTGGTACATACCAGTGGGACACTTTAGCGCGGCTGATGAACGATGACGTTAATTTCATTGCTAGTGGTTACTCAGCGAGGTTCCTCTACTGCTCGATCCTTGATGCTCCTGCCAGGTATCTCGACTTATTATCTCCTCGAAATGCTGATACGCTCAAAGACAAGTTGCAGTGGCTGTATGGGGAACTCGAAAGACTACCCGAAGCCGATTACCTCTTATCGCACGAAGCGAAAGTGCTGTTCCAGGGATGGAACCATACATTAGTTAACGCCGAAACTGAAGAAGTCCACTTCGGCTTGACGCTCATCTACGCCAAGATTGAATCCTACACTGCCAGAATTGCCCTATGGCTGCACATAGTCAATGCGACTCTACGCGGTGAAAAACCGTCGCCCGTCATCAGTGGACAGACGATGCAAAATGCCATTGAAATTGCTTCATTTTACCTCTGGCAGCAAAAACTGATTCATGCCCATAACTCTCCAACGCGCTCTCTTGAGGGCATCTTACTCAAAGTCCAGACTCAGGCAGAGAAGTTTTTTACCAAGTGCGGTAAAGGCGTAAATGCTTCCTTCCTCAAGACGCGGATCAACAGCCTGAAAACCTGGGTAGTTGAGAAAATCCGCAATTCGATCTTCAAGAGTTTAGCAGCAGCAGGGCATGGGCGGATTGAGGGCGAGGGCAGCGAGATGACCTATATTCCTAATACTGTACCTGCTGTTGACGAGTGTGAATTGGTGGGTGTTGGTGGAGTTGGTGGGGAATTGAGGACACCACCAATCCCTCAACCCCATACAAATACTGACTTACAGAGTTCGATTGGTGAAATTGGTGAAATTGTTGACAGTACATCCACTCCTAATCAACCAGTTGAAGCAGTCACATCATTCCCCAACCACCAATTCACCAATTCAACGGCTGAAATAACCGAGCAGCAGGAGTTAGACCCTGTTGGTGACACCACCAATCCAATACCAATTCCACCAACTATGCCGCAACAACAACTAACTGCACCAGAACTGGCAGCATTAATTCTTCAGTGTTCTACCTGGGTTGAGCTAGTTGAAGGCATAGGCGAAAATAGTTCTTCGCTCATGACTGGCGCTAAAATAATGCCTCAAGAGCAGCGCCCAAGGCTGACACAATTGCTGGCTACCCATCTGTGCCAGAACCCAGAGTACCTGGGTAAGCTTTCATGGATTCCGGTAAAACTAAGGGATAAGGCACTGGAGCGGCTGACGTTTACTATCCGACAGATAGGAGGTGTGACGGGCAGTGTTGTCGATGCCTGTATCGAGTACATTTCTGGCTGCAAGTTTGTGTCACTAACACACCCAGGGACACGGCAGGAGACATGGACATTCCAGACGAGTGAAGGCGTGAACATCCCTGTGTTCGGCGTTGAGGAAATAACAGCGATCGCGCTTCACACAAAGTAACTGGATAGTTAAAACATAGATTGCTTGACTGGTAGTCTCTAAAAATTTGAAGCGGTAGGCAGTGTAGCCAAACAACGGAGGAATATTTACTGTGCGTGAATCATCTATGGCTGAAAATACTTCAGTCACTGCCATTGAAGTTTTGCCGCGAGTTATGTCAAAAAATGAAGCGAGGCAATGCATTCAAGAAATCAAAGATTTAGGTAACAGTTTACGTGCCAAGTTGCTTGATTTAGACTTACGGCAAGGCTGGGCGGCAGTCGGCTACCAAAGCATGACTGCGTGTCTTAAGGCTGAGTTCACTGATGCTGGCTCAAAATCAAGTTTAATTCGGGAATGGAATGCGGGTCAAATGGAGCGAGAATTGCAGGTGCAAATTTGCACCTACCCAGCTTACCAACTACGACCATTAAGAAAACTCAAAAAACAAGAACAGCGCCGAGTTGCTTTCACACTAGCAAAGGAACTAGCAGGTGATGGTAGGCTTACGGCTGACCATTTCACTCAAGCAGTAGATGAGATTTTAAATCCCGCTCAGTTGACTAAACAGGTTTTACCTTCAAAATACAAACCTGGGCAGCTTGTCCGGATCAAATGTGCAATAGGCGCATTAACAGAACAGAAATTATGGAACGGGTGCTGGGGAATTGTACAGTCAACTGGTAATATCTCAAACGTAAAGGTGCTAATGGGTAATAAGGAAGTTGATTATATGGCTGGTGATTTAGACTGGGATGATAATAGCGATATTGAATTCCGTCAAACTTGTACTCGCATTTTGGCACTATGGCAGAATGAACTAGAGCCAATTGAGCAAACTTTACTCAAAGAACTGCAACATCGTTACTTTTTTACAGATTTGGAAAAGCAGATGATTTCTCTGCTAGAGGCGAAGCGTCCAGTATTTTTAATAAGTAAGCAATTAAGTTAGACAAGCAAGATATGGAATCAACCGCAAACAACGACAAATACTCCCTGCCCCAAGCTATCTATCGCGCTGTCGGGTCGGTGGCTGGCACATATCAGCCGAGTGAAGACGATGTACACCAAGGTATTTTCATTACCGAGGATGATTTGAGTGTCCCGGCTCAATTGACGTGGCAGTTACGTGGGCGCTTAAAACATAAGAATCCAGAGTACGCAACACAGCCAGATTTCTTCAGCCAGTCTTTTCGCTGGATCGTCTACCCTAAAACTGAGCCAATGCGCTTTGATCTCGCGGCGATGAAACAACTTAAAGCTGAACCCACAATAAATAGACTAGGGCTAGATGAGTTCTGCGTTGTAGGTTTAGTTAAATCAATTGAGCAGGGAAGAGTCGATGTTCGGATTCAGCGTAACCAGCCACCGCGTCAGGGAAGGAAAAAGAGAGCATTTAATCTAACATTGGCAGGCAGCTTAAGCGATGAGGCAATCGGGCAGATTTGGGAGTTGAAGGTACGCCGCGACGGAGAAACCCTAATAATAATAGGTGGACAACCCTATGAGCCAAGTGCAGAAGACTTAGTGTGGCTAGAGCAACAACGCCAAGCAGCGATCCACGTTTCATCTTTAAGCGCCCCAATTCTCAAACAGCAGCATAAAGCCGACTCTCAGGAAGATACAACCATTGCTGCACCCAAGAGTCCTGCTGTCGCACCAGCTTTAGAAGAACCTAAAAAAACTCCTGATGTAATACCACAAGCTTTGCCCAGTGCCGACGCTCATTTGACAACGGGCAAGATGGAGGTAGTCGTCAAGCTGAATCAATTCCCTGATGACGTAAAAACTTTAGCTCAGGGCTGGAAAGAGTTTGAAGTCAATACAGGCGATTGTATGGTCACGATTAGCGTTAAGCCTAAAGCGTTCGCAGCGCTAGAGCAAGCACAGCAAGCTTATCCCTCTTGGGTGGCTGCGATATCGGGAGTAATGGGCGAATCCACTGCGGCAGGCTTTAGGCTGGAGTCGCCTGCCATTAAAGTCTTTGAAAAGAAGGCTAAAAATACTCAAGCAGAAGAACCTAAAACATTAGACAACTTGGAGTCGTCACCAACTAATCAACCGCCTGGAGCCGGACAAACTCAGACACAGCAGCAAGTAGCGCAGCCTAAACCAGAATCACTCCAAGAGCGCTCGCCAGTCGTTAATCCAATGCAGCTAGTCAAAGAACCGCTTAAACAGCAGCGACCGAGTAAAGCATCTCCTCCTAAATCTCATCAGCAGCATGACCAGACTGCTGATAGGAAAAAACAACTTTCTCCTTTAAAAACTTCCACCGAACCGCAGCAGCAGAAACCAGTCTTTCAAGTCAAAGTTAACGACCGAGTTTTCAACGGCTACGATAGCGTCACTCTTAATAGAAGGATAGTATGTGTAGATGGTAAGGCTATTGCTCAAACTAAGATGGCGATCGTTATCGGGCAGCCAAAGACTATGCAAGCAGACGGTGGGGTAACTCAAGGTAATAACCAGGCAGTTCTCCTGAGTAAATGATAAAACAGCACTTTTAGGCGGAGTTTGATTTTAGTCGGCTCCTTTAATCGACTCAAAACGGGTAGACACTATGGAAAAATACACGCCGTTTTCAAGCCATGTTCAGAATGGTGGACATCTGTGCCTATATGGTGCTGGACTTTTTGGGATGACACATAAATTTAACTCTAGTTAAGTCGGGTTTATTACAATGGTTATCAAGCCATCATGGTGCTATCACAGCAGAAAACGCACTTTTGAATGCAACGCCGCTTAATATTAGTCTTAGAAAGAATAGAACAGAGCTATGTCTAAATTTAATCAGCAACTACCACCACAGATACCTCAGTCTAGAGACAAAATCGAACGTGCCATCTGTCTATTAGGTAGCCGCGTGAAGGGAGAACTGACGAGTAAGCCACAGCAAGAATTGAGCGCCTTAGTTGGTCGTTATCCAAACCCACTTGAGGCAACTGCTTGGAAACAGTCTTTAAAGCAGTTGCTCAAACAGAAACAGAAACAAAAATAGTTAGTCCAAGTTTTTTTGAGGTACAGGCGCAGAAGTTGCCATAATTGTCCCCGATTGGGGACAAATTATCTAATGGGCGGATTTGGCGCTCATCACTAATCTGCTTTACCTGCTAACTTCTGAAGGGATGCAGCATTTAAAGAAATGTCCGTAAGTGCGAACGCTCTTCAGGTATTTGGCTCTGGGTATCGCAGGAAGTAACGCACGTTAACTCAAAACCCACGTTGGGCTATAGTAATCTTGTAGTAATACAAGATGAAAACATTTGTTGTGGCTCAAAGCCGAATAGTTTATCTCTGAGTAATGAAGTGAGATGTCCCCTGCTCCTAAGGTCGATAGTAGAATTACAAATTCTCCTCAACAGGAGTCGTTAACAGGAGTAGTAGAGCGCCTGACTTACCATTCGCAAGAGTCAGGCTATAGTGTGGCGCGGCTAAAAGCTTCTGGACACAAAGACCTAGTAACGATTGTTGGCAGCTTCCCTAACATTCAAGCTGGACAAACCCTAAAGCTGTTCGGCTTCTGGCGCGAACATCCCAAGTTCGGTTCTCAATTTACTGTCACTCAATACCAAGAAACTAAACCAGCAACGCTTACAGGCATTGAAAAATATTTAGGCAGTGGGTTAATCAAAGGAGTCGGGCCTGTCACCGCTAAACGAATTGTGGCGTATTTTGGTTTAGGCACGCTCGACATTATTGACTATCAAATCGAGCGCCTAGTAGAAGTACCAGGCATCGCCAAAAAACGAGTGAAGATGATTCAGACTGCCTGGGAAACACAGAAAGCAATCAAGGAAGTGATGTTGTTTCTCCAGAGTCATGGTGTCTCTACTACTTATGCCGTCAAAATCTACAAGCAGTACAGTGACAAGGCAATCGAAATTGTCACTAATAACCCCTACCAGCTAGCGACTGACATTTACGGCATTGGATTTGTCACAGCAGATGCAATTGCTCGTAACCTGGGCATTGCCCCTGGTTCTGAATATAGATACCGCGCTGGCATTATTCATGTTTTGGGAGAAGCGGCAGAGGATGGTCACTGTTTCTTGCCCTATGCTGAACTGACCGAAAAGGTAGTAGAGCGTCTAGCGTTAGCAGACCATCAACCATCGCCTACTGTGGTGAGAGACTTGATTTTTCAGATGGGGATGGATGAGGAAATAGTGCTTCAGGATCATCGACAACACAACTACATCTGCTATCAGCTACCTTTTTATCAAAGCGAACAGCATTTAGCTAAAAGACTGCAACAGTTGTTAAGTCGTCCAATCACGGTTGATTTGTTAAGAGTGCAGGCATGGATTAACAGGTTTACTGCTGCTGTGGGGCTGCAACTTTCCGACTTACAAAGACAGGCGGTAGAGTTGGCAGCGAGTGAGCGGGTCTTGATTCTCACAGGCGGCCCTGGAACTGGTAAGACTTTTACACTTCGTACTATTGTTGCCCTCATGAAAGCGATGGGCAAAAGTATTGCGCTAGCTTCCCCGACTGGACGAGCAGCACAACGCTTGAGTGAGATGACCAGGTTGGAGGCAAAAACAATCCATCGGCTACTAGAGTTCGATCCTAGAACGATGAAGTTTAAGCGGGATGTAGATAACCCGATAGAAGCACAAGTAATCGTTGTGGATGAAGCCTCGATGCTCGATTTGTTCTTGGCTCACTCCCTGCTCAAAGCAATCCCCACTGATGCCCAACTGCTGTTAGTGGGTGACATTGATCAACTGCCGTCAGTTGGGCCAGGAAACGTGCTGCGTGACTTGATTGCAAGTGACGAAGTACCAGTAGTCCGGTTAACCCAAGTGTTCCGCCAAGCTCAAGCAAGCTCGATCATCAGTAATGCCCACCGGATCAACTCTGGGCAATATCCGGCGCTAGAATCGGTTTCTCCCACTCTTAATTCTGATTGTTTGTGGTTAAATGCACCCGAACCTGAACATGGGGTACAAGGAATTCAAGAACTGCTCGGAGATTTAATTCCCAAATTAGGTTTTGATGCGGCACGGGATGTACAAGTGCTGTGTCCGATGACCAGGGGAGACGTGGGAACGCGGAATCTCAACGCGGTACTTCAAGAACTGCTCAACCCACCACGTCTTGACAAAGCTGAATTAACGCGAGGCGGGATGAAACTCCGCGTGGGCGATCGCGTGATTCAGAATGTAAATGACTATAACCGCGAGGTGTTTAATGGTGACTTAGGAGTGATCGCTGCGATTGACACAGAAGAGCAAGAGGTGACAGTGCAGTTTGAGGGGCGTTTCGTTACCTACGATTATGCTGACGTTAACGAATTAGCCCTAGCGTGGGCGGTGACAATTCATAAAAGCCAGGGTTCAGAGTATCCAGTAGTGATTCTGCCGATGTTCATGCAACATTACCTAATGCTGTCACGAAATTTGTTATACACAGGGCTGACTCGTGCCAAGCAGTTAGCAATTATTGTTGGCCCCACCAAAGCAATTGGAATAGCCGTCAGGCAAGTTAAAGATAAAGAGCGTTATACATTGCTATCTGAGCGATTAAGGAGTATTTCTACTTCATAATGCTAATGGTTTGGGTAGAAAGCTTGATTGCTTGGCTTCAAAACGGGCTGGACACTATCGAAAAATAAACACCGTTTTCTTGCCATGTTCGTTTTCGAGTCGATAGGTCAACCAAAGGAATGCCCCAGTCCAAACGTGCGGTAAAGCGATTGCTCAACTGCAAGCGTAAACCAAGCCCAACCGAAACTAACGTATTGGGGTCTGCTGTGTTGCCATTTCGATTACGTCTCACTGAAGTGTTCCACGTAGTGCCAGCATCAATAAATGGCGTAAGCTGTAAAATTGTTTGCCGCTCTAATGATCGGTAAATTGGCAATCTCACCTCGGCAGAGACAAATGCGCCACTGTCAGTTAATAGGGCATCTTGCCCAGGGCAAACGCATCTAAATTCTGAATGCCTTACACAGTGAGGTTTTCAAGAATCGATAAACATAAATACTAAACGGCTAAAACCCCTACCCAGTCTGCCTTTCAAAACTAAGATGCGTTTGCCCTGGCATCTTGCCGATAACCCCGAACGCTGTCTATTCCACCAAGGCTGAACTGTTCTAATGGTACGAGTGCATCAGGACTCAGTTGCACATCCCCACGCAGCACGAGCAACGTTTGGGGAGCAAGCAGGCGTATCCACTGCGCCTGTCCTCGCCAATAGAAAAAGCGGCTGTCAGGCGCATCTTCATTAACGGTGGCATTCAATGCGCCGATACCGAGATTGAACCCAGAGCGCGCTGCAATTATTTCTCGACTACTACGCTTCGTCCAATCTTGAAAGAACTGGAGCGTTGATATCCGGGTGCGTCCTTCATCGTCCGCCCCTGGTGAAAGTTCGCTTGGAGGCAAGCCAAATTCTTCTAACACCGAAGACGAAATCTCGCTTTCATTTCGTGTAGCACTCAAACCAATGGCAAATTCTTCGGATGGTGTTTGTGAGATTGGCTGGCGCAGCGTGATGTCGTAGTAGCGCGAATTGCCATTAATATCGAGGGCGTTGAAAGGGGGTTCAATGATATCGCTTGATACAGTACCGTAGCTCAAACTGACAGTGCCATTTCGTGAATTGACGGGCAAGACATAACTGGCATCAAACCCATTACTGCCATCACTATTGCTGTATCCCAAGCTCAGACCATCCCCTAGTCCAAGTAAGTTTGCTTCACTTAGCCCGATTCTGCGACGAAAGCTACCAACGCTGGGTGTTCGTCCATTATCTGCCACAAGTTGAGTATTAAAAGTCTTCGCCTCCGTTACTGTGACTTCCAATACACTTGTCTGGGGGGTGGTTCCTAGTTTTAATGCGGCAGAAATATCTTTGATTAGGGGATTAAGTTTCAGCAGTTGTAAATCTGCTCGCAGCCGCTTTTCATTTATGGGCTTTTTGGGGGACAGGCGCGATCGCACATAGTTGGGATCTAACCGTCGTGTGCCGATTATGTTAATTGCTTCTAACTTTCCCTCAACTACTTGGAGAGTGACCACGCCCCCTCTGATGGTTTGTGGCGGAATGAGAGCGCCAGAGGTGATGTAATCATTAACAAGATACAACTGAGCAATTGCCGAACGCGCTTGGAAAAGTTCAGTAAATGTGAGCGGTCTGTTTGTAAATGGGGCAAGTACCCGATTCAACTCTTCGGGACTGAATACGGTACTACCAACTACATTGAAACGTTCAACTGTAAATGTTTCAGGAGCTTCACCTGGACTTGGTGTAGGTATAGTACGAATTGGGGGCGGTGACTGTAGCAACTCTTCTGGAGGTGGCAGAGTCTCCGGTGTTGGAGTTGCTGGGAGGGTTGGTTCAATAGGCGGTATCACATCTTGGGGAGGAGGTGTTGAGGGGATTTGAGAAATCGGAGAGGTTGTACTTGGGGCGACAGAACTGTTAATTGTTTGTGCCAAAACTCCAGTAGGGATACTGTTAATTAGCACGGTTAAACATAGATAAAGCCAGTAATGGCTCTTGAGGGGAGTGGGGATAAATTTGGGAGGCATTAGTAGAAATTTTAGACAGCGAATATCAACAGTGACTGTTCTGGGTGCGGTCACACACCAGTTGGTAGCGGGAATAAGCTGTGGGGGATAGCTTGAGAGTTACAACGCTCAAAAATCTGGCAGGATTACAAAAAGGCTATTGAGAAACTAACCTTACTGCCGTGAAAATTATCTATTGAAATGACTGAGATATTGGAGCAAGTGCTATTACAAAGCAGATAACTACAAAGGCTCTTAGGAGATAAATAGTAACACAAACTCAATCGCAGTAAATAGTCAAAAAACACGAGCGCTTGTTTCAAGAAACTGACTTTAACAGCAGAGCTTATGAATAAAGATATTGTAATCAATTGCGTTTAGGAAAACGGGATTAGTTCAGGTTAATATCAAATGATTGTTCACCATCTCAACTGTGCAACGCTTCGGTGTGATTGGAGGGCGACTCGTCAGTGGTCATGGTTCCCTATTTCAACGAGCGCCGCTTGTCAGTCACTGTCTCCTGGTTGAAACAATCTCAGGTCTTGTTTTAGTCGATACAGGGCTGGGACTACAAGACATTGAGCATCCACGAAGACGGCTTGGTAGTGGATTTGTTTTTCTCGCTCAACCGCACCTTGACCCCGATGAAACGGCAGTCCGGCAGATCGAGCGCCTCGGTTTTTCTAGAAACGATGTCCGCCACATCATCGTTACGCATCTGGATCTAGACCACGCAGGGGGACTTTCAGACTTCCCTGCTGCACGGGTGCATTTGCTTGAGGAAGAGTACGCTGCGGCAATGACACCGACAAGCTTTACAGCTCGCTATCGCTACCGAACTTGTCAGTGGCAGCACGAACCAAGTTGGGTACGCTACCAAGTGCAGGGAGAGCGGTGGTTTGGGTTTGAATGCGTCAGGCAAATGGAGGGGCTACCCCCAGAAATTTTGCTCGTACCCCTTAAGGGGCATACGCATGGGCATACAGGTGTTGCCGTGAACACAAAGAATAGTTGGTTGCTCCATGCTGGCGATGCTTATTACTATCGAGGTGAGATAGCGCCAAACAAACCATGCTGCCCGTTAGGACTAGCCTTAGTCCAGAGGCTTGGTGCGGTCGATAACTGGATGCGCCGAGGAAATCAGGAGCGGCTGCGCCAGCTAGTGCGTGAACATAATCAGCAAGTCCGTATCTTTTCGGCACACGATCCGCTTGAGTTTGAAGATTTCTTAAGATAGCTGATAAAGTTTTTCAATAAATGTAATGTTTGGGGAGGTAGTAGTTAATTTTAGCAGTATGTGTTTCACAAAAACGATAATCACGCTGGTAATTGTTACTCCTGTTTTAACGGCTAATTCAACAGTAATCTAAGGCAGGATGCGCTGTGATATTATTCTTCAACGCTAGGATTAGCTAGTCAGATAATATATGAGGAGCAAGGCAAGAAGTAAGCTTTCCTTACGCCTTTATCAACAACTTTTTGCAGCTGATGTGGCAGTAGTCAGACCAGCGCAAGACGAGGCATCCAGCAATCTTGTCATCCAGCCAGCTTTCTACTATCGCTCCTACGTGATGGAAAACAAAGAAGCGATTGGCTACTTAGCTTATCAACAGTGGCAAAAACAGGGGTGTGGTGTGGTGGCGCTAATCCCAGTGTGGGAAGAAAAGGATGACCCACAGATAGCCGTGTTGTATGTCAGTGAGGCTAACCTATGGAAATTACCTTTATTAGAATCCCTCTCTAGTACAGCAAATCGATTTCCGCGCTGGTACGTTAGTTTAGCCGAATTGGTGCGTTCGCAACTGTGGGCTAGGTTAGATAGCTACGCTCCTGAAACTGAAGTGGTCATTCTCGGTCAGGTTGAAGATATCTCCCATGTTTTCCCAGAAGAAGAGATGTATCGACAAATTCACCAAGTTGAAATCTTCACTTTTTCGGAGTTTAAGCCGTCAATTGCAGGTTGCTATGAGCAATTTAAGGGTCGCGCTTGCGAGTTCCAGCTTTACGGGTAGCCGTTGCTGCATCAAAGTAGAAGTTTTATGAACAGAGGCGTTGTTGGAGATTGTATGCCACGTAGTCAGCACTAACAGAGTTTGCGCCACCTTTAAAACAACACTCACTCATCGAAGCAAAGGCTCTGACTAACACCAGTGGGATTAGAAAAAGTATCACATCGAAGGAGAGCAGCTATGCCTACATCGGGAAAAATGGAGCTAACAATAAAAATTAATGAATTTCCATCTAATGTCAGGACTGTTGAAAATGGCTTGAAGCAGTTTGATATCAGGGCAAACGCATCTAAATTCTGAATGCCTTATGCAGTAAGGATTTCAAGGAGCGATAACCATAAACACTAAATGCCTAAAACCCTTGCCCAGTCTGCCTTTCAAAAATAAGATGCGTTTGCCCTGAGTTTGATATTGATACAGGCTCGCGCATTGTAACTATCACACTTAAGCCCAAGATGTTCAAAAAACTTGAACAGGCGCAAGAGAACTATCCGATGTGGGTAGCAGCTATCGCTGGACTTATGGGGGAGAAAACAGAGCGAGGTTTCGTGCTGAATGAGCCGAATATCCAGACTTTTGAGAAAAAGCCAAAGGAAGCTGCCCCACCAGTTGCTAGTGGGTCATTTGGCATGAATGTTGCCATAAAAAGGGGTGGTTAATTAAAGTAAGAATATATAGTTTTTAGGACTGTTATGACGCGGCGAAAAAAAGCACCTCTGCGCTCGTTAAGTGATGAAGAACAAACACAGTTGAAAAAACTGAGGCGTTCTCAATCCCAATCATCTGCAAGTGTAATGCGAGCCAAAGCGATTCTAGCTGTGGCAGAGGGGTCGGATTACACGAGTGCAGCGCGGCAAGTAGGCTTACGCTGTGGTGATACTGTCAGCAAGTGGGTCAACCGCTTCAACATCGAAGGCTTGGCTTCCTTGCAACATCGACATGGTGGTGGGGCAGTAGTGCAATACAGCGAACGAGAAAAACAACGTATCTTAGATGAGTTTCACCGCCAACCAGAACGTCATAAGCTAATGTGCCTTTAAGTTGCGTAATATGTGTGCTAAAGCCTAAAGCTAGTAAGGGTCGGGACGGAAATTTGAATGAAGATAAGCTTAAAGATGGTACAGCAACATGGTCAGTGGTCACACTACAACGAGCGCTACGACAAGCTGAAGATGGTTTAGCCCATGTCAGTACTTACACAATTTGGCAAATTCTTAAAGAGGCAGGTTATAGCTGGCAGAAGAGCCGTAGCTGGTTAAAAACCGGACAGGCGAAGCGAATACGCAAGGGCAGACTAGTAATAGTGACTGACCCAGATACACTAGCAAAAAAAAACTCATAGAACGAGCTTACCTAAAGGGACAGAAGCTAGGTTTGAGTGTGTGGTGTGAAGACGAGGCGGGACCATTTAGCACTGTTCCTTACCCCGGTAGCAACTGGCAGCCACAGGGGAAAGCTGGTTGTCAAGAGCACGAGTATATCCGTAATGGTACAGCTAAACCAATACGGTTCGGTTAAGCCCAAAACTAGGTAAAATAGAGGTTGTCCCCGTTCGCGCACAATTACCGGAATGCAACTCAAAGAATTCTCCCTGATATCGCCACACGTTGAATCAGGTACGGTAC
>JAESFL010000150.1_pt1 | contig 29314 bp, 29 predicted proteins | sample 9269401 | NCBI WGS metagenome assembly JAESFL01 (sample SAMN14506025, study PRJNA617098) | algae metagenome | isolation source: Gloeocapsa sp. UFS-A4-WI-NPMV-4B04 and co-occurring heterotrophs from desert... | place: USA: Utah | collected 2006-10-01 | reverse complement strand
CGGCACTGCTCATCCGCAATCCATGGCCGAGCGCCGGCGCGGCAGTGATCATCGGGGTCTTCGCGGATATCTGGCCATTGCTTGACGTGATCCTCCCGCCAGACTGGTACATCGTCGTCACCGTCGGACTCTCCGTCGCGGCAGCACTGACCTGGTGGGCGATTGGGCGAGGGATCCGCCGGGTCGTCCTTGGCCCGCGAAACCCGTTACCGGCTTGGAGAAGTGCCTGAACGCGGCGACCTCGCAAACGTTGATCACCTTCATCGGACGAAGCGGTTTTCGGTTCACTACCACCCCAGCACCGCCCCGCCAACAACACCTGTGCAAGCTGCGAGCAGCCCGACTATGCCGAGCGGACCTTCCGCTGATGCTTCGGCGAGGCGCCAGACTTTAATATTCATGCGGTCCTTACGATCCACAAAGCGGCCTCCCAGCTCGTTTCGCGGAAATGCAACCCCCGTGAGGGATCAGAGCACAGGGTGAGCGGGTAGCACTCGCGCGAAATAACGGGCGCGGCCGCTTGCGCCCTCTTTATCAGCGCGCCGTGCAATCCTGATCCCGGTGCCGCCGCTGCTCGGACGATGGGCGAGCTTAAAGGCGGAAGACGCAGACCCCGGGCGAAATCGTTGAACCGGCTTACCCAGACAACCGCCGGCCCAAAGCGGGGGCATCGTTCTGAGGAGATTTGCTGCCGGGTTTGGGATCGGGCCGAAAAACGTATAGGCCCCAATGGGGCAATTTTCCCCAAGCCTTTGGTCTAAGTGTTTGATCTCTTTAACTTACCGGAGTTCCCTAGGGAGCGCCAACTTTCCCCAGGTCTAGTGGCCCTCTGCGCATCCTGAGAAGCGCTTGCATCGAGGTCACAAGCTCTCCACGTTCAGGCTTGTAGAGCCGATCTTTCCGCGGGAGCAGAAAGATTCTGCCCCACAGTTCCCAAACGTCGAGCCACAACTCAAGATCGGCAGAGGTCTTTGCTAACTGTCGGTATCGACTGAGTAGGGTAGCCTAGCCCTGCGCGTAGGCTGGACGATCTCGGCACTCGATGCAGCTGAGCTGGTCGCGCCTCGCCGACACCGGAAGCATCCTTGGGGCGGGCGGCGATACTGTTGTCAGCGGGCGCGTGTGACCCTGCTGATCGTTGCCAACCTATGTGACTGGTTCGTCTACCGCATCGACCGCCGTTCCGGGCCTGCCGCTCCGCTCCCAGGTTCTTTGAATGTGCGGGAACCCGGGGTCGCTTGCCCGGGTTTCCGACGCGTCGGCGGCATGGTCTTACGATATTCGCTATCTGCGCCCTCATTGACGCAGCGGCAGCCGGTCCGACGTGAGGAGGACCCCAATGGCGGTGCAGATACCTCTCGATCCGACCGCTCGGGCGGATGATCCAAATTGGGACGACATCCGCGACGACGGCACGCACGAGGTTACGCCGGACATCGCCTACCAGCGGCTGGCGATCGTCAATGTGGTTTATGTCGGCCAGCCAGGCGCCGCCGGCTGGATTCTGGTCGACGCCGGGGTATTCGGCACGGCCCGTTTGATCCGGTCGGCCGTCGAGGCCCGCTTCGGGCCCCATGCGCGTCCAGCCGCCATTGTGATGACGCACGGCCATTTCGATCACGTCGGAGTGCTGGAGACGCTTGCGGCGGAATGGGACGTCCCGGTGGTGGCGCACCAACTCGAGGCCCCCTACCTGACCGGCCAGGCATCCTACCCGCCGCCGGACCCGAGCGTCGGCGGCGGGCTCATCGCGCGCCTTTCACCGCTCTTTCCCCGAGCGCCGGTCAATGTGGGCGATCGGCTAGTCCTGCTTCCGGCGGACGGAACGGTGCCGTTCATGCCGGGCTGGCGCTGGATCCATACGCCCGGCCATGCCCCCGGCCACGTCTCGGTCTGGCGGGAATCCGACCGATCGCTGATCGTCGGTGACGCCTTCGTCACGACCGGCCAGGAATCCGCCTACGAGGTCGCTGTGCAGGAACCCGAGATGCACGGCCCTCCCGCCTATTTCACCACCGATTGGCAGGCCTCCGGCCAGTCCGTCCGCGCCTTGGCGAGGCTCGATCCGGAGATCGCCGTCACCAGTCATGGGCGCCCCATGGGGGGCGCGGGGATGCGGGCAGCCCTGCACGAGCTTGCGGCCAACTTCGAGGCCATTGCCGTCCCAAGCAAGGGCAGATACGTCGAGCAGCCGGCGCGCGCGGAGGATGGCAGCGTTTATCGCAAGCCTTGACGCCGGGAACGTCAGCTTCGGGAGCAGGGATGTCGGCAGAGTCAGGGACGCGGCGGTCCAACGTGTCGCTGCCGCGGCGGGCGTGGAACATCCGCCGCAAGGCGCTTCTCATGGGAGAGGTGCAGGGCCAAGGCTATATCGGCCAGGCACTGGGAGTCGCGGACGTGCTGGCCGCTTCGTATTTCCATGCGCTGAACTACAGGCCCGCGGAGCCGGAATGGGAAGGCCGCGACCGCTTCCTCCTGTCCGTCGGACACTACGCCATCGCGCTTTACGCCGTGCTGATGGAGGCGGGCATTCTGCCGGAGGAGGAGCTCCAGAGCTACGGCATGGACGACAGCCGCATGCCGATGTCGGGCATGGCGTCGTACACGCCCGGGATGGAGATCACGGGCGGCTCGCTCGGCCAGGGGCTGGGGATCGCGGTCGGGATGGCGTTGGGCCTGAAACGCAAGCGCAATCCCGCCTTCGTCTATAATCTCATGTCGGACGGCGAGCTGGGGGAAGGTTCGACGTGGGAAGCGGCGATGAGCGCCGCGCACCACAGGCTCGACAACCTGATCTGTCTGGTCGACTTCAACGACCAGCAGGCGGACGGAAAGTCAACGCAGACGCTGTCCGCCGAACCGCTGCCGCAGAAATGGGAAGCGTTCGGCTGGCATTGCCAGCGGGTGGACGGCAACAACCTTGACGCGGTGGTGGCGGCCTTCGACGCGGCGCGCGCGCTGTCGGAGCCGCGGCCTCGCGCCATCATCTTCGATACCCGGATGTGCAAGGGCGTGCCATTCCTGGAGGCGCGCGAAATGGCGCACTTCGTCCGGGTCGAGCCGGAGGAGTGGGCGGAGGCGTTGGCTGTGCTCGAGGAGGGGAAACCGCAATGACGCTCGCCTCCATGGCCCGGAAATACCAGCCCCGCAATGTGGCCAGGCAGGGCGAGCGGGTCGCCACCTCGGCAATGATCGCTTCGCTGGCGGCGGAAGGATACGAGACCGAGACGGCGCCCTTCGGTCATGCCCTGGTCGAACTGGCCAGGGAGCGGGAGGAGATCGTCGGACTGTCGGCCGACCTCGCCAAATACACGGACATGCACGTCCTCGCCCAGGAGATGCCCGACCGCTTCTACCAAATGGGAATGGCCGAGCAGGTCATGGTCTCGGCCGCCGCTGGCCTGGCCCGCGAGGGCTTTGTTCCCTTCGCGACGACGTATGCCGTGTTCGCGTCGCGGCGGGCCTATGACTTCATAGCCATGGCAATTGCCGAGGAGAACCTGCCGGTGAAGCTGGTCTGCGCCCTTCCGGGCCTGACCACCGGGTATGGCCCCAGCCACCAGGCCACCGAGGATCTGGCGATCTTCCGCGGCCTGCCGAACATGACGATCATCGATCCATGCGACGCAGTCGATATTCGCCAATCTGTCAGGGCAATGGCCGACCATCCGGGGCCGGTCTATTCGCGGCTGCTGCGCGGCAAGGTGCCGGTCGTGCTGACGCGCTACCAGCCTGATTACCGGTTCCAGATCGGCAAAGCCCAGCTGATCCGGGACGGCAGGGATGTTCTCGTCATCTCGTCCGGCTTCATGACCATGCGTGCGCTGGACGCCGCGGAGACGCTGGCCAGGGACGGGGTCAATGTCGCGGTGCTGCACACGCCGACGATCAAGCCGCTCGATGCGGCGACGATCCTCGCCGAAGCGGGGCAGGGAGGGCGTCTGGTGGTGACTGTGGAGAACCACACCATTGTGGGCGGCCTTGGCGAGGCGGTGGCCGGCACGCTGCTGCGCGCCGGGGTCACGCCCACGTTCCGGATGATCGGGTTGCCGGACGAATTCCTAGAAGCGGGTGCGCTGCCCACGCTGCACGAGATGTACGGGATCTCCGTCGGCAAGATCGCCGAACGCATCAAAGGGTGGCTTTGACGGCTGACGGCTTGGCGCCCCGCGCGATCTTTCAGGCTATTCCGCCACTAAATCCGCCTGGTCGAGGCCCACGACGTCGTCTGAAACCGGGCGCGCCAGCTGCCACAGTGGGGCCCATGCGATCAGCAGGACCGCAAGGGCGCCGATGATCAGGATGACGAGGATCGCGCCCAAGGTGGACCACGCACTGCGAGCCAGCCGAGTCCAGATCGGATCAGTTTCGCGCGCCGTGAGGATCGCTCTTCCGAGCATCGGGGTTACTCGTCCGCCGCGTCGTCCTGAATTGGCGCGCCGCCCGGCAGTTTCGGATCCGGGAAGCCATAGCGCGCGCTCGGGTCGGAACCATGAGCCGGCCGGCCGTAGCCGTAGCGGCCCCTGTAGTCCTCCTCACCCATGAACAAGCCGGCCCAATCTGGGTTTATGTTGACCGATCCTGATGACACTTGATGCCCTCCAGCCGCTGGCAAGTGACCAAGCCAGCAACAATCAAGCGGCCGAGTGCGATCCGCGGATTCGGGCCGTATGGTTTCAGATTTGCAAACCCCGCGCGTGGGACGGCAGCCCACGCAGGGTCAGGACACGACGGGCGGCTTGCGCTCGCAATCGCGGGGCGGCGGCACGGGCAGAGGCTCCGGTGCCGGGGTTTGCTGAGCAATGGCAGCGGAGACCCCGGCAAGGACCGGGACCGCGAAGTTCGCCGTCAACCCGATCAGCAGCGCGGCAGAGACCTTCAGCATCATCTGCTTCCTCCGAGAGTTCACTGCAGATGTTACGCTACTGCTCCGGCCTGGCCTACCATCAATACGCGACCCGCTTGTAATATCGCCGTGTAGTCAGCGGGTGGTTGCGCTTCACCTCCAGATGCGCGCTCAGGCGCTCGAAGATCGTAGCGAGCAGGACCGGCGAGATCAGCGCCCGCACATCGGGTGAGATGCTGGGGAGGGGGAACTCGGCCGTGTCGAACACCGCCACTTTGTCGGTGAAACGAGGGGCGAACTTTTCCACCCGCTCGGCCAGCGGCCGGCTCGCGTCCTCGCCCTTGCAGATGATGACGCTGACCCCGGCTTCAACCAGCTCCAGCGTGCCGTGGAAGAAATCCGAGGCGTGGACCGGACGCGTGCGGATCCACTGCATCTCCTCCAGGATGCACATGCCGTAATAGAAGGCGACGGGCCAGGTGGAGCCGGCCCCGGTAATGATGTGATAGGACTCGTCCTTGATGGTCTCGGCGAAGGCCTCAGCCCGTTCCTCAAAGGCGCGCTTCACCTCGACGAGCAGTTGCGGCAGTCGCTGCAACTCGGCGACGGTCTCGCGATTGCGATCGAACTCGCCCTTGTGGCTCATAACCGAGAGCGCCACCAGAAGCGCCTGCAGGTAGAAGGATTCCGACGACGTGTCGTCCTCGGCGAAGTTCACGAGCGCGTAGTCGGCGCCGTTCGCCAGCGGCGTCCCGGCGTGGCCGACAAGCGCGATGATCTTGGCCCCTTTGCTCTTGCAGAAGGCCAGGCCCTCGACACTTTCCTTTGTCGTGCCGGAGAGAGAAGGAATGACGACGATCGATTTTGGTCCGAGATGGACGGAATCCGTGACCATCAGTTCGGCGGGCATCTCCGAAAAAACCGGGAAGCTCGACTGCGTCCGCAGCAGGTGCGCGGCCGGATACATGAGAATTCCGGCGCCGCCGGCGCCGAGGAAGAACAGGTTCTCCGCTCCGCCGGCGAGGCACGCCCCGACCGCATCGTGGATAGGCCCGGCAAGCCCGACGGCGCCGGACTGGATGCGGATGAAGCGCTGTTCGTCGAAATTCAGCATGGCGGTCTCACCTGTCTGGTGTGCGTGGTCGTTCAGGTCGCGCGGGGTGTCCGGTCTCGGCGAGGAGGCGGCGCAGAAAGGCCGCGACGTCCGGCGCCTCTTCGGCAAGCAGTCCATGCGCTACGACCGGGCCGGCGAACCCGGCCGTTCTTAGCCGGTCGAGGAAGAAGGGGAAATCCACCACGCCTTTTCCCGCCGCCACAAAGGTCCCGTCCGTCGCGCGGTCCTTCGCATGGGCCATCGCGATGTCGGCGCCCAAAATGTCAATCGCTTCTGCCAGGATCACCCGCTGCCGCTCGAGCGTTTCCACCTCGAAGAGGTTCGCCGGGTCGAGCACGATCTTCAGCCGGGGATTGGCCATCTGATCGAGTAGCAGCCGGGCTTTCCGGGCCGAACTGACGACATTGGCGAGCTCCGGTTCGATTCCGAGGTCGACATCGTGGGCCTCGGCGATAGCCACGGCCCGCTCCATCGAGGCGAGCAGGTCCTGCCAGGCCTCCGGCGTGCCGTTGTCGGGGTGGCCGCGCCACTGGTCGTCGGCGTGCCGCGTACCCGTGCACAAGGTGATCATCGGGGCACCCATGGCAGCGCACGCCGGAGCGAGGACCTCGAGCCGCCGGTGGCCTCGCTCCCGCTCCGCCGGATCGGGGTGGATCATGTTGTACGTGCCGGAAAGGGCGGCGATTTCGACCCCCGTCTGAGCCGCGGCCGCAGCAATCGCCTCCGCTGCGCTGGCGGGCATCTCGTCCGGCATGGAGGGCAGTCCCGAACAGGCGAGGTTGTACTGCGCGGCGGAGAAACCCGCATCCGCCACCTGGGCCAGCACTGCGGCAGGATCGGCGCCCGCAAAGGTCTTGGCGAAGATCCCCGGACGCATCAAAGCCCGCCCGTGACCTCGGCAAGGGTGACCGGGCGCTTCTCTTCGACGGACCGGGCGATTGCCACCATGGCGCGAACGGAAGCGACGCCGTCTTCGATCGAAGCGCCGGTCATCGCCACCCCGTTCAGGACCACGTCGGCAAACCCCTCCAGCTGACGCCGGTAGAAGTGCCCGTCGGCGCCCAGCGGGCGGTGGGTGGTGGCGTCCTTTTCCGAGAAGATGTCGACATCGCTCGTCTTGTAGAACCACGGATTGTAGGTCTTTCCGACCACGCTTCCGTTCTGCCCATAGATCTGAAAACCCTCGTGCCAGTCCATCCGCACGGCGACGGTGAGGTCGAGATGGCCCAGCGCGCCGCTCGTATACTCGACGTCGACGAACCAGCACCAGATGCCGGCCCGTTCGGACAACCGCGCCTCGACCGACACGATCTCGCCGGCAAAGTAGCGGGCCGTATCGACGAGATGGCTGCCGTGGGCGAGCATGTAGTAGCGGCGCAGGTCGGCCTTCGGGTTGCCGGCCGGCTTCCTGGCCTGCGCGCTGGCCACGATCAACGGCTGCACCGCATCCGTCATGGTGTATCGGTGCGTGGAGTCGCAGTACCAGGCCTTCAGCGCGACAAGCTCGCCCATCTGCGTGTCGATGAACTGCTTGGCCGCCTGCAGGCCGGCGTCGAAGCGCTTCATATGGCCGACCTGGAACACTTTTCCGGTCCGCTCCACGACGCGCCGCAGCTCTTCGGTCTCCTCGACGGAGGTCGCCACCGGCTTTTCGCACAAAACATGTTTGCCGGCTTCCAGGGCGCGCGTCGATGCCGGAACGTGGAATGCATCGGATGTGGCAATGATCACAGCCTCGACATCCGGGTCGGCAAGCATCTCGTCGTAGTTCGCGAACGTCTTCTGTGGAGCGTGGGTCCATGCCATGCGCTCGCGCAAGTCGTCGGCCACGTCGCAGATCGCGAAGAGTTCGGCGTTGCGCGCCTTGGTGCAGCTCTCGAAATGCGCTGCCTGGGCGATCTGCCCCGCACCCAGCACCCCGACCCGAAGCCTGCGGTCGTCCTTCTTCACTGTCCGCCCCAACCGTGTCCGGGGCACGGATTGCCGCGCCCGAGGCGGGACCGCAAGCGGTTCTTCGCCGTTGACCGGCGCGCTGTTGTGTCTAAGCATTTCGCGGTGAGGTTTGGAGCGACGAATGCTGTTTCCGGAAGGCGTTTTCATCAACGGCAGGACCGGCGAGGTTTCCCCCGCCACCGAGCGCTACACGAAGACGGTCGGCGATCTGCGCGGCTTCTTTCGCGATACGGACGGCCTTGACCGGATGGTGGCGGAACAGGGCGAGGTGCCGGTCTATGAGGTGATCGGCTATCGCAAGGAGGGCAGCGACCTGTTCTTCGGGACGACGGTCATGTCGCCGGGCAAGGTCGGCGACGAGTATTTCATGACGCGCGGCCATTTCCACGTCCGACGCGACCGCGGCGAAGCCTATTACACCCAATCCGGCGAGGGCGTTCTCCTGCTTGAATCGCGCGACGGCGAGTCGCGAACCGTAGAAATGAAGCCGGGAATCTGCGCTTTCATCCCGCCGGACTGGGCGCACCGTTCGATCAATACGGGTTCCGAGAAGCTGGTCTTCACCTGGTTTTGCGCCACCGATGCCGGACACGAATATGGAGACATCCTCGAGCGCGGGATGCGCAAGCTCGTGGTGGATCAGGGAGGAAGCCCGACAGTCGTGGCCAACCCGAACTTCGGCTAGGCGGGAGCCGCGGTCCGGTTTGGGGCCGATTGGCTTCACGCCGGATTTCAGTATGCTAACAATCGGATTGAGGACCTCGCCGGGCGCCGCCTGAATGGCTGTCGGAACGGGGACCCGGGAAACGGCGGACCACTGGTGATACGTGGCCGCCTTGATGGGAGGGAGTGAATGAGGACCTTGAGTCTCCTGGCGGGGATTTCCGCCTTATGCGTGATTGCAGGCGCGCCTGCCCTTGCACAGGACAAGCCGTTCCAGGGCGTGACGGTCAACGTCATGACCCAGACCGGCGCGATCCAGGAACCGCTGCAGCGGCGCGCGCCGGACTTCGAGGCGCTGACCGGGGCGAAGATCAACGTCATCGCCGTGCCGTTCTCCGACCTCTACCAGAAGGTCCTGACCGACTGGGCGAGCGGCACCAACTCGGTGGACGCGGCGGTGTTCGCGCCGCAATGGATGGTTGATTACATCTCCGGCGGCTACCTTGAGGACCTGACTGCCCGCATCGAAGCGGACCCGAACATCAAGCAGGACGACGTTGGCGCCTTCTTCCGCGACTTCTCGCAGAAGTACCAGGGCAAGACCTACATGATCACGCTCGATGGCGACTTCCACATGATGTATTACCGCACCGACGTGCTTGGGGAAGCTGGCCTGCAGCCGCCCAAGACGTGGGACGAGTACCTCGAAGTCGCCAAGGCCGTGCACGGCAAGGACATGAACGGCGACGGTGCGCCGGACTTCGGCTCCTGCATCGCCAAAAAGCGCAACGCGCAGAGCTACTGGTTCGTCACCGACGTGGTCGGTTCGATGACGCAGTCCAAGGGCACCAGCCAGGGCGCCTTCTTCAACACCGCGGACATGACGCCGCTGGTCGACAATGCTGCGTTCCGCAAGGCGCTCGACTTCCTGAACGAGTCAACGAAATACGGCCCGGAAGACGAACTGAACCTCGACGTCAGCGACACGCGGCCCTTGTTTGCTTCCGGCCGCTGCGCGCTGAACCTCGACTGGGGCGATGTCGGCACGATCTCGATCGACCCGGCGCAGTCCAAGGTGCAGGGCAAGTGGGGCGCTGCCATCATGCCCGGCTCGAAAGAAGTGCTGAACTGGGAGACGGGCGAGCTTGAGGCCTGCACTCCGGAAAACTGCCCGCACGCCATTGACGGCGTGAACCATGCTCCCTTCGCGGCCTTCGGCGGATGGGGCGGCGGCATCAACGCCGCGGCTGACCAGAAGGTGAAGGACGCGGCCTACGCCTACTTCTCCTTCATGACCCAGCCGGAGCAGTCGAACGCCGACGTGACAGTCGGCGGCACCGGTTTCAATCCGTACCGCATGTCGCAGCTCACCTATAGCGACCTGTGGAAGAATGCCGGCATGACCGAGGAGGAGGCCAAGGTTTATCTCGGCGCCATCAACGCCTCGATGAACAGCCCCAACATGATCCTCGACCTGCGCATCCCGCAGAACCAAAAGTACCAGCAGGTCGTGCTCGACGAGGCGATCTCCCGCTTCCTGGCCGGCGAGATCGACAAGGATGCGGCTGTCGAGGCGATCGCGCAGGGCTGGACCGAGCTGAACGAGGAGATCGGCACCGAGGAACAGCTGGAGTTCTACAAGGCAACCATCGGCGCCAAGTGATCCCCTGACCTCAGGCCACGGCGCTCCGCGCGCCGTGGCCTCGCCTGATGGGCGGGCTCGGCCCATCCTCAACCTCGCCGCAGGTCATCATGGCAGTCGCCGCCGCCGATATGGGTCTTGAGGCCGTCCCGCGCCCCGGCTTGGCCGAGCGGCTCGACCGGCATTCCGGCCCCATCATGGTGCTGCCGGCGGTTCTGATCCTGCTCGCCTTCGCCATTTTTCCGTTGATCGTCTCGGCCTATCTGGCCGTGTCGCGCTTTTCGCTTGCGGCTGGCAGCTTCAAGCTGCGCTTCGTGGGGCTGCTGAACTTCAAGAAGCTCCTCACCGGCTCGCAGCAGTACCATTTCCTCGGCACCTTTGGCGCCTTCGGCGTGGTGCAATGGGTGGTGCTCGCCGCCGTCGCCGCCGTCCTGGCCACCTTCCTGATCCGCTACTTCCGCCGCGAAAGGGTGACGGTGTTCGGCGCGCTCGGGCGCTTGATCACCGTCTCCGTCCTGGCCGGCCTGGCCGTCCTGATGCTGGCCACCTTCGCTCCCGGCGGCGTTCCGGGCACACTGGTCACGACCACCTTCTATGTCCTGGTCGGCGTCACCGCTCAGTTCCTGCTCGGCCTCGGCCTGGCGCTGATCTGCGCCCAGCCAATCCGTGGCCGCAGCTTCTTTCGGGTGCTTTTCTTCATCCCTCTCATGGTGACTCCGGTCGGCATCGCCTACGCCTTCCGCATGCTCGCCGACATGCAGAAGGGGCCATTCGCGCCGCTGGTGCGGCTGTTCGGCCTGCAGGAATGGTCATGGGCCACCGAAGCCTGGTCGGCCCGGCTGATGGTCCTGGTGGGCGAGACCTGGCAGTGGACGCCCTTCATGTTCATCGTGCTCCTCGCCGCGGTGGAGAACCAGCCGCGTGACCAGGTGGAAGCGGCCAAGCTGGACGGCGCCGGCGGGCTGCAGATTTTTCGTGACATCACCTGGCCGGCGATTGCTCCGGTCGCCGCCACGGTCGTGCTGATCAGGCTGATCGAGGCCTTCAAGATCATCGATCTGCCGAACGTCTTGACCGGTGGCGGGCCGGGGCTGGCCACGGAGTCGATGACCCTGCACTCGTTCATTTCGTGGCGGACGCAAGATCTCGGCGCCTCGGCGGCGGTCGGCTACATGCTGCTGTTCGTCTCCACCGTGGTTTGCGTCTCGTTCTTCAACTTCGTCGTCCGCCCTACACGGCGGCACCAGGCATGAGCGCCGCGCCCGGATCATTCAGGCAGCGTCTGTTCGAGCGGCCGTCGCTCGATCGGCAGGCCCCGGCCGCCAAGTTCGCCACCTATGCCGTCCTCGTCCTGTGGACGCTGATCGTCCTGGTCCCGCTCTATTGGGTGCTGGTCACCGCCTTCAAGCTGCCGACCCATGTCGACAACGGGCCGGTCTACCTTCCCTTTGTCGACTTCACCCCATCGCTGCACGCGTGGGATTTCATGCTGCTGCAGAACAACACGCTGGGCCCGTACACAAACTCGGTGGTCGTGGCCCTGGCCAGCACGATCATCGCCGTGTTGGTGGGCTCGCTCGCAGCCTATGCGCTGGTGCGCATCCGGTTCCAGGTGAAGCTCGCGGCCGTGGCCACCTTCCTGCTCCTTCTGGTGGCGATCATCGTTGCCGTCTGGAACTTCGGCGTCCCGTGGCAGATCGCGCTCGCGGTGGCGGCGGCGCTGTTCGTCCTGTCGCTCGGCACCATCGCCCGGCGAACCAGGCTGGCGCTGGGCAACTCCGACATCGAATTCTGGATGATCTCCAACCGGATCATGCCGCCGATCGTCGCCGTGCTGCCGATCTACGTGATGTTCCAGCAGATGCAACTGCTCGATACGCAGGTGGCGCTGATCGCGACGTATACGGCAATCAACCTGCCCATCGTCGTCTGGTTGACGCGCGACTTCTTCGCCGGCATCCCGCTCGACCTGGAGGAAAGCGCCGAGTTGGACGGGGCGTCGAAATTCCGGGTGTTCTTCACGATCGCCCTGCCGCTCGTCCGCTCCGGCCTGGTCGCCACCTTCCTGCTGGTGCTGATCCTCTCCTGGAACGAGTACCTTCTGGCGCTTTTCCTGACCAATGCCAACGCGCAGACAATGCCGGTGCTCGTCTCAGCACAGAACACCACCCGCGGCCCGCAATGGTGGAACATGTCGGTGCTGATCGTCATGATGATCGGCCCAGTGGTCATCATCGCCAGCGTGCTGCAGAAGCACATCGCGCGCGGCCTGCTGGTCGGCGCGGTCAAGGGCTGAGCGGGGTCAGGCGGTCGGCATGCGGGTCACGCTTTCAGATGTCCACAAGTCATTCGGGCTGATCCACGTCGTCAAAGGCGTGGATCTGGAGGTTGCGGACGGCGAGTTCCTGGTGCTGCTTGGACCTTCAGGGTGCGGCAAGACGACGGCGCTCCGGATGGTGGCGGGCCTGGAGTCGGTCACCTCCGGCCGCATCTCGATCGGGCCGCGCGACGTCACCAACGTCCTGCCGAAATACCGCGACGTCGCGATGGTGTTCCAGTCTTACGCGCTCTATCCGCACATGACGGTGGCCGACAACATCGGCTACCCGCTGAAGCTGCGCGGCGTCGAGACCGCCGAGCGCGGCAAGGCGGTACGCGACGCTGCCGCCAAGGTGGCGCTGGACGAATACCTCGACCGCTATCCGCGCGAACTGTCAGGCGGCCAGCGGCAGCGCGTCGCCCTGGCGCGCGCCATGGTGCGCCGGCCCAGCGTGTTCCTGATGGACGAGCCGCTGTCCAACCTCGATGCCAAGCTGCGCGGCCACATGCGTGCCGAACTGAAGCACCTGCAGGCCGATGTCGGCGTCACCACGATCTATGTCACGCACGACCAGGTGGAGGCGATGACGCTTGCACATCGCGTGGCCATCATGAACGGCGGCGTCGTGCAGCAGATCGCCGCGCCCCGCGACATCTACGACGACCCGGCCAACCTGTTCGTCGCAGGCTTCATCGGCTCGCCGCCGATGAACTTCCTGGAGGGCGAACTCCAGGCGGGCGAGTTCGCCAACGCCGAAGGCCGTTTCGGGACGGGGACGCACGCCACGAACGGATCGGTCGCGGCGGGATTCCGGCCTGAGGACTGCTGGATCACCCCGCCGGGGGAGGGCAGGATCGCCGGCACGGTGTATTCCACCGAGCTGATGGGCGACCACACGCTGGTGACTTGCAGCTGCGGGCCGGTGAAGGTCACGGTCAAGGCGGACAAGACCACGCAGCACCGCATCAACGAACCCGTCGGGATCGGCTTCGCGGAGGGCGGCGTCTTCGTGTTCGACAAGGCCAACGGTGCGCGGATCCGGTGACCATCCTGCAATCCTGGACAAGATGACCGACCAGAAGCGCTACGACGTGACCGCCTTCGGCGAGCTAGTCATCGACCTTGTCCCGATTCCGTCGGCGCGCGGCCTGTCCTTTGCCGCCAAGCCCGGTGGTGCGCCGGGAAACGTGGTGGCCGGCATTGCCCGCCTCGGCCTCGCTTCGGCGATGCTGACCAAGGTGGGCGGCGAAGCGTTCGGCACCGCTGTCACCGGGGCGCTGGCCGCCGCCGGCGTCGACACGCGGGCGATCGTCCGTGCGCCGGGCCTGAACACAACGCTGGCGGTCGTGACCCTCACCGCTGAAGGCGATCGCGACTTCTTCTTCTATCGCGAGGGGGCTGCCGACACCGTTTATGCACCCGGGGAGCTGGATGCCGGCCTCATCGCCGCGACGCGAATTCTCCACGTCGGAAGCCTGTCGCTCGGTACACCGGTGTCCGCCTCCGCACAACGATATGCGGTGGAGTGTGCGGTGGCTTCTGGCGCGCTGATCTCGGCGGACCCGAATTTCCGCCCGGCTTTCTGGCGCGACCGGGAAGAAATGCGGGCCGCCGGACGCGAGGTGCTCGCGGCCGCGAACATCGTCAAGGTGAGCGAGGAAGAGATCCTCGAGATGAGCGGCGGCTCCGATCTGCACCAGGCGGTGCGCGCCCTCTGGCACCCTGGCCTCCTCGCCCTGGCGGTGACCAAGGGGCCGGACGGCGCGGAACTGTTTGCCGGCGAGCACAACGTGTCTGTTCCCGGGTTCCCCGTGGATGTGGTGGACACGGTGGGCTGCGGCGACGCTTTCATGGCGTCGTTGCTGGCCGGGCTGATCGAAGCGGGCCTTCAAACCCCGGATCGGAGGGGATTGGAAGCGATCGGGCTGCGGGCCTGCGCGGCCGGCGCGGTGATGGCGACCGTGCCGGGTGCGCTGGAGAGCATGCCTACACGGGCGGACATCGATGCCCTGCTTCGCTCATCCGGCCGCCATGGCCCGCTAGCCAGTTAGGGTCGGCTACGAGGCGGGCGTGAAGGCCATGGCTTCGGGAGGTGTCGGGAACTCCCGCCGCGCCCTGAGCAACATGCGGCACATCTCGCCGTTTGCTTCGGCGCCGCGCCGCGCCATGCGGATTTCGCGCAGGTAGTCCCGCAGTTCGCCGGCACCGATGGGAGCGCCGTCGGGTTTCGTGAATGCCCGGTCCTCGGGTTCGGCGGAGCCGCCGAATTCGGCCCGGCGCTCCGCGAAGCGTTGCGCCGCTTCTGCAAGCTGCGGATCATTTCGAAGTTGCACCAGGTCGGCCACCCGCAGTGCGAGAAGGTCGGCATCGCATCTGCCGTGCTCGCGCAGGAGCTCGATCAGCGCCGACATGCGGCCGAGATACCCCTTGCGCCTGAACGTTTCGCGCACCGAGCGCAGGTCGTCGACCGCTTCCGCCCCGAACACCTCCGAGAAGCCGCGGCGCGCGGCTATGCCGTCGTTGATCTTTTCCGCAGCGAAGTGTTCGACGAGGCGGATTTCGGTTCGCTTCACCCACGGAAGGCTTGCCAGGGCATCGCGCATGTCCTCGGCCATGATGAAGGCGAAGTTGGCCGAGCACCAGAAGGTCGGCAGGCGGAACTCGACCGTGACCGCGCCGTCCTCGACCGCCGCGGCCCCAATGAAGCCGAGCGCCACGACCGACTCGTCCAGTTCCGGGTCGGTTACCGGACCCAAGGCAGCCCAGACCTCGGCGAGGCGGTCACTCGGCGGCATCGCTCATCGCCAGCGCGCCGGGCATGTAGCACTCCGCCGGCACCGGGATTCCGTAAAGCTTGGCCGCGTTCAGCCCGAGGATTTTTGCCTTCACGTCGAGCGTCAGCGCAGTTCCGGCCTCGCGCGCCGTCTCCTCGTCGAACTCGAAGTCGACGAAGTGCTCGACGATCCATTTCGGGCTGGTGATCCCATAATCGGAACCGAAGATGAGCCGGTCGGGGCCCAGGAACCAGAGCAGGTCGGTCATCATCGACGCAAAGTATTTCGGCCGGGCATGGATGAAGGAGGGGATCAGCGCCAGCCCGCCATAGACGTTCGGCTCCTGACTGGCGATCCAGCAGAAATCGTCGATGCGCGGCATGCCGCAATGGTCGACGACGAACTTCAGGTCGGGAAACGAGGTCGCCACTTCATCGACGTCGCGCACGTCGAAGGAGTCCATGCTCAAGGGGTGGATGGTCGGTCCCTTGTGGATGTGGATGACTTCGATGCCCAGGGCCCGGCACTTCTCCATGTAAACGCCGACGCAGTCGTCTCGCAGCGAATAGCCCTTGGAATCGCCGAACCACTCGGCCGTGTAAATCTTGACGCCCTTGAACTTCCACCGGGCGTGGTCCGCCTCGAGCTGGTCCAGCCCGCGCTCGCCTTCGCGGGGGTCCATTCGCCCGTTCAGGATCGTGCGCTGCGGGTAGGCTTGCTTCAGCGCCGCGCATTGCGCCGTCGTGTTGAAGCCGTCGACGTAGAACTCGCGCAGGTCGGTCGGCAGCAGGATGGCCATGTCGCAATAGCCGTCCTCGAACAGGTCCTTGGCCGCGCGCTCGACGCCGTAATGGAGGAAGCGCTCCCACGGCCAGCGTTCCCCCGCCGGGGTCATGCTGGTGTGGCCGCTCCAGAAACTCTCGATGAAGGTCAGCCCAAAACGGTTGCGCCGGTTCTCCGGCCGCGCGTCCCACAGGTGGATGTGGCCGTCCACCACGAAGAGCTTATGGCCGTCGCGCGTCACGTACATTGTCGCCTCCGATGCGGCGTCGTCGCGACCGGCACTGTGACGAATCCGGTGCGGCTTCGCAAACCCTCGGGTCAGCTGGCAGTTTGCTGACGACCGGTTCCCGGTCCCACCTCGATCGGCGCCGTGAGAACGGCGCGCAGGCCGGGCTTGTTGTCCCGGTATTCGATGTCGCCGTTCAGCTGGCTGACCAGCGCTTCCATCATGCGGCTGCCGAAGCCCTGCCGCGGCGAGGCCTTGCCGCCGCCGTGATCGGCCACGGACAGGCGGAACTGCGCGCGGTCCTCGACCAGTGAAATTTCCAGCGGGCCCGGCGCGCCGCCATAGGCGTATTTGTTGGCGTTGGTGATCAGTTCGGTCAGCACGAGGCCGGCGGTGACCGCGCGGTCGGTCGGAAGCATGACCGGCGAAAGGTCGAGCGACAGCGCCCCGGCCCACCCGTGGTCCATCGACGCCAGCATGTCGGCGCAAAGCTCCTCGATGTAGCGGGACGCGTCGACCACCTCGATCTGGTCGGAGCGGTAAAGCCGCCGATGTACCAGCGCCACGGCGTTCAGCCGCCGCCGCGCTTCGTTGATCGCCGTATGGAGGCCGGGGTCATTGGAGGCGCGCGCCTGCAGGGCGAGAAAACTCGACACCAGCTGCAGGCTGTTCTGGACGCGGTGGCTCACCTCGCCGATCAGGAACTGCTTCTGCTGGATAAGCGCATCCTTCTCGCGCAAGGTTTCCAGCAGGCGGCGGTTTAACTCCTGCAGCTGGCGGTTGCGCCGGACCTCAAGCAGAGCGGCCCGCAGCCGGCCCGCGGCTTCCACCTCCGGGATGGTCCAGCGGCGGGCGGTGCCCCGGATGACCTCGCGCCAGGCCTCGAAGGAGGCGCGCGGGGTCAGCGGCTGCCCGGCGGGGGCGTCCACCGCCTTGTGCGGGTTGCCCGCCCATTCGATGACCTGCATCTCCTCGGCGCGAAACCACAGCGCCACCCAGGGCTCTTCGGCAGAAAGCGTCATCGCCAGCAATCCGCTGGAGACGGCTTCGAAGGACCGGGCAGGGGGGTAATCTTCGCCCAGACGGTCCGTCGCGAAGACCGGCTCGGCGCTCCTGGCCGCTGCCCAGTGGGCGAGCGCGCGCACATCGGCCTCTTCCGGGCAGCTGCCACTCATCACCAGATCGCCGCCTTGCAACAGCGCCACGCCGTCGCCGCCCAGGCTTTTGCGAACGTCCTCCAGGTGGTGAGCGACGGCCGTGTTGACCGAGCCCTCGCGGGACAACAAGCCGACGAGGTCATCCTCGAAGCCACGCAGCCGGATGCGTTCGCGGTAGCCCTCCGCCTCCTCGCGCGCCTTGATCTGCCGGGCCAGCGCCCCGGCCAGGGCGCGGCAGGCGGCGCGCATGTCGTAGGGGATCGGCAGGGGAGTTTCATTGTGGCAGGCGACCAGTCCCCAGAGCGCGCCGTCCTTGACGATCGAGATCGATGCGGAGGCGCGGACCCCCATGTTGTGCAGGTACTGGAGGTGAATGGGCGACACGCTGCGCAGCACGCAGTCGCTCATGTCCAACGGCTCGCCATCGGTCCAGGCGGGCTGCACCGGCGCCGGGCGGTAATCCGCGTCGGGAATGACCCGGACCAGATTGCGAAGGTAAAGCGCGCGTGCCTGGCGCGGGATGTCGGAGGCCGGGAAATGGTGGTGCAGGAAGGAGTGCAGGTCGGGCCGCCGTTCCTCAGCGATGACGGCGCCTGAGCCGTCGTCGAGAAAGCGGTAGACCATCACCCGGTCGTAGCCGGTCAGCGCCCGGAACTCGGCGGCGGCCCGCTGGCAGAGCGGTTGCAGGCGAGGCGAGCGCTCCAGCCCGGCGACAGCCGTCTCCAGCTTTGCGAGCAGCGACGCTGATGGCAGGGGATTTGGCGAGGCCGGCTCCAGCTCGACCAGCAGCTTGCCGCCGCTGCGATGGGCGATGACGTCCAGCGGCGCTCCAGACCGGTTGGCGATCTGGCCGACGAAGCCGCCCGGCAAACCTGACTCGAGGAGCTGGACAGCCGCGCCGGCGATAGCCTCGCCGATCAGCTCGGCCAGGTGCGCTCCATGCCAGTGCGCCCGGCCGAGGATACGCTCGACGTCGCCGGCAGCATGGGTCACGGTCGGGCCGTCCCCACTGACCACCAGCAGGACGCCGTAGGGCTGGATGGATCCGGGGATGTGGATCGGCTCGCGGTCGCAGGCCGCAATGTCGAGGCCGGCCTCGCTCATGCCGCAACCGCCTCACCGCAGAGGCAGGCTTCGGCATAATCGAAGCCCTTTATGCCGCCGCTCACAACCTGCCCGATACCGAGCGCGTGGCGCCCGGCTTCCCGTTCCAAGACGCTGATGAAGCCGGTCCAGCGTTCGCCGGCAGCCGCGCCGTACGGGTCGAGGAAGCGCAGGCCGGCGAGGTCAATTCCGAGCCGCGCAAGATGGCGCAGGATCAAGCGGCCGCCCAGCGAAGACCCTTCGAGGACATAAAGAAGGCCAAGCGCTTCGGCGACACTTCGCAGCGCCGGGAAGTGCGGCGCGTTCCCGGCGGGTGGGGCGGCCCGCAGCTCTGCCAGCGCGGCGAGGATGAGGGGCTCACGACGCCGCCGGGCAAAGTCGAGATCGGATATTCCCGCCACCCAAGGCGCCAGCTGCGCTTCCGCCGTGACATGCAGCCAGTAATAGCGGCCCACAACAGCCCGCCGGCCGGTGGTCGCGGCGAAAGCGTTCAACGCATCGACGCGGCGCTCCAGCCGGTCATGCGCCTCGCGGGTCGCGCTCCGCAGCACCGTGAGGGCTGGGCCAGGTTGCACTAGCGCAGCCCGTCCTCGCCTTTGATCTCAGCCGTCTGCAGCCCGCCGACGCGCGGCAACGGTCTGCCGCGATTGGCCACCGCGACGGCGACGACGATCTCGTCAGCCCGTGGGGCATCAGCGATCCGCACCTCCAGCCCGTCGAAATGGCTGCGCACGTACGCCGCGTCCTTGTGGCCGAGCGGCACGTCGAAAGGCTGGCCTGGCCCGCCGCGCTTCTTCGACGAGGGGATCAGCGCCGCTCCCTTGCCGAGCGCCGCACGGATGGGCGTCCCGAGCTTGGGATGCAGCAGGGCCGCGGCGTGCTCCAGCTCGCCATCGGCGCCCACCAGCGCCGCCTTGCCGTAGCTTTCAACCTGTGCGCCGGGAATGCCGAGGGCCGCCACGGCCCGGGCGACCAGCATCTCACCGAGCGGAACGCTCATCTCGAAAAGCGGCGACAGGTCCTCGACAAAGCGCCCCGCAAAGGGGTTCTGGACCACCGCGGCGGCGCAGGCGCGCCGCACGGGCGGGTTGACGGGCTGGCCCTGCTCGGTGAGCGTCTCCTCGACGAAACTGAGGATCTTGCGGACGTTGGGGCTCATCGCAGGCCGTCCTCGCCGCGAATCTCCGTTGCGGCCAGTCCGCCGGCGCGGGCATGCACCCGAGCCCCGGTCGTCATCGCCAGCGCGAAGACGATCTCGTCGCGCCGCGGCGCGTCCGCCACCCCCACTTCGATGGCATCGAAGTGGCTGCGCACATAGGATGCGTTGATATGGGTGATCGGCACGTCCAGCCGGGCGCCCAGGCCGCCGACCTTCTTTGCCGAGGGCACGATGGCCTTTGCCCCGCCCAATACGTCGCGCATCGCGTAGCCGCCCGGCGCGTGCCAGAGCGCCCCGTGCTCCAGCTCGCCGGCTTCGCCCACAATGGCGCCCTTGCCGTAACCCTCGATTGCCCTCGCGTCGCCGCCCAGCGCCGACAGGAGGCGCTGGGCCATCTGCAAGCCGAGCGGCTTCAATGCCTCCATCCAGTCGGCGATCTCGGCGACAAAGCGCCCTGCGAAGGGATTGCGCACAACCGCCAGCACCGCGCCGCGCCGCAAGGGCGTCGAGGCCGGTGGCCCGCCCTCATGGAAAACCTCTTCCAGCTGGACCAGCATCTTTCGGATTTCAACGGCTTCCATGCGGTGCAAAGTTCCTGCGATTATCGTGCTTGCGGTACAGTCATGCCGCCGCATGCGTCAAGCAAGGCCGGCCAGCCGGTGCCTTGCCGACCGTTGCATTCCCCGCGGCAAAGACCGCATCCTGTTGCGATCCGCTGGTGGAGGGGAATGCTGCATGTTTGAGGATCGTCATCTGATTGAAGGGAGCGTCATTCAGGTCGCCTGGATCGTGCGCGACCTGCAGGCCTCCATGCGGCGGCACTGGGACGTATGCGGCATCGGTCCGTGGGACATCTACCCCTTCGACGCCACGCAGGTTCAGGACTTCCTGTATCGGGGACGCCCTGCGACCCACACCTGCCTGCTGGCGCTCGCCTGGAACGGCAATGTCCAACTCGAGCTGATCCAGCCGGTGACCGGCCGCTCCATCTACGACGAGCACCTTGAAACCAAGGGGGAAGGGCTGCACCACGTCAAGCTTTACCATGCCGATTGCGCGGCGGCGGTGGCCCACTACGCCGCGCGCGGTTATCCGGTGATCCAGAGCGGCAAGTTCGACGAGGACGAGCACTACTACCTGGATACCGAGAAGGACTTCGGCTACGTGATCGAGCTCGGCAATGCTGGCCGGATCCCGCCGGCACAGCAGCGCTATCCTGCGTGAGGGCCGACGCCGCGTATCAGAGCATCAGAATGGATCGCGCCACCCCGAATCTGCCCTCGCGCGATTTCGAAGCGACCGCGCGCTTCTACGGTGCTCTGGGTTTCGTGGAGCAATGGCGTGACGAGGAGTGGATGATCCTGAGGCGGGGGGACGTGACACTCGAATTCTTCCCGCATCCGCAGATCGACCCACTGACAAGCTGGTTCAGCTGCTGTCTAAGGCTGGACGATCTCGGCCAATTCTATGCGGCTTGCAAAGCCACGGGCCTGCCGGAAACAACGATCGGGCAACCTCGTCTTCACCCGCCCCGCGAGGAGCAATGGGGAGGGCGGGTCGCGGCGCTCATCGATCCGGATGGCACGCTTCTGCGGCTGATCCAGTCCTGAGCGAGCAAGCTGCGCTGACCAACAGCCGCGGTGAGGAACCGCCGGCCTCAGCCGCCGTTCAAAGCTCGCCAGTCGACTTACAAGGACACCAGGTGGCGGAACCCTCGCGTTATCAACTGGACGAAACCGCGCCGGCCCCGGCTTCGCCCAGCGCCCACGGCTTCTATTCCGATGCCCTCGATATCCTCTGCGCCAGCGGCATCCCATTCCTGATCGCCGGTACCTATGCGCTCAACGCCTATACGGGACTTCGGCGGCTCACCAAGGATATCGACGTCTTCTGCAAGCCCGGCGACTACCCGCGCATCCTCCACCTGTTCCAACAGCAGGGCTATACGCCGGAGATCGAGGACGAGCGCTGGCTGGCAAAGGTCCGCAAGGGCAAGGACTTCTTCGACATCATCTACAACTCGACGGCCGGCGTGACGCCCGTCAACGACCAATGGTTTACCGAAGAGCGCGAGGCGGAAATCTTCGGGCACACGGTCCGCATCCTGGCGCCGACCGAGTTCATCTGGTCGAAGGCCTTCGTGCAGAACCGCGAGCGCTACGACGGCGCCGACATCGTGCATGTCATGCTGAAGGAGCACGACAACATCGATTGGCGGCGGCTGTTCACGTATATGGAGCAGTTCTGGGAAGTGCTGCTCATCCATATTCTCAACTTCCGCTTCGTCTATCCGACCGAGCGGCACCGGATCCCGCAATGGGTCATGGATGAACTTATGGAGCGGCTGCGGATGCAGGAGGGCCTGCCGGTGCCCAACACCCCGATCTGCCGCGGCCGGATGTTTTCGCGCACCGATTACCTCATCGACATCCGAGAGTGGGGGTTTGCCGATATCGCCGGAGACGTCGTGTGACGGCGGGTGAACCAGGCCCGGTGGAAGCCTCGCGGATGCGGGTCGCGGCACTCGCCGATATCCACGTCGGAGAGGGACAGAAACATCCCTATCGCGAACTGTTCAGCGAGATCGCCCAGAACGCCGACGTCATGGTGCTGGCCGGCGACCTCACCAATCTTGGCACGGTGCGAGAGGCGGAGATCCTGGCCGAAGACCTTTCCGCCTGTCCGATCCCCAAGGTCGGCGTGCTCGGCAACCATGACTACGAGTGCAATTGCGTCGAAACGATCTCCGGCATTTTCAGGGAAGCGGGGCTCTGCCTCCTGGAAGGGCAGGCGGCGGAGATCGACGGCGTCTCATTCGTCGGCGCGAAGGGCTTTGCTGGCGGCTTCGGCCGGTATCTGCTCGGCTCCTTCGGCGAGTCCGCAGTGAAGGCCTTCGTGTCGGAAGGCTTGCAGGAAGCGCTGAAGCTCGAGAACGCCCTTCGCAGCGCCAAGTCGCACCGCGCGCTGGTCGTGCTGCACTATGCTCCGTCCGTCGACACGGTCAGGGGAGAGCCGCCGGAGATCTTTCCGTTCCTTGGCTCGTCACGGCTTGGCGAGACGATCGACCGCTTTCCGGTCAATGCGATCGTCCATGGCCATGCGCACCACGGCACCTTCGAGGGGCGCACGCCAGGCGGGATCCCGGTCTACAACGTGGCTGTCCAGCTGCCCAAGCCGGGGGGACGCCCCTACCACATCCTGGAGCTCTGAGGCGCTTTCGCATCCCGACCGGAAGACAACCGGTCGGGGCTACCGACCCTGTACCGCGCGCCGCCGCGGCGGCGCGGCAGGCGCGGAGGGAAGCGGAGCGACAGGCCGGATCCGATTGCGTGCAAGCCCGGGGTTCTCCTGGCCTACTGGCGCCGGCCCGATCGGGATTGCTTCCCGGCGCGGAACCGTGGGCGCAACGACCTTCTGCATCGTCGCCCTGCTCTCGGCATAACGTTGCTCGGCCACGGCAACCTCCGCGGCGGCGCGTTGCGCGCTCAATACTGCCAACTCGATCTGCAGGATTGGCCCGAAAGCCGCCCGCCGCTGTTCCAGGTATTCGCGGCAGCCAGGCAGCACCTCTTCCAGCGTATCCATGCTGGCCCGGGCGGCGCGCGCGCAGTTCAGGTAAAGGGCGGTGGCTTCCCGCAGGCGGTCGTGCAGCGATTTCGCGGCCAGCATGCGCCTCGCCCGCAGCGCCTCGCATTCCCTCTCGATGGTCGCGAGGATGGTCTTCTCCGCATGGGCGAGTGCGCCGATCAGTTCCTCCGCCCGGGCGGTCAGGCGCGATCGAGATTGCGAATGCTGCGGGTCCATGGCCGCGACGGTAAGCTATCGGGGTTAAAGTTTACCAAATCCCACTGGTTGCTAAACCGTTAAGGCAATGGTGATTTTCTCAATGTCTTGAAGCCGACGCGGCTTGCCAGCCGGTTGTCTTCTCCCGTATATGCGCGCCGGGGAGCAGCAGACAGGGGAGCCGTCCTTGCTGTTGATGGAGGGTGAGCGGTACATGCCGAACGAGGAAGAGCCGTTCATGAACGAGCGGCAGCGGGAGTATTTCCGCAAGAAGCTGCTCGGGTGGCGGGAAGAAATCCTCCTCGAAAGCCGCGAAACTCTCGAGGCATTGCAGGCCGAAAGCCTCAACCATCCCGATTACGCTGACCGTGCATCGTCGGAAACCGATCGCTCCATTGAACTCCGGGCCCGCGACCGGCAGCGCAAACTGATCTGCAAGATCGACGCGGCCTTGAAACGCATCGAGGACGGCACATACGGCTATTGCGAGGAGACCGGCGAGCCGATCAACCTCCGCCGGCTCGACGCGCGGCCGATCGCCACCCTGTCCATCGAGGCGCAGGAGCGGCACGAGCGGCGCGAACGCGTCTACCGCGACGAATAATTGCCAACGCGCCGGTCGCCCGGTCGACACTTGCCCCTGGGCTAGCCATCGCGAGCCACCCTGACCGTCGTTAGCGGCGGCTCGTATCGCCCGTAAGCTCGCCCAGCAGCCGCGCCATCTCGTCTTCCAGCGGGTCTATCGGCTCGCGACGGCGGGAATTCAGGTCGATCACTGGCGCATCGTCCTGGCGCTCGCGCCGGGGCTCGGCTTCGGCGGCAGCCCTTGGGGGAGCCGCCGGTGCGACCTCGGGCTCCACCGCGGGCCGCCCATCCCCTGCGTCGGGCTCGAAGGCGAACTCATCCAGCTTGAGGCCCCCGTGGTCCGGCTCTTTTGCAGCGGGCTTGGGCGAGTTCTGCTGCGCCGTTGCGATCTCGCGGGCGAGAGCACTTTCCAGTCGTTCGGCCAAGTCGCCCAGCGTGGTGGCCGGGTCGGTGACTGTCCTGCCCGCACTTGTGAGGCCGGTCGCGGCAGCGGCGCCGCGGACCGCTGGTGCCGGCGTTTGGATCGGTCTCGGGGGAGTGCTGCGCAGAGCCCTTCCGATCTCGTCTTCCAGCCCGCCGGAATCTTCCCATGGGATGCCGGCAGCCGGCAGGCCGTTCGGCTTCGCGGGAATAGCCGCAGAGCCCGCTGCCGGGGTGCTCCCGGCGACGGGTTCGGGCCTCTGACCAGCCGGTGCCTGGGCGGCCGAGGGAATGCGTGGTTCGGGAGTTGGCTCCGATTCAGCGGCCCCTCCTCCTTGCTCCTCGCCGTGAGGCGTTGCCGCTTCGTCGCGGCGGCCGCTTAAATGTTCCACGTTCGCGGGACGCGACCCGGGAGCGGCGACGCTGGGAACGGGACCCCCTGGATTTCCCGGCCGCTGACCCTCGGGTCGCACAACCGGGACTGCGGCCAGCGCCGGCCGAACTGGCTCGGCCGGGGCCGCAACGGAACCGCCGGCGTCCACAGCGGGCGACGGCTCGCCACTAAGTTGCGGCTCGCCGGTTGCGGGCCCGTCGGGGGCATGTTCTGGCTCGCCCTTGTCGCGCCCGCCGGCAAAAGCTGCGGCAAAGAACGGCCGCCGGCCCCCCGGCCGGTGGCCGGGCCGGGGATGGACCCCCTGCACGACGGGCTCGGCCGGGATTCGTCCAGGGCCAGCGCCGCCATTTCCGCCGCGCGCTGCGGCCGCCGGCGCCGCGGGCTGGACGGGGCGCAGCGGCTCGACTGCTTTCGGGGCCTGGGCAGGGACCACGGCAACCGGCTCAGCGGCCGGCGGCGCGGGGCTTACTGGCGCTTGTGCAGGGGCCTCAGGCTTTGCTGGGGCCGCAGCGGCAGGCGCAGCGGGGCTGGCGACCATCGGCGGAACGGGCTCCGCCGCAGCTGCCCGGCCAGCGACGGCCACGGTTCTTCCCGGTTTTGCCGCAGCGGCCGGGCCGGCCACCTTGGGCGGTTCCTGCGCCGTCGGGGCGACCGGATGGACGGCCCCGCGCACCCGGCGCACATCGCTGTCGACCACGAGATCGGCCTGCCCGCCCACCATGATCAAATGTTCAAGATCGTCGCAACGCACCAGAACCAGCCTGCGGCCGGACTCGACCACCGTGCTTTCCAGCACGGCAAGCCGGCTGCCGCCCGGTTCGAGCGCCTGATCCGCCTCGGGCTCTTCCTCGAGCCAATCGGCGCGGCGGCGCTGAGCAAACCGCATGCCGGCGTAAAATGCCGCGGCGCAGAGCAGCAGGGCGACGATCAACAGGAACAAGCCCCAGGCGCCCGAGGTTTCGGCCATTCGAATCTCCTGTCCCGCGGCAGCGGTTGCGCAGAGGGCAATAATAGACGCAACGACCGCGTGGTTCAAATGATCCTTGGATCACGCCAGCTTTGGCGACATTGAAAACCGGGGACTGAACAGACAAGGTGACCAGGTCCGACCTAGCGAATCGGATACGCCGCCGTTGGGGGGCAGAAATGATGCGGCAAGAGGAGTTTGGGCTGGAACACGGGGCTCGGTCGCCGCGCGGCAGCTTTGCGCTCGTGACGGCGCTTGCGGTGGCGTTGTTGATCGCCGCCAGCGGCTACCTGTTTCTGAACGAGGCGGCCGCCACTCTCCTTGTGCTGGCCAGCCTGGGCGTCCTTGCGACTGTCGGCGTGGTTGCCCTGTTTGCCGCCGCCGCCGGCATCCTGCAGGTCGGCAGGGCGATCGAGCGGCCCGTGGAGGACGGGCGACAGGCGCACGCTTTTCTCCACAACATGGCCGAGGGCGTGCTGATGACCTCGGCGGACGGCAAGCCGCTTTCCGCCAACGCCGCATTTCTGAAGCTGTCGGGCGCCAAGACTGCCAAGGACCTCCATTCCATCGAACGCCTGTTCTCCGGCAACCCGGATGCTTCCGAGGCGGTCTACCGCCTCGCCGTCGCCGCGGAACAGGGCCGCCGCGCGACGGAGGAAATCCGGATGCCGGGCGGCATCGGCGGCCAGCCCGGAGGCGCTCGCTGGTACCGGGTGCGGGTCAACCCGGTGGGCGGGCCGGACAGCCATATCGGCTGGCTGGTCGCCGACATCACGCGCGAGCGGGAATACCAGGAGAACATTTTCCAGGAGCTGCAGAACGCGATCGACTACCTGGACCATGCACCGGCCGGCTTCTTCTCGCTCGAGCCCGACGGCCGGATCCGCTACTTGAACGCAACCCTGGCCGAGTGGATCGGTATCGACCTCGCCGAGTTCGAACCGGGCGCGGCGCATATTCGTGAGATCGTCAGCGTCGAGGGGCTGTCCGTGCTGCAATCAGCCCACCCGGGGCGGAGCGAAGCCGAAACGCTCGATATCGACCTGGTCCGCACCGACGGCACCCGGCTTCCCGTCCGGCTTCTGCACCGGGTGCCGACGGCGCCGGACGGAACAATCGGAGCGTCCCGCACCCTGGTGCTTGATATGCGCCTCGGAAGCGCGCCGGAGGCCGGGCGGCTGGCCGAGGTGCGCTTTGCCCGGTTCTTCAACAACACGCCGATGGCGATCGCGTCCGTTGACCGGCAGGGCCGCATCGCCCTCACCAATGCGCGTTTCGTTATGCTGTTCGGCAGGCAGGCAGCCGGCAAGCGGCCTGCCGAACTGGTGCAGGACGCCGACCGCGCCGGGATCGCCGCGGCGGTGGACGCGGCCATCGCCGGGCAGAGCGACATCCCGCCGGTGGATGGCGCGTTTGCGCACGCGCCGGACCGCAGCGGCCGCTTCTTCGTCAGCCCGATAATCGAGGGCGAGGCGAGCGAGGACGCCGCCGTCATCTATGCGCTTGAGACGACCGAGCAGCGCGCGCTGGAAGCGCAGTTCACCCAAAGCCAGAAGATGCAGGCGGTCGGCCAGCTGGCCGGCGGCATCGCGCACGACTTCAACAACGTGCTCACCGCCATCATCGGCTTCTCCGACCTGCTGCTGACCAGCCATCGGCCCACCGACCCGTCCTTCCAGGACATCATGAACATTAAGCAGAACGCCAACCGGGCCGCCGGCCTGGTACGGCAGCTGCTGGCGTTCTCGCGCCGCCAGACGCTGCGCCCGCGCGTCATCGAGCTGGACGACGTGCTGTCCGACCTGAAGGTGCTGCTCGACCGCCTCCTCGGCGAACCGGTGGAGCTGGAAGTGTCCCACGGGCGCGACCTTTGGCCGATCAAGGCCGATATCAACCAGCTCGAACAGGTTATCGTGAACCTGGCGGTGAATGCCCGCGACGCCATGCCCGAGGGCGGCAAGCTCACAATCCGCACCGCCAATGTGCCCACGGCGGAAAGCCTCCGCTTCCGCGAGCAGGGCTTCAAGCCGGCCGATTACGTCCTGATTGAAGTGACCGATACCGGCACCGGCATGCCGCCGGAGGTGATGGAGAAGGTCTTCGAGCCGTTCTTCTCGACCAAGGAGGTCGGCAAGGGCACGGGCCTGGGGCTCTCCACGGTGTACGGGATCGTCAAGCAGACCGGCGGCTACATCTATGTCGATAGCCGCATGGGCGAGGGTACCACCTTCCGCATCCTGCTCCCCCGCCACATCGCCGACCCCGATGAGAAGCCGGAGGAGGTTGCCCCTGTGCCGGTGTCCTCGGACCTCACGGGCAGCGCCCGCATCCTGCTTGTGGAGGACGAGGAGGCGGTGCGGGCCTTTGCCGGTCGCGCTCTGACCGCGAGGGGCTACACGGTGTTCGAGGCGGCCTCGGGGCCGGAAGCGCTCGACCTGATCAACGGGCTGAGCGAAGAGGTCGACCTCGTCATCTCCGACGTGGTGATGCCCGGCATGGACGGCCCGACCCTGCTGCGCGAGTTGCGCCGCCGCCAGCCGAAGCTGAAGATAATCTTCGTTTCCGGCTATGCCGAGGACGCCTTCGAGCGCCACCTGCCCGCCGACGAGACCTTCAGCTTCCTGCCCAAACCCTTCACGCTCCGCGAGCTTGCGACCACGGTGAAGACCACCCTGGATGCTTGAGCGCGGTCCCGCCGAGCGCCGCCCCCGAAATCTTTTGTGCTCGGGATGTTCTCCTGTTGACGAATGAGAACAAAGCGGGTACGCAAAGGAAATTGCGATCGCATCAGGTCGGTTTGCGCTGTCCAATGGGGGATGCCATGGTAAGTCCACTGAGAGTCGTTGAAACCAGCAGGGACGGGATGGACAAGACCAAGGCGCTGGATGCTGCACTCAGCCAGATCGAGCGCGCTTTCGGCAAGGGTTCCATCATGCGGCTCGGCCGCGATGGCAAGGTGGTCGAGATCGCCACGATCTCCACCGGCTCGCTGGGCCTCGACATGGCGCTGGGCGTCGGCGGGCTGCCGCGCGGCCGCGTCATCGAAATCTACGGGCCGGAATCGTCGGGCAAGACAACGCTGGCCCTGCACACGATCGCCGAAGCGCAGAAGCGCGGCGGCATTTGCGGTTTCATCGACGCAGAGCATGCGCTGGACCCGATCTATGCCCGCAAGCTCGGGGTGAACCTCGACGACCTGCTGATCTCCCAACCCGACGCCGGCGAGCAGGCGCTGGAGATCGCCGATACGCTGGTGCGTTCCGGTGCCATCGACGTGCTGGTCGTCGATTCGGTCGCGGCGCTGACGCCGCGCGCCGAACTGGAAGGCGAGATGGGCGATTCCCTGCCGGGCAGCCAGGCGCGGCTGATGAGCCAGGCGCTGCGGAAGCTGACCGCCTCCATCTCGCGCTCCAACACGATGGTC
>JAESFL010000445.1_pt1 | contig 29360 bp, 15 predicted proteins | sample 9269401 | NCBI WGS metagenome assembly JAESFL01 (sample SAMN14506025, study PRJNA617098) | algae metagenome | isolation source: Gloeocapsa sp. UFS-A4-WI-NPMV-4B04 and co-occurring heterotrophs from desert... | place: USA: Utah | collected 2006-10-01 | reverse complement strand
ACATGCACTACCGGGAGGTGGACACCGAGCCCTGCCAGGTCGTCCGGAACATGGGCGTCGGCATCCTCGTCCTGGAGCTGGATCACTGCATCGCGGTCCTCGTCTCCTCGCTGGATGCGCTCACACGCACGCGGGTGCTGAAGCTGCGCTTTCCGAACAGCGAGCACATCGAAGCGTTCCTGCCGGTCACGGGAGACGACCATACCAGCGTGGTCATGGAGTACTCCGGCCGCAACAGCGACGGATCGGCCGAGCAGACCCGGGTCGCGAAGCTGCCCGACGACATGCTCGCGCGGTGCCTGCACGACACGTACTCGCGGTTCGCCACCGATTCTCCGCAGATCAGCGATCTCGCCTTCAACCGGAAGGTGATCGACATGATGGACAAGGCGAAGACGTTCGCGCGGATTCGGCGGTAGGAGGCACGCGGCGGACGGGTCCTGGCGGGGAAGGGGCCCGGTTTCCGGTTTGCTCCGGCGCGTGCTCCGGGTGGCGGGCGGGTCGCCTGCCTGGAGCCTCCGGGCGCCGAGCCATCGGAGTGCCGTCGATCGGTTCGATCCAGGCTGGCCGGGGCCGAGGCGAGTGATCGGCAGGCGGTAGATCCTTTGGGTTACACGCGGATGTCCTTCCACCGCCCCGCGCGGAAGCGCCAGGTGAGCGCCACGGCGAAGACGGCGTAGCTCAGGGCCTGCACCAGCCAGACCGCGCGCGGCCCCCACCCCAGGTGCACGCCCGTGAGCCAGGCGACGGGGATCAGGAAGAGCCACCCGCTCACCACCGCCCCCCACATGGGGAAACGGGTGTCGCCGCCGCCCCGCAGGGCGTTGGCCACCACCATCCCCAGCGCGTACAGCGGCTGGGCCAGCCCCAGGGTGCGCAGGCAGTCCGCCGTCATCCGCGCGGTGGCCGGATCGTCGCTGAACAGCCGGGAGAGCGGCCCCGCCAGCAGCAGCAGGGCCAGCCCCAGCACGCCCAGCAGCGCCACGCCCATGGCGCTGGCCAGCCACCCGACCCGCTCGGCGGCGCGCGGGTCGCCGGCGCCCATGCGCTGCGCCACGAGCGTCGTGGCGGCGGCGCCGATTCCCAGGCTGGGCAAGCGTGAGAACGTCTCCATCTGCAGGCCGATGGTGTGGGCCGCCACCGCCGCCGTCCCCGGCCCGGTGCGCGCCACGACGCCCATGAGCGCCACGCTGCTCCCGGAGCGGACGAACACCTCCACCGCGCTGGGCACACCGATGTTCAGGATGCGGCGAATCGTCTTTCCGTCCGGCGTCCAGGGGCCTGGCTGCCACCGGAACCCGCTCCGCCCTCCCCGCAGCAGTGCCCACGTCCACCCGGCGCCCACCGCCCGCACGCCGATGCTGCTGGCCGCCGCCCCCGCGATCCCCAGGGCGGGAAAAGGGCCGGGACCAAAGATGAGCAGCGGGCTGACGACGATGTTCAGGGCCACGATGGCGGCATTGATGCGGAGCGGCGTCATGGAATCGCCCACCCCGCGCAGCGTGCTGGCCAGGGTGAAGTCGATGGCCGTGCACGCCGAGCCCAGGAGCAGGATGCGCAGGTACAGCGTCCCCGCCTGCGCCGCGGCGCCCTCTGCCCCCAGCGTACGCAGCATCCAGGGCGCCAGCGCGGCCCCCGCCAGGCCGATGACCGTGGACTGCAGCAGCGCCAGCAGCAGCGACTGCCGCAGGATGTGCGACTCGGCGGCCGCGTCGCCCGCGCCACGCGCCCGGGCCACCAGCGCCATGGTGCCGGTGGTGATTCCGAACACCAGGATCGACACCATGATCGCGATCTGGTTCGCCATTCCCAGCCCCGCGACGGTTTCGGGGCCCAGGCGCGACAGCATGTACACGTTGGCGACGCCCGCCGCCCACAGGAGCAGGTGGCTGGCGACGATGGGTGCGGCGAGCGCGGCTACGTCCCGCGTCTCGGCGCGTAGAGAACGATCCCGTGACGCTTCGGGAAGGCCGGAAGCCGTTGCTTCTGCGGGAGAGGCGGTGGTCCGCCCGGTATCGGCTGCGGTTGGGGACGGCAAAGCTCGTGGAGTGATCAGGGTGTTTTGCGCATCTTGTGGCGTAAAAGATAAACATCATCGGCCGCGGAGCAAGTGGCCAGGGGCCTGTTCCCGGCGCGTGACACCCGATATCCCGATCACATCTGCATCGGCGAAAAGACAATCACGCGGAGGACGCGGAGGAACGAAGCAAGGACGCGGAGAACCCCATCCGTTCTCCGCGTCCTCTCCGTTCGTTCCCGCGGGCCGAGCGGCTACCGGGCGCCGCCGTTCACGGTGAAGGTGGCCGTGCTGCCCGCGCGCACCGCGTCGAAGCGCTCCCGCACGTCGCCGTAGCCCACGCGTCCCGCCACCACGTCCCAGCACCCCGGCGACACGGTGAAGCTGTACCGGCTGCCGGCCGGGATGGCCATGTCCTTGGGCAGGCGGTTGAGACCGTAGGTGCTGGCGCTGCAGCGGGAGAGCAGCACCACGTTGATCTCCTCCGGCGTCTGGTTGACGATGGCGATCTGGGCCGTCGGTCCGTTGGGATCGGAAACGAGCGGCCCGCCGGTGATCATCCCGGCGCAGCCGGCGGCCGCGGCGGCAAAGGCCAGGGTGACGGCAATGGAACGAACGCGCATGCAAGCTCCTCGCGGCGGGGGGCCGCGGATGCAGGATCAAGGGGGCGATCACCCGTGGAGCGGCGGGATCGCACGCCGGGAGGCCGGCGCGACGGGAAGGTAGCCGGCGGCCGTCCGCTGGCCGTGACCTGCGCGTTATCCGGGCTGCTGCGCCGGTATTGCGCGAATCCGGGTGGATCCGGGGCGCGCGGAAGCGGCCGGAAGGACAGGGGGAAGGGGGAGATGGAGGGGCGGGACGCGGAGCCGGAGGGCCGCCGGACAAGGCCGATGCGCGGACGGGAGGCGCCTACCGGCAGCCGCGCCAGAGGGCGGCGAAGCGCCCCTGCTCGCGGGCGGCCTCCGCGGGCTGACCCAGCGCGCGGTGCAGCGCGGCGCGGCGCTGGTGCACGGCGGCGGTGTAGGCGGGGTCGAAGCCCAGGTCCTCCGGCACGCCCCGCAGGCGGGCCAGCGCGTCGGCCGGGCGCCCCTGGCGGTGCAGGAGGTCGGCGGCGGCCAGGTGCACCAGCGCGCGGGGGAGCAGGGGGGTGGGCGGCAGGTCGCGCTCCGCCAGGACGCTGTCCAGCGCGGCGAGCTCGCGCAGCGCGGCCCTCCGTTCGGCGGGCGTGCCGGCGAGCCGCAGGGCCAGGTACGCGGCGCCGGGAAGGTGCGCGCGCGAGCCACCCCCGTCCCATGCCCGTACCGCGTCCGCCCGGCGCGCCGCCCCGGCCGTGTCGCCCGCCTGCAGCGTGAGCGCGGCGGCGAGGATTGCGGCGTAGGGCTCCGGCTGGTCCGGGTGCATGCTGGCGGTGTGGATCTGCCGCCCCGTCATCGGCGGGCGGGGCGCGTCCAGCCGGCCCACCAGCCCGCCGGGCGCGCGAAACGAGTGCGGCGGAAGCGCGAACAGGGCCCGCGCGGCCGCGGCCGTGGCGGGCACGTGCCCCGCGAGCGAGTCGAGGTGGGTGCGTGCGCCCGCCGCGCACCCCTGGCCGGCCGCCAGGTGCGCCAGCAGCAGGTGCAGCGACGCGCGCATGTCCGGCGGCGCCGTGGAGCGCAGCAGCACGCGGGCGAGCTCCTGGGCCCTGGCGGGATTGCCCGTGTAGCCGGCGGAGCGCCAGAGCGCGTCGAGCACGGCGGGCGTGACCTGTACCGCGGCCGCGTTCCCGGCGGCCTCGCGGTCGCCCACGCCCAGGGCGCGCAGCAGCAGGAGCTCGGCCCGGTGGCCGCCGTCGGGGTCGTTCGCCAGGGCCGCGCGCGTCAGCCGGTCCAGCGTGGCCGTGTCGGCGCGCACGGCGGCAAGCCGCGCCAGGTGGACGAGGGCGGGAAAGTGGGCCGGGTCCAGCCGCAGCACCTGCTCGAAGGCGGGGCGCGCTTCTTCGGCCGGCCGGCCCACGCGTGGATTGGTGTGGAACAGCACCTCGCCCAGCTCCACCCACGCCTCCACGTCGCTGGGGCGCTCCGTGGCGGCGGCGCGGTACAGCGACTCCGCTTCGCGCGGACGCCCGCTGCGGGCGGCGAGCAGGGCGCGCACCATGGTCCGCTCGTGCGCGCCCAGCCGCGCGTCCAGGCGGGCGGCGCGGGCCGCGGCGGGAGCCACCAGCGGCATGCGCCCGGCCCAGTTGGCCGCCATCGCCAGGCGATAGTAGGCCAGGGCGAAGGTGCTGTCCGCCCGGGTGGCCGAGGTGAACGCCGCCACGGCCGATTCGTATCGCCCGTCGCGGACGGCGGCCTCGCCCTGCAGCCACAGCTTGAGCGCGTGCGGCGAGGTGGTGGTCCGCGCCGCGCTTCCCGCCCACGCGGATCCCCGGTCGTACAGGTACGCGGCCAGCAGGCGCGTGGCCACGCGGTCCGCGAGCGCGTGCAGCTCCTGCTCGGGACCGGATGCCTCGGCGCTGGCCACGGGGGCGTCGCCGCGCCGGGGATCGTACAGCGTGGCGCTCACGTGCAGGACGGGGCCGGCGGCGCGGACACGGCCCACGACCACCAGCGTGGCGCCCAGGCGCCGCGCCGCCGCGCGCACGGCCAGGGGCGCCGTTCCCGATGGCGGTGCGCCGGCGAGGGCGGCGCTGGGCGAAACGCTGCGCAGGCCGTCCGCCCCGTCCATGCGCGTCGCCAGGAGCACGGGCAGGCCGCTGGACAGGTACGCGAGCGGCGCCGGTCCGCTGACCGCGAACGGGAGCACGGCCACGCGCTCCTGGACGGCCGCCGCGTCCGGGTTCCCCCGGAACCACACGCCGAGCGCGGCCGCCGCCAGCACCGCCGCGGCCGCGGCCCAGCGCCAGCGACGCGCGCGTGGACGCGTCGCCGTCGCCGTCGCCGGCACCGGCACCGGCACCGGCACCGGCACCGCATCCGCTACCACATCGGGCACCGAATCCGGCGCGGAGGGGGGGACCGCATCCGCCGCTCCCCGCGGTTCCACGGGCGCGACGTCCACGTCACCCGTGCCCGCGGGGAGGGGCTCGAGGACGACAGCAGTCCCGCCAGCCGGTGGAGCGGGGGCGGGGCGCGGGGCGGGGGAGCGCAGGCTGGCCGCCAGCGCCTCGGTCTCGGGCGAGGGGACGTCGCCGAACGCGGCGGCCAGGCGGGCGGCAAAGGCGCGATAGGCGGCCAGCGCGGCGCCCCGATCGCCCGCGTCCGCAAGCACCTCCATGTGCCGGCGGACGGCGCCCTCGTCGTCGGGGGAGATGTCCACGGCGCGCTGGCTCCACCCCCGCGCCTCCTGCATCCGCCCCTCGCGCAGCGCATCGGCCAGCAGGGCGGCGGCGGCGTTGGCGGCGCTCTCGCGGAGGCGGTCGCGCTCGCCCTCCATCCACGCCTGGAAGCCCGGCGCGCTTTCCACGTAGAAGCCGGGGAGAAAATCGCCCGTGTACAGTTCCGCGGCCTCGGCGTGGCGGCGCGCGGCGGCGGCTTCGCGCAGCAGGACGGCATCGGCCACGCACGCGCCCGGGCGGAGCGCAAGCTCCTCCAGGCCGCGGGCCGCGAACGCATCGTCCCCCAGGGAACGGCGGATGAAGTGCAGCGCCTGCCGCAGCGCCACGCGCGCGCGCTCCTGCCGAAGCTCCGGCCAGAACATGCCCAGCAGCGTGTCGCGCCGGCTGAAGTGGCCGGACGGCTGCACCGCGAGATAGACGAGCAGCGCCAGGCGCTTGGGCTGGGCGAGCAGCGCCGTCACCTCCGCGCCGTCCGCCGCGCACAGGTCGATGCGGCCCAGCGTGGTGAGGTGGAACGGCGGCTCGGGCGGAGCGGGCGTGCCTGGTTTCGCGATGCCGGGCGTGGGCCCGGTTGCGCTGGGCGCGTTCTCTCCGCTCACGGTTCCGGGGCTGGGCAGGGTATGACGAAGCACGTCGCCAAACGTACACGGGGGCTATCGCTCCAACCTATCGCCATCGCGTCCGAAGTTCCATCCGTTCTGTGTGCACACACAGCCAGCATCACCAGATCCGTGACCTTCGGCGTGCGAGCGCGCGCATGCGCGAGACTCCCCGTAGCCCACCTTTCTTGCATACGAAATCCGTCACCTTTAGTTTTCTAGATCCTTCTGCGCCCTCACGCTTGGACGAGCTTAGGGTGTGGATCCATCTCCAGCGGTGCGGGCCGGTCCGCTCGCGCCCCTCCATCACGCAACACGGGGTGACGGACGATGAAGAAGCTCAGGCTGGACATCGACGAGGTGCAGGTGGAATCGTTCCCCACCTCCACCCTTCCGGGTGAGCGCCTCGGGACGGTGCAGGGGCAGGCGGCCAGGCCCGCCGCCTCGCATGGGGCCGGGCTGGACGGCTGCACCGTCGGGGGCTGCTCGGGCGACGGCGCCTGCTCGTGGGACGCCGGGTGCTCCGTGAACAACTGCTCGGACGTGTGTACCGGCTATCCCGGCTGCTCGGACGACGGGAACTGCTCCCGCGAGTGGGGCTGCACCGGACTGACCGTGTGCTACTGGACGCCCTGACGCGAGCGGATGTATCACGCGGAGGACGCGGGGACAAACGGAGAGGACGCGGAGGAAGAAGGTGTTTCTCCGCGTCCTCTCTTCGTTCCTCCGCGTCCTCCGCGTGATGTTTTGTTGCCGGTGCAACTGGAATCGAGAAATCTGGCACCAGGTCCGTTCTCTGCCTCCTCCGCGTCCTCTCGCGCGCGCAGCTCCCATCGCGAACGATCCTGATCGTCTCGTGGCCGGCGCGTTTCGATCCCCTCCGCGAACCTCCCGCGCCCGGCCGGAGCGCCTGTTGTACCAAGGTGCCGGACGATACCAAGGTGCAATTCCGGCGTGCCGGCACTCCCCTGAAGATTGATCCCACGTCTCACGACGACCCGCATCCGGGGGCCACCCGGTGCGCGGCACGGGCAACTTTCAGGAGGAGTCGGCCATGCTCCACCCCCGCATCGATCCCCGTCCCGGCGCGGCCCCGGTCCCCCGGCCGCCGGCCCGCGCGTCCCGGGTTCGCGTCCGTGCGCTCTGCCTCGCGGCGTGCCTGGCAATCCCGGCGCAGGCGCCCGCCCAGGCCCCCCCGGCCAGCCACGCGGCCGGGGCGCCGGCCCAGCGCGCGGTGGATGACGACGAGGCCATCCGCCCCTTCCGGGTCCACGTCCCCGACTCGGCCCTGGCCGACCTGCGCCGGCGCATCGCGGCCACGCGCTGGCCCGACCGCGAGACGGTCGGCGACCAGACGCAGGGCGTGCGGCTCGCCACCCTCCAGCCGCTCGTGCAGTACTGGGGCACCGACTACGACTGGCGCCGGGCCGAGGCGCGGCTCAACGCGCTGCCGCAGTTCATGACGACCATCGACGGCCTGGACATCCACTTCATCCACGTCCCCTCGCGCCATCCGGACGCGCTGCCGCTGGTGATGACGCACGGGTGGCCCGGCTCCGTCCTGGAGCTGCTCAAGACCATCGGCCCGCTCACGGATCCCACGGCGCACGGGGGCCGCGCGGAGGACGCGTTCCACGTGGTGATTCCGTCCATGCCCGGCTACGGCTTCTCGGAACGGCCCACCGCCCCCGGCGCCAACCGCGTGGACCGGATGGGCGCCGCGTGGGACGTGCTGATGAAGCGGCTGGGCTACACGCACTACGTGTCGCAGGGCGGCGACTGGGGCGCGCTGGTGGCCGAGGCCATGGCCGTGCAGGAGCCGCGGGGGCTGCTGGGCATCCACGTCAACATGCCCGGCACGGTGCCGCCGGACGTGCTGCGGCGGGTGCGCAACGGGGAGCCGGCGCCCGCCACGCTGTCCGCGGCCGAGACGCGGGCGTACGAGCGCCTGCAGCACTTCTACGGCAAGGGCTTCGGCTACGCCGACATCATGAACACCCGCCCGCAGACCATCAGCTACGGCCTCACGGACTCGCCGGCCGGCATGCTCGCCTTCTTCTACGACAAGTTCGCCGAGTGGACGCACAGCGGCGGCGCGCCGGAAACGGTGCTCACGCGCGACGAGATGCTGGACAACGTCACCCTGTACTGGCTGACGAACACGGGCGCGTCGTCGTCGCGGTCGTACTGGGACGCGGCGCAGGCGGGCGGCGGCCCGTTCAACGCCTGGGACATCCCCACCACGCCGGTCGCGGTCACCGTCTTTCCCGGCGAGATCTACCCGGCGCCCCGGAACTGGGCCGAGCAGAGCTTTCGCAACCTCATCTACTACAACGAGGTGGATACGGGCGGCCACTTCGCCGCCTGGGAGCAGCCCGCACTCTTCGCGCGCGAGCTGCGGGACGCGTTCCGCCCCCTGCGGACGGCGCGGGACACACGGAACCCGTGAGGCGCCCGCCGGGGCCGGCATCCGGCGAACTGCCGGCATCCGGCTCCGCACCATCGAAAGTGCCGCGTCCGCCGCGCACCGGCAGACGCAACGGACACGTCCAACGACAAGGAGCCACCATGATTCCCGCTGAAGTGCAGCACCGCCTGGCGGCCGCCGGCGCCCTCGCCCTGCTGCTGCTCGCCGCACCCGCCGGCGCCCAGGACGCCGCCGGCGGCATCCGGGCCCCCGTGACGGCGTCGCAGGTGGTGTACACGGGCCCCATCGCCGCCACGTCCGGCGGGGCGGCCGGGAGCACCGACATCCGCCCCTTCCGCGTGCAGATCCCCGACGCGGCCCTGGCCGACATGCGCCGGCGCATCGCGGAGACCCGCTGGCCGGACCGCGAAACGGTGACCGACCATTCGCAGGGCGTCCCGCTGGCGCCCCTGCGGGAGCTGGCGCGCCACTGGGCCACCGACTACGACTGGCGCCGCGTGGAGGCGCGGCTGAACGCGCTGCCGCAGTTCGTGACCAACATCGACGGGCTGGACATCCACTTCATCCACGTGCGGTCGAAGCACGCCAACGCGCTGCCGATCGTCGTCTCGCACGGGTGGCCGGGCTCCATCATCGAGCAGATCAAGCTCATCGGCCCGCTCACGGACCCCACGGCGCACGGCGGGACGGCGGAGGACGCGTTCCACGTGGTCATCCCCTCCATGCCCGGCTACGGCTTCTCCGGGCGGCCACAGGGCACCGGCCATGGAGTGGAGTGGATGGCCGGCGCGTGGGACGTGCTCATGAAGCGGCTGGGATACACGCGCTACGTGGCGCAGGGCGGCGACTGGGGGGCGTTCGTCGTGGACCGGATGGGGGTGCAGGCGCCCGCGGGGCTGCTGGCCATCCACACCAACTACCCGGGGACCGTTCCCGCCGACGTGGACCGGGCGCTCGTGGCCGGCGACCCGCCCCCCGCCGGCCTGTCCGACGGCGACTACTGGGCCACGCGCGAAGACCTGGGCGGGATGTATGGGATACGGTCCGGTTACCAGGCCTCCTTCCCCGGCGTGGTGCCACTGTACCGGCTGCGGTATCCCCCGAACGGCGACATCTACTTTACGGCGGACGAGACGGAGAAGAACCAGATCGTCGCGGGTGGCTGGCAGGTGCAGCGGATCATCGCCTACGTGTGGCGGTGAGCGCCCGGTAGCAGGCGCGCCGCGATCGGAAGGCCGGTGAGGCGTCGCCGGCGTGATCCCGGTCTTCAGGTCGCACGCGGAATGCTTCACACCGCTTCAGCAGGCACTTACGACACCGCTTCCCCCCGCCATCCGCTGCCAGCGGAGCGCCGTCTCTCGCGTCGGCAGCCAGCTCGCGCGCGAACGCGTGGAACCGTAGCAGCCATAGGCCGAGATCGCGCCGCTCGACCGGTCACCGAGCCAGCCGTCCGCTTCCGTGACGGCGCGGAGCGGCGCACCCGGACTGGGTGGAAGGCGTGCGGCAATGACGGCGTCGATCCAGCCGAACATCAGGTCCAAGTCGGCGAGCGGCCGATGATCGTACGGGTCGATCGAAACCGCCCAGGGCGCCCCGGCGGCGCGGCCGGCTTCGAAGACGGCCGTGATGTTCTCCCTCCGATACGGCGCATCCAGCTCGCCGATCAGGAAGTATCCGGGAACGCCGGCCGCCGCCAGGGCGGGGCCGGGGTCGTGGCAGGCGCCCTTCATGGTCAGGAACCCGGCGACCCGGGCCCCGTGCGCACGGCTGAACCCGTACGCGGTGCATCCCCCCATCGAGTGGCCCACGAAAAGGATGGGAACGTTCGCCAGCTCGGGATGCAGGCTCTGCGTGCCGAACCCGGAGAGCGCCTGGAGCAGCGTCGCGTAGCTCGCGGCGTCGTCGAGCAGGGTCGTCGTTCCAATGAGCGCCACGTTTCCGCCGGCAAGCTCGGCCGCGCGCCGCCTCACCTCCGCTCGTTCTTCCGGAAGGCACCAGATGCTGCAGGCTCCGTCCGCGGTGCCTCGCACGAGCCCGCGCGAGTCCAGGGGATTCCCCGTGGCGGGGTCTATCAGGCCGGGGAGGAAGACGATCGCCGCCCTGTACTCGGCGACCCCCGGGGGCAGGTACGCGACCGCGTTCTGATGGGTGAACAGCGTTTGAGGGGCCAGCACGACGTCGTGGGCGTTGGTTCCCTCGGCCAGGCTGACGCTCTCCGACCGCGGATCGAAGCGTGGAGCGCTCGTCACGATCGTCGTGCTGCCCGGGGGCAGGTCCTGGAGCTCGAATCGCCCGTCCGCCCCGGTCGTCGCGGCTGCGCTTCCGGTGTTCACCGATGCGCCCTGGATGACGGCTCCGGTGGCGGCACGTACGACGCCGGACACGGTCGCGGTCACGGCGGGACCGCTGGGGCCGCTCCCCCCGCACGCGGCCACGAGCGTCCATGCCGCCAACGCCAGCGCGCGCGTGGAAATGGATCGGGAGACGCGCATGGGGATCGTCGCCGCCGTCCTGGAGAATGATCTCGTCATCCCGTTCATGCCCGTCTGCACGGGGTTTGGGGCCGGGCCGCTCACCGGGCCGCCCGTGCCGTCCTGGACGGAGGCCGCGTCACTCGCAGCTCACGGCCGGCCGGTAGACCTGGCTCCGGGTGCTGCCGTGGATGCCGCCGATGTTGGTGCCGCCGCCGGGGACCCAGATCAGCCCCTCGACGAAGGCGGAGCCGTAGACGCCGTGAACGGGGACGGGCATGTCGGCCAGGCGTGTCCACTGGTTGGTGCGGGGATCGTAGTAGTCATGGTCGGAAAACATGCCGGCCGGCCCCTCGCCGCCCCAGACGTGGAAGCAGCCCCGGGCCATGACGCCGTTCATGCCGCTGCGGGCGCGCAGCATGGGGGCCGCCGTCGTCCAGGTCCGCGTCTGCGGGTCGTAGACTTCGTGCGCCGCCGTCATGTCGGGCGACAACCCGTGGCCCAGGCGCCCCCCGGCGACGTGGATGCGGCCGTTGATCGCCGCGCCGGTGATGTGGTTGCGCTGGGTGGGCAGGTTGGGCAGCACCTCCCAGCGATCCGTCGCCGGGTCGTAGACGGCGAAGTCGTTTCCGTGCGGCGGGCGTCCGCCGGCGACGTAGATCTTGCCGTCGTGCACGACGGCCACCCCGCCGCCTCGCGCCGTGGGCATCCGTGCCTTCGCGGCCCATGCACCCTTCGCGGGGTCCAGCTCGTAGACCGTGTTCTGGTAGCCCTGGTCCGAGACGTCCGAGTCCTGGCCGCCGATCAGGTAGATCTTTCCGTTGACGGCGGCCGCCATCCCGTGGTTGTTGGGTGCCGGGAGCGGCGGTCCCAGCGCCCAGCGGTCGGTCGCGACGTCGTAGACCTGGACGGTACGGGCCGTCTGCCGGTTCGCCGGATAGCCCCCGAGGAGGTAGAGCTTGCCGTCGGATTCGGCGAATGCCAGCTCGGAGTTGGGCTCGATCAACGGGGCGCGGAGCCCCCATTGGCCGGGGGCCGGGGTCGAGCCCGGCGCCAGCACGCGAACGCGGACGGAGTCACGCACGTCCGCGCGGCCGGAGAGCGCGGCGACTACGTACGTGGAGCCGATCGCAACGCCCCGGATGGAGCCGTTCGCATCCACGGTCGCCACACCCGGGGCACGAGAGACGAACTGCGCCGGATCGCTGGCGTTGCGTACCGTGGCGGTCACCGAAGCGGGCATGCCCACGTCCACGGTTACGCTGTCCGCGGAAAGCGTGAGCTGCGGATCATCGCCCCCATCGACCGGGTCTTTGCCGCACGCCAGGAAGGCGGCCGCCGACCAGGATACAGCCACCAGCGCGATTGCCCGTTTCATCAACACTCTCCTGGAAAGATCATGACTCGACGATGGGGCCGACCCATTGCTCCTGCTTCGCCAGCGGATCCGGTGGACGAGACCGCGGGACACCGGGGCGCGGCGCGGATCCGTCGCCCCATCCGCTCGTCCACCGCCTCGTACGCCGCCACGGGCTCCCGTCCGGGGGCTGCGAGGCGTGCTCCGGCTCACGTCATCGAGATGATCGATGATCCAGGAGCACAATGTCTGACACCCGGCCGCGGGACGTACCCTTATCCCCCCTCGAATCCGTCTCCCGGGCGTGCCGGCCCTTCGCGAAAATCGAGGGATTTGGGATCAGGGCAGGGAAATTTCAACGCGGGTGGGACAAGTGGCCGGTCTACATCATCCACGTCCTCGGCGAGGCGGAATGACCGGGTTCCGCGAAGTCCGCCAAACCGAATTTTCAAGCTGCCATGGCGGTGCCGAAGAACATTTGGCGAGAGCTGCCGGCACGCCGATCCAACGTACGCAATTTATCTTGCAATGGCGCGAATGTGCGGTTACTATCCAGGCGGTACAGCAAATCATGGAGATGCGCTTGCGTGCTCACGCGCGGGTGTGAGGCAGCATTCCGTGGACCGACGGCCTTTTCCGAATTCGGGGGGGCGATTCGCGTCCGCCGATCCGCTGCACCCGTAAATCGTCTTCAATGGTTCCGCTCATCCGTTGGGCGAAATCGGTGCGACCATCTCGACGGATGGGGAGCGCGGCCCGCCGTCTCCCTTCTCCAGCGGATCCGGAACGATCCTCGTCCGCTGAACGCTCCGCCGCGGGGCCGGCGAACGCCCGAATCCGCGCCTTGTTTTTCCATCTACCAGGACGTGAAGACCATGCGGAAGCTGCGGCTGGACCCGGTATCGTTGTCGGTGGAGACGTTCGAGGCCACGTCCGAGATGGATGCGGCGCGTGGGACCGTGCGCGGGGAGTCCTACCTGTGGACGTACGAGTCGGAATGCCCCACGCGTCAGTGTACCCCCGCGGGCACCTGCGGCACGTCGTGCGATCCCAACCAGGCGTGTGACTGCCGGTACACGTACAACGTCACCTGCGACCTGTGTTGAGCGGGAACTCCCGTCTGGCTTGGGCGAGAACCGCGTGGCGTTCGTCTCGCGCGAGACAGCTCGTTGAATGGTCGCATGCGGCTCGTCGGTGTGCGCCACCTCGCCCAGCACGGGCGCGAACGCGTTGTAGGCCAGCGTGAGCCCCAGCGCGAACAGCGCCGCGCCGATGCCCAGCGCGGCGTTGATGTACGGCGGCGCCGTGAGGGCCATGCGGATGATCACGCGGAGACGCGGAGACGGCAGTAAAACTCCGTGTGCATGATCAATCGTGCGAATTGGTAGAACGGAGCGCCATCGGGTGGATGATGTGCCACTGCTGGCATCCACCGCCGCCGCCGTCATCCTGCCTCTTCGAAAGAATGCGGATCCCGTCCCCTCGCCGGCAGCGGCCGCGCTACCAAGGGCCTGACGCACCTGCCGAGCGCCTCCGGTCCGCGTCCGGTCGTCACGATCGCAGCCATCCATTTGGCCCAGGCATCGAACCGCGCGCCCATTCCGCCTCCATCCGGCGCTCCGGCGCGGGGAGGGTTCTAACGGATCGCGATCGGGTGGATGATGTGCCACGGCAGGCATCCACCTCCGCTGCCGCCCAACGTGCCTCTTCGAAAAAACGCGGATGCCGTCCCGTCGCCGGCAGCGGCCGCGCTACCAAGGGCCTGACGCACCTGCCGATCGCCGTCCGATCCGCATCCGGTCGTCACGATTGCAGCCATCCAGTTTGGCCGCCTTCCGCGCCCGTACGCGCGGGAGCGGTGCGCCGCGGCGTGGCGAGCGGCGGGCGCCGGCCCGGGCCTCGTTCTTCTACGGGCGGCGGCGTGCCGGGACGGAAGGGAATTCTTGACTTCCGGGTACGGTGCGCGCACTATCGAACCGCTTTCCGTCCCTTTACGCATTCATGAACGCCTGGATCTACGCCTGCCGCGGCCTCCGCCGCTCGACGTTCATCATGCGCCCCGCTCGAACCGGATCCCTTCCCATGACCATGCAAGCCGAGGCAGCCTCTCCCGCCACCCGCGCCCACCTGCTGGCGACCCAGTCCACCACGCTGCTGGACGCCGCCTACGGCTGCCGGGCCGGCGGCCTGGACCCGGTCACCTGCGCGCCGGTGCTGCTGACGGAGTTCCCGGGAACCAGCGCCAACGACATGGCGGTCGCGCTCAGCCTGGGATGGGCCGGGCTGATGAACAACGCCATCATGAACAGCGCGCTCGCGGCCGCCGGCTACTCCGCCGGCGACATCTCCGCGGCCATCGCGGCGGTCCTGCACCTGTCGTGGCTTGCGGCCGCGTCGTACGCCGACCCGCAGCTCCCGCTGATGGCCAAGGTCCACGCCCTGTACGAGGGCGACCTGACGCACCTTTCCGCGGGCGAGGCGGTGGACTTCCTGGTGGTGTCGTGCCTGCCCGGCGACTACTCGCCCACCTCCGGGTCGCTGCTGGCCGCGCTCGATGCCATCGGCGTGTCGGTGCAGCAGCTGTCCGCCAACCCGGCCGCGAACTATCCGCAGTACAGCTGCTGGATCTCGCAGCCCATCCAGAACCAGAGCTTCTCGCAGCTCATCGTCTTCGAGTCCACCGGCCAGAACGCGGCGGCCAGCGTGCCGGGCATCTTTTCGGCCCTGCAGGCCTACTGGCCCACCCCGCACGCGGGCACCGACTATCCGTACGCCACCGTCGCCACGCCGCTGGTGTCCACCGGGAGCGCGGGCGCCGACCCCACAGCCATCCTTACGGCGATCTTCAACGCGGCCAAGCCGGTGCTGAGCGGCACGTACAACCTGGGCGTCCTGCGCACCGTCGTGTTCGGCAACACGCTCGCGCAGCAGATGCTCCCCGTGTTCCAGGGTCTCGTGAACGGCTGAGGGCGAGCCAGGCTGGACGACGGAGAGGACGCGGAGAAAGGATCTCTCCGCGTCCTCGCTTCGTTTTTCATCCCGGATGTTCGATCGTGCACTCCGGCTGACGGCGACGGCCTCACGCGGAGGACGTGGAGAACAGCAATTCGCACACAGAGGAACAGAGGAACAGAGGAACAGAGGTAACGGGGGACGACGGAAGTTCCCCCTGTTCCCCCTGTTCCTCTGTGTGATCCAATCTGTTGTCTTTCCGCAGTTCTCCGCGTCCTCCGTGCCCTCCGCGTGAGACGGCCGGAACACGCCCTCTGCACATCCAATCCCGGGAACGGCAACGGTCCTCCCGGGCTCCACGCAGCGCAGCAGGGGGAGAATCTGCTGCGCCGCGTGCAGTCGTTCCATCACGTCTGGTTGTAGACCTGCAGCAGGATCTGGTACTGCGGGCCGCCCCATGCCGAGCCGTAGAAGATCGCCATGGCCGACGACGCCTGGGTCAGCGGGTACGCCGCCGCGAACATCGCCTGCGACACCTGCAGCACGGCGTTCGGCGTGGTCACGTACGTCAGGAAGTAGCTGGACCCCATCACCAGCGCCATCTGCTGCGCCGGCAGGGCGGGGATCTGCTCGATGATCTCCGCCGCCACCTGCGCCGTGGCGGTGCCCGCCAGGCTGCCGGGGATGGCCAGCTGCCACTCCGGCGCCGCGTACACCGACAGCAGCGTGGCGTACGCGGTGCCGTTCCATGCGCTGCCGTAGAGCTGCGCCATGGCCGACGCCGCGTAGGTCACCCCGATCCCCGCCTGCTGAAGGCACACCCCCAGCGCCCCCACGTCGTTGGGCACGCGGGTGAGCTGGAAGGTGCCGGCCAGCGCCGAGGCCAGCGCACCGGCGTCGGCATCGCCCAGCTCCAGCGCGAACCGCAGGGCCACGGACGCCACCGCGGGGTTGAAGACCACCGTCGACGACGCGTACCCCGCCACCAGCGCCGTCAGCAGCGTCGCCACGGTGGTGGTGGAGGCGAACGCGGCCCGCAGCGCCGCCGCCACCTGGTTCACCGTGGCGGACGGCGCGCCCGCCACCAGCACCGGCGCCAGCTGCGGTTGCGTGAGCGCGGGAAAGGCGCCCGCCAGCGCCGCCGCCACCGTGGGCAGGTCCGTGGTCACGCCGCCCACGAGCGCCGCCATCACCTCGGCGGGGGAGATTGAGGGCTGCGCCGCCACCAGCGCCGCGGCCACCACCGACGCGCTCGCCCCGAGCGCCGCCACCAGCGCCGCCGCCACCTGCGTGGCGTTCGCCCCCGCGAACGCGCCGAAGAGCGCCGCCGCCATTCCGCCCGGGCCCAGCTGCGGGAACGCGGCCAGGACGGCCGTGGCCACGGCCGCCATCGTCGCCGTGGCCGCGGGAAAGGTCTGCACCAGCGCCGCCGCCACCTGCGTGGGGGTGAGGGGGACGGGCGTGGCGAACGCGCCCGCCAGCGCCACCGCCGCGTCGCCCAGCGAGAGCTGCGGGAACGCCGACTGCAGCGCGGTGGAGACGACCTCCGGCGTGGCGGTGCCGGGGAACGCGGCCACCAGCGCCGCCGCCACGTCCGGCGCGCCGATGCCGTTGAACGACGCCACCAGCGTCGACGCGACCTGCCCCGGCGACGTCTGCGTGAACGCCGCCACCAGCGCCACCGCCGCCGCGGAGGCCGAGAGCGTGCCGTACGCCGTCTGCAGCGCGGCCACCACCTGCACCTGCGTGATCGCCGGGTCGGTGTAGGCGGCCACCAGCGCCACCGCCGCGTCCGCCGGCTGCAGGGTGACGCCAAAGGCCGCGAGGAGCGCGCTGGCGCAGTCCGCCTGCGCCAGCGGCGCGAACCGCGCCACCAGCGCGACGGCCACCGCCGGCGCGGTGATGGGTGCCGGCTGCGTGAAGGCGGCCACCAGCGCCTGCGCCGCCTGCGTCGCCGTCAGCGTGGCAAAGGCCGACTGCAGCGCCGCCACCGCGTCCGCGGCGGCCAGGCCGGCGAAGGCCGCGACCAGCGCCGCCGCCACCGTCTCCGGCGTGGCCGCCGTGCCGTAGGCGGCCGTGAGCGCCTGCGCCACCTCCGGCGCCGTGATGGGCGCCGGCTGGGTGAACGCGGCCACGAGCGCCCCCGCCGCCTCCCCCTGCCCCAGGGAGGGGTACGCCGCCCGCAGCGCGGCTGTCACCTCCGCCGGGGTGATGGGCGCCGGCGTGGTGTAGACGGCCACCAGCGCCGCCGCCACCTGGGCCGCTATGATCGGCGGCGGCTGCGTGAAGGCCCCAACCAGCGCGACCGCCCCCGTGGCCGGGGGGACCGTGGCCGCCGTGTAGACGTCCACCAGCGCCTGCAGCACCTCCGCGCCGCTCGCGGCGGGGAACGCCCCCGCCAGCGCCCGGGCGTTCTCCCCCGGCGCCACGGTGAAGACGGTGTTCAGCGCCGGCGCCACCTGCGGCAGCGTGTACGCCGCCGCGGCCAGCGCCGCCGCCACCGTCACGTACGTCGCCGCCGGGGTGCCGAACGCCTGCACCAGCGCCTGTCCGGCCGTCGCCGCGTCCGTCTGCGGGAGCGCGGAGACAATCGCCTGGGCCACGTCGCCCTGCGTGAGCACCGGCATCGCCGCCAGCAGCGCCGTGCCGATCTGCGCGGCCGTCACCTGCGGCACGGCCGCCACCAGGGCGCCGGCCAGCTGGTTCGCCGTGGATTCCGGGAACGCCGCCAGCAGCGCCACCGCCAGGTCGGACGGAGACAGCTCCGCCAGCGCCGCCGCCAGGGCCACGGCCACGTCGTTCAGCGCCGGCGCGGGCGTCCACCCGGCCAGCAGCGCCGCCGCCAGGGCCCCCGCCGTCAGGGGCGTGGTCCCCGCATACGCCTGCTGCAGGGCCTGGGCGGCCTGCGCCAGGGTGAGGACGGGGGCGGTGAAGGCCCCCTGCAGGGCGCCCACCAGGTCCGCCAGCGGCACAGGCGGGTTGGTCATGGCCCCCGCCAGCGCCGCCGCGACCTCCGCGGCCGTGATCGGCGTGGGCGTGGTGTAGCGGGCCACCAGCACCTGTGCCAGCGCCAGGGCCGTCGCCGTCGCCGCGGGGAGCGCCGCCACCAGCGCCGCCGCCAGCACGGGCGCCGTGGGCGCGGCACCCCCCGTGAACGCCGCGAAGAGCGCGGCCGCCAGCTCCGCCGGGGAGATGGAGGGGAACGCCGCCGCGACCGCCACCGCCGTCTCGCCCACCGTCAGGGGCGTGGCGAACGGGGCCGCCTGCAGCGCCTGCGCGAGCTGGTCCGCGCTCGTCTGCGGGAACGCCGCCAGCAGCGCCACGGCCAGCTGCGAAGCCGCGGGGAGCGCGGCGCCGTAGCCGGTGATCATCGCCGCCAGCACGGCCGCGGCGTCCAGCGCCCCCTCGCCCGTCCACGCGGCGGCCAGCCCCTGCGCCACGTCCGCCGGCGTGAGCGCGGGGGTGAAGGTGGCGGCCAGGAGCTGCGCCACCACCTGCGCCGGGGTGATGGGAGCGGGCGCCGGGAAGGCGGCCACCAGCGCCTGCGCCGCCTGGGTGGCCGTGAGCGCGGGGAACGCCGCCAGCAGCGCCGTGAGCACGCCGCCGGCGTCCAGCGGGGTGGGCTGGGCGAACGCCGCCACCAGCGCCAGGGCGACGGCGGTGGGGGTGGGGGTGGGGGGCGACGCCGTGAAGACGGCCACCAGCGCCTGCGCCACCTCCGTCGCCGTCGCCGCGGGGAACGCGGTCGTCATGGCCAGAGCGACGGTCGCCGGCGTCGCCGCCGCGGCGAAGGCCGCCACGAGCGCGCCTCCCGCCTGCAGCAGCGTGAGCGGCGGGAACGCCGCCAGGAGCGCCGTCGCCACGTCGTTCTGCGAGATCCCGGCGAAGATCTGCGTCAGGTCCGTGGCCAGGTCGTTCACGGCGGTGGCGGGGAGGGCGGCGACGATCGCCGCGCCCGCCTGGGCCGCCGTGAGGGGGGCCGGCGTGGTGAACGCGGCCACCAGGGCCTGCCCCAGCGGCACCGCGCTGGTAGTGGGGAACGCCGCCACCAGCGCCTGCGCCGCCTGCGCCGGCGTGATGGCCGCCCCCGCGAAGGCCGTCGCCAGGGCCATCGCCACGTCGTTCAGCGACGGCGGGGTGGGGAGGGCGGCCAGCGCCTGCGCCACCTGCGCCGGCGTGATGGGCGACGGCGTGGTGAACGCGGCCACCAGCGCGCCGGCGATCCCCGTGGCGCCGGCCGTGGGGAAGGCCGTGTTCAGCGTGGCCGCCACCACCGCCGCGGTGACCGGCTCCGGCTGGGTCACGGCGGCCACCAGCGCCTGCGCCGCCTGCGCCGCCGTCAGCGCGGGATCGGTGAACGCGCCCTGCAGCGCCTGCACCAGCACGGCGGGGGGGAGCGCCGCCGCCCCGTAGACCCCCATCAGCACCAGGGCCACGGACGCGGGCGTGGGCGACTGGGCGGCGAACGCCGTGACCAGGTACCCGGCCATGTCCGCCGCCGCCGTCCCCAGCGCCGCCTGCACCGCCGCGGCCGTGTCGGGCATGGCGTACCCGGCGCCGGCCAGCGCACCCACGAGCGTGGCCGCGTCGATCCCCGAATAGTTGGCCTGCAGCAGGCTGGCCACCTGCGCCGCGTTCAGGGTGAACGCGCCCGCCAGCATCTGCGCCGTGGCGGCCGGGCTCATCCCGTGCTGCGCCAGGTACTGCGCGTACTGCGAGGCGTTCAGCGTGTAGGCGGCCTGGATGGCGCTCGCCACCTGCGCCGGGGTGATGGCCGGCGACCACGACAGCTGGGGCAGCGCCGCGTCCGCCGTGGCCTGGCCGTAGCCGGCGTTGAACAGCGCCGTGGCCACGGGCGTGGCGTACGTCGCGGGGTTGCCCGCCCCGTAGGCGCCGATCAGCGCGTTCCCCAGGGTCACGGCGTCCACGCTGGGGAACACCTGGCGGACGGCCGTGCCCGCCTGCGCCAGCGGCGTGCCCCCGGAGTGCTGCGCGCTGGCCACGCCCTGCGGCGTGGGCAGCGTGTAGCTGAGGGTGGACGCGGGCCCCATCACCCCCTGGTTGCTGGCCAGCACCGTCAGCGTGTACGTGGCCCCCCAGGTGAGCGACCCCACCCCCACGGACGCCGACCTGCCGCCGATGTTGGACTGGCTGGCCACCGTGCCGCCGCCGGAGTCCTGCAGCCGCCACGAGTACGCCTGGGCGTTGCTGGGCGCGCCCCAGCCCAGGCTCAGCACGTCGCCCGTGTAGTTCATCGACAGATTTCCCGGCGCGCCCGGCTTGGGCGGCGGGTTGTCGCCCCCGCCTCCGCCCACGGAGATCACCCCGCCCGCGCCGATCACCAGCCCCACGCCCCCGGCGATCACCGTCACGCCGTCGATCACCACCTCCGTGACGAACGACGACGTGGCGGCCTCGATCAGCGACTCGGCCGCCGCCTCGCTCCACCCGTCGCACACCAGCGCGTCGATCACCTCCGCCGCCACGAACTTCACCCCCTCGATGGCCAGCAGCTTGCCCATGCTGGCCGGGTCGTTGAGCACCTGCTGGATCATCGACCCCGCGTTGTCGATGATGGTCCGCGCGATCCACCCCGGGATGTCGCTCCACTGGAACGGCGCGTCGCCGCCGCTGGGCGGGGGGATGGTGGCCGTGAGCGTCTGCAGCTGGATGGTCAGCACCTGCTGGTTGAGCGCCGTCAGCTTGAACGAGCCCTGGAAGGTGATGACCAGCGACCCGCCCGTGATGGTGAAGCTGCTGTCCAGGTCGTAGGTGGTGTCGATGGGCAGCGCCTTCAGGATGGCTTTTCCGGAGCAGGCGCCGCTGGGAAAGGTGATGTTCGGGATCTCGAAGTTCGCCGGAAAGTCCAGGGGAAAGTCCTGGAACCGGATCCCCTGCGACTCGCTCCAGGTAAGGGTGATGCTGATGGTGCCGAACGGGGCGCCCACGTTGGCGCTCAGCAGCAGCGTGGCCACGTTCTCGTTCAGCGTGGCGTCCTTGGCGATGGAGAAGGTGACGTTCGCCGCGTGGTAGCCAAAGAGGGTGAAGCCCGCCGCCAGGGTGAAGGTGGTGGTGGGATAGGTGGCCAGCGAGGCGCCGGGCCCCGCCTGCGTGGACAGGGCGCTGGTGATGACCACGAACCCCCAGTCGATGGGGTTGTTCAGCCGGCCGCTCGCCGTTACGCCGCTGCCGGGCACCACCGCGAACCCCAGCGTGGCCGGCACGCCGAAGATCTCCACCTGCGCGCTGGCGTTGAACCCCGGCTGGTACGTGGTCCCGTCCAGGGTGAGCGCCGTGGACGCGTTGGAGTAGTAGACCACGCCCGAGGTGAGCACCAGGGGCACCAGCAAGGACGGCCAGTCCACGCCGATGCTCTGGGTGAACAGGTTGGTGATGTCGAAGTCGGTGACGGCGATGGCCGCCACGGACGGGGTGCCGTTCACCAGGTAGATGAGCCCCGTGAGGTTGGCCACCGTCCCCAGCTGCGTCGTCCCGCTCATCTGGATGGTGAGCGTGCTCGACACCGCGTCGGGGAAGGCGTAGGTGACCAGCACCCCCAGGCCGGAGAGGGTGATCCCCTTCATCCCGAACGGCTCCACCACGCTCTGCGGCGTCTGCTGGATGGAGAAGCGGGCGCTGTCCGCCGCCACCCGCATGCTGCCGTCGAAGTCGAAGCTGCTGCTCCCCAGGGGGATGCTCACCCGGCCGTCCAGCGACAGGCTGGGGCTGGTGGCGGGCTGGTACGTGAGCCTCACGGCGGAGAAGGTCACCACCCCCGCCAGCGTGTACTGGTCCAGGTCCACCTGGAAGTACGAGTCGGCGGAGGCCTGCGCGACGAGCGCGTAGAGGGTGACCGTCGTTCCCGCGTCCGTCCCCAGGATGCGCGGCACGTTGGACACCACGGGGCCGCTGAAGTGCAGCACCCCGTAGAAGTTGCCCCCGCGGCTCACCGTGGCGGGGAGCGCGTTGGCCAGCTCCGGCACCTGCGTGGCCAGCGCGCCCAGCGACTGCCCGTCGATGGTGGAGAGCGCCAGCGCCGCCGACGCCTGGTCGATGTTGAAGAACGACCCCGCCGCCGCCAGCCCCGCCGAGATCTCGCTGAACGTCCACGGCTGGCCGCCCGACGACAGGTTCACCCCCAGCGCCGCCTGCCAGGCCCCCGACGACTGCTGCACCACGAACGCCGCCGTGCCGAACACGGACGACGAGCCCGTGAGCACGAACACGTTCTTCGTCAGGTTGAAGTACAGCTGCGCCTGCGCCAGGCCGATGGAGGGGAAGTCCGCGGGGACGGGGAGGGTGCTCCAGGCGTTGGTCCCCTCCGCGTTCTTCGCCAGGTCGTCCGCCAGCGTGGCGACGTTGGCCGGGGTCACGGTGCCCACCGCGGCCGTGAGCACGGTGTCCGTCCCCGCGCTCCCCAGCTGCAGCGCCACCGTCGCCTGGATTCCGCCGTAGACCAGCGACCCGTTGAGCGACGCCGTCCACCCCGCGCCGTTGGCGAGGCGGTGCACGCTCGCGCCCAGCGTGGCCACCTGCATGGGCGTGGTCCCCGTGCCGAACGCGATGGGCCAGCTCAGCGCGGACGTCGCGCTTACCGTCAGCTCCCCCGTGGACTGCACGTACAGCAGCGAGCCGCCCGTCAGCTGCAGCGACGGCAGCCCCACCCCGGAGGGGATGACGAACTGGCCCCCGATCCCCAGCTGCGTGAGGGCCGCGCCAAAGTCCAGTACCCCCTCCGTCCCCGTCGGCGGGGCCATGTCGGCCGCCAGGATCCACGCGGAGTCGGCGTAGGTGGCGGCGAGGATGAACGACGCCTCGGCCACCCCGATCGTCCCCTGGATCGTCCCCGTGGTCACCTGCGAGCCGCTGGTCCAGTCCAGCGCCAGCCACGCGCTCACGCCCCCCGCCGTCAGCGCCGCCGGCCCGATGATGACCCAGGTGTCCGCCGTCCACAGCGTAAAGCCGATGGACTGCAGCGTCTGGTTGGACAGGTCCACCACGACGGACACGTCGCTCAGGGCGAACGACGCCGTGGCCAGGGTGGATGGCAGCAGCGCGGCCGCGCCGGCGCCCCCCACGAAGTCCGCCAGGTCGCCCAGGGAGGGCAGGGGGACGGCGTCGCTCGACACCGTCAGCGTCCACGGGCCGCCGCCGGGGTTGGCCACCAGCGCGTCCACCAGCACGCTCCCCAGCACCAGCGACGCGCCGATGCTCCCCGTGACCACGCGCGAGCTCTGCGTGGGGTTGGTCATCGACAGCGAGACGGCCAGCTCCTTCAGGACCACCTGGCTGCCGACGATGCTCCAGGGGGAGTTGGAGTAGAGCTGCAGGGACAGCGAGGTGAGCGTGGGGCCCACGGGGTTCACCACCAGCGTCAGGCTCCCCAGGGTGAACTGCGGCAGGTTGCCCAGCCCCGCCGGGAGCGTGCCTGCGAAGGTGGTGTCGCCGCCGCCCACCAGGGTGTTGAACGCCGCGAGGCTGGTGAGCGAGGTGGCCGTGGTGGCGAAGAAGGTCCAGCTACCCGTCCCCACGGGGAGCTGGATGTTGGCCCCCACCTGCAGCGTCCCCCCCAGCAGCACCGACCCGCCGATGGACCCGCGCACGGCCAGCGAGCCCCCGCTGGACGCCACCACCACGTTCAGGTTCAGCGTCGTCAGCTCCAGCACCCCCGGCAGGGGCGACCACAACGGCGCGGACACGCTGGCCGTGCCGCTGTTGATGGACATCGTCAGCGCGCCGAAGCCGTTGAAGGCGGGGTTGATGGAGATGCGGAACGTCTGCAGCTGCAGCCCCGTCTGCCCGGCGACCTGCGCGGGGAGCGCGCCGGACACCGAGGTGCCCGTCACGAAGCCGAAGAAGGTGCCCAGGTCGGGGACGGGCACCGTGCTCCCCGGGAGCAGGGTGATCAGCCACCCCTGCGCGCCGATGGGAAGCTGCACGGCCAGGGGCAGGGTGACCCCGCCCACGCTGACGGGGGCGCTCACCCACAGCGCGTTGCTCGTCCGCACGCCGTTGCTGGAGGCGTTGACGATGAACCGCGGCGACGCGAACGCCAGCGTTCCCAGGCTGGGAAGGCTGCTGAACGACACGTCGCCCACGCTCGCCGCGAGCTGAAAGGAGAAGGTCCCGCCCGCGGCCCCCCCCGCCACCAGCCCCGTGACGGGGAGCGGGTCCGGGGTGCCGGGGATCAGCGTCAGCAGCGGCGCCGCGTTGCCCTCCAGGAGAAGGTCGCCGTAGAAGTTCAGCCCCGGCAGGAGCGCCCCGTACGGCGCCGCGGCCGGGGCGCCCAGGCTGGACAGGACGAACGACGGGCTGCCGGCCGTGCTGTCGTCCCACGCCAGCCCGCCCACGAGCGTGTCCTGCAGCGAGGGGAAGGTCATGTCCAGCGTGTAGCCGATCCCCGCCTCCACCTGGATGTCGGCCACCAGCGCGCCGCCGGCAACGCGGAACACCGCCGTCACGGCCGGCGCGTCGATCCCCAGCAGCGTTCCCTGCGCGCTCCCGCTGGCCGTGACGGTGTCCGCCACGGCGTCGGAGGCCAGGGCGATCCCGGTGTCCAGGACGATCTCGGACACCCCCAGGTTGTCCGACATCAGCGCGACGATGGCGGCGCCCGGGGTGGTGAGGGTGGCCGCGTCCAGGGTGAGGGTGGCGCCGCCCCCCCAGCTGGTGTTCAGGCTGTCGTAGAGGGCGACCAGCAGCGGGTCCAGGATGCTGGCCCGCGCCTGCGCCGTGGCCCACGTGCTGGAGTTCAGCCCGCTCTGCGAGCGCACCCGGCCCTGGTACAGCTGGTCTTCCACCAGCCCCGTGCTCACCTGCACCTGGTACGGGGCCGCCGTGAGCGTCTGGTCGTCGATCCGCTGCGGCGTCTGCGCCACCGTCCACAGCTGGAACTGGTACTGCGTCAGCGAATCCACCGCCTGCCACGACGCGTTCAGGGCGGGGGAGGCGTAGGTCAGGGTGAGCGTGGGCGGGGTGAGCACCTGGACGGTGATGGGCACGGGATCGCTCCACGCGCTCAGCACGTTGCCGTCCACCGCCTGCGCGGCCACGGTGTACGCCTGCCCGTCCGTGAACGACCCGTCGAACGCCGCCGGCAGCGCCGACGCCGCGGCGAACGCCTGCGCCACCAGCGTGTTTTCGCCGCCCTCCATCGTGAAGGCCTCGAAGGAGTAGAACGCCGCGCCCTCCACGGCCGTCTGCACGTTCCCCAGCAGCGTCCCCCCCTCGAAGGTGACGAGGGCCGCCGGGGCGGCCAGCTCCTGGAACGTCACCGACTGGAGGGCGCTCCACTTCCCCGTGGCGCCGTCCGCCGTCGCCGCCACGCGCACCACGTAGGTGGTGCCGGGCGTCAGGTTGTACTGCGCGCCGGCGAACGACATGGACAGGCCGGTGGCGGACTGCGTGGCCACCACGGTGCCGCCGCTCAGGACTTGCCCCGTGTAGCCGCTGGCGCCGGTCACCGTGGTGTAGTCCAGCACGATGCTGCCGCCCGTGCAGGTCACCTGCAGCAGCGGCGCGGGGAGCAGCACCCCCGCCGCCCCCGCGCCCCCGAGGTCCGCCGTCGCGGCGAGGTCCAGGCTCGGCGTGGCGTCGAGCTCCACCGCGTCGAGCCCGACCGCTGCCGGCACGCCATCCAGCTCCACCGCGGCCGGCACGCCGTCCAGCTCCATCGCGGCCGGTGCTCCGTCGTCAAGCCGGGCCGCGGCTTCATCGGCGGGGGGGCCGGCGAGGGCGGGCGCGGGGACGAACCCCCGCGGCGCGCTCCAGGGGCCGGCATCGTCGCCCGTGCGTGCGCGCATCCGCACCACGTAGGGCGGCGCCGGGGCCACGGGGAGCAGGCTCGCGGGAAAGGCGAGGGCCGTCTCGCGGGCGCCCGCGTTCCACGCGGCCTGGACGCCGGTGCCGGAGCCCACCTGCACCTCGTACCCGGTGGCGCCCGGGACGGCGCTCCACCGCACGGTGGCCTGGTCGTCCGCGACCTCGGCGGTGAGAAGGGGGACGGAAAGGGCGGGGACCTGCGCGATGGTGTCGGACACGATACCCTCAGCTCATGAAGAGGTTGGACGCCGATCAAGGGCCGCGCGGGGGACGCGGGGGCGGGGGGCGGTCAGTCCAGGAAGTCGGTGGACGTCCCGTGCAGCAGGGTGACGGAGGCCGTGGGGGGCGCCGCCGCCCCGTCCGCCACCACGTCCGCCGTCACGTCCGCCGCCGCGTCCGACGTCACGTCCGCCGCCACGTCCGCCGCCACGTCCGACGCCAGGGTGCGGCGCAGGCGCGGGGCGGGCCGGGGATCCGGCGCAAAGAGCGGCAGGATGGCCTGGCCGTCCGGGAGGGCCCCCCAGAACAGGGTCAGCCACACGGACCAGAAGCCGGTCTGCTCGATCAGGTGGCGCACCCCGGCAAAGGCGCCGGCCAGCGCGGGGTTCTGGCGCGCCGCCAGCGCCGCCGGCAGCACGCCCTCCGCCCGCTTCCACGCCTCCGTGCGCAGCTCCACCCGGCGGTCCGTGCGCTGCAGGTGGTCGGCGCGGGGCACCGTCAGGGTCTTCGCGGTCTCGTCGTACCACGGCGTGTTGAGGCGAAAGCGGCGGATGGTGGCGGCCGCGGCGGGCGTGGTGCCGCTCACGATGGCGGCGTCCGCCTGGCTCTCCTCCGCCGCGCCGTCCTCGTCCACCACGCGCAGGGTGATGCGCTCCAGCGTGTACACGTACGGCGAGTCCCGCCGCACGCGCATGGTGGTTTCCTGGTGCGGCAGGGCCAGCTCGGCCGGGTCGCCGGCGGTCTGCCGCTGCCAGTCGGCGCAGTTGACGCAGAGGACCAGCAGCGCCTCCCCCGGGGCATGGCCCACGCGCTCCACCAGCACGTCGTTCCCGGTGTCCCAGAGCGCCGGACGGTCGTGGATGGGGCGCTCGCACAGGGAGCAGTACGGCCCGATGGCGCTCATCAGCCGGTCCGCGTCGAACAGCGCGGCGGGGGCCGGCGCGAAGGTCTTGTTGAGCGGTCGCATCACTGCCTCGGGGGGAGCACGATATTGGTGGCGTTGGTGCCGGGATAGAAGGTTGCCGCGTTGGCGCTCGCGAAAAGCCAGTAGCCCAGCGAGTGGGGCGGGTTGTCGAAGTCGTTGTACTGGCTCAGCAGCGTCACCCAGAGCGACCAGAAGCCGGTGGAGGCGGAGGAGTACTGTATGATGGGCCACAGCTGCAGGAACGTCTGCTCGTCGTCGATGTTCATCAGCGGCCGCATCACCTCCAGGATCTGGAACCAGGCCAGGGTGCGGTTGTAGAGCCGGCGGTCGTAGGTCTTGTTGCCGCCGGTGTTTCCCGGGTTGTTCAGCCCGCACAGCTGTACCAGGTTCTGGTCCCACGGCAGCACCACCGCGGCCACCAGCACGTTGGCGTACTGCTGGCCCCCGTGGACGATGTCGGCCCGGATGGCGCGCGTGTTCAGGTCCTGGCTCACCAGGTAGTTGTCTTGCAGGTTCGAGGCGTCGGCCAACGACATGGACTGCCAGGTCGCACCGTTGTCGGGAGACATCTGGAAGTCGATGGGAAAGAACTGGAAGGTCCCGTTCCACCAGTCCGGCCACGCGTACATGTTCCGGATCTTGTCGTAGAAGGCCGTGTCGGTGCCGGTGGACGGGTCCAGGGCCGGCGGGGGCGGGTTCACGGCGGCCGCGGCGCGGTCGGGGTTCTCGCTCTTTTTGTTGTTGCAGGGCCCGCAGGACAGCAGGAAGTTGGCCCACGTGGTCATCAGCGTGGGGTAGCTGGCCTTGGGGGCCACGTGCTCCACCTCCAGCAGCCCCGGGATGGCCGTCTCGCAGTACGAGCAGAAGGGGCCCACGGCGGTTGCGAGCGGTCCCGCGGCAGTCTTGTAGATCTCCGTCGCCTTTTCGATGATCGCCTTTTTTGCCGTTGTCTGGTTTGCGGTCGGGTCTGTCGCCACGACGGCGTCCAACGCGAGCTGCAGGCAGGTGGTCAGCGGGAGGACCAGCGGGCTGGTCGAGACGCCGCTGACGGCGCTGATCGCCTTCCAGGCCGGCGTGATCTTCTTTTTGTTGTTGAGCTTGTTCCAGCTCAGCGTATCCGGCGGGACGTACCCGGCTCCCGCGCCCTTGTCTACGGGTCTCATCGAGCGGTCTCCATTTTCGTCGCGGATTCTGTGGGCGGCGTGGGGGAAGGATGCCTACCGTTTTGCATCGGAAATGAGGGTCTCCGTGGCCGTTGGGGAGGGTGGGTGCCGCGGTTCCGGGGGCGGGTGGCCGCGGGAGCGGTGGGGAGGGAAGCGCCTGTGGACGCCGGTTCCGGTGCCTGCGCTCCGCACAAGGTAATGTCTCGCGTCACGGGGCGCACGGACGGCGTTTGTTTCCCGTGCACGCAGGGTGGGCGCCGCCGCCGCCGGCCACGCTCGCGATGCCCGGCGTGACGAGTTGGTGCAGTACCGAACGGGACAGTATGCGTGCACGGAGGAACGGAGAACGGAGGGATGCCACGGACGCCAGCACCACGCGTCCGGTGCTGATCCGGCCATCCAGCACGGGCAGACGCTTAGCGATCGCGATCCGGTGGATGATGTGCCACGACAGGCATCCACCGCCGCCGCCGCCCAATGTGCCGATCCGAGAAAACACGGATGCCGTCTCCTGCCCGGCGCGGTCGTCTCGCCTCCATCCGACCCTCCGTCACGGGCAGGCCTTCAACCGATCGCGATCAGGTGGATGATGTGCCACGACAGGCATCCACCTCCGCCGCCGCCTGTGTGCCTCTCCGAAAAACGCGGATGCCGTCCCCTTGCCGGCAGCAGCCTCGCTACCAAGGGCCTGATGCACCGTGCCGATCGCCGTCCGGTCCGCGTCCGGTCGTCGCGATCGCAACCATCCCATCCGAACCCGCGTGGTCCTCTCGCCTCCATCCGACCCGCCGTCACAGGCACGCCTTCAACGATCGCGATCAGGTGGATGATGTGCCACGACAGGCATCCACCTACGCCGCCGCCTGTGTGCCTCTCCGAAAAAACGCGGATGCCGTCCCCTTGCCGGCAGCCGCCTCGCTACCAAGGGCCTGATGCACCGTGCCGCGCGCCTCCGGTCCGCGTCCGGACATCACGATCGCAACCATCCCATCCGAACCGCGTGGTCCTCTCGCCTCCATCCGACCCGCCGTCACAGGCACGCCTTCAACGATCGCGATCAGGTGGATGATGTGCCACGACAGGCATCCACCTACG
>JAESFL010000444.1_pt1 | contig 29749 bp, 28 predicted proteins | sample 9269401 | NCBI WGS metagenome assembly JAESFL01 (sample SAMN14506025, study PRJNA617098) | algae metagenome | isolation source: Gloeocapsa sp. UFS-A4-WI-NPMV-4B04 and co-occurring heterotrophs from desert... | place: USA: Utah | collected 2006-10-01 | reverse complement strand
CGACCATGTCCTTGATATTGGCCCACAGGCCACGCGCCTTGGACGAGCTTTCATCTTTCATCAAACGCGGCCGGGTCCTGTCGATCAGACTCACTTGGCCGGGAGCAAGGCCATGGGAGAAGAGCCATTCCTGAGCCGTCCTCGCATCCTGTTCGCGTTCGAAAATGGCGGACACTGTCCGCATCAGCGCTTCGCCTGCGGGGCCACGGGGGTATCGGTTGCAAGCGCGCGGCGCTCGACTAGGGCCTCCATTGATCGAAGCGAAACAGGCTGCTCGACATGCTCGACTTCCCGCCGCCGGTGGATCCTGACTTCCTCGCGCAGAATGAGCCGTTTTTCGACGACCAGAACCTCCTCCACGATCGGAATTACGAGGACTTCTCCATCCTGCCAGGGTTCGGGAACCTCGTTGATCTCGCGATTGATCGGAACATGCTCCACGGACACGGAGTGGCGGTATATCTCGGCCTTGGCCAGTTCTTCCCGTTGCTGAAGAACGGTCCGCACTCGGACCGTTCCAGTCTCGACCGTTCGGCGGTGGACGGTGAGGCTCTCGTCGATAAGCGGCAAGACTTCTTCCGCGATCACCTGCCTGGAAGTGCCAGATTCGCCGGCGGCGGCCGTGTGAGATTGGGGTCGATCATCCATGTCGCCGGGCTGTTCCGTCAAGTGGCAGATGTACGCGGCAACGGCTGGCCCGCGCCGCCGTTCCAAAGGGGGGTGGACGAAGGCCGGGAAGAGGCAATGGCGGACGGCCTCAACTCACTCTGCATCCCACTCTGCAACGAGACGCATTCCGCCACCGCTGCGCCCATGCCGGGGCCTTCACCAGCGGCCGGAGAAGCAGGAGTCTCGTTCCGCGCGGGATGATGCACGCCCGAGCATGTCGCCGCCTGTCTCGCCTCAATCCGCGACATGCGCTTGACCGGCGTTGGGACGGCCGCCTACCCGCCCGTGGTACATCGCGCTGCGGACGCGGCGAACGACGACCACCAGAGTCCGAACGGCTCACGCCCACCAATGAGGCTACACCGATGACCGCCCGCACAATTCGATTGATCGGCCTGCCGACCGACCGCAACTCTTCCTTCCTGCGCGGCCCCGCCGCGGCGCCCTCCGCGATCCGCGCGCAGCTTTTCTCCGACATGGGCAATTCGGCCGCGGAGTGCGGGCTCGAGCTCGGCGCCGGCATAGCGTTCGAAGATGCCGGCGACCTGCCGCTCACCGAGGCGCCCGAAGATGACGGGCTGATCGAAGCCGCCGTCGCCGCGGCGATCGCAAAGGGCTGCGCGCCGCTCCTGCTCGGCGGCGATCACAGCGTGACCTACCCCGTGCTGCGCGCCGTTGCCGCCGCGCACGGCCCGGTCGACATCCTGCATTTCGACGCGCACCCCGACCTTTATGACGAACTCGGCGGCAACCGGCGCAGCCACGCCTCGCCCTTCGCGCGCATCATGGAGGAGGAGCTCGCCAGGCGCCTCGTCCAAGTCGGCATCCGCACCTTGAACGGCCACCAGCGCGAGCAGGCGGCGCGCTTCGGCGTAGAGATCGTGCCGATGACCGACTTCGACGTCGGGCGAGTCCCGATCCTGGCCGGCCCGCTCTATATCAGCTTCGATCTCGACGGCCTCGACCCCGCATTTGCGCCGGGCGTGTCGCACCACGAGCCCGGCGGCCTGTCGGTGCGCGAGGTGCTGAACGTGCTCGCCCGGCAGACCGCGCCCCTCGTCGGCGCGGATATCGTCGAACTCAATCCCCTGCGCGACCTAAACGAGATGACGGCGACGGTCGCGGCGAAGCTCGTCAAGGAATTCGCGGCGATGATGGCCCGCTCTGGAATACCCGCTTAGCGCCGGCCAGTGGTGAAGCGGATCGCCTGCCCGCCGCCGGGCGCAAGCTTCAGGTTCAGCGTGTCGGCGCTGGTTACGCTCCGCTCCTCGATCACGATCGACTTGCCGTTCGACCGGTAGTGCGCATTCGGCCCGTCACGGTAGATCTGCGCTCGGTAGCGCTTGCCGGGCGTCAGGAAGGAAAGCGACACGGGAAGGACACGGCCTTCCTCGTCCGTCACCGCCCCCAGATACCAACTCTCGCTCTTCCGGTCCTTGCGGGCGATCGTGACGAAGTCGCCCACCTCGCCGTTCAGCACGCGCGTCTCCGACCAGTCCGCCGGCACGTCCTTGATGAACTGGAACGGCGCCATGTTCTGCTCGTAATTCTCGATGAGGTCGGCCGCCATCTGGATCGGGGAATAGATGACGACGTAAAGCGCGAGCTGCTTTGCCATCGTCGACTGGATCGGCTGGCCCTTCCCCTGCAGGCTGAGGATCCCGGGAGTGAAATCCATCGGCCCGGCCAGCATCCGCGTGAAGACGAGGTTCGCCTCATGCTCCGGCGGATTGGGCGGCTGGCCCCAGGCGTTGAATTCCATGCCGCGCGCGCCCTCGCGGGAGACCCAATTGGGGTAAGTGCGGCGAAGGCCGGTATCCTTGATCGGCTCGTGCGGATTGATCGCGATCTGCCGCTCCGCCGCTTCCGTCACCACCTTCAAATGGTGGCGCGACATGAGCTGGCCTTCGTGCCACTCGAAGCTGATCTTGCCGTCCTCACCGCGGGCGCGAACGCCGCCCATGTCGGCGACATAGCCGGTCTTGACCGCGTCGATGCCGAGCCGCTTGTAGAGGTCCAATGCCGGCTCGAGCTGCGGCTCGTAGACCGCGATGTTACCCGCCGTTTCGTGATGCCCGATCAGCCGCACGCCCTTGGAGCGCGCATAGCGGGCGACTTCCTCGATGTCGAAGTCGGGATAGGATTTGGTGAAGCTGAAATCGGCGCCGTTGGCGAACCAATCATCGTTCCAGCCCTCATTCCAGCCTTCGACCAGCACGCCGCGAAAGCCGTGCTTGGCGGCAAAGTCGATGTAGCGTTTGACGTTGGCCGTATTGGCGCCGTGCCGGGGGCCTGGACCCCACGTTTCCTTGTCGAGGTGCATCGCCCACCAGACGCCGACATATTTGAAGGGCTCGACCCAGCTCACGTCGCCGAGCTTGTTGGGCTCGTTGAGGTTGAGGATGAGGTCGTTCATCACAAGGCCGGCCGCGCTGTCCGCGATCTGAAGCGTTCGCCACGGTGTCGCGAACGGCGCGATGCGGCGGACCTTGGCTCCCGTGGAAGAGGGCGTGAGCACCGCGCGGAACCGGCGATTGCCCTCATTCTGCAGCTGCATGCCGGAATAATCCACCAAAGCCGCCTCGTGGATCGCGACGTGAAGTCCGTCCTCACTGCGCACAGTCATCGGCGTCTGGGCGACGCCGACCTCGGTCAGCTGCGTCTTGTTGTAGAGATATTCCTCGCGGTTCCACTGAAAGGCCGGGATCCACCAGGCCGTCGCAGGTTGCGCGAAGGCGAATTCGGTGATCTCTTCGCCGATGTTCACCTGCGGGAGCGAGGCCTGCTGGGGGAATTCGTAGCGAAAGCCGATGCCGTCATCGAACACGCGGAAGACGACGTCGATCCGGCGGTTCGGCGCGGCGTTTTCGGTAAAGGAGACGCGCAATTCGCTATAGCGGTTGCGCACGAAGCGGCGCTCGCCCCAGGGCTGTTCCCACCGTTCGTCGGCGCTCCGGCGCCCCGCCTCGGCGACCTTGAAGCCGCGCTCCAGCTTCGGCGCGTCGGTGAGGATGAAGCCGAGCCTCGACGGCTCGATCACGGGCGTGCCCAGACGAGAGACGCTATATTCGGGCCGACCTTCGGCGGTGACGTCGACCGACACGGTCAGCACCGCCTCCGGAGAGGAGATGCGGATCGGCTCCGCAACCGCTGGCACCGTCAGCAGAAGCGCTCCCAGGGCGACAATCAACCGGATCATTCTTTCTCTTCTCCCAAATCGAAGCTTGCACGCCTGACAAAATTTGCAGCAAAGTTTGCAGATGGATCGCCGCTCCACCCGCCTCGAAGATATTGCCGTTCTCGCCGGTGTGTCGATCTCCACGCCTCCCGGGCGTTGAACGATAGTCCTGCCGTCAATGCTTGAACGAAGCAACTGATCTGGAAGCTGGCGCGCGAGCATGATTATCCGTTCCGGCGCTACATGCCGGCACGCCCGATCGGGGCCACCGGCACGATCGCGCTTCTGTCCCTCGGCCCGCACCGCCGACTGCCTCAACCAGATGCTGGTGGATTGAAGCGGCTCCGTGAACTCGACATGCTGCACCCGCCGGCTTTAGCTGGGGCGTCGTCCGTGCCCGGGAGCGTCTTTGTCGAACCGCCTATCGACCCCTCAAATCCTCGACTGAATGGATCGCCAGATTGATGAGCCTAGTGGCCATACGACCGGTTGCACGAGCGGCAACGGTCAATCGGAAATGCCCAGTCCTGCGGCGCGGGTGTAGAATTGTTTCCGATCGTTGCGGGCACCTGCCACCCCTTCGACTTTTTCGGAGCTGGCCAAAAATGCGGTGAGCACCGCCCCGACCTCGTCTGGCCGCTCCCAAAGCAGATTATGCCCCAGCTCCGGAAACCCCCGGAACGATGCGTGGGGAAGCGCCTTCCTCAACGCCTGCTGATGGTCAGCGCCGAACAGTTCGTCGCGGCCGCCCGCCAGAATCAGGGTCGGCGCCGAGATGTCGGCGGCGTAGCGGCCGATCGGAATGCCGGCGAGTTCGCGCAAAACGCCTCGCCACACATGGGCCGAAATCCCGATCGTCTCGGGAACGGCATGCGCCACAAAGTCAGGATCAAGCGGCGTCGGGCTGGAGAGCGCGCTCCACGTCTTTATGAATTCCGACTCGGCGCCCAGCGGGAAGTTCAGCCTGCTGACGTTGTTCCAAAGCCAGTCTCCCCGCTCGACCGGAGCCAGTGCCGTGGAGGCGACAAGCACGAGCCGGTCGACCCGGTCAGGATTTTCGGCCGCAAATAGTTGCGCCACCATGCTGCCGAGAGAGTGGCCGGCGACCGACGCCCGCTTCACCTTCATGGCGTCCAGGAAAAGGCGGGCGTCATGGGCGAAGCTCGATAGGGAATAGCAGCAATCCGGGGCGTCCGAGTTTCCGTGACCCCGCAGATCCGGGATCAGGACGCGGTAGCGGGCGAGTTGCGGCGCCAGGATCGTCCAGCTTCGGCTGGTGTCGGTCCATCCGTGAAGGAGCAGCAGCGGCGGTCCCTTCGGATTCCCCAATTCGACATAGGCAAGACGGACCCCGTTCGGGAGCTGAACCTTTTGCTTCATCGCCGTCCAGGCCCGCTGATCGATTTTCGCGCCGGCCGCGCCGGCCGCCGCTGGCGCCGGTGCCGCCATTCCGAAGGCGATCAGCAGGAAGAGGAGGGGGAATGAGCGGCTCATGCGACGTCCCTTCCGATCAGCATCGGCCCGATCTTGCCTGAGGCGCCGTTCCAGAAGCCGGCCTCGCCTTGCCACTCGCGCGGGTTGCGAAACGTGCCGAACACCATGTCCCAGAGCGGCAGGTCCGAAAAATTGTAACGATGCACTCCGCGCTCGTGATGGACGGAATGGCTTTCCGGACGGGCAATGAAATAGCCGAGCCAGTGCGGAGTGCGGATGTTGGCGTGCTGGAACATGGACAGAAAAGTCGACACCAGCGCCACGATCAGCGCAGCCTCGCCGCTGATGCCGAAGCCGAGCACCAGGCAAAGGCTCCCGAGCATCGCCCAACCCAGCATGTCCAACGGGCTGAAGTAGAAGGCGCCGTAAATGTCCAGGCGCTCGGCGCTGTGGTGCATCTGGTGGAACCACCGCCAAAGCGGCGGCGACGCGTGCATCGATCTGTGCCAGACGTAGATCCCCAGCTCGAGCAGCAAGATCGCGCCGACGACCTGGATCCAGAGCGGCAATGAGGTGGCGTCGACGAGGCGATGCTCACCGAGCCAAGCGTCCCAGAACAAGGGTGCGGTGGTCGAAACGCCGATGAACAGGAAAGTGGAGGCGACACCTTTCAGTCGCCAGAACCGGACTTGCGGAAAGCTCCTGGCTTGGCTCGCAAGGTCGAGCAGCGCGAACGCGGTGAAGAGCGCGAAGGCGACATAGTGATAAGGGGAGATCATGATACGCCTCGATTGCCGATCGTCAGTCTCGTCGCCTTCGCCTCGTGCCGGGCGGGCTCCGGTCGGGCCTCAGCGGCAAACATAATAAAGGTTCATGATGTCGTGCTCGAGCCGATGGGTTTCGACTTCCGCAAAACCGGCCTCCGCGAGCATTCTCCTCGCCAGCTGCTCGCCCCAGGCCGCACCAAGACCTTGCCCGCCCTGGGCCAGGCTCACGGTCATGCAGTGCATGCAGCTGATCGCGTAGATGAAGGGCGCGAGCGGCCGGTCCATATTGTCGGCGACCGCCGACTGACTATCGATATCCTGCATCAGGTAGACGCCGCCGGGCTTGAGCAGCCGCCTGATATTGGCCAGGACAGCGTCTGGATGCGCCTGGTCGTGCACGGCATCGAAGGTGAAGATCGCGTCGAACAGCGCTTCCCCGGACAAATGAGTCGCGTCGGTCGCCACGAACTCGACGTTCGTCAGTCCAAGGTCCCGGGCCTGGCGCCGGGCCACCGCGACGGCTTCGTCGCAAAGGTCGTAGCCGGTGAAGCGGCTGTTCGGGTACAAGGCGGCAAGATGGTTCATCGCGCGGCCCGAGCCGCAGCCTAGGTCCGCAACATCCAGACCTTTTTCCAGCTGATGCTTCAATTCAGGCACCAGCGGAATGATGGCGTCCTCGAGGGCCGCCACGACGGTTTGGTCGCTTTCCTCGGCCATCACCTCGTGGAAGCGGTCATAGGCCGCGTAGGGAACGCCGCCGCCGGTGCGGAAGCAGTCCACGATTTGCGATTCAACGGCGCCCAGCACCGCGATGAACTGGAACATGCCGGCCATATTCCCCTTCGCCGCGTCTCGGCCGAGAAAAACCCCATGCGCGGCTGGAAGAGCGTAGCGACCCGTGCCGGAGTCAAGATCGACGATTTTCGCCGTCGCCATCGCCCCCAGCCATTCGCGAACGTAACGTTCATCGAGGCGCGCCGCCTGAGCAAGTTCGAGGCTCGTCTTCGGCCCCGGCTTCATCGCTTCGAACAACCCTGTCCGGTGGCCGACCGAGATCATCAGACCCGTGGTCGCATCGTTGACGATGGTGAGCAGGCGATCGGCAAAGGCTTCTTCGGCCGCGCTCGCTTTCGGTGTTGCCCTTTCGAGCGTGGCGAGCAGTCCGCTATTGCACATGTTCAGTCTCCCTTTCGGTTCTAGATCGGCGCCAGCTGGCGGAGCGGCATCAGCAGCATCAGGAGAAGCGCTCCCATCATTTCGCCCTCCTTGGTCATGCCCTTGCTCCCCAGCCTGTGCCGGATGAGGGCCTGCTAGGCCGAAGGCGTTTGCAGGAGCGTTTGAGCCGGTGTTGAAATCGAATCTGAAAGCGTGGAAACTGGGCTTGGAACGGGAGGCCTGTCGTGGCGGTACCGGGGGATCCAGCGGCCAGCTTGCGGGTCAGCCTCATCGGCGAGCTGACACTGGAGTCGCGCGGGCGCTCGCTGCCCCTACCGGCGTCCAGGAAGACGCGTGCGCTCTTCGTCTATCTGCTCTTGAGCCGAAACCGGGTGCGACGGGAGCGGCTGTGCGAGCTCTTCTTTGATGTCCCTGATGATCCACGCGCGGCGCTGCGCTGGTCGCTGTCGAAGATCCGCGCCATGCTGGGCGAGCATGCCGACGCCCTTGTGGCGGATCGGGAGCGGGTCGAGCTCAAATGCGACGCCATCGTGACGGATCTGGACGAACTTGAAGCGTGGCTGGCGGATCCTTCCACCCGCACGGCGCAACAGAGTCTGGAAATGGTCCACGCCGCCCTCGAGGCGCCGCTGGCAGGGCACGACCTCGCCGGTCTGCCCAGCTTTTCGGACTGGCTTGCCGCCGAGCGGGGCCTGATCGCGCGCCTCAGGACGCGCGTGTTCGCGCGCGCGGCCAGCCATCCTGCCTTCACGCCCGAACAGCAGCGCCGGTTCCTGCACGAGGCCGAGGCGAACGGCTTCGTTTCGTCCCCGCCTCCTTTGCCGAGCGCCCGTCAACTCGCGGCAGCTGTGGAGCCGCGGGCAGCGTCAGCCGAGCTCGACCAGCAAATCCACTATACGTCGGCGCCGGACGGCGTCCGTATCGCTTATGCCTGCACCGGCACGGGCCCGTTCCTGGTGAAAGCGGCGAACTGGCTCAACCATTTGGAGCTGGACTGGACCGGACCCGTCTGGGGCCGCCTGTTCTCGGCGCTGTCTCAAGAGCATCGGTTCGTCCGCTACGACGAGCGCGGCAACGGCCTTTCCGATTGGAGCGCCGACATCTCCTTCGAAGCCTTTGTCAGCGATCTGGAGACGGTGGTCGACGAGCTGAAGCTGGAGCGCTTCCCGCTTCTGGGTATCAGCCAGGGCTGTGCCGTCTCGATCGAATATGCGGCCCGGCATCCTGAACGCGTGAGCCATCTCATCCTCTTGGGCGGCTATGCGGCCGGCTGGCGGCACACGGCCACGGCCCAGGAGGAGGCGCAACGCGAGGCGATCATCACGCTGGCACAGCATGGCTGGGGCGGGGACAACCCGGTCTACCGCCAGATATTCAGCCAGACCTTCATGCCGTCGGCGACCAAGGAAGAGCTGAACTGGTTCAACGAATTCCAACGTCGAACGACCACGCCGGCCAACGCCGTCCGCTTCTTGCAGGCCTTCTCGATGATCGATGTGCGGCATCGACTGGCGGAGCTGAAATGCCCCACGCTCGTCCTTCACGCTCGCGCGGATCAGCGCGTCACCATCGACCATGGTCTCGAGCTCGCGTCGCTGATCGGCGGCGCCACTTTGGTGACGCTGGACACCGACAGCCATATCCCGCTGAGCAGGGAGGCCGCCACCGAACGCATCATCGCCTGCATCCACTCCTTCCTCGGCCCGGCGCCGCCGGAAGCGCCCGCACCTCATTGGCAAGCGACCCGGCTTTAAGGCACCGAGCAAAGGACGCAGCATCCCCGACTTCGGCTCTGGGGCAATGGGCGGTTGCGGCAACCGAAGCCGCTGCTCACCGCGACAGGAAGTCGCGCAAGCGATCGACGAAAATCGTCCAAGCCGGCTCGTCTTCCAGCGGCAGATGATTGTCGCTGTCCAACGCCACGAATTCAGCACCTGGTATCTCGGCGGCGAGCTGCCGGCCTGCGCCGAAAGGAACCAGCGCGTCGTCCCGGCAGTGGAAGACGATGGTGGGCGCCCGGACGGCGGGAAGCATGAGGCGAACATCGAAGTCACCGATCGCGCGCTGCAGCCTTTGGGCCTCCTCCGGGGACGCGGACACGCGTTGAAGCTCGTTGAACCAGTCCGCTTGTTCGGGGGCGGCTCGCGGCACGAAGAGACTGGTGAACATCTGCCGGAAAGCGGGATTGTTCGTGCCCCATCCCAGCCCGGTAAGGGTGATCATCGCATTCCACCGTGCCTGCACCTCCGGGGAATCGCTGTGCCGCCAGCCTCTCGCAAAGCCGCCGAACAGAACCAGCTTTCTCACCTTTTCGGGGTGCTTGGCCGCAAATGCGACGGCGACCGCACAGCCTTGCGAAATCCCGACAAGATCGAAGCGCTCGCTCGCCAAAGTTTTCGAAACCGTCAGGAGATCGTCGACGAAAGCCTCCAGGGACAGGTCGGCCGCCGACCGGTCCGAAAGGCCATTGCCGCGCGCATCGTACCGCACCAGACTATGCTCGCGCGAAAGCTCGACCAGCCAGTGGCGAAGGAGCGGGCTCTCCCACTCGAACTCGAGATGGCCCATCCAATTGGCAGTCTTGATGAGCGGCGCCCCTGTACCAACGGCGCTGTACGCGATCCGAGCCCCATCCGGTGCACGGCAGAATTGGATGCGCTGCATCAAGGCCGAGCCGGTTGGCGCCGCCCGTTTCGATTTGGCCAGTGGGCGAGCCATTCGCGGCGGGATCGGAATTCCCGATTGCCTGAGAGTGTCGACGGCCAGCAGCCGCTGCTGCTCAGCCTCCTCCTCCCGACCGGCGGCGCCAAGAATGGCAAGGAGGTCCAGTCGCGCTTCCTCGTCGAGCGGATCACAGACAATGCGCTCCCGGGCAAAGGGAAGGGCACGATCCGGATCTCCCTGCAGGCGGCGAAGCAACTCGTTCAGGATCGCCAGCCGAGACCGGCGGGCATCTTCCCGGACCGCAATCAGCCAGCTCTGGAAGGTTGGGCATCGCGGCAGGTCGAGATCCTCGCCAAACGCCCCGCCGCAGCTCCCCGCGAAATATTCAAGTTCCGCAATGGTGGCCTTTTCCAGCCGACCGGCGGCGCCCTGCAGCGGCTGTACGTCGATCGACACGAAGCGCTGGTCGAGCGACACATGCTCGCGGTCGGAAATCAGCGCGGGACCCAGGACACGGCGGATCTTGCTGAGGCTCCAGCGAAGCGCTCCCTTGGGATCGTCGGGAAGCTCCCATAGCAGCTCACACAAATGCTCGCGCCGGTGGGGCCGTGCCGTCCCCGCGAGATAGGCGATGAGGGCACGGCATTTCTTCGAACGCGGCAACGCCAGCGCCTCCTCACCCGATCGAACGGAGAGGCCGCCAAGAAGAGAGATATTCAGGCGCTTGGCCTGCCCCGCCGCCGTGGAAAGCGGCGCTTCATCCGTCTCACCGTCAATTTCCACGTCTGTTACCACGCTGGTTTCCACGGTTGACCGGCATCTTGCGCCTGCGCCGCTGCTGGCGACCTGACAGGAGAAAGCACATGAACCATTCTACCAACGAGAAGCGCTCACGGCCAATGCTTCGCCGGGCGCACCTGGCCATGCTCCTTTCCGCTTGCCTCGCCGGGGGCTTGGCCGAGGCGGGTAACGCTCAGCCGATCGGCATGCGGGAGGAAATCCGCATCGCCGTGACCGGCGACGAATTTAAGGATGAACGCGCGCTCGCCGACGTTCGCCGCAAGATCGGGATCGCGGCACGCGAGCTTTGCGGCTCGCATGGATTGGGTGCCCTCTACCGGAACGAGTCGCGGCGCTGTCGCGAACGTATCGCGCTGGAGGCCGAGCGGCAGCTCCAAAGAAGCAGCGCGACGCGGATGGCGGGTGTCATCAAACCCTAGAGCCAGACCTGTGAGGAGGAAGCGCTTCGCGCTTTCGCCGACAGCGTGGGTCGGGCTCTATTCAACTTCTCTAGTTCAGGAGGCCGGATCAAGCTCGCGCCGTCTTTCGCGGGCGCGAGGCGGCCATTGAGTGCCGCCGTTCGCACCTTTTGCCATCTCGGCGAGTACGGTCGTCTGCGAGCGCACGTCGACGGTGCGGGCTACGGCATCCTCGACGGCGGTTCGGTCGGAAATGTCGAGATAGCGAAGGCCCGGGATGCTCAGCGGCAGAAGCCGGACGATCGGATCCAGCGCGTCATCGACCTGGCCGGGCGACACGCCATTCAGGACAAGAATGATGACGCCCCGCTGGCTGGCGAAATAGGCATCCCGGACGAGCGTGGTAAGGGTGCCTTCCGGCGGATCAGGGACAATCTCGACAACGGCCAGCACGGCGGGAGCTTGGCCGATTGTCGCGCCGCCCGGCATCAGTCGGGACTGAAGGCGTTGCGGTAATCCAGCGCGAGACCAGGATCCTGCTCTTCCTTTTTGAGGACGCAATTTCCGACCACCAGGCGCTCGATCTCCGTTCCCATGAAGCAGCGGAAGGCGTCTTCCGGGCTCTCGACGATCGGCTCGCCCCGGACGTTGAAGCTGGTGTTGACCACCATCGGGCAGCCGGTGCGCTGCTTGAAGGCGGAGATGAGCGCCCAATAACGCGGGTTGGTATCCCGGTGCACCGTTTGCAGCCTGGCCGAATAATCCACGTGGGTGATGGCGGGAACTTCGGACCGGGGGACGTTCAGCTTGTCGATCCCGAACAGCTGCGACTGTTCGTTGGTCATGTGAATGCGCTTAGGCTCCGCCACGTCCGCGCACATCAGCATGTACGGGCTGTCGCGGTCGAAGTCGAACCAGCCGGCGACATCCTCGCGCAGCACCGACGGGGCGAAGGGGCGGAAGCTTTCGCGATATTTAACCTTGAGATTGAGAAGCTTCTGCATGGTCGGCGACCGGGCATCGCCAAGGATCGACCTGTTCCCAAGCGCACGGGGACCGAACTCCATCCGGCCCTGCATCCATCCCACTGCCTTGCCTTCATGAAGCGCGTCGGCAGTGACGCTGGGCACGAGATCGGCATCGACCACATCGAATTTGGCGCCAACCGCGGACAGGCGGTCCTGGATCACCGCCTGGTCATATTCAGGACCGAGATAGGCGCCCTGCATCGAGTCCTTGGATTGGGCCGGCCGCTCGCCATCCTGCCCGAGCTTGTTCCAGACGTAGAGGGCGGCGCCGAGCGATCCGCCAGCATCGCCGGCGGCCGGCTGCACCCAGATCTCGTCGAAGATGCCGGCCCGGTGGAGCTTGCCGTTCGCGACACAATTGAGGGCGACGCCGCCGGACAGGCAGAGCCGGGTTTCGCCCGTTTCCCTGCGGGCGGCCCGAGCGAGTCTCAGCACCGCCTCTTCGGTGACCTTCTGGATCGAGGCGGCAAGATCCATATGGTGCTGGGTCAGAGGCTCATCGGGGCCGCGGGCCGGTCCCTCGAACAGCTCGTGAAAGGCGGGGGACGTCATCTTCAGCCCCGCGGCGTAGCCGAAATACTTCTGGTTGAGGTGGAACGAGCCATCCTCCCGTAGATCGATCAGGTGATCGAGGATCCGCTGGGCGTAACGCGGCTCGCCATAGGGGGCGAGGCCCATCAGCTTATACTCACCCGAATTGACCCTGAACCCGGTGTGGTAAGTGAACGCCGAATAGAGCAGCCCCAGCGAGTGCGGGAAGCGAACTTCACGGAGGAGCTCGAGCGAGTTTCCGCGGCCGACGCCGATCGAAGTGGTGCACCACTCGCCCACGCCGTCCATCGTCAGCACGGCGGCGCTGTCGAACGGCGATGGGTAATAAGCGCTCGCCGCATGCGATTCATGATGCTCGGTGAACAGCAGGGATCCGTTCCAATTGCCGCCCCCCGGCAAGCCCTGCAGGGCTTCCTTGAGGAGCCGCTTCTGGAACAGCTTCTCCTTGACCCAGACCGGCAGGGCGTGGCGAAAGGATGAGAAGCCTTTGGGCGCGAAGGCGAGATAGGTTTCGATCAGCCGCTCGAACTTCAGAAACGGCTTTTCGTAGAACACGACATGATCGATGCCGTCGAGGCCGCATCCCGCCGCTTCCAGGCAATAGCGAGCCGCAGCCGCGGGAAAGGCCGGATCGTGCTTCTTGCGGGTGAACCGCTCCTCCTGTGCCGCGGCGACGATGCGTCCGTCTTCGACGAGCGCCGCGGCACTGTCATGATAAAAGGCCGAGATGCCGAGAATGCGCATCCTGCGCCTAGAACAAGGTATAGATGAAGGGGGCGACAACCGTGCCCTGGGTGAGCAGCAGAAGCCCGCCGAACGCGATCATCAACACGAACAGCGGCAGCATCCAAAGCTTCCGCCGTGCCGCCAGGAAACGCAAAAGCTCACCTGCGAAATTCATGCCCCCACTCCCTCTCAGAATTGATCGGACAGGCTGCCTCTTCCCGTCGTCTGCGTAAGTCGATCGTTCCAGTAGCTGTCGCTGGCTCTTTTCCGCGCAAGCTGAAGCACGTCGCGCCTTGCCGCCTGCAGGACGAGGCCGAGCGGCACGAAGAGGATGGCGAACATGAGGAGCAGAATGATCGGGTTGACGATCGCCCCCAGCACCATGCCGAGTTTCATCCACCCGCGGTTGAGCGGGGCGAGCAGGTGCGGCGCCAGCAGCCCCGAGAGGATGAGCAGGGTGCCGAGGGCCACGAGCGCCATCGTCGACCAGCCGCTATCCTCGAACACGATCCACCGCAGCGCCGCGAAGCCGAGCAGGATGATGCCGATGGTCGTGCCGAACTTCCGGTCCGTCGGTGGCGGAACGTAGCGAAATTCGACAAGCGGCTCGTGGGCGCTGGAGCTCATCATCCGGGCCTCTTCTCGAGCGCCTTGAGGTGCCGCGTCAAATAGTCGGCCGAGTGAGCCGCGCCCTCGGGGCTGAGATGGTTTTCGCCGAACAGCTCGAGCGGATTGCCTTGGCCCGAAAAGCTTCGGGAAAGATCGATTACGGGGATCCCATTCTTTGCGGCTGCCGCGCGCACCTTGTCGCGGAGCTGGTCGTAGACGAATTGGTTGGGGAGCGCGCCGATGAAGCGGCCGCTTTGGGGAATGTAGAGGATGGCGACCCGCCCGCCCCAGCCGGCGGAAATCTCACGGGCACGGGCAAGGATGCGCTCATATTCCGGAATAGGGCTGGCCGCCTTGGGATAGCCAAGGCCGAGCTGGCTCCAAGTCTGGTGCAGCGCGAGGAAATTGCGGGTCAGGTGGCTCCGCGCCAAGACATTCGACAGCCCGGGAGACTCCTCCCGGACCCATTGCTCGATCTGCTTGCCGGCGCGATCGATGGCCGGCTGCGCGGGGGACGCGCGCCCGAAATCGGCATTGCCGTTCAGGGCCTGCGCCAGCCATGGCGTCGCCAGCTCCTTCGCCAGATTTTCCCAGTCATTGCCCTCGTAAAAGGCGATCACCGTCCAGCGTGGCCGGACCAGCGGGCCGAAGCGGCCAAGCATCGCCAGTTCGGTCAGCGGTCCCGCGCCCCGCATACCCAGGCTCACCATCGAGCCCGAACGCTGGCGGACCTGGCCCGCCAGGTCCTGCCCGTCGGGCAGGCAAATGCCCTCGATGAAGGAATCGCCGATCAGCAGGAGGTCGGAGGGGCCGTCATGGACATGGTCGGGATTGCGGAAGCCGTAGCGGTCGGCGCGGTAGCCGACGGGCTGCCCCGCCCGCGTGCAGAGAGCGACGTTCGAATGGGGAATGCCGCCGAGCAAGGCTCGATCGAGCTCCGTGATCCCGATCATGCGGTTAAGTTTCTTCACCGTGTGCCCCGGTGGCAATCCTCGCGGACCGGCGACATCGGGACCGGGGCCGGCGGCGCTGGAACGAAGCATGGCTGCGATCGCCTTGCCATAGCGATATTCCAGATGAGCCTCGGTGAGGAACAATGCGAGGAGCAGGGCGCAAGCGGTTCCGCCGACATTTACCCGCGTCAGACGGGAAGATCGCAGCGCCACCAGCAAGAGCGCGAGCGCGATCGATCCAGGAACAATGATGTAGCGCACGATTTGAGGCAAGGCGCTGGCATAGTCTTGCGGGCTGGCCAACGCGAAAAGGACGACGCCCGCACAATAGAGCGCGGGCAGGAGGCACAAGGCCGAAGCTATGCGGTCTTTGACGACGGATCGGGACGAACGCCTGACAGGAGCGTTGCTCGACGGATAGGGTATATCCGTCTGCTGGGTTGCCGTGCCGATCATTCCGCGAAATATGATTGGGGACGGGAAGGTCGGCAATTGCGAAGATGATGTTGCGCGATAGGCGAAAGTGTTACCTCTTGGAGCTGATTTTCTTGTCTCGGCCGGGTGATGAAAGCTCGTCTATGATCCTAAGCGACGGAGGATCTTGAAGAATTGGTTGGAAGCCGGCTTGTCCGAAGGGTGCAGGCTGAGGGCAGGGTCGGCGAAACGAGCTGCCAAGGCTGGCACGATCGGTCGAAGCGCCAGCCGGACGATTGCGGCGCTTCCCTTGGCCGATTGCGCCTGATCCACCGCGTCTTAGCCTCCGGCGGCGGCGGTGAGTTGACGATGGACTGGCTGCCCGTTGGCGTTGAAAAGAGCCTTCGCCTCTCGAAGCCCTGACCGTTTCGTAAGCTCGAAAGCAACGCCGCCGCTATCTAGGTCGCTCGGCCCGCGGCTCGTGCAAGAGCCGAAAGGCTGCTGGATTTTCGCCAGGACCATGAATTTGGTGCGTAAGGAAGTGGCAGTCACCGTCCAGTGCAGGAAGCATCGCCTCGTCGGAGGAAGTGCATATTCCTTCATCCTTGTCGATTTTGGTGTGGCCGGGCGCCGCCGCTATGAGCGGACGTTCAGACAGGCCTCAGGCGATCGGCGCTGCGCTCGATCCGCAGATCAATGGGTCGCCATGGCCGCTCGGGCCGATACTGTCGATGAAGTCCCGCATTCGTTCGAGCGCCCGATCGGCGGGGCCCAGATTGAATGCCATCTCGCCTCCGATGAGCAGCACTTCGTCGCGGCTGGTCATGGCAAAATGAAAGTCGCCCTGCTTCTGAACCAGGCGAGGAACCAGTGTCAGTCCGCTCACGTCATCCCCCGAATCATGCACTCGACGTGAGATGCTGCACTTCGAAGGGCGCGCTGGAAAGATGTAAAAGGCTGGAATGCCCCATAATTCCGAGGAACTACCGACTTTGCTCGGCCTCGTCCTGACGGCCAGTCCAGCCGTAACCCAAATGCGCCGTCGGCTGGCTCCAACGATCGTCTCCCCGATCCTCGGGCGCCTCTGTGGTCCGGAACGCAAACCAAAAACGAAGCAACGGCCCCGAACCTCGGTTCCGGAGCCGTTGCCTTTACGCTGATCGATATCGGCGCGTGTCGAAGCCTCGATACGGCCGCCTGTCCTAAGGCTTTTTCGGATTTCCACCCTTGTTGCCGGGATGTCCGCCTTGGTTCGAGGGATTCCCGCCCTGGTTCGAGGGATTCCCGCCCTGGTTCGACGGAGTTCCGCCCTTGTTGCCGGGATTGCCTGGCGATGTTCCCGGGCCGTCGTTGATCGGCGGGTTGCCCGGTGGCTGGGGATCGGGCCCGTTGCCGACGCCGTTATTGCCCTTCTTTCCGCCGCCGCCGCCGCCAGAAGAAGCGGCGATCGCCGGTGAAGTCAGGGAAGTGGAGAGAAGCACGGTCATTGCCGGCGGAACCGTTATTGCGAAGCGCCCGCAGGACTTGAGAAACTCGCGGCGATCATCGGCTTCCGCTGACGTCGTGTCTTCAGGCATACTCATCTTCCACCTCCCACAAGTTGATCTCCTTATCAACAGTGGAAACGTTCGCCCGACAATGGTCTAATTCCTGTTAGTGATTGAACCTCACCTTTAGGTCAGGAGCGAATTTCGTACCTAAATCTCACGTGCAGATCCTGAGATTAGTAAATGTTGGCGCGCTTCGGTGATTAAAATATCGTTATTTGCGCTATTTGAATGGTTAACGAAGCGGACCCATGACTTTATCTTGGCGGCGCCGACAAGCAGGGGAGATGCACCTTTTGGTGGAGCCGGGTCTTGAAGTTCAAGAAAGCCTTAGAGCGCACCAAACGAATCAGCCGGCATTCCGCCATCGGCGTCGTGCCTTTTAGGGGAGGCCCCGTTAACTCGAAATGGGGTGCCGCCGTGGCAAGCGGCAGTGGTGCGAGCTTAGGCTGCTAGGAAGCGTCGCTGACGGCCCGGCTGGGTCGGCCGCGGGCCATGGCGGTGAAAGCGATGATCGAAATGATCAGCAAAAGGCCGCCGATCCCGATCCACATTGCGGAGATACCAGTCCCGGAAGTTGCCATCAGCCACAGGCCGGAAAGCTGCGTCAGCGCTCCTGCCTTATAGACGCCGTAAAGGCTGGTGAGGGTGAGCAAGACGCCGACCAGGACCAGCAGGCCCTTGGCCGGGACTCTCTTGGCGACGAGGGCGCCCATCGGAGCGGCCGCGATGCCGCCGATCAGCAGGCCGAGCGTTGCGACCGTGAAAGCCTCCCATCCGAGCGCCGCCAGGAATGTGGCCGAAATCGTGACGGTCACGAAGAATTCGGCGGTGTTCACGGTGCCGATCGTTTTGCGTGGGCTCGCGCCCTGCACCAGCAGATTGCTCGTCACGATCGGACCCCAGCCGCCGCCGCCGGCCGCGTCCAGAAACCCGCCCGCCAAGCCAAGCGGGGCGACGACGCGCGGTTTCCGTTCGGCTGGGGGATGCCTGAGGCCGCGCCAAACCAGATAGATGCCGATCCCCGAAAGATAGGTAAGCACCGCTGGACGCGCGACTTCGGCATTGATCTGGGTCAGGAGATAAGCGCCCAGAACGCCCCCGATCACGCCTGGAACAACGACCTTTCCGAACAAGCGCCAGTCCACGTTCCTGTGCAGAATGTGGCTTCCGCCCGAGACCGCAGTGGTGAAGGTTTCCACCGTATGAACCCCTGCCGAAGCTGCGGCCGGGGGGAGGCCGATGCTGATCAGCAGCGTGCTCGAAATCACGCCAAAAGCCATGCCGAGCGCTCCGTCCACGATCTGGGCCGCGAAACCCACGGCAATGAACGGCAGGAGATCGGCAAGGCTGAGGCTGGAGAGATCGAGCATCCATGGACTCCCGTTGAAGCGGGCGCACCCTTGCACAATCGGCCAGGGGCGCGCGCTTACGATTCCGGGGAGCGGGCGCACGTTCAATCTAATCCATTGGAGGCACCGACGCGCGATTGCGCTGGGAAATCGGAGATGGGCAGCGTGGCCCAGGTTCGTCGGGCTAGGACCGTAAGCCCTCCGAAATTCTCGATACCGGCGTCACCGGCCACGACTTTTGGTCAAGATAGACACGTAGCGCTTTTCGGTTAACATGAGCTCGGGGGTGGAAAGCACATGCGGGTTGCTCCTCTGGCATTCATGTCATTTCTGGCTGCGGCTGCGTGCGGCGCCCAGCAAGAGGACGATGTTTTTCTTGAAGAAGCCCACGCAGCCGTGCGGTCGATCCTTGCCGATGGACAAGCCGTTCGGATCGTCCAGCCGCTCAGCTTCACGTTTCCGGAGGAAGGCCTGGTGTGCGGCAACCTCGTCGGCGGGCCAGGCGCCTCCGACCAAGTTTACGCCTATCAAAGCGGCGAGGGCGCCGCGGTGGGATTTTCGATCCGCTACGACAGGCTTTACGAGCGGTGCCTGGCAGCGCGCGAGGAACGGGAAAAGCAGCTTGTGCTCGCAACCAGCGGCCAAGTGCGCCAATATCGATAATCAAAGAAAGCGGTGACGGTGCGGTGGCCGCGGCCCGGCCGGTATCATCAGGGGCGCGTCCAAAGCCCGTCGCGTGGCTGCGGCTCCTGGGGCGTCTCCCGTGCCTCCTTTAGAGCATGCAGGAGGCAGGTCAGCTTCTCGGGCCTGCCGATAACAACGCGGCTGTCCCAGGCGCCGACCCCCCGCCGCACGACTTCGCGCGCAATGCCGCCGTAGATCGAAGCCGCGGCCAAGACCGCCCACCGCGATCGGAAGGGGAGCTTTTGAGCACCGCCACGGGCGGACCGCTCGTACGCTTCGGCGAGTGTTCCAAGGCGGGCGGCAAAGGCGGCGAGGCTCCGGCGATGTTCGAAGCGCATCAGGTCGCTCGGCGGCACGCCGCGCTCGCTCAGCCATTCGGCCGGCAAGTAGCAGCGGCCGATCGAATGATCGTCGGCGATGTCGCGGGCGATATTGGCGAGCTGGAACGCAATGCCGAGGTCGCAGGCACGGTCGAGCGTGTCGCGGTCTTCGGGAGCGACGCCCATCAGCACTGCCATCATGCAGCCGACGACGCCGGCGACATGATAGCAATAGGCAAGAAGGTCCGCCTCTGTTTGCGGGCGCCAGCCATCGCCGTCCATTGCAAAGCCGAGCAAATGATCCGCCACGAAGCCGTGAGGGATCGCGCATTCGCGGGCCACCAACCTCAATGCTTCGAACGGAAGCTCGCCGGTCGGCTCGTCGCCCAGCGCTTTGGCGGTGCCGATCCGCAGCTGCGTGAGCGCATCCCCGGTGGCTCCGGTGGCGGCATGGCCAAGCGTCTGGCCGTCCGCCGCGTCGTCGCAGGCGCGGCACCAGGCGTAGAGCAGCCAGGCGCGTTCGCGCGTTGCGCGGTCGAACAGGCGGCTCGCCATGCGAAACGATTTGGAGCCGCGAGCGATCGTCTCCCGCGCCTGAGCCACCAATTCCGGCCGGTCAGGCGAGATCATGAACCATCAGGCCGGCGGTCGCCTTGGCGCTGCCGACGACGCCCGGAATGCCGGCGCCCGGATGGGTGCCGGCGCCGACGAAATAAAGGTTCGGGATCGCATCATCGCGGTTGTGGACCCGGAAATAGGCGCTTTGCGTCAACAACGGCTCGAGGCTGAAGGCTGATCCCAGGTGCGCGTTGAGATCGGTGCGAAAATCTTCAGGCGTATAGTGGAAGCAGACTTCGATCTTGTCGCGGAGCCCGGGCATCAGGCGCTCCTCCAGGATCGAGATGATGCGGTCCCGATAGGCCGGGCCCTCGCTTTCCCAATCGATATCCAGCTTGCCGAGGTGCGGCACGGGCGCCAGCGCATAGAAACTGGAACAGCCGGGCGGGGCCATGTCGGGATCGGTGACCGTCGGGTGGTGGAGGTACAGCGAAGGATCGTCGGCGAGCGTCCCGTTCTTGTAGATGTCGGAAAGCAGGCCGTCATAGCGGGGGCCGAACAGGATGGTGTGGTGCGGAACCTCCGCCCAATCGCCGCGCGCGCCAAAATGAACGACGAACAGGGAAGGCGAAAAGCGGCGCCGCCGGAGCTTGGCGGCACTCTTCTGCCCGCGCCGGCTCTTCAGCAAGTCGTAGCTGTGGACGACGTCGCCGTTCGACGCGATCGCATCGAAGCTGCCCCGCCAGCCGCTTCTGGTCCTGAGCCCGGTCACCCGATCGCTCCGGCTCTCGATTTCCTCCACCGGATCGTCGAGACGCAGCTCTCCGCCCAGACGCTGGAAGTGCCGTGCCATGCCGTCGATCAGCGCGTTCGTGCCGCCCTTTGCGAACCAGACGCCGCCGTCGCGTTCCAACTTGTGGATCAGTGCGTAGATCGCGCTCGTCGTCATGGGATTTCCGCCGACGAGCAAGGTGTGAAAGGAGAGGGCCTGCCGAAGCTTGTCGTTGCGGACATAGCTGGAGACGATCGAATAAACCGAACGCCAAGCCTGGTAACGGGCCAGTGCCGGCGCCGCGCTCAGCATCGACTTGAAGTCGAGAAACGGAACGGCGCCGAGCTTCTCGTAGCCCTCCTTGTAGACGCCTTCGGAATAAAGGAGAAAGCGGCGGTAGCCGTCGACATCCCGGCGGTCGAGCTTGGCGATCTCCGCCATCAGCCGTTCGTCGTCGTTGGAATAGTCGAAGGCAGTGCCATCCGGCCATTGCAACCGGTAAAAGGGCGTCACCGGCACCAGCTCGACGTCGTCGGATAATTTGTGGCCCGACAGCGCCCAAAGGTCGCGAAGGCAATCCGGATCGGTGATCACGGTGGGTCCGGCGTCGAAGACATAGCCTTGTTTGCGCCACACATAAGCGCGGCCGCCCGGCTTGTCCCGCCCCTCGACGATCGTCGTCTGAATGCCCGCCGACTGCAAACGAATGCCAAGCGCAAGGCCGCCGAACCCGGCGCCGATGATGGCAGCTCGCTTCATCTGTCCGCCGAAGCTCCTGCAAATAAGGCTGTGACCGCGCTGCCGATCGCGACGGGCGGCTTCCCGCTGAGAATCCTGAACTTGTCGGCCAAGGTCGAGCGGCCGGCATAGAAGCGGGCGACCAGCTGCGGATCAAGGCGGTAAAAATGCTCAATCACTCGATAGCGCTCCTGCGGCGCCGCCGCGCGGAACAGCATCTTGTTGAGAAGACGGTAGAAGCGACGCTGCCGCCACAATCGTTCGGCATCGGCCCGAAGCGCGGCGAAAAGCGCGGCCGTGCCCAGATCCTCCAGATCGGCGATCCTGAGCGCGGTCCGGACCGCATCGGGGAGCGAATAGCCGGTCGTCGGATGGAAGAAGCCGCCGCGAAGGCCGAGGCGAGGGACCTGCGGCTCGCCCGACCACAGCGTACCGACAGCGCCGCCCATCGCGACCGGGAGTATGCCGGTTTCCTCATTCTCCACCGCCAACGGCCGCCAGCCGGCCTGCCGGACATAGGCCTCGATGCGCTCACCCACGCCGGCCACGTCGAGATCGGGCGACAAGGTATAATAAGTGTCCTCGACCAGCATTCGCGTCGGCGAAAAAGGGAGGCAGTAGACGAAGCGGTAGCCATCTTGCTGGTCCACCGTTGCATCCATGATGATCGGGCGGGTGAGCCCGTGCGGCACTTCGAACGTATATTCGCGGCCGACGAACTTCTGCCATCCGACGTCGAGCCCGCCCAGCTCCCGCGCGCCGCGGGCATCGATGACGCCTGAGGCCTCGATACGTTCGCCGCTGGCAAGCTGCACGCCGTCCGGTTCGATCCTCGAGATGCGGCTGCCCAGCCAATATTGGTCGTGCCCCAGCCGCTCCCGCACGAGCCTGTCCAAGCGCCTCGACGTCGCGCTGTTATAGCCGGCGGGGAGGGTGCGGCGGCGCTTGGGAAAGCGTATGTCCTGGCTTTCCCAGCTTTGTTCGATCAGCGGGTCGACCAGCCAGCGAGCCCCGGGATCCACATCCGTGTCGAAAAAGGACCAGATGTGGTTGCCGCCGAAATGCTCGCCCTCTTCGATCAGCAGGATCGGCACATCGGGCCGCAGCCTGGCAAGCGCCAGCGCGGCGAGGCTTCCGGAAAGCCCCCCTCCCGCAATGATCAGTCTCTGCGCGCGTTCAGCCACGCGCTGCCCTTAGGCCAAGCGCTTTCGCACGGCCATGCCTGCAATGTACGGTAGCAGACCAAGCCCGCGTCTATTTCACTTCAAGGCTACCTGCTTAAGTCCAGATGGACCCTGTCGGGCCGATCCTTGTAGCATGACCGACAAGGGGGACGGTTAAGCAGGACCTTTATGCTGGACGTCGTTTCCGAAGGATCGAAGAGCGGCGCTTTGCCCGACGAGGGGCGGCCGGCCCTTCCGCCGCTGCTCGTCCTGCTTGCGGCGCCGCGCGGCTTTTGCGCCGGCGTCACTCGCGCCATCGAGGCCGTGGAAGCGGCACTCCAGCGCTTCGGTGCGCCGGTCTATGTGCGCCGCGCCATCGTCCACAACCTTGCCGTCGTCCGCGCCCTTGAAGCCAAAGGTGCGGTCTTCGTCCAGGAGCTGGACCAAGTGCCCGAAGGTGCGGTTGTGATCCTTTCGGCGCATGGCGTGTCGCCGGCCGTGATCGCCGAGGCCGAGCGCCGGAAGCATCTTTTCTTCGATGCCGTTTGCCCGCTGGTGGCGAAAGTCCATCGGGAAGTGGTGCGTCATCATGCCGGCGGCCGCCACGTCATCCTCGTCGGTCATGACGGCCACCCCGAAACCGTCGGCACCTTGGGGCAGCTTCCGGAAGGAGCCGCCACTCTCGTCGGCACTTCCGAGCAGGTCGAGGCGCTGGAGCTGCCCGACGACCAGCCGGTCGCCTATGCGATCCAGACCACTTACTCGGTGGATGAAGCGAGCGGAATGGTTGCAGCCTTGAAGACGCGCTTTTCCGACATCGAAGGGCCGCGCAGCAGCGACATCTGCTACGCCACGACCAATCGCCAGGCCGCCGTGAAGTCGCTGGCCGCAAAGGTGGACGCCATGATCGTCGCCGGCGAGAATTTCTCTTCCAATGCCTGCCGGCTCGCGGAAGTCGCCAAGGCGTTCGGCTGCCCCTCGGTCCAGCTTGTGGCGGAGGCCTCGCACGTCGATTGGTCGCTGTTGACGAGGATAAGGACGGTCGGGATCACGTCCGCGGCCTCCACCCCGGACAGCACGGTGAGCGGCATCATCGATGCGCTGTCGAGCCGTTTCGCCGTCCATGTCCAGGAAGTCGAGCATCTGGAGGAAAGCACGGTGTTCAAGCCGGTCAGGATCAACTGAAATGCTGAGCACGGCCACCGCGTTCGTGCTCAGTCCATCGCTGCGGCGGGTGGCGAGCGAAATCGATGCCTTGTTCGAAGCCGCGCTCGCTCCGGCGGCCGACGGCGCGACCCGATTGCATGAGGCGATGCGCTATGCGGTGATCGGCGGTGGCAAGCGCCTGCGGCCATTGCTCGTGCTGGCCTCCGCGAGCCTGTTCGGCGTCCCGCGAAGGCAGGCGCTGCGGGCAGGGCTCGCCGTCGAGTGCCTTCACGCCCATTCGCTGATCCACGACGATCTTCCCTGTATGGACGATGACGATCTGCGGCGGGGCAAGCCAAGCGTGCACTGCGCCTTCGACGAGGCGACGGCGGTGCTTGCCGGCGACGCGCTGCATGCTTTGGCGTTCGAAGTCCTGTCGGACGCGCAAACCCATCCCGATCCTGCCGTGCGGGTTGAGCTTGTCAACGAACTTGCCCGGACAGCGGGAGGCGCCGGCATGGCGGGCGGGCAGATGCTGGACCTGCTGACCGATGGCCGCGACCTCGATCTCGCGGCCGTGACTCGCCTCCAGCGGCTGAAGACCGGTGCGCTGATCGGCTGGTGCATCGAGGCGGGAGCCATCATGGGCCACGCGCCGCCGCGCAGCCGCACGAGCCTGCGCGGCTATGGGGGAAGTGTCGGCCTGGCCTTTCAGATAGCCGATGATCTGCTCGATGCCGAAGGCGATGAAGCGGCGGTCGGCAAGCGCACGGGTAAGGACCCGGGGCAGGGCAAAGCGACGTTTGTCTCGCTGCTGGGAGCGCCGCGCGCGCGGGCGCAGGCCGAACTGCTCGTCGCGCAGGCGATCGATCATCTCAAAAGTTTCGGCGAAGAGGCCGAATTGCTCCGCGCGATCGCTCGCTTCGCGATCGAGCGCGACCGCTGACCGAGATTAGAGGTTCGACTCCACGGCGATCCGAACCGCATCCGCCGAGGTCGCGGCATCGAGCTTCGTCAGCAGGGACGCCCGGTGCATCTTGACCGTCTTTTCGCTGATGCCCAGGCGAAGCGCGATCTGCTTGTTGCGATAGCCGAGCGTCATCTCCTGGAGCACTTCACGTTGCCGGCGGGTGAGGCCCTTGACCTGCTCGGCGGCACGGCGACGCCGGTCGACCGCCGGCGCTTCCCCCGCCCCGGTGACGTCCATCTGCGATCCCAGGAAGTAAAGCAGCTCGCCTTCGGCGCCGAAGATGGGCGCGATCATGACCGCGTTGCGAAAAGTCGATCCGTCGGCGCGGTAATTGAGAAGCTCGGTGAGGGTCGGACGAGCCTGTGCGACGGCATCCCTGAGCCAAGCGGATCCGCGCTGCTCGGTTTCCGGCCCGGCAAGGAACCGGCAATTGCGTCCCATTACCTCGTCCCGGGAATAGCCGGTGAGTTCCAGGAATGCTGTGTTGACCGCGACGATCGGGTTGTCGCGCATCCGTGGGTTGGTGATAACGGTGGCGACCGGAGTATATTCGATCGAGGCGAATAGCTTATCGTCGCTGTCGGCGTTCTGCATGGCGTACGCCCATCTGGCCTGAACCGGAGCGCGAGATCAAGTCTCTGCTGGCCCGAGATCGCTCCACTTCGCATATTCCGCCCGGTTGAGACGCTTGCCGGCGGGTGGCCGCCAACGCCAAGCGCCCCGCTCGTTCATTCGAAGCTCATGGAAAAACGGGTAGTTCTGGATGACCTGGGAGATCCGACGATGAAATTTCTTGCGCTTGTGGTTACTCTTGCCTTGGCCTCGCCGCTCGCCGCGCAATCGGCGCCGGACGTGCATACCAGCCATGATCAGTCGGTTCATTCACTGCATCCGGGACAGCATGGCCCCGGCCATGCCGATCACAAGCGGCAGGGCGCCGAGCCGGGCGACGCGCACGCGCAGCACAAGATGGACGAGAGCTGCTGCCGCAAGGCCGCGGACGGCAAGATGATGGAGTGCTGCCAAAAAATGAAGGCGGCGGGCAAGAAGCCCTGTTGCGAGGGCAAGCAGGCCGACCCCAAAGCCACCGAACACAAGCACTGAGCCGACGCCGGCGTTGGAGCGTCTCCGACGCCGAACGGCCACTCTTGCCGCCGCCGCCACTTGCGTTCAGATGTAAGGCAAAGCGGGGGGAGAGCGCGATGGCGGAAGCGAAGCGGAACTGCGGCTGGGCGCGGAAGCTGACGTGGCTGGCATTGGCGCTGAGCGCGGGCGGCCTCCTTGCGGCGTTGGTCGGCGCGGTCGGCAGCGGCCAGGAGCTTTGGCACTTCAGGGTCGGCTTTACGATCCTGCGCTACGCTTTCTATGCCGCGATCGCCGGCGGCCTTCTGGCGATCATCGCCTGGATTGCGGGGCGCCGAGCCCATGCAGGCTTGGGCCGGTACAATTTGCTCGCCTTTTTGATCGCCTTCGGCTTCGTCGCCTATTTGGGCAGTCATATTGCGACAGCGCGGAGCGTTCCGGCGATCCACGATGTGACCACGAACCTTCAGGATATGCCGCAATTCACCGCTCTCGAGGTGCGCGAAGACAATCTCGAGAATATCCCGGACAATGACGATCCCCGCTTGAAGGCGATGGATCCCGAAACCCGCTGGAAGGCCTTGCACCGGCAGGGTTACCCCGATTTGCGGCCGGTTCGTGCGCCCTGGCCGGTGGCGGAGACGATCCGCCGCGCTGAAGCCGTCGCGCGGGAGCGTGGCTGGGACATTGCGAGGGTGGATCCAGAGGCCGGCATCCTCGAAGCCACCGACACCACCTTCTTCTTCCGGTTCAAGGACGACATCGTGGTGCGGGTGCGGCCTTATCCGCCGGCGAAGGGGGGCAGCCAGGTGGATGTCCGCTCGATCAGCCGCGTCGGCGGGAGCGACGTCGGCTTGAACGCCAAGCGCATTCGCGCCTTTCTGAAGGATCTGCAGCAGAGCTGATCGCCCGGTCATGCGGCGCCTGGCACTCGCGGCGGCGGTCCTCCTCGCCGCATGGCTGATCGCCTACCTCGCCTCGCAGCCGCCGGCGCCGAGGGAAGCGGATGCGGCGCCGCAGGATTTCTCCGCTCGGCGGGCGATGGCCGACGTTCGGGAAATCTCCCGCGTCCCGAGGCCGACAGGCTCACCGGAAAATGCACGCGTTCGCGCCTACCTCGCCGGCAGGATGCGGCAAATGGGGCTGACGGTGGGAGTGCAGGCCGGCCCGCTCGCGGGCAAAAGCATGGAGAGGCTCCGGATGTTCGGCGCGGCTCCGGCGCGTGAGCTGGTGAACCTCGTCGGGCTTCTCCCAGGTATGGACCGGACCAAGCCCGCTTTGCTGCTGATGGCGCACCACGACAGCGTCGGCGGGTCGCCGGGCGCCGCCGACGATGCAGCGGGCGTCGCGGCCGCGCTCGAGATCGTCCGCTCGACCCGCGCGCGTGGCCGGCAAGCCCGGGACGTGATCGTTCTGCTCACCGATGCGGAGGAGCTTGGGCTCGACGGCGCCAAGCTTTTCTTCGGCAAGCACCCGCTCGCCGCTAGGGTCGGCGCGGTGATCAACATGGAGGCTCGCGGCGGCGGCGGGCGCACCGCCATGTTCGAAACGGGGCGCGGCAATGGCGAATGGGTCGATCTCTACCGCCGCTCGGTCCAGCGGCCCTCCGCCAATTCGCTGGCCGTGCTGGTCTACGCGCGGATGCCGAACAATACGGACTTCACCATCCCGAAGAGGAGGGGAATAGCCGGCTTCAACTTCGCCTTCATCGGCAGGAGCGCGCTCTATCATTCGCCGCTGGCGACGGCCGAGCGGCTGGACGAGGGTTCGCTTCAGGATCTCGGCGGGCAGGCGCTGGACGTTGCGAGCGCGCTTGCTTTTGCGGCCGATCTGCCGGCGCGAGGCGAGGATGCGGCTTTCGGCGACCTGCTCGGCCTGTTCGTGGTCGCCTACCGTCCGCTTCTCGGCTGGGGGCTGCTGGGGCTGGCGGCTGCCCTTCTTTCCTTCAGCTGGGTCCGGGTTCGGGAACAGGCGAAGCTCGAGCCGAAGGCTGTCGGCGGGGGCGCAGCCACTGCCTTGGCCTTCTTCCTTCACGCCGTGCTGTTCCTGCGGGTGGGGAACCTTCTCTCGGGCAGCGGCGATGCGCCCGATTATTACGACCGGCTGGCGGCGCTGCCCCGGCTCGAGCTGCAGGCTGCCCTGCTCCTTACCGCGACCCTGCTGCTCGCCTGCGCGGCGCGGCGTTCATCCCCGGCCATTCTAGGAGCGCTTCCGGCACTCGCCTTGCTGGGGCTTGGGTTGATGCTGGGGGGCTGGCAACCGGCGCTGCTCGGCTTCGGGCTTGCGGCTGCCGCTTCCGCCGTTTTCCTTCCTCGGCATCGCAGCTCCCTGTGGGGCGGCTATTTCGGCTTTGCGCTCTCGATCCTTGTCCTAGCATGCGGCGTCCAGATTGCTGCGCCGACCGCGGCGCCCTTGCTTGAATGGCCCTTGCTCCTGAGCGCCGTCTCCGCGGCGACCGCAGCCATGGCCGATCCCGAGATGCGGCGCCTGCGCGCCTGGCTTCCGGTCGCGCTGGCTGCCGTACTTGCCTGCGGTCAGATCCTCTATCTGGCTCATTTCACCTTTCTCGGGGTCGGCGCGCCGATGCCCGAGATGGTGGCAGTCCATGCCCTGCTCGCCGCGCTGATGCTCTGGCCCCTCATGAGGGCCGCCGTTGCGCCGCGTCTGGCCGCTGCTGGTGCGGCGGTCCTGATCCTGGCCGGCGCCGGCCTTGCCATGAACGTACGGCTCGATCCGCTTGCGCCCACGGTCCCCACCTACAGCGAGAGAGGTGAGTTCCGCCTAAAGCCTGGCTTCCAGCCGCCGAGCGCGGCGCAGATCCTTGTGCCGACCGAACAGGCGAAGGATCGCGATCTGCTCCCGGACGTCCGGGACGAACAGCTGCGACCCGTCCCATGGCAGGGCGATGCGTGTCGCTGGCTTCAGGGCTTGGCCGCGCACCCGCAGCCCCGCCATCACTTCGATCGGCAGCGGCGCGATCGAAACGCGCCCGAAGAGGTCGGAGGCGAAAAGCGGCGAAGCCGATGCGCCGGCAGGTCTTGCGTCCCAGCCATCCAGAAGCCGCCGGGCATCCGCCGGCGTGGCCAGAAGATCGACGTCGGCGACGGCATCGTCCAGCCCCATCAGAGCTGCGGCGGCGCTGCCGATGACCCACCATGGCTCAGCGAGGCCGCTCGCGGCTTCTGCGACGCGATCCAGCGTCTGGGCGAGCGCGGGTGCGACCGCCACGATCATGCCCGAAAAGAGAAAGGCGGCCCTGATCGGCAGGACCGCCTTTCCAAACAGAGGGAGATAGGATCGTCCGAAAGTGACACTTTCGGGCGAAAGCCTCAGCGCTTCGAGAACTGGAAGCTGCGGCGCGCCTTGGCCTTGCCGTACTTCTTGCGCTCCACGACGCGCGGATCGCGGGTGAGGAAGCCCTCGCGCTTCACCGTAGTGCGCAGACCTGGCTCGTAGCGGGTCAGCGCCTGGCTGATGCCGTGGCGGACCGCGCCCGCCTGCCCGGAAAGCCCGCCGCCCGAGACGGTGGCGATCACGTCATATTGGCCCTGGCGCTCGGCGATGTCGAACACCTGGTTGATGACGAGACGCAGGGTCGGACGGGCGAAATAGACGCTCTGGTCGCGGCCGTTGACGGTGATCTGGCCCGTGCCCGGCTTCAGCCACACGCGGGCGACGGCATCCTTGCGGCGGCCGGTGGCGTAGGCACGGCCCTGCTTGTCGAGCTGCTGCTCGCGAAGCACGGCCTGCATTTGCGGGCCCTGCGTTGAGCGGCCGTCATCCTCGGAGCCGGGAATGGGTTCGGCAGGACGTTCGGCGGCCGGAGCGGGCGCCGCGGCAGCTTCGGTCGTGAGCGCGCCGAGATCGGAGAGCGATTGACGATTGTCGGACATCAGGCACCAACCTTGTTCTTGCGGTTCATTCCCGCGACGTCGAGGAGTTCAGGGCTCTGGCCGCCGTGCGGATGCTCGGTGCCGGCATAAAGGTGAAGCGCGCGCATCTGATCGCGGCCGAGCGGTCCGCGCGGGATCATGCGCTCCACTGCTT
>JAESFL010000443.1_pt1 | contig 29769 bp, 31 predicted proteins | sample 9269401 | NCBI WGS metagenome assembly JAESFL01 (sample SAMN14506025, study PRJNA617098) | algae metagenome | isolation source: Gloeocapsa sp. UFS-A4-WI-NPMV-4B04 and co-occurring heterotrophs from desert... | place: USA: Utah | collected 2006-10-01 | reverse complement strand
CGTCAGTGCCGCCGCGCCCCTGATGAGCTCGCGGACCTATCCCCTGTATCGGTGCACTACGCCAATGAAAGAGTGGGTCAATTTTGGACGCCGATCCCGGGTCCCGTTTGGACGCCGATTGACACCCGAGCTTCGTACTCACGTTCCATAACGTTCATACCGCGATTTTGCAGAAGGGATTTATGGAACAGGCCAGATGCGACTTTCGCGGAGAGCAACGGGCGGTCGTGAGACGGTGGTGGCCTGCGGCGGCAGGACGGCACAGTAGGTGAGGAGCCTCCGGGGGCTCTGCCAGTCGCGCGGACGCCCGCACCAATGCCCCCCGGCTGTTTCACCCGTGTCCCCCGGCAGCGCCCGGTACTGGATCTTGCCGTCGGGCACGTCGAACCAATCGCCGTAGAGGAACATCTGCACGCCGCTGGGCCTCACCCGGTAAGGGGCGGGCCGACAATCGTACTCGTTGCAGCAACTCACGCCGGCGGAATCGGCCAGGTTCAAGTAGATGTCGTGGGCGTCGGCGGGAAGCCCACAATCAACCAGCAGGGCAACCGCACTAAGGGCAAGTTTGATCGACATAGGCCGCTCCCACACGTGAGGGGTTGGCGGCGCTCATCCGAGCGTCGAGGGAACGCTACGAAGGTCCACTCTACTCTCAACCCACGATCCTGTCCCGACCCCTCGCGCAAGGCCCGCCCACTCGCCGCATCTTCATCTACTCACGTTCCATAACGTTTATACAGAGCGGGACCTACGTTATTGCAAAGCTTAGATTATTTCTGAGTTCCTCAAACCTTTTTCCTGGTCGGCGCGACTAACAGGCGTCGAGGTCGCGGATGGCGCGGCCTGACGGAAGGAGGGAGGGCATCATGCCTGTTCTTAGTGATTTCATCGTTCTCAACAAGCCGGGTGCTGGCGGGCTCGCAGGCCAGGATGGCACTTTTGAGCATCCTTATGTGATTGGGGATAATCTCGACAAGCGCTTCACGCACACGTTCAACACAGGAGGTCGGCATCATGCGACCGCGCTCCTCTCGTTGATGGTGCGTGGGCTTTCTCGAGGGTCTGCAAGGGTCGCTATTTCTTCCTCACAGAATGGTGAAGTAAATATCGGTCGTATTCAGGCAAGCTCTCCAGCCAATCGGGAATTTTGGCGGCATGAGCAATTCATCATCGAGAGAGGTATTTTGAGTCCAGATGACTCTGAAGCGAATACGTTAATCATTGGCCGCGTTGAGGATAATCAGGCAGGGGGTGGCACCTTCGAGGAGTTCGAGGTGCGTGACATCGTCTGCTTCTTCCATCAATCAACTTGAACAATGATTGTTGCCTTCATCCAAACTCATCTCAGAGCCCGCTCGGCCCTGCTGCAGCGGGCTTTTTCGTGCTCGCGCGCGAGGCCAGCCCCGCGCTCTGCTTCATCTACTCACGTTCCATAAATCCGATCCCGCGAAGGAAATCGGGGGGGTCGGGAAGTATTTGGAAGATGTCGCGGGGAAGGTTTTCCGCAGGGCAGTAGAGGAGCAGTTGAACCCCTACTCAGGCAGGCTGCGGGCAGAGCGGGAATACTGATGACTATTTAGGTGCAGTCAGCCTGCCTGAGCCCTGTGGACAGGCCCTCTCCAAGGTTTGCTACCTGATCGTGACTGTACACCGCTGCTGACGGCCGTCTCCGCCTCCGCCGCGCGGAAGCGCCGCCTGCGCCTTCACCACCCCAGTAAGCCCCCGCGCGAGAGCGCGGCTAGCCAGCGCCATCGGTTCCATAACATCCCTTATCGGAACTATGCAGACGCGGATCAAGCTTGGTCGCTTCGAAGCGTGCAGTTGATAGTTTTTGTTTGGGCCAACAGCATGCACTGCTGAACTGTTGAGCTGTCCGGCATCAGACAGCTCGTTGCTTGCGGCTTCTCACTTGTTCTGAGCCACGTAAATGCCCCTCCAGTTCTCAGGAGGACTCGCAATCATCTTGCGAATACGCCCAACATAGTTTGTGTAGAAATCTTCAAGGTCAAAACCCTTAGCAAGTTCGCGTCCTTGAAGGATCGCCTCAAGCGCACCTTCCCAGTCGCCACTGCGATACTTTTCTAACATTGCAGCATGGACAACGGAAAAGTCTTCAAACTCTCTGCTCTGTGCCACATCGCGCCGACCCACGATGGTGAAGACCGCCTCAGCCTGCCCTTTGCCAACGACTTGTAGAAGGTCGAGTTCAACCAGTGCAAACCGCCCCTCGACTGCTCGCGCCACGCGAGATCCAACTAGGATCGGCACTCCATAGCTCTTTGATTGGCTTTCCAGCCTTGAGGCGAGGTTAACCGCATCGCCCAGTACAGAGTAGTTAAAGTGAAGGTCCGAACCCATGTTGCCGACAACACAGGGCCCAGCATTGATACCGATGCCAATGCGGAGCGGTATGAAGGCCTGTCCCGCGCTCTCCGCCTCTCTGTGCCGAGCAGCATTCAGCTCTGCTAGCCGGTCCAGCATCTGAAGCGCCGCCTCACAGGCGTGATATTCGTGGTCTGGAACATGCAGCGGCGCGCTCCAAAAGGCCATGATGCTGTCGCCGATGTATTTGTCGATCGTCCCATGCTCATGAATGATGGCATTTGTCAGCGGCGTGAGGAGCCGGTTCATCAGGCTCGTCAAGCCTTGCGGATCGTCTCTATAGAGCTCGGAAATGGCCGTGAAGCCGCGAACATCACTGAACATCACTGTCATGTCACGTTGCTCGCCACCAAGCACTAGCTTTTCAGGTGACTTGGACAGCTGATCGACAAGAGCGGGAGCTAGGTACTGTTGGAACGCCGTTCGGATACGGCTGCGCTCGCGATAGGTTTGCAGGTAATTCGCAAACACGGTCACGAGATAGACCGAGAAACTTCCGAGAAAGGGGAAACTCAGGTCGAACAGGTATCTTTCGGCAACGAAATAGTACCACGCCAGGCCAACTAAGGAGGCCGCAATGCCGCCTCCAAGGAGAAAGAGCACACCCGCACCAAGATAAGGCGAGAAGCCGATGATCGCGAGGCCTACAAGTACCGTTATTCCAATCTCAACGAGAACGGCGGAGCTCGGGCGCGACAGAGCCGATTGTGTGAGGATGTTCTCGATAACCTGAGCGTGGATCTCAACACCGGGGATAGCGGCATCCAGAGGTGTTGCTTTGATGTCGAGCAGGCCGACGGCGGATGTTCCAATGAGGACGAGTTTGCCCGCGAGAGCTCCCGCTGGCAGGCGACCTTCAAGGACGTCGACGGCTGGGATGTAGCGTGACGGGTCGTGCTTGTTGAAATGAGGCCAGAGCTGACCATTGCCGTCCGTGGGGATTTCGAACCCAGCAATCACCACACTTCGCACACCGACAGCATCTGCCTTCAGCAGCAGTGCGTCAGACTGCGTTGCGACGCGGAGCATGTCGATGGTTAAGGCCGGGGAGACGACCCCATGGGCCAGGGAAATAAGGGGAACACGGCGAATGACGGCGTCACGCTCAGGCTTCATCGAGATCAAGCCGCGACCTGCCGCGGCATGTTCAAGAACCGGGACGTTCTCGAGGAGCAGCGGAAATGTAACGAGTTGATCTTTCGGGTCAGGCCCGAGCACAGCCAAGTTTGTTTGCACGCGAGCCGGCAGGGCCGGCGCCCCATCACCCGGCGAGCTCACAACAGCCGCGCGCAGCCCGGATTGGCCCAAGACCACGTTGCTTGCCCGCAGAGCCTCAGCGAAGACTTGATCGTTGCCAGGAAGTTGTCGCAACTTGGCACGCGTTTCCTCGTCTAGGCCTCGCATGGCCTCTGCCGCCAAGCTAGGCGACGTCCGGTCCGGCTCTGGGAAAATCACGTCGAAGCCGATCGCGACTGCGCCCAGGTCTGTCAGGCGCTGAACGAGATCGGCGAGCAGTGTGCGCGGCCACGGCCATTGCCCGAGTGCCTTCAGGCTTGCGTCGTCGAGGTCGACGATAACGACTGGACGCTCCGTACTCTCACGCGGACGAATAGTCTGGAGCACGTCAAAGGTGCGCAGCCTCAGCATCTCAAGGGGGAGCGGATCCCCAATCCGAAGAAGCACAACAGCAGCTAAAAGAAAAAGGCCGATCGCGGCCGCGATTGGAAGGCGGCGAGCAAGCCGGAGCGCGTCCCTCATCATAACAGTCCCCCGGCATCTGCCCGGCCGAAGGAGAGCCTCCGGGCATTATTTTTCAGCCCTTCGGGCCTGCTGCCAGATTGTTAATCCAGTATTAATAAGGCTCAACGAAGACCGCATTGGAGCGTATTTCGGCCCGTCCGTTCAGCCCTTGCAGGCACGGCTCGCAGGGCAATATGGCTAAGCTTGAGCACCCGAACGACATCGGGTCATCTCTCCTGAAGGTGCCCAAAGATGCGCCGTTGGCTATTGTTGCCCTGAAAGACGGTGAGACCGCGGAGCCGATCATGATCAATGATGCCGATCTCCTCTTTACTTGAAAAATGATAATAGAACAGCCAAGCGAGGCAGTAGGCATTCTGTTCATATCAGGTCAACAGTCTTGGCGAGACCAACTGCAGGTATGGAGCTGTTACGCGAGCGACTTGCTGGGGAGCGCAGCGGCTTGCGCCCGGGCCGGGAGAGCGCCTTGGACGGCTTGGAGGAGAGCGGACGAGGTGTAGGGCTTCGGCAGGACCATGATCGTTGCACCTCCGTCTTGTCTCGCCTGACCACAGCAGAAGTCCCGGCCTCATCCGGCTCACCTACATGAGCCGGCCCACCAGCCTGGGCGAGTACCCGACCCCCTGGGAGGCCATGGTGCGCCTGCGCCATCAGGCGCAGCGGCTCAACCGGCTCTATGGCATCACTGGCGCTCTCCTGGTCAGCCCGCACTGGTTTCTCCAGACCCTGGAAGGGGAGCCCGCGTCCGTCTACGCCACGCTCGCCTGGATCAACCTCGACCTGCGTCACCAGGACCTGCGGATCTTCGAGGCCAGCCCTGCGCCTCATCGTCTCTTCGCCGATTGGGCCATGCACGTCAGGCCAGCCGACGAGGTGAACCCCAACCTCATCGAGCAGTGCGTTGAGGTGTTCCTGGGCTCCCGCCCATACAGCGCATGGTTCTTGCTCGGAGCCCTCCAGGAGAGCGTAGAGACAGCGTGAACGGCGGTGACTGCCTTGGCTGGGCTTCCATCATCCGGGGTCTCTCAGCACCAGATCAGCGAGGCATCATGCGCAAAGTCTCCCCACGAAAGGAGCCCCACACGAGGTGGGGCTGAGTTTCGGGAGGAGTGACGGCGCAGGAGAACAGTGAAGAACGCCGTCGCTAAGCCAATGCGCGGCACGAGGGCTTGTTGCAGACTGTCCTCGGCATCGCTTCTGGCATGGTGAACGAACCCTTTTCATAGGTCCCTGTACCCCCGTCGTCGCTTGGCCGCGGCGAGGACCTCCAGAACCTGTACGGCTTCTGCCTCAGTTTCGAACTCCTCGGCCAGCTCGCGTCCCCGCGTGCCGATCCTGCCCCAGCAGCGCACGAGGCGGACGGTGCCGAACAGATCCCGCTCGATCATGAGGGCGTAGAAGCGGGCCATGCGGTGGTCGGGATCAACCCGGCGCAGCACGAGGGTGTGCTGGATGGTCGATGCTGGATCAGGCACGGCTCGTCGGAGGCCCGTTCTCACCGTGGCCAAGAGGGTGACGCAGGTAGATGGGGGGCCGACTGCGCCATGCGCTCACGATGGCGTCCGCCCACCCGCACGCGAGTTCCACCTACCGACGTCCGCTGGTGCGCTTACACTTCATCGCGGCACTATTCAGGTCGGAGCTGAGGATCCGGCCAGCTTCTCGCGGACGGCTTCACAGAGGCTCGTCAACTCCTCCAGAGAGACGCCGTCACTCCGAGCCAGCAGCCGCACAATGGGCTCGGACAGAAGTTCATCGAGTGGCGGTTCGCCTTGGATCATGCCCTGTCAGCTATGCAGCCTTTTTTCGCCTGCGCTTCTTTGGAGCCTGGTCGGCGACTGTCTCAGCCGTATCGGCTCTCTTAGCCGCTGTCTTCTTGCGCTGCTGCCCCAAACCGCTGCTCTTGGCGAGTTCTGATCGCTTGGCGGCATAGGAGGGAGCCACCATCGGGTAGTCCCTTGGCAAGCCGTACCGCTCCCGATACTGGTCAGGGGTCAGCCCGTGCCTCCTGAGACTACGCTTGAGCGACTTGTAGGGCTTCCCGTCAATCAGGCTGATAATCGCGTCTGGCGTGATACTCTTCTTCACCGGAACCGCTGGGGTGGGCCTGTCCGCCGTCTGCGCTGGAGCTGGGTTGCCGACGTTCTGGAGCGCCGCGTGCACGTTCCCGATCAAGGTGGGCAGGTCAGCTACCTGGACGGCGTTGTTGCTCACAAAGGCCGAGACGATATCAGCGGCGAGTTCAATGTAGTTTGTTGCCCGAGTGGATGTGGAGATCTGGTCCGTCACGGCTTTGATCCTGTCGCCGACTCCGCGTTGCTGGATGATGGGTTGGGAGTACGAAGCAATGCTAAGTCTACGAGAGATAAAAGAAGAATCAAGAGCACTAAAGAGCAACTCAAACAATAATGCATCAAATCAGCTCTATAGAAGGTTCGACAGAATATACCGTCAGTACTGGGATGACTGTGATCGGCCCCCATAGGGTGGTCCAGGGTGAATGTTAGTTGAGGGTTCGCATTTGCACCACGGGGGTTGGCCTAGTGATCGCGAAACCTCATCACAGAGCGGTGCAGAAGCTTCAACGGTTCGCGTTCGCGATCATGGTCTTGATAGACTGTGCGGCGTAGGGCTTACCCCGCTCGTTGAGGTGGCTGGCTGCTGCAAGGGTGTCGCCGATTTCTCTGAGGGAGCGACGCTTCCCTGTCTTTGGGGAGGCGCGGTGCAACTGCTCCACTAGGGCGACCACATCAGGGCGAAACTCCGCATGGGAGTTTCTGCGCTCCACCTCCGCACCGGCTATAGAGGGATGGGTTTTAGAGCCCCCATTCCGCAAGCGCAGCTTCCGCTGCGGCTGGATCGTCTTTGAGCCGGTACACGGTCTGCCGGGTCAGCCCGGTCGTCTTTGAGATGGCCGAAACATTGATGCCTTGGTTGAGCAGGTCACGTACGAGGGCGAATTGCTCACGGGAGTAGGAGGGCTTCCGGCCGCGATAGACGCTCCCCTCTGCCTTGGCATGTTCGATACCGGCTCGCTGGGCTTCCTTCGTGGCCTCTGCCTGTGCCTGTGCGGTGGCGGCCATGAAGGCAATGAGAGCATCGCGCACCGCCTGCTGCATCGGGTCGGTGGTGGAGCCATCGAAGGTCATGTTGTTGATGACGGTCCGGATCACGATGCCACGACGCATGAACTCGCGGATGGTGTCGGAGACGTCCTGATAATTCCGGCCGAGACGATCCACCCAGCGCACCACGAGCACGTCGCCCTTGCGCAGCATGTCGAACAGGCGCCGGCCTTCGGGACGCCGAGCGAGAGGGACGTTGACACCGGAGACGCCGTGATCGGCCACCACCTCGTCGATTTGGAAGCCAGCCGCCTTCGCTTGAGTGACTTGGTGGGCGAGCGTCTGGTCGGTGGTGGAGACGCGGGCATAAAGGATGGTCTTCATTGGGCACCCACCCGTCCGTTAAGGTGATGTCCACATACAATCATGTCCGTTAGGCAAAATCAACCCTAGCGGACGCAGCTTTGTTGGGAGTTTTGTGTGTCCGCAGCCGTATGCCCTCACGGACAGTGGTGAGCCATAGGCGAAAGCTCAAAAGCTCATAGGATAGTATCGACGGTAAGCGAGAGCTCCCCACGTCCAGAGGGAAACTGGATGCGCACGCAGGACCAGCAGGCTACGCAGGTGCCTCCACAGAGCCCATCGGATCTCTTACTGCTGTTCAGACGAACGGGGCCACCTCTCTCCATCTGGTCACAGGCGGTCTAACGGGTTAGTGACGCAGCGCGGGAGAGTGATCAGGCTCGCCCTTCAATCAGGGGTCTGCGGCAACGAGTCTGGGCGCCGTGAAGGTTGTTGACGGACCCATCTCCCAACGACACACAGGCCGGAGTGGAGGGCTCCTCTTGACTCGTTGGTTCAACCTCAAGACCTGGCGCGGCTGGACCCAAACTGCCGGTGTACTCGTGATCGGGGCCAGCAGCGTCGGCGGCGTCTACCTTCTGGTCCATCCGGACTACCAGCAGACCAGGAACTCAGAAGCTGCACGAGATAGCAGCTCTGAAGCTGCACCTCTGCAAAGCGGTAGAGACCAAGAGCCGGACACAAAGCTGCAAGGCACCAGGGTCAGCAACCACGGAGCAGTACCGGCGCAGAATAGTGGAGTGGTCAGCCTGCAGCCCGTCTTGGAGCAGATTGGCTACTCGATTGAGCAGCATAAGCAGACGCTCTCGGCTCGCGAGCTGGAATTACGCGAAGCCATCCAAGCCCCACCTGAGATGCCTGCTGAGCGCCGCAGGGCGATCAGTCGCGAGCTTCAGGCCGTGCAAAACCAGCTTCAGGACCTCCAGGCGAGTTACCAAGCGGCGTTAGCCGAGATCAATCACTTGGCCGGAGAGCTTGGTAACCTTCGTGGGCACGTCCACGAGGCACACCTTCGCGAGGCGCTGGATGCCTTGGGGCGGGGCGCGACGAAGGAGATCGATGCGCTTTTAGCCGAGATCGAGAACAGGGCGCAGCAGACGATCGAGCTAACGGCCCGTGCAGCGTTTGGGCGAGGCCGCATCGCCTACCAGGATGTGCGCTGGCGGGAAGCCCTGACCCACTTCGAAAAAGCTGATAGGTTGGTTCCCGCTCACGTTGAGTATCGTCACTGGGCGGCACGACTGGCCCATGACGTGGGTGACTATGGTACGGCCGCTCGTCGCTATGAGGCCATTCTCGACAGCGTTCGCAAGGGGAGTGGCGAGAACGCTCTAGAGCTAAGGGAGCCTTCTAACAGCCTAGCCTTTGTCTATCAGGATCAAGGGCGCTTCGATGAGGCGGAGCCACTGTTCAAGAGGGTCCTTACTATCGGCGAGAAAGCTCTGCCGCCGGACCATCCCGATCTGGTGACCGGGTACGGCAATCTTGCTGTCGCTTATCAGGCGCAGGGGCGCTTCGATGAGGCGGAGCCGCTGTTCAAGAAGGCGATTGCCACGGGTGAGAAGGCGCTTTCCGCCGACCACCCTGTTCTGGCGACTACATACAGCAATCTCGCTTCACTCTACAGGGTTCAGGGCCGCCTGAGCGAAGCAGAGCCGCTGTTCAAGCAAGCCCTCGCCATGAGCGAGAAAGCTCTCCCAGCGGACCACCCTACCCTTGCTGTGAGGTATAACGGTCTCGGCCTGATCTACTGGGCTCAGGATCGCTTCGGTGAGGCCGAGCCGCTCTTCAGAAAGGCTGTTGCCATCGGCGAGAAGTCCCTGCCTGCAGATCATCAGAGCCTAGCAACGTGGTACAACAATCTAGCCTCGGTCTACCGGGACCAGGGTCGCTATTCTGAGGCAGAGCCGCTGTTCAAGAAGGCTATCGTCATCGGCGAGAGGACCCTGCCCGCTGATCATCCCTCGCTAGCGACTTGGTACCACAACCTCGCTCTGGCCTATCACGCTCAGGATCGCTTCGCCGAGGCGGGGCCACTCTATAGAAGGGCGCTTGAGGTGCTGGAAAGCAAGCTCGGCGTCAGCCATTGGAAAACCAGCCTAGTGGCAAGGCATTACGCTGAACTGCAGAAGAAACAAGGTCGCTCCGACGAGGCTGACGCTCTCGTCAAGAGGTCTGGTGGTCGATAGTTCTGAGGAGATTGTGGGATCGAGTGCTCCTGCTCGCCAGTCCCTCGCTATAGCGCCCATGGGGCTCCGTTGCTGGCTCATTTAGGGTATAAGGAAGGGTTGCATATCAGGGAGTTGAGAGTGCGGTGTGAAGCGCCGTTTGTTGCTGCAAGTGCGGCGAGGGGCAGAGCCCACACGCGCACAAAACGACGGTTCTCGGACAAGATCAGCAAGAGGGTCTACAGTCCACCTCTCATGCCGCTGGAGAGTTCGATGAGACACATTCTCTTGGCGCTTGCCCTCTCAAACCTCCTTGCCGCACCGGCCGTGGCCAAGACGCTCGTCTTCTGCTCGGAGGGCAATCCAGAAGCGCTGAACCCACAGCTCGTCACTACCACCACCGGTATGAATGCCGGGCGGCCCGTGTTCAACACCCTGGTCGAGTTCGAGCCGGGCACCACCCGGATCATCCCGGGGCTGGCCGAGTCCTGGACCGTGTCGGAGGATGGGCGGGAGTACGTGTTCCGCCTGCGATGGGGCGTGCAGTTCCACTCAACCGCTACCTTCAAGCCATCCCGCTCGATGAATGCAGATGATGTGCTCTTCTCCCTGCAGCGGCAATGGAGAGCCGATCACCCCTACCATCAGGTCTCCGGCGGCCGGTACGATTACTTCCAGGACCTCGGCATGGCCGAGCTCCTGGAGAGCATCGACAAGCTCGACGAGCATACGGTGCGCATCCGCCTGACCCGGCCGGACGCTGCGTTCCTGGCGAACCTCGCGATGCTGTTCAACGTGATCCACTCGGCCGAGTACGGTAACACCATGCTGCGAAGCGGCACGCCGGAGCGCCTCGATCAGGAGCCGATCGGCACCGGGCCCTTCGCCTTCGCGGGCTTCCAGAAGGACGTCACCATTCGCTACCGGGTCTTCCCTGAGCATTGGGCCGGGCGGCAGCCGATCGAGACGCTAGTCTTCTCCATCACGCCGAACCCGGCGGTGCGGCTCACCAAGCTGAAGGCCGGGGAATGCCACGTGATGGCCTTTCCGAACCCTGCCGATGTGCCACGTATTCAGGCTGACCCCTCACTGACCCTGCTGCGACAGGAGGGGCTCAACATCGGCTATCTCGCCCTCAACGTGACCAAGAAGCCCCTGGATGATCTGCGGGTGCGGCGGGCCCTCAATCACGCGATCGACAAGGCCGCGATCGTGGAGGCGGTCTATCAGGGCGCGGGCGTCGCCGCGAAGAACCCGATCCCGCCGACCCTGTGGTCCTACAACGACGCCATCGAGGATTACCGCTACGATCTTGCCGAAGCGCAGCGCCTTCTCGTGGAAGCCGGATTCCCGGGTGGGTTCGAGACGGAGCTCTGGTACATACCCGTGAGCCGGCCCTACAACCCGAACGGCAAGCGCATCGCCGAGATGATCCAGGCCGATCTCGCCAAGATCGGCATTCGGCTGAAGCTCGTCACAGACAATTGGGAACGCTACCGATTGAGGCTCCAGGCCGGTGAGGCCCCGATGGCCCTGTACGGCTGGACGGGCGACAACGGCGACCCGGACAACTTCCTCGATGTGCTGCTCGGCTGCACCGCGGCGCGGCCCGGCGGCAACAATGTCGCCAAGTGGTGCGACACGGAGTACGACAGCCTCGTGACCCAGGCGAAGGTCAGGACCGACCGATCCGAGCGCGAGCGCCTCTACCGGCGGGCGCAGGAGATCTTCAAGGCGAACGCCCCCTGGGTCCCGGTCGCCCATTCTGTGGTGTTCATGGCGATCCACAAGGACGTAACGGGCTTCCGCATGGACCCGCTCGGCCGTCACGATTTCACCGGCGTCAATCTACGACCCTGACAAGAACTCGCTCTCGGCGTCTCCAAGGGAAAAGGCCGCATCGCCCACCCCCTCGTGTTGGCGTGCTCGGTGGCTTGGTGCAACATGGCTATAACCAAATGCACCACCTCAGTGGGCGCGCAACGTTCCACCAGAGCAGGGAGGCCCTTCGGAATTGTCACGCAACCGATCTCTGGTTCTGCAGCGATCCCAATCTGCACAGCCCCACACTCGTGAGCCTTGGACGAGCACTGTCATGCTACCCTAAGTGACGCCAGGCGAAGGCACATGCTGGCGGAGTGCCGCTGTTTGTTCCCACCTTGGATGCTGCAGCCCTGGGGAGCCCCGTGATGGATCGCCGCCTGGCTGCCATCTTCGCCGCTGATGTGGAGGGCTACTCGCGGCTCATGAGCCAGGACGAGGTCGCTACCCTTGAGGCCCTCACCTCCCACCGCGCCCTGCTGGACGGCTTCATCGCTCAGCACCGGGGGCGGATTGCCAACACGGCAGGTGATAGCGTGCTGGCCGAGTTTCCCAGTGCTGTCGATGCCATCCAGTGCGCCCTTGATGCTCAAGCGGCCATTGCCGCCGCGAACGAGGACCTCTCAGAGGACCGCCGGTTGTGGTTCAGGATCGGCGTGCATGTCGGAGACGTGATGGTCAAAGGCGGCGATCTGTTCGGGGACGGCGTCAACATCGCGGCTCGGTTGCAGGCCCTCGCGGAGCCAGGGGGCATTTGCCTCTCGGCATCCGCGCAGGAGTATGTGCGGAGCGCGCTCTCGATTGCCGTGACCGATCTCGGCTCACAGATCCTCAAGAACATTGAGGCACCCATCCGGGCCTTTGCTATCAGACCCAGTGCTGCCACAGCAGCACGGCTCCAACCTGAGGTCACACGAACGGATCGGCTCCGCACCGACCGACCCTCCGTTACTGTCCTGCCCTTCACGAACATGGGGGGCGACCCAGACCAGGCTTACTTCAGCGACGGCATCACAGAGGACATCATCACCGAGCTTGCCCGCTTCCGGGAGCTTCTGGTCATCGCCCGCAACTCATCCTTTGCCTTCCGGGGCAAGGCTGTCGATGTCCGAGACGTCGGGAAAGCACTCAGTGCCGACTACATCGTGGAGGGCAGTGTCCGGAGAGGGGGAGATCGGGTCCGCGTCACGGCCCAGTTGATCAACACTGAAACAGGAACCCACGTCTGGGCGGAGCGCTTCGACCGTCCAATGGACGATATCTTCGCCATCCAGGATGAGATTGCCCGAGGTGTTGTCGCCACTGTCGCTCAGCGCATCCGTGAGGAGACGGAGGTGGTGGCACGCCGCCGCCCGCCTCAGAACATGCGAGCCTATGACCTGTTCCTGCGCGGGCAGGCCCTGTCTGACGTGCTCACCGAGGAGAGCCAGGATAGGGCCAGAGACTTCTACGAACAGGCGCGAGATCTCGACCCGACGTTCGCTCGGGCCTACACGGGGCTAGTGGCCAACTACCACAACCGAGCCACCATGAGTGGGGTGGGCATACTCCCCAGCCAGGAGCCGAACAGGATCGAGGCACGCCGCCTTGCCGAGCAGGCGCTCGTCATCGACCCCACCGAGCCTCGGGTGCAGTCCATGGCAGGCATCAATTTCCTGATCTGGCACGAGTTCGACCGTGCGGAGCAACATCTGGATCTTGCCCGGTCCATGAACTCGAACGACGCCACGATCCAGATCATATGGGCCTGGGTGAAGAGCCTTTGCGGCAAACCCGAGCAGGCGCTCCAGGGAGCCGAGTTGGCAGTCCGGCTGAACCCCAGGCATCCCCGCTGGTACGATCACTATCTGGCGCAGATCCTGTTTCTGCTGAGACGCCATGAGGAAGCTGCCGCGAAGCTCGAATACCGCCTGTTCGACGACCCTGCACGCCATCCAAGGGATATGGCTTGGCGCGGCGCAGCGTGTGCTCACGCGGGACGAGTGGAGGAGGCACAACGGTGTGCGGCGTGGTTCATCGAGGGGATGAGCCGCGTGTGGAAGGGTGATCCAAAGGCTGGGCCAAGCGAATACATCGACTGGTTCATCTACGACGCGCATATACGGCGGGCCGAAGATGAAGCTCATCTGCACGAGGGGCTTTGCCTCGCTGGTTTATCTGCCTAGGAGTAGGGGCTTAGGATCGAAGGCCCGCTGCTACTTGGTTCGTCTCATACAGTGCTTTCCGCGAGAGCTGGCATGGTTCCTGTCGGATATACCCTTCCGTGGCACTCGGGCTTCAGCAGCCGGGGCTCAGCGGATCAACCTCCACTCGGCACAGACATCCACGATGTGTCCCGGCCTCACTCGACACGGACGGGTGCTAGCGCAGTACGCGGATGCTTTTGGCCGAGGCGCTCCCACGCACATGTGTGGCGCGCCGGCACAAGGAAGCCGTTGCTGCCTGACTGTACTCACGTTTGACCCCCAAGCCCGCCCGGCTCGTCGGGGGCTTTCTCAGACCCTCACGCGGCAGATCCCGTTTGCCTACATCTTCTACAGCAGGGTCTGCAGCCATCGCTCCAGGGCGCAGTTGATTACTCCATAGGCACAATCCAGGGCTTCCTACCCCCGGAGAAGGAAGGGCCGCCACGGCGCGGATGTACCGCCGGGCGGCCCTTTTGCTCTAGAGGGCCAGCTTGATCAGAAGAGTGATGACCTCGGTGACAAAGTTCACGATCAGGCCACCAATAACGGCGCTAACGATGTCCAAGCGCATGCGAAATCCTCGCAACAATGAGTTGTGTTGGGTTTGCGAGGGGCGCCACGCCTACCGCATGGCCGGACCTACGTTGCCGTTGTAGCAGGCGCAGGGGGGATATTCGGAAGCCCCCAGGAGCAAAATTCGAGATCCGCAGATCCGCCGCCTGGGACCTTTCACCGGCGGAAAAGCTAGTGAGATCTCGCCAGTGTTCCCGACCGCTGAGAGAACCGGGCAGTAAGTGGGTTAGACTGCAGTTTTACTGCAGCGCTCTGAAACGCGGGCACATGCCCAAGCGTCAGGTCTCCGCAGTGTTGCCACCTCCAGCAGCTTTCTCCCGCTGCTTGGCCTCTCGGATCGTGTCCCAAGTTTCGGCGGCGAAGACATGGCCGCGCTGGCCGGGCTCGGTGCCGTAGTAGACCCACGCCAGCGTGACGCCATGCTTCTCGACGAGCTCCATGGCGTGCTCGGCTTTGATGCGCTGCTTGGCGCTCTCCCACATGTACCATGTGTGGCCTGAGATCCCGAGGTCAGCGGCCATCTCGGCGGCACTCTTTCGGAGCCCGCGCCGCAGAAGCCGAAGACGCTCGGCAATGGCTTGGAGTGTGGCGGGATCTGTCACGGTGTGCCTGCCGTCCCCCACACCATCGCGACGCCAACAGCCAGTGCCCGCAATCCCGTCTTGATGCTCATCGTCCGCCCCTTGGAATGGTTAAGGTCTGATGAGATTTCGGTCGCGTCAATTGGAAATAGGACCGTCGCCCTAGTCGGGCCGATTTCGGGCGGCCAGGGCAGAACGCGAAAAGCCCCGCGCGGCTTGAGCACCGGCGCGGGGCTAGGTGAGAGGGGGGCTCTCAGCAGACCTGATACGCAACGCGGCCCGTAGGATTACGTTACGGCAGAGGAGTTAAAGGGCGGTTTCGCGAAGCTCCGTAATGCCCTTACTCGAATTACGTGCCGACTTCCTGCGTCGCCTGCGCTATCATCCTGATCCAGGCGTTGAGCTGGCGGCGCTGTGCGATGGCCTTACAGGTGAGGCCCCCCTCTTGTAGTTGTCGTTGGTCCTGCCCTTGGGTGTGAAGCGCGCCTCGTCCCGTCCCCCGCCCTGAGCTACTGTGCCTGCCGATAATCAGCCGCGAGACGAGTATGTCTCCTCCCGTCGAACGCCGACTCGCCGCCATCTTGGCGGCTGACGTGGTCGGCTACTCCAAGTTCATCGAGGCCGACGAGGCCGGTACGCTCGCGGCGCTTAGGGACCTGCGCCAGAAGGTGCTGGAGCCGCTTCTCACCGAGCACCGTGGACGGGTCGTGAAGCTCATGGGCGATGGGATCATCGCTGAGTTCGGCTCCGTCGTCAGCGCCGTCGCTTGTGCAGCCGCAATCCAGGTGCAGCTTGCCAAGACGCAGGAGGCTGTCGCACCCGAGCGCCGCATCGTGCTGCGGATCGGTGTGCATCTCGGAGACATGGTGGTCGACGGCGAGGACCTCATGGGTGACGGCGTCAACGTCGCGGCCCGTCTGGAGCAGCTCTGCTCGCCAGGAGGCGTACTGATCTCCTCCGCCACCTACGAGCAGCTGCCGGGCAAGCTGGATCTCTCCTTCGAGGATGCGGGCGAGCAGTCCCTCAAGAACATCGCCCGCCCGGTGCGGGCCTTTAGATTGGCGACGGCGGGTGCGACACTCCAAGCAGTCCGGGCGGTGCATACCGGTGAGAAGCCTGCTGTTGCCGTGATGCCGTTCCGGAATATGAGCGGCGATCCAGGACAGGACTACTTCAGCGACGGCATCACAGAGGACGTGATCACCGAACTGTCGCGCTTTCGCGAGTTGATGGTCATCGCTCGGGCATCCTCCTCTGCGCTCCAGGGCAAGAGCCTGGACGTGCGTGAGATCGGCCGGACACTTGGCGCTGAGTATGTGGTCGAAGGCAGCGTCCGACGTGCTGGCGAGCGGGTGCGGATCACGGCCCAACTCGTCGATGCGACGCGGGGCGCGGAACTCTGGGCCGAGCGGTACGACCGGGCCATGGAGGATGTGTTCGCTGTCCAGGAGGAGATCGCTCGCGGCATCGTGGTAACGGTCGCTCAGCGTATCCAAGAGAACGTGGAAGCCGTTGCGCGGCGGCGGCGGCCGGAAGACATCCGTGCCTATGACTTGTTCTTGCAGGGCTACCGCATCTCGGATGTGTTCACGCCAGAGTCTCTGGACCAAGCGCGTGTCCTGTTCGAGAAGTCGCGGCAGATCGACCCCACCTTCGCTCGGGCCTATACGGGGCTCGCCTACATCCACGTGAACCGCGCCATCTACGAAGGAGTGGGCGTCCCAAGAGCCCAGGATCAGAACCGCATCGCGGCCCTGCGGCTCGCAGAAGAAGCCCTGGCTCTCGATCCAAACGACGCCCGCGTTCAGTCAGCGATAGGGCACATCGCCGTAACGTGGCGGGACTTTGATCGCGGCGACAAACATCTGACCCTGGCCCGCAACCTCAACCCGAACGATCCTTTCATCCAGATCTTATGGGCCTGGACACAGTCCTGCCTTGGTCGGCCGCAGGACGGGCTTCCGGCCGCTGAGCTTGCGAAACGCTTGAACCCCCGCTTTCCTGGATGGTACGACGGCTTTCTCTCTCGCATCTTGTTCCAGCTTCGTCGGTACGCCGAGGCCGCCGATATGCTGCGCCAGTGGATGGGGGCAGCGCCTGAGCGGCATCCCCGCGAGACTGCCTTGCTGGCAGCAGCTTACGGTCATCTCGGGCTGCGGGATGAAGCGGATCGCTATGCTGGCATCTTTCTTCACTCCGTGAAGGAGGTGTGGCGAGGCGATCCGTCAGCAGGACCTGCGGAGTATGTGAGCTGGGTCGTAGACGTTTCACTCCTCCGCCGACGCGAGGATGAGGAGCATCTTCGATCAGGCTTGAGGCTTGCAGGGCTACCGGCCTGATGCGCCTCACTCCACCTCCTGGGCGATCTCGGCCATCGCCCTGATCCAGGCGTTGAGCTGACGGCGCTGCTCGATGGCCTCGCAGGTGAAGCGGCCAGTCCGGTAGTTCCCATTCGCCTCACCCTTGGGCGCTCCTGGCGAGGCGCCACCGTGCATCCTACACCGCCCGTTCGGCATCGCCGGCGACTGACACGGGCTCCCACTCCGTGTCTTCGCTCCGCAGCGGGGGGAGAGATGCATCGGGAATAGAGCAGGAAATTGCCTTTGCATGGGGTTGCCTTTGATTATTGGCTGCCACCCCACCCCCGGTCTCAACGGAGCCGACGATGGCCTGAGCGCCTGAGTGGACGTGGACGTGCTCGACCGTGACCTTCTGCTGGCCCTTGCCCCTATGGCGGTTCAGGGCGTCGAGCAACATCGTGTAGGTGCGAGAGAGCTTGTTGGCCTGGTTGAGGGCTTCCTTGCGGCCCTCGAAGGTCTGCTCACCGATCATCGCCCGGCGGTGGCACTCCATCGAGGCGTTGTGGGCTGCGACCATCTGAGCGGCCAACATGCCCTCGACCTCGTCCCGGGGCGCTATACCCATGAGACCCGCAAGGGTGGCCTGGATCTGTCGGTTGCGGGTGGTGTCGTCGGAGTTCCTGACCCAGAGGGTCTGGAGGCTCTGGTTGATGAGGATGTTGTTGAAGTCATCAAAGCCTGATCCGCCGATGCACCGGAGCTCGCCCGCACCCTTGGCGGGGTCAGAGGCCTCGATCTCCCGGGGGCCATCTTTTGCTTTGGTCTTCGCCATCCTGCACTCCCACGCCATAGCCCACGAAGTACGTTTGTAGCTCAGAATGTTGGCCTATTTTAGACTGATGTTCCGTGACGTAGACTGCTCGGCCATCTTGAGACTTCACCCGCACCGCCTGTCATGGCGTTGGAGCCGGCTCGCTGTCGGGCGGTCGCGCGGATTAGGCCGCCTTCCGGTTTGAAGCCTCTTCGGTCAGAGGGACAACTTCGAACCCGGCGAGAGGCCCGAGCCGCTCCTCCAGCCAAGTCCGCGGGTCGGGGCGGACGCTCGGATCGAACCGAAACGTCCGCCACTTCTGACGCGCGCTGGGCATCTGATAGCGGCCACAAGCGGGCAAAGTGCTATATAAGATATTCTCTATAGCACTTTGCCCGCTTGTGGATCTGCTCTGCCAGCGTCGAGCAGCCTCGTCCGTCTCCCATGCCTTGGGCCAGCACCGCGCCATGTCGGATGGGCTCTCAAGCCACACACCGGCGATGAGCATCTCGACCGCGGCGCCCGCCTCAACCTCGTCCCACCGGCTCACCTGATCGACGGTAATCGGCAGGACGACATCAGCCCAAATGTCGATATCGAGGGGTGTCTCTGGCGTCCTATTCACGCCGCGGCCGCGGCCGAGCGCTTGGATGAGCTCGCCTTCGCAGATTTGCCAACGGACCGCCTCTGCGACCGGATCGGGGTGCTGGTCGCAATCCACGCCGACTCCGCTCCCGTCCCGGAGACGGATCCCACGAACAGTCTTGCCGTACCAGCGCGGCCCCTTCTTCGGCTCCGCCGTCTTCAGCGGGTCGAAGCCCGTCAGGGCACCGGCGAGCCCTTCGACCTGGAACACGTCGGGCATGGTCCGTCCGATCGAAATCAGGAGGCGGAAGCCCTTGTATCGGTCGAGGCCAGCGACGTTGTTGAAGTGCTCCACAGCGATGCCTCTCGGCAGCCCGCTCTCGTTCAGCCAATCCGCGACATCCTTCTGTGCGATAACGAGGGTCCGAGCGCGCCCGACCTCGAGGTGCCGCCAGAGGATTGCCCAGCGCACCGCCTTCAGATTTCGGCGTGCATCGCTCTCAGCGCTCCCGAGAAGCCTCTTCTTCGACACAGGCGCCCCGAGCACCTGGCGCACAGTGACGTGAGGCATCGCCGCTTCGACGTCCGCCAGGACCTGCACACCGGGATAAAAAGCCTTGAGGATCTCCGGGGCCGGGAGGGTCGCGTCCATGATGAGCGTCGGCGTCTGCCATTGGGAGGCGATCGGCTTCACGCCCCGGGTCTTCACCACGCGCGAGCGCCCGTGATCGGTGTCCTCGTCCGCGAGATAGATCCGCCCAGAGACAGATGCCTCGTCCTCTGCCCGTAGAAGGTCACGGACGGCCTTCCACGTCCGCTCAGCAGCTCGGATGTGTTTCGCGCCCTTTGCTGCCCTAGCGGCCGCCCTGCGCTCGTCTGCGGGCATTCCAGGATAAATTGCTGTCTCCGGCTTAAACTGCCACTCCAGCGCAATGGCAGCCGTGCAATCCTCAGCCCTTAGCCCCTCGGCTATGAGGTGCTCCCGTCGCAGTCCACCCGCCTCAGGCTGCCGGCGGAGTGCCCGTGCGAGCTTGCCGCGGTAGGTGCTCAGATCGTTCGCGACCTCACTGCGCTTCGGATCGAAGGGGAGGTCTGCCTCGATCTGCTCAATCGTGAGACCTCGGGGCGAGCTCCAAGTCCCCGATTGCCAGAACCCTTCATCAATGAAGACGCCCTGCACCTTGCCGATGGCACCCTGCGCGCTGAACAGGAGTTGGTGTGCGACAATCCAGACCTCGGGTTTGAGCGTCTTCTGCCTCTGGTAAGCACAGGTGTCGTAGAACGCGCACTGTGTCCCCTTAGCCTTACAGCATGCCTGCTCCACCGAGGCGCCGAGGTCGAGGGCAATCTGCACGGCCTCAAGGTCATCACACATGGTCCTACCTTGCCGATTAGGATCGGCGGCTGAGCGCCCTCGGAACACTTGAGCCGTGACCCCATGGACGTCGAACTGGCGGACGATCTCATCGCCCAGCCGGTGCGTCGGAACAGCAATGAGAAAGGGGAGCGATGCTCCGGCCTTCACCTCCTGCGCAATGAGCAACGCGGCAGTCGTGGTCTTTCCAACCCCTGTTCCGACCCGGATCGCATGGACCGGCGGATCGAGGTCTGTGTTCTCGTTGAAATCGAGACTGGCCGCCATCCGGTAGTCCGCAGCAGCCTGGAGGTGCCGCCGGATCGCAGCCTCAACCGCCGCACGGGCCTCCTCAACAGGCTTCGTGAGGTCCGGATAGGTTGGAGCAGCGGCCGCCCCGGTTTGGCGGAAGGTTGCCTTGCCGGCATTGAGGCGACGGATTGTGCTGCACGCCTTCTGCAGGGCATGCCGCTCTGTCCAGCGCCCGTCGAGCAGGCGGGCGCCGTTTGTGGGGTCAGTGAAAAAGCCCCAAGCCCTACCGGCAACAGCGTCCGCCCGCAGGGGCTCGCCTGCGGCTACCAGGTTCGCTGCAGCCCGCCAGACGCAATCCGCCAGGAACCGTTCACGCCCATCGACCACGAGCCCGTCAGCATCACGAATGATCTGCTGAGGGGGTCCACTGCCAGCAGGACGCTTGCCATTCGCCGAGCTGCCCCCCAACGGCATCCAGTGGTGCACGCGATCCAGAAACTCGTGAACCTGCGCTTCGGTAATGGCGGGGGTGGCCTCATCCGGAGCCGCGTCGAGGGGCGAAGCCTCGCCGATCCACTGGTAGAGCTGGCCGGTGTCAGGGTGGATGCCAAAGGCAACGAACTGCTTGCCGTCGCTCAGAATGTCGATGCCATCGCCGTTGCCAGACGCAGCTTTGAAGTTGCGCGACGCGATCGGACCGTCTGCGCGATAGACGAGGGCGACCTTCGGCGCCCGACCCACACGCACAAAGGGGGTCGATCCAAAGCAGGCCACGGCCTCGGCTCGGATCTGACGCGCAAGGACCTCGTCCGATCCAACATCAATGTCGATGCAAACCTGCCGGCCGAGAGCAATGCCGGTATTGCCTGCTCTTCTGTGGTTGCGCTCCCAGGCCTCGACATCGTCATCGGATGGATAGGAGCGGCAGAACCGCTCCCATTCCCTGATGACAGGGACCTTCCCCCTAACCGGAATGGGGCTCCATCCGTTGTCGAGGAGCTGCAGGCGGATGTCGGTTGGAGTCATCACGGTGACACCTGCTTTGGGTTACGCACGAACGAGTTCAGCCTCCGCAGGGGCGGGGGACGTTCAGGGCGTCTGAGAAGGGGGGGCGCTGGGCCTCAGGGCCGATCGCCAGGGCAGCGAGGAGTTCGCCTCTGGATCGATGCGGATTGCGCACGCGAAAAAGCCCCGCGCCGACAGGCCGGGGCTTAGGGATGAAGCTCGCTATATGACCTCGGGCAGGCGTTCTGCCTCAGGACACTTCTTCGGATGTCAGCTGGATAGGCGCCAGGAGGGCGAGAGCATGCACTCTCACACGACCATGCGCACGGCTTCGGGGTGAGCTCAAATCAAGGCGCGCTTCGCGCGGGGGGTCCACCGCGCTCTGCCCAGCCGGTGAACGTTCACGCTTCCGTCTCCTGCATCGGGACTGTCTCAGCGGATCATCCAGATCTATCCGGCCGCGCCTCGAGCTGCAATCCGACGGAAGACTAATCTAGCCCGGTAAGGCCATACGTGTGGCCTGTAACCTTCTGGCCCACATTCGTCCCCAGATGAGCCGAGAGGAGCTCCCTTTGCGCGTCCCCTTAGCGCTCTAACGTGCAGGCTGGAGGAGTCTCTTGTTCGGCTCCCTGCCGAACAGCTCAAGAACTACAGCCGGCTGCTTCACGGCTCTCGTAGATTGTCTTGAACGTCACCAGGAGCTGGCCCTCGCTCATGGCTGGGGTCGGCAAGCCGGCTTCGAGAGCCGCTATCCTCTCCTTGAGTGCTTCCCCGTTCTCCCCTGGCTCCTGGCCGATAGTGAGCCATCAGTACGCACACAGGGTCAGACATGGCTCATCTGGGGCCTGTTCTCACCGTGGCCGAGAGGTTGACGCAGGTAGATGGGGGGCCGACTGCGCCATGCGCTCACGATGTCGTCCGCCCATCCGCGCGCGAGTTCCAGGCTGTCCACCGTCTTCTGGAGCCCGACAGGGCCATCATCATTCGCGCCTTGAGCGATAACCCTGTAGCGCGGCGTTCCTCGTGGCGCTGGGATCTGTTCCACGAGCACGAAGTTCCTCGGATCTTCCGGCTCCTCGCCTTCGTGTAGGACCAAGACTTCGGCCATTGGCTCGCCTCCACCCGGTTCAGGATCTGCTACCGTGGTCCCGTGACCCGCCATCGGCAAGGCCGATAGCCTGTTTGAGCCCCGGCAAGGCGCGTTCGAGGGCAGAGGCCAAGCGGCAGCGGGCGGCCACGCGCCGATCTGCGGGATCTCCTCAAGCGAGCCCATGAGGCAGACCGACTGTCACGATAGATAGCGGGACAAAGGCAACGGCCACGCTGAAACGTGATCTCGGTGAGCGGGTTCCCCCGTCAAGGCCAAGAACGACAAGGATGGGGATCCCGATGCAGACCAATGTTCACCACGGCCGGCTTGCCTTAGCGCAGGCCAATTTTGAGCCCCTCGCCAAGGTGCTCGATCATCTCGCCAAAGAGATCCGGAAGGATCATGGCGGATCTGCCGAGCTGAAGCAGAGAAGTCCTATGAAACCAACCGCTCAGAACGCCTACGCGGTGCGGTACTCCCTGCGTCATCCTGACAACGTTCGGTTTGCCCTCACCTTTCTCGTGACAGGAGAGGATGCCGATCTCCTGCTGGTGCAAGCGCAGGAGCGGTTTGGCTCGGAGGACAGCAGGGCTCATCCGGGTCAGGTTGATCAGCACGTCTATCGGCTCGCCGAGATCGACGCGATCAAGCAGGCAGTTCAGGACAAGATCCGGTTCCACCTGCGGACCAGACAGGCGCGGGGGCATTAGTCAGGCCACCGCAAGCCTGAGGCTGTGAGGGAGTAGTCGAGGACGCACTGACTGAGTGGCGATGAAACCTGCGACTTGGTGCGTCTCATCAGGTCAGCGCAGGGTCAGGGCTTCTGACACCCTCTCGCTCCCGGCCAACTGATGCGGAGGTGTGTTCTCGCTTCCATGCACAAAGGCCCAGCACGCTGGCTGGGCCCATGGTGTGCTATAACGAGCCTCCCGCGGTTACGCGGAAGGCAACCCTGCCTCAGGGGAGCAGATCAACAGGAACCTCGACCGTCTCGGCAGGAATGGAGGTCTGATCGACAGGGATCGTGCCGGTCAGGGCAAGTTGTTCGCCCTCGCCTTCCGGGGACCCGGATGAGGTCTCAGCCAGGGGTATGGAGCCGGTCGCCTCCTGCAGCCCATCCTCGACGACCGCAGGCGCAGCCGCGGCCTCGACCTCGCGTGGCTCAGGGGTGGGTTCCAGAGCAGCTGCCTGGGGCTCTATCGCTGGTGTCACCTCAACAATAGCCACGACCTCGGGCTCCTGCGGGAGTACGCTGGCAGCAGCACTCTGACCTGCCGTGGCCAGATCGGCTGCGATCAGCGCCAAGGTGCCCTGTTCATACGGGTCGAGGAAGTGCTCGCTATCAAGCGAGGACATGTTGGCCTGAGCCACGCCCGATAGCAGCAGGCTGGCTGAGACGACCAGGGCGCTAAGGGTGATGCGCATGATGGGACCTCTCATTCGTCACGGAACACCAGCACGGTGGCGACCGCCTCCTAACAGCCCATTAGCGAGCAGCCCTAACGAGGCGTGAAGATGCCAACACAGGTCGCATCTCCGAGCATCTCTTCTGGCCCCCTCCCCTCGTGGCTGCTTTTCAGAATCTCATCTTGCCGGTGCGTTCGTTTCACCGATCGCTGCGGCCGTGCGGCATGCCTGTGACGCATGAGCGGTGCGCTTGAGTTCCGTGCCGTTCCAGAATCTCACTCGTCACCCTCTCTCTAGAAGCGGCTCGGCTTGCCGATAGCCTCTTTGAGCCGCTGCAGGGCGCGTTCGAGGGCAGAGTCCTGAGAGGGTTGTGCAGGAAGGCCGCTTTGTTTTCTTATCTCGCTTCTTATCTCGCCCAGATTCACCTGAGGGTTCGCTTCGCTCTTGTCTTTGGGCGAGTTTAGCCGCTGACCCTCAAGGTGGCCCGGGGACGGCCGTGGGGCGGGAGAGGGGGTCAGAACCCGTCTGGCCGCACGATCGCCGCCAGCGGGCGCTTTATGGGCCCTCCTGGCCCGCTGGTTGGCCGCTCTGAAGAGCGGCACGTACTGGGAGCCGAACACGAACCGGATCGGCTTGCGGCGCAACCCATCCTCCGTGGCCTTGTGGGTGGAGCCCGTGATCAGCCCCCGCTCGAGGTAGCCGATCGCCTCCAGAGCTCTGATCGCACCCCGCACCCGCGCCTCGGTGAGAGCCAGGTCAGGCCGATCCGCCAGCTCCCGGCGATCGATCATGAACCCGCCCAGAAGCCGGTCGGGGTTGGAGTGAAAGCGCGCCAGGAACCTCGCCAGGGCAAAAGCCGCGTCTCGGTTGCGGAAGGGCGCCAGGGCGGCCGAGAGGTGGTCCCTGACGTCGTGCGGCAGGCGGTAGGCCCCCTCCCCTCGTGCAGGACGGAAAGGACGGCGCACAGACCGGGCCCGGGCTGCGAGTGGTCGTGCGAATGCAAGTTGGTGTTGAACAGCAATCATGGTGGGCCCTCGTCGGGCCGCGCGTCACCGATGAGAGAAACCAGGTGGCTTCTCCCCTCCCCTCAGGTGTGGACATGACATCCATCCCCTTTGGGCAAAGCCTCATCGCTCGGAGAACTGACGTTCCCCGTTGACTCCCCAGCGGGAGGTGTGAGACCTTCGGAATTGTAGTGGAGACCGAAGCGTCTCTTGCGATTTCACCGGCCTCCGAGATTGCCGTCTCGGGGGTCGTTGGCTTTTATGGGCTACTTCGCGGCGATGCTTGCTCCTGTGGTCAGCCGACTCTGCGACGCAGACCCAGCCTGACTAAGCATGACGCCTTCTCCCCGCGGCTAAGTCAATGAAGCAGGCTCTGATTGGCCCTGAACCGCGGGCTAGCGTCAGGCCGTGCGTAGAGCACGAGGCCTCTTGGGCGTGGAGCGGCCACGATCAAAGCCGCGGCACCATTCATAAAAAAACGGGCCGGCGGTTCATCCGCGCTCGGCCCGTTCTCTAGAGCGTCGGACGGGAAGTCCGATCCGATGAGTTCTGCACCTCAGCGATCCTGAAGCCGCCGACGGTGCGTCCGGTTAACGGTCCGACGCTCTAGATGTGCAACGTGCGGACAGGCCGGCGCGATGCAACATGTAGGAAGAACTGTACTCTCTTGATGGCATGCTGTCACGCTGACTTGCCCACATGCCGGCAGGATGCCACGTAGGCTTGCCGGCATGTCCACGAGTACGTTCGGCAGCGTGCAGACATGTGGACGCGCCTACCAGCCGCCATGCTGGCACGCCTACACGCAAGCTCGCCCACCGACCGGCAGGCCCACTCGCACACATGTCAGCATGACCACAGGCGGGCATGTCTGTGTGACCACTCACCCACAGGCATGCACGCCCACAGCAGGAAAGTATTAACGATCGATAGCAATCATGCGTGTGGGCAGGCCCACGGGTCAGCAAGGAGGAGTGCAGACATGAGGACAATCGCTGTAATGTCCCAAAAGGGCGGAGCCGGTAAAACTACCCTCTCTGTTCATCTTGCGGTTGCGGCGCAGCAGCAGGGATATCGTGCCGCTATAGTCGACCTCGATCCACAGGCCACAGCTCGGAAGTGGGGCGACAAGCGAGGTGCTGAACCAGAGGCCATCGGAGATCATGCTGAGCGCCTGCCTCAGTTGATTGAGGCAGCCCGCACGAACGGAGCAGATCTTCTCATTATCGACACAGCGCCAAACGCCGATAGAGCGTCGCTTGCCGCCGCGCGTGCCGCAGACCTCATTCTCATACCATGTCGCCCGGCAGCGTTCGACTTGGAAGCGATCGAAGCAACAAGCGATCTGGCCTCGATCGCACGAAAGCCGGCCTGGGTTGTGCTCAACTCAGCCCCCATTCGGAGCGCTATCACAGACGAAGCAGCAAAGGGTCTTGAAGCCAAGGGCACGAAGGTGTGCCCACATGTTCTCCACGTCCGCGTGGCCTATTCACACTCCGTTATCGACGGACGTACGGCTCTCGAATTCGAACCAGACGGAAAGGCCGCCGATGAGGTACGAACTTTGTTTCAGTGGTCATGCCGTCAAGTGGACTTGCCCACACGCCAACGTGTGGCTGCGTAGACAGGGGAGGGCGTAGGCTATGACGAAGCGTTCAAGCCTTTTCAGCATCGCTACCGAAACGACCCGGGATCCCGAACCAGTCCAAGTCGCTCCTGTGCCGACGCCACCAGCAGCCGAACCGGCGGAGACAAATGGTCGGAAATATCCCGTCGCTAAAACCCGCGAAGGTAAGCGTGTAGCGACCGTGTACTTGGAGAAGGAAGCTCTCCGCCAGCTCCAGAAGCTCGCCTTTGATGAGGAGACTACCCTGCAGGCTCTGCTCGTTGAGGGGGTTAACAGTGTATTTGCAACGCGGGGGCTGTCGCGGATTGCATAACTTGGACGGATTATCAGGGTTGATAACCGGAATGATTATCCGGGCGTGGCAGAATTGGTGAACGCGCTAGATCTAGGTTCCAATGCCGAGAGGCATGGGAGTTCGTCCTCTCCACGCACACCAAACGGACGCGGCTAACCTGATCTAGCGAGAATGCAGGAATGCCGATCCGTTCTGAGTACCGCTGGCTCTATCCTATCGACTGGAAGCAGCTCTCAGCCGTGATCCGCTTCGAGCGTGCCAAGGGACAGTGCGAGGGCTGCGGCCGTCCGCACGGGCGCATGGTCTGTCACCTGGGCGACGGCCGCTGGTGGGATCCGCTGCGGCAAGTCTGGCGGGACGGGCAGGGGAGGCGGGTTGGTCGTGTGCTGGTGGTCGAGGACCTCCAGGAGCGGGTTCGGACCACGCGCGTGGTGCTCGCGACCGCTCACCGGGATCACGACCCCACGAACAACCGCCTGAGCAACCCCGTGGCGTTGTGCCAGAGGTGCCATCTCCAGCACGACCGTGAGGAGCACCGCCGGCGGCGCTGGCTTACTCTGTTCCAGCGCAAGGCGCTCGGCGACCTCTTTCTCGGCCGATACCGCTGACGCAGCAGGGCGGATCGGGAACCGCTGGTGTTGTTGCCTTGATGAGTTCCTGCAGCGCCTTCGTGGCGAGCTCCGAGACGGCCTTTTGGCAGAATGCCGTCAAGGAGCTCGGATCGGCACATAAGCCTCAGGAGCCCGCTGGACCTCTTAGCCCTTCAGGAGCTACCAATCCCTCCCAAGAACGGTGGGAGGGCGGCATGAGACCGATTGGATTGGCTCTGGTGTGTCTTGCTGTGGGGACAACCCCAGCCCTGGCGCAGATCCGCATCGACGAGGCTCGCATCGTTGCCGGTGACCTGCGCGTCAGCGGGCGGGCCAAGCCCAACACGGTGATCACCTTTGACGAGCGGCACGAGACGAGGAGCACGGCCGGAGGGTTCTTCACCTTTCGCCTGCAGTACCTGCCCCCGGACTGTGTCGGTACGCTCAAAGCAGGCGATGAGAGCCGGGACGTTGTCATCCCGAACTGTGGCCCTGTCGGCGCCGCAGGTCCCGCCGGCCCCGCAGGACCGAAAGGGGACGCTGGTCCGGCAGGGGCGGCGGGCGTAGCAGGAGCAACTGGACCGGCTGGCCTGAAGGGGGACGTTGGTCCTGCAGGGTCGCAGGGGCCCGCTGGACCGCGAGGGGAGCCCGGACCCGCAGGACCGCCTGGACCTCGGGGAGAACCAGGCCCTGTGGGACCCGCTGGACCGCCTGGGCCAGCCGGGGCTCCCAATCCGCAGTGAGGCCTCGCAGGGTTCGCGGGCGTGGCGGAACTGGCAGACCGTGCTGGATCTAGGGTCCAGTGCAAGGCGTGGGGGTTCAAATCCCTCCGCCCGCACCAAGGATGGGCAGGAGGATTTCCAAATGTCAGAGACAATCGGCTTCACTGGCTTAGAGCTGCGCTTCCTGCACAGCAAGGACGACACGCAAGGAAGCCTCGATATCTTCGAGATGAAGGTCTGGCCAAACGCTCGTATGCCGGTGCCTCACTACCACGACCGGTGGGACGAAACCGTCTATGGATTGGCCGGCGTCATGACGTGGCGAGTTGATGGTGAGGACATTAGCGTCGGACCTGGTCAAAGCGTGTTCATCCGGCGCGGCATCGTTCATGGCTTCCGCAACGATACGCAAGAGCCCGCCTCGTGCCTGTGCGTGCTCAGCCCTGGCGTGCTTGGTCCAGCCTATTTCCGAGACATGTCACAGCTGCTTTCGAGCGGTCCGCCTGACATCACCAAAATGAAGGAAACGATGCTTCGCCACGGCCTTGTGCCAGCGCCTCCGACATAGTCCGGTCGTGAGGGTGCGTTGGTCAGCCCTGGCGTCCAGTTGTCGGGGACTGGCCTCTCGAGTGAAAGTGCGAAGGAGCGCAGATCCTCGATGCCGGGTTTCCACTTCCTGAACGCGCGCATGCCAACGCGCCAGTACTCGTAGTGCACGCGCTTCTCCGCTGTCAGGCCCAGGACGCGCCGCACCTCCCCATCTTGTGTCAGGTAGCATTGGCCGATCTGGACGCTCTCAAGGGAAATATCCATGTTCACCTCCTTGCTGGCCTATGACGTTGCAGGCTGTACCGCTTGGGGCTCGCCTCCCGCATGTGCGGGAACAGGAAAGGCGTGGTTCGTATCGCCTCGCCTGTTTGGGTGGCGCTGGGGACGGATAGGCCCGTAAAGATCAGGCGAGGGGTGATGAGGTCTGCCCACCCGTCCACGCCGAGCATAGGAAGTGCGCCATGCTAGAGGGCAGGTCGAGTGCAGTCGGGCAACACTTCGCAAGGAGCTTGAGGCAGAAAGGTGCGCGAATTGCGCCGCTTTCTGGATCAATGCTTCGGGCTGGAGAGGGGATTAGGCACTCGGGGCAATGACGATCCTGCCTAAGAAGCAAGTTCCTACTGTGAGTACTACGAAATCGCAGATCGAACGTTATGGAACCTGGCGCAGACCGGGCGCTCGCGCGAGCGCGAGCACATCTGATCTGGCTAACCCCCCAAGTGGCGCATAGGCCCTGCGTTGACGAGGGCAGGGATGAGAACGGTTGCTTCTTTCAGGCAGCAGGCGGCGGCGTGCCGGGCCCTCGCCCGGCAGATGGACCTCAGAGAGCAGCGCGATCGGCTCCTCGAGATGGCAGAGGAATGGGAGGCCCTCGCGGCTGAACGAGAGGCCGCCCTGCAGGCCGGCACCGAACCCCGCGCAGGCGAGGCCGCAACGGACCAGGACGCGAAAAACCCCGCGTGTCGCGTGACGCGCGGGGTTAGTGTGGGGCACGAGCCTCGAACGCACTACGACCCGTGACGTGACCCTAGAGCAGAGCGGTTAAGGGTGGGTTTCAGAGCCGTTCCGTAAAGGGCCTTATGCGAATTACAGGCACTCGCTCTCGCGCGTTGAGCGCCAAGACGAAAGAGGAGCTGGGGTTACCAGGGCCAGGAAGTATGGGATGAACCTACGGGAGGTCCAAACCCGATGCTGCGCCTCGCCCTGCTCCTGGATCAAGCGCCATTCCCCTGTCCATCTCCTCTTGCGATGAGTGGCCCGAGGTGTGCCTGCGCAGCA
>JAESFL010000442.1_pt1 | contig 29784 bp, 21 predicted proteins | sample 9269401 | NCBI WGS metagenome assembly JAESFL01 (sample SAMN14506025, study PRJNA617098) | algae metagenome | isolation source: Gloeocapsa sp. UFS-A4-WI-NPMV-4B04 and co-occurring heterotrophs from desert... | place: USA: Utah | collected 2006-10-01 | reverse complement strand
CGCTGGACAATGAGCCAATAGGATAAGGGCACACTTGGCGACGCCGAATCCAATCCGCTTCCGCTTCAACGACCCAATGCGAACAGGCTCAGGCGGCCTGTTCGACCGCCTGACATTCCTCAGGGACGCTGAACCACGTTCGTGATCGTGTTGTTGTTTCCGGTCTGCGAGACAGCGATATATTGGCCCGACGCGGTCTGGACCACATTATAGCTGTTGTTGCTGCCGCTCTGCTGGATGATCGCCGTCGCATTGGTCGCAGCGGCTTCCTGCAAGATGGACGCGATATTCCCGCTGCCCGGGCCTTGCTCGACGCGGGCATATTGGCCGCGCCCGCGTTGCTCCACGCTCGCGCTGTTGCTGCTGCCGGACTGGAGGATGTTGATTTCAGCCGATCTTGCGCCCCCTGCGAAAAAGAACGGATCTCCGGCTTGGCCGGATGCGGGGTCACCTGCAACGGAGGGGCCGACGCCGCCCCGCTGGACCGCCCTGGCGCTGTTGCCACCGTTGGAGCCGCCCTGCTGGGCAATCTGCACGATATTCGGAAGACCAGAGATGCCGGTGCCGGCCTGCTGCACGTTCGCAGCCAAATCGATGCCATCCTGGCGAACCTGCGCGACGTTCCAGCTCGCCGGGCCGGAGCCGTTGCCCTGGACGATGCTTGCCGTCAGGTTCCGCGTCTGGTTTCCGGACGGGGCAGTATTGCCGAAGAAGCCTGCCGAGAACGAGGCGCTTCCGGTCGTGCCGGTGCCCTGCTGGATCTCGGCGCTGTTGTTGCTGCTCCGGCTCGAAGCGGGGCCGGGCTGCTGCCAGACATTCGCGGTGGCGCTCACTGAATCCTGAGCGATCGCCGTGGCGTTGCGCGTGCCGTATTGGCCCACCGCAACCCGATTGGTCCCATCCGAGCCGATTTGCGTGATCTGCACAATGTTGAGCGTGCCCAAGCCTTGGCTGACGCGACTGTCATTGTTGCGGCCGTTCTGCGTCAGCGTGGTCGAGTTGCTCTGCCCGCCCACCGCGACGTTCGCGACATTGCCGGATAGCGGGTTGCTCGATGCAGTCGCTGCCGTGCTGCGCTGTTCGACGGACGTGACGTTCTGGAGTGCGGCGCTATTGCCGCCATCGAACTGAAAGATGCTGGCCGAGTTACCGCGACTCTCCTGAAGCACGGTGGCGCTACTGCCTTGGCCACGCTGTTCCACGCGCGCCACATTATTGCTGGCCGCGGCGCTGCTGCCCGCCGCAGCCCTCTGCCGAACGACAGTGAAGAGATCATCGCCGACCTGGGAAACCCTGGCTCGATTGTTGTTGCCCAGCCGGGTGGCAGCCACTGCCGGATCGAAGAACTCACTGAAACTATAGTCGCGATCCGCAGTCGCCTCGACGCCCTGCGATATGGTGCTCGCATTCCGATCGCCCACCTGATCGACCGTCGCGCTGTTGGATTGGCCGCGCTGGCGAATGGCGCTGAACGTCCTGTCACCCTGCTGATAGCTCTCCGCCTGCTGGAAATCGCCTTCTTCCGTATGGAGGATGAGGTTGGCATCACCAATCTGCTGTACCTGGGAGGAGTTGAAGTCGCCGATCTGAATCACGGTTGCGCTGTTGTCGAAGCCGTTTTGGATCGCGACGGACTGGTTCTGATCGTTTCCGGCACGGGCATTGTCGATGGCGAGCCTGTTGTTCGTCCCGGTCTGCGAAATCTCAGACGTATTGGTACTTGTTTGGGCATTTGCCGCACCAGCTACCGCGAGAACGGAAGCTGCCGTCATCAACTTTGCAAGGGTCATCTTAAACTCCAAACCTCAGGTGCCTTGGCCGACCTTTGGTCGCGCTCGGAGCGCTAGGGCCTTTCCGCCCGAAGAACAACCAGGTCGTCACCTACATATCTGACTGGACTCGTCAGCTTTTGGCAGCTCGGCGCAGGAACCATCCGCCTAGGTGGCCCTACTGAGGCGGAGCTGGCTCGAAGATGAACAATCCTCGCTGGGTGGAGGATCGGGATTTGAGGCTCCAACGCCTAGCGCAGGATCTGAAGCCACGGGAGCGAGGGCTTCTTGCGGCGAAGGTTGAGCATGCAAAAGAAAGGGCCCGGCCGATTGCTCGGCCGGGCCCCCCTCATACCTGCAGAGCAGGCAGTCAGATTACGGAGTCGTGGTGAACACCGGCGGGGCGGTCGTGCCGGTGCCGCCGACACCGCCCGGAGGCGCGCTGGCAGGACCGGAGCCGACGATCACGTTGTTGGTAGTACCGTTCTGTTGCACGCGGAGGAACTGGCCTGCCTGATCCTGCGTGATAAAGAACGTGTTGCCACGACCCTGCTGATCGAGGATCGCCACTGCGTTGGTCGCAGCTGCTTCCTGCAGGATGCCGCCCAGGTTGTTGCTGCCGTTCTGCACGATCCGTGCATACTGACCTGCCCCCCGCTGCTCGACGGTGGCACTGTTGTCGCCGCCGGCAGTCGCAGTTGCAGTGTTGGTCTGCATGATCATGATTTCGGCAGAGCGCGCACCAGCCGGACGGGCATCGGCATCGCCCGCCGGACCCGTGGCCGGGCCGGTGCTCGTCGAAGCGCCGGAACCGCCCGCAGTGCCCTGGCGAGCCGTGGCGTAGTTGCCGCCGTCGGTTCCGCCGCCGCGCTGCGTGATCTGCACCGTGTTGACCAGGGTACCGGTGTTCGTGAACCGCTGATCAACCGTCGCGGAGGTGTTGAAGCCCTCCTGGGTCACCAGCGCACTGTTCCCGCGTCCGACCTGCGAGATCTGCGCAAGCGGGTTCGTCTCACCTGCGGTCGTGTCGGCAACAGCCGGATCTTCGAAGTTGTTCTGGTTCACCTCGGCCGTGAGGTTCGTACCATCCTGACGAAGATTGACGACACCGGTGCCGCCCTGACGAACGAGCGCGGTGACGTTGATGGCCGCAGTGCCGACAACACCGCCGGCTCCGGTGCCGAAGCCGGCGCCCGTGCCCTGGTTGATCGTGACCGTCGCATCGTTGGAATTACGACGCTGGAACACCGTAGCGCTCGCGTTGAACGCCGTCTGAGCGACCGTAGCGGTGTTGCCCGTGCCGAACTGAGCGATATTCGCGAAGTTTCGGCTGGCCGTCGTGGTGGGCGTGGTGCCACCGCCGCCGAACGGATCGGTCGGTGCGGAACCGCCACTGGTGGCATCACCCAGATCGACCTGCGTGATCGTGAGACCATTCTGACCGCCGCTGCCGTCGGCATTGAGGCCCTGCGAAACACGAGCCTCGTTGGTGCCCGTCTGAGTAACGGTGGCCGTGCTGCCGAAGCTCGCCTGAGCGACGTTCGCGATGGACGAACCCTGCTGGTCCGTCCCGGCGGAGCCGCCGAGAGCGTTATTGTTCTGCGTGACATTCGCCGTGTCGAGCGTGCCGCGCTGGAACATGAACGTGGTGTGGCCGCTGCCGAGCGTGCCGGTGCTGCCTTGACCAACGTTGGCAACGTTGCCGCGGCCGTTCTGGCCATTGGCGGGGTTCACGCCGCCAATGCTGGCGCGGTACGTGAGGTTCTGGCCAACTTGGTTGATGTCGGAAGTGTTGCCCTCGCGCCGGTTCGCCGGAAGCGAAGTACCGTTCGGGCCGACATTGGCCGGATTCGTCAGATCCGCAGTAGCCTCGGTGTTGCCGGTGCCGCCGCCAAGCATGGAAACGCGCGCCAGGTTGTTGACGCCATTCTGCTGGACGGTGCTGGAATTCTGCAGGCCGGCAAGGGCGACGTCCGCATTGTTATTGCCGTTCGGATTGTTTGCAGCACTCGGAGTGCCGGCCGTGAAGTCGCCGGTAGCGGTCGTTGCCGTGTTGTCGACGAGCACGGTGTTCGTCTGGTTGATGAAGCTATTGTTCCGCGAGTTGCCGGCGGCGTTCACGCTCGGAACGCCGAGGTTCTGGCCACCTTGCGACAGGTTCACTCGAGCGATGTTGCCCGAGCTCCGCTGGCGCACGATGCTGCTGCTGCCAGTGCCGGTCTGTGTCACGGTCGCACTGTTGTTGTCAGCCGACGCATCGCCCGCAGCTGCGGCAGCCTGCTCGATCGTCGAGCTTAGGCGGGTGCCGTTCTGGTTGACCGTGGCGGCGTTGTTTTCACCAGGGTTGCCGCCAACGGCGCCGGGGGTGCCAGCGCTACCAAGCGCAGTACCCTGAGCGATACCGCTGAAGTTTGCCGCAGCGGCAGTCGTGGCGGTGGTGACCTGAACGATAGTGGCGCGGTTATCTTCTTCATTCTGATCGATGAAGGCGGTGTTGCGGCCCGTCATGTCGATGTCGGCAATGTGGTCATCGCCCGTCTGGTTGACGCGGCCGACGTTGCTCGTGCCATTCGCCTCGACCGTGGCCGAATTGTCGTCGCCACGCTGCGTCACGGTGAGCGTGTTGCCGGTGCCCGAAGCGCCGACAAAACCGAAGTTGCGGTCATTGCCCGGGAACTGGTTGTCGACGTCGCAGAAGTTGCCAGTGCCCACGGTGCATTGGACAACTTCGGTGTTTCCGTTTGCGTCCGTGGTATTCGTGTTCTGCGCCGAGGCCGTCCCGGCGGCCAGCGCGACCGTCGAAATGCCAATCAAAAAATTCTTGCGAGTCATTATTATTACTCCCTGATGAAAGCGACACTATAGGTATGCTGAATGTGGCTCTGCGTCGCCTCTGATAATCGATACACTTTGAAGCGCAAGGGAAAAATGATGCGCAAAGGCGCGGAACCAAGCCACTTCCGAGCCCCAGACGTGCCTATTAATCAGTCACTTAACGGCCGTGTCTTTGAAGCCACAGTGGCTTAACGAACGGCGCCGGGCCGGCGCTTAGCCCAAAGACGGCATGCAAAGGGGCTCGGCCGCTCGTGCCGAGGGAGAAGCGCAGCCCGGTCGAGCAACGCCCGGCCTACTGGGGTTTAGCGGAAGTATTCGGGCCTGGAGGGCCGCCCCCTTCGCGATACGCGACAGCGAGAGAGCGCTGGCGATCCTCGTTGTAGCGCTGAAGCCAGGCCTGGCCCGCTTCGGCATCGGCAAAGTTCCAGAGCTGCCGTCCGCCGGGCTTGGCGCCTTCGAGGATGAGGGCGTAGACCGCCTTCTCGACCGCCGCCTGCACCGCGATCTGCGTCGGCTCGTTCGCCGCTACGCCCGCTTCGAATTCGAGCAGCTCGTCGAACTTCACGAACTTGAAGGCGCCGCCTGAAGTCGCGATCGAGGATACGCTCTTTTGCGTCACGACATTGGCGAGCACCTCGCCGGTCTTCACGCTGACAGCGCGGAGATAGACCGTGGCCGTGTTGGTGCGATATTGGGTCGATCCGCCAATTCCCAGGAAACGGGCGCCGATGCCGCCCGATTCAAGATTGGTGTCGAAGCTGATGATGCCCCCTTCCAGCACGATGCCCGCGAAGAGCAGCGACGGAAGCACCGCGGCGGGCGTCTCCTGCTCGCCCAGATACTGGCGGCGCATCTCGCGGATGATCTGGCGTTCGCGGAGCAGGTTGTCGAGCCGCTCGCGCTCGATCACGTTGAACCAATTGCCGTTGCCGGCCGACCGCAAGGCCCCGATGAGGATGCTCGTGCCGCCTTGGGTCACGGCCCGTGAATAATTGGCGTTGGTCTCCGAAGCCTTGAGCTGGCCCGTCTGATCCGTGAACGCATAGACCGCCACCGGAATCGGCTGCGGCGGCGGCGGGAGATAGATGAGATCCCGCTGGCCGGGCGTCACCGGGGCGACCACCGAAGGCGTGTTGAACTGGGGAAGCACCTTCCCGGGAACGGAGCAGCCGGCAAGGCCGGCGCAGGAGACGAGGATCATGGCGCGCGCGGCGCGCTTGGCGAATGACATTGGCAACAACCTATGATCAGAGCGGCGGCGGCGCGAGGCCATTGTTCGACGGAGTGCTGAGCGCGGCGCCGCCGGCACCAAGCGCCTGCTCGGCCGAGACCGGCGCCCGGGCGGTGCCCGCCGACGCAGCCAGAGCGCTGCTCCCGCTGCCGGGAACCGGGATCACGATCACGCGCGTCTCGCCCGTGGCGGTGTTGACGAAGGTGACGCGGGTTTCGGTCTGGCTGCGCGTAAAGCTGATCCGCTGATTACCGAAGTCGAACGCGCCGCTCTGGCCGGGCTGCGCATTCTCGATCTGGTCGCGGATGGAAGTGGAGAGCTGCGACAGGAACCGCGCCTGCAGCTGGCGCGCCAGAAGCTCTTCTTCGGTCGGAGCGGGCGCGGCCGGCTCTTCGGGTTCATCGGGCCGATGGATATTGGCGATGCCGAGCAGGTGGTCCGAATAGAAGGGATTGCCGCCGAAGGACGGATTGATGAAGCGGTGCGTCAGCTCCTGGGCTTGTGCCGCGGTGGGAGCGCTCGCTGCGGCGACGGCTCCGACAAGCGCCGCAATGCCAATGGTCCGAGAGCTGCAGCTGCAGCTAAGTCGCTTTTTCGGTTGCATTCTTTTCCCCTGCGGCCGATCGCACGCACCTACCGGCGCAAGCTATTAAGGATTAGGGATCGAGCCCGCAACCTCTATTCGCGGGGCCCGGCTGAACGGCTCATTTACCAAGAGTGGCCGCGAAGACGCCTGCCGAGACCGCTCTCAGCAAGGCCATTCTGAAGGTGCCGACCGTGGCCAATGAGGCGAGATTTTGGCCCGGCCATTGCGAGGCAAGACGGCGAACCGCGTCCAGGTCGAGCAGTTCGGCAGCGTCCGTGTTCTCCAGCGCGTCCAGGACAGGGACGAAGCTGCGCGGAGACAACATCTCGTACCAATCGGCGAACTGATAACCGCGCGGGCCGTTCAGCACCGCCTCGGGAACGCGATCGCTCAATCCGACCCGCGCCATGCGCCTGGTGACGCCGCCGCGGAGCAATTGATCGGGCGGGAGGGAGAGACAGAATTCGACGAGGCGCCGATCGGCGGTGGGGTCACGACCGTCAATTCGCCAGTGACCGAGTCCGCCCTTCCGGGAATTGCCGGTCTCGGCGCCTTGCAGAAGCCGCAATCGGAAAGCCTTTTCGTCCTTCTCGGGCTGATAGCTTCGATTTTCGGCCTGGCGCCGTTCCTCCATTTCCTGCCGAAGATCCCCCTGGAGCAACGTCGCACCACCGACCGGGCTTTCGATGGAGGACAAACGGGTCAAAGGCCGCCACGCCTTGCGCGGCACCCATGGCCCGAAGGAGGCGGCAAGCACTCCCCGCCATGTCGGCATATGCGGGCGGAGCGCGCCGGCCTCGCGCCACCAGCGAAGCCATTGGCCCCTGCGGACGAATTCGGAAAGGACGCCCGGGCCGCCGGCGCTGAAGGTGAGATTGCCGGCCTCGGCCGTGAGCCTTATCGAAATGCCCCTCGCGGCGGCCTCGTCATTGATGGCGGACCACCAGAGGTAATTGCAGGGATAGCCGACCGGCTCCTGATACATTCGGGAAGCGGATTCGAGCAGCTCCAGCGGCGAACGCTGCCCCGCTCGGACGATGACATGCTCCATATTGCCGTATCGCGCCGCGATAGAAGCCGCAGCCTCGCTTTCATCCGCGATCCGGCCCTTCGGTACAGGACCGGCGAACCCGATCCGGGGTGCCGAGGTGAAGGCAACCACGCCGCCGCCATCGCGCGCCATCAAAGCCGCCGCTGTGGAGGCGACGGCAGAGCTGTCCAGGCCGGCGCTCAAATGCGCTGCAATCGCAGGCCCGGCGCCTCGCAACCGGGATGCCGTGGCCCGATCGAGCTGCTCGCGAAAGGCTTCGATATAGCTGTCATCGTTTCGGAGCCGGAGGTCGCGGGTGGACGGCGTCCAGTAAAGCCGGCTGTGAACGCCGCCCTTTGAGATTTTCAGGACGCGTCCTGGTTCGACCCGGGCGACGCCTTCAAAATAGGTGCTGCCAGGATCCCGCGGCAGATCGGCGACGAATCGGGCCAGCTGAGTACGGCTCAGAAGCCGCGGCACCTCCGGCAAGGCATGCAATCCCTGCGGCATCGAGGCGAAGGCGGCGAAATGAGCCCCGACATGGTAGTGGAGCGGCCGCTGCCCGAAGGGGTCCCGGGCGAGGGTCAGTTCCCTGGTGGATGCGCGCCAGATCGCAAAGGCAAAATCGCCCACGATGCGATCAAGGACTGTCTCGCCCCATTTCTGGTAAGCGCGGAACAGGAGGTCGGCATCGCTGATCCTGGCGCTCTGCGGAAGGCCGAGATTATCAAGGGTTTCAGGCCGATTGTCGAGCCTCACGTCGGCGATGCACATCAAGTCGCCGCATGTGCTGATCAAGGGCTGAGCGTCGAATTGATCCTCCGGCACCAGCCGATACAAGCCCCGCCCGAAGACAGACCCGCCAAGGCGTTTGATCGAGGGATCATCGGGTCCGAAATGGGCCTGGGCCTCCAGCATGCCCCGAGCCAGCGGCTCTAGATCTTCTCCGCCGCCGAAGCTCCAGATCCCGGCCAGCGCCGTCATAGGACGCGAAAGCCCCTTCGCACTTCAAGTCGTTTGGACAAAAAAAGTGGCGCCCGCTGTCGCAGGCGCCACCTCATGAATCTGATCAGGCGTTACTTACGACCGGTCGTTGCCCGTCGTCGGATCGCCGCCGTCCGGAACTTCCTGCCCGCCGCCGGCTTCCGCCGCGCCGGCGTTCAGACGCCGCAACTCGGGAGCCAGCCACGCTTTCCGCCCCTCTGTCCCATTCTTGTTCTGATTTGCCATTACGAGCTCCCTTACTTGGCGTTACATCATTCAATCCAGCACGGCGACACCGTTGTGGGAATTACCCCACGCACAATATCTCGTCTACCGAACCTCCTAGAGGGGTCAAAATGTCAATTCAAGGAGAAAGTTGCGTGGCCGCTTCGGCCGCCAAGTGGTTCGGATGGCACTGTGCCTGCACGGCAACAGGCGTCAGGGATGGGGTTGTTTCCTCTCGCAGGCCGAAGATCGCGTCCATCGTATGCTCGTCAGGGGCGCTTTTCGCCGCGAGAGCTTCTGCCGGCGATCATCATCCGTCTCGTCACTGGCCCTTGCCCCATCAGCCGCGACGGGCAATGGAGGCCGGCATGCTGCCGCGCTTTCCGTCCTTGTTGAGGCCCGCTGCCCGCCCCGGCGCAACTGCCGCCACGCGGCGCTGAAAATCGCCATGGCCGCACGTATCACCAGCGAATTCGACCTTGCCGCCGCCTGCTGCCGCTGGCCGTATTCGCCGGCGCAGGACCAAGCCGTGCGCGGGAGCCTGGCGGCCGGCATGAACCGGGGCGGCATCGACTGGGCCAGGTTCATGCGCATCGTGCAGCGTCACCGCATCGAAGGCTTGGTCCACGGGGCGCTTCGCCCGCTTGCGGCCGAAGTCCCGGAGCAGGTGATGTCAAATCTTGCCGCGGCATCGGCCGGAATCGCTCAGGAGAATCTGCTTCACGCGGCCGCATCGCTCCGGCTTCAAAGCGCTTTCTCGCAAGCCGGCATTCCCCTCCTGTTCGTCAAAGGCGCCACCCTCAGCATCCTCGCCTACGGCACCCTTGCCCTCAAGAAGTCCCGCGACATCGATATCGTAATTCCTCGCCAAGCACTGGGCCAGGCGTTCGAATTGCTGCGCCAGGCCGGGTATCGGTGCCTTACGCCCTTAGGCGAGCCCGCCGACGGCGAGGCCGAACGCTGGGCGGAATTGTCGAAGGAAACGGTCTGGAGGGACGCGTCCGGCATTCTCGTCGAACTGCACAGCGGCCTGGTGGACAATCCGTTGCTCTTGCCCGGAATCGGCTTGACGTCTCCCCTGCAGCGGGTCGAGATCGCCCGCGGGAAGACATTGCCGACACTCCAGAAAGACGAGCTGTTCAGCTATCTTTGCGTTCACGGCGCCGCCCACGCCTGGTCCCGCCTCAAGTGGCTTGCCGATGTCGCGGCGCTGATTGCGGCCGATGGTCCCGAGGAGGTCGAGCGGCTTTTCCGGCGCTCGATCGAGCTGGGCGCGGGCCGCAGCTCGGCCCAGGCCCTGCTTCTCTGCGCTCGCCTGCTCGGCACCCTATTGCCGCCGCACCTGATCCGCGAACTGGAATCGGACGCGGCAGTGCGATGGCTGGCGCGCGTGGCGATGAGATCGATGGCGGAGGAAAAGGAACTTGACGAGACGGTGCTTGGCACGGTGCCGATCCATGTCTCGCATTTTCTGATAAAGAAAGGCGGCAGGTACAAGCTGTCCGAGCTGAGGCGTAAGTCGAGCGGCAGGCCCACTCCCGGCGCGCCTTCTCTGCCCCGGTCCCTCAAGTTCCTCCAGCCGCTCGTCGCCATCCCTCTCTGGCTGCGCGCGCGGGCGCGTGAACGGATCCGTCGTTGAATCCGCCATTGAACCGAAGCGGGCTTTGCCGCGTTCTGATCCTGCTGCCACTCCGAAATGCAGGCGTGGCACCCGTTCTTCCGCGGGCTCGCTCGACGGCGTGAGCCGACGTGCGCGTTTTTCGTTGGCACTTTTCCGGCACTGCTTCGTTTCGCACCCAAATTGGGGGGCGGAACTTCTTTGAATAAAGGCAGATTGTTACTGACGGTCGCGACCGGAAGCATCCTTGCTTTCGGCTCGCCCTTACCTGCCCGAATACAGACGCAACCCGCGCCCCCGAACGATCCCCAGACGCCGATCATTCCCGATCAGGAGTTTGAATCGCAGCTGCCCCCGCTCGATCCGGAACTCAATACGCCACTGGAGCCGATCGAAAGCTTCGACCTTCCCGCGGTCGATCCTGCGGCACCGCCCGTGCCGGGACCGCCGGGCCAGCCTCCGGCCGGAACCGTCACGCCGGATCCGGCCCTGGCCGAACCCCTCCCGCCGATCGCCACTTTTGACGTCACGACGCCGCCCCCCACTACCGAAGAGGACACCCGGCCGACTGCGGTCCGCTACACATTGGCGGTCGAGGGGCTCGATCAGGTCGATCTCGAAGGTCGCTTTCGCGAGCTTTCGGCGCTCGAGGACGGTGACGGCGAGGCGACCAACGGTGCCCAGATCGCGGCGCGCGCGCGCGAGGACGAGGCGCTGGCGATCCGGATCCTGCGGTCGGAAGGCTATTATGACGGCACCGCAATTGCCGCCATCGAACAGCTGCCCGAGCAGCCGGGGCAGGTCCGCGTCGTGGTCACCGCCGTCCCCGGCGACCGGTACCGATTCGGCGAGATCAACGTCACCGGTGCGGAGACGGTGCCGCCCGGCCTCGCGCGCGAAGCGCTTGCGCTCAAGACGGGGGATCCGATCGTAGCCGCCAATGTGGAAGGGGCCGAGGCCAATGTGCTGCTGCGGCTTCCCGAGCAGGGTTATCCCTTCACCGAAGTCGGGATGCGGGACGTGCTTCTCGATCCGGAAACCGACCGCGGCGACTATACGCTGCCCGTCACGCCCGGTCCCCGCGCCCTGTTCGGCGGCTACACGACCGAGGGCGATCTGGCCTTTGATGCAGAGCATGTCGGCGTTCTGGCGCGCTTCGAGCGTGGCGAACTCTATGACCGGCGCCGGGTCGACGATCTGCGGGAGGCAATGGTCGCGACCAACCTCTTCACCAGCGTATCCGCCGAGCCGGTGCGGACCGGCGAGGCAGGGCCGGACGGCACCGAATATGTGAACATCCTCGTCCGTCAGGATGCCGGACCGGCGCGGGCGCTTACCGCCAGCGCCGGCTATAATACGGGCGAGGGACTCCGGATCGAAGGCGCTTGGGAGCATCGCAACCTGTTCCCGCCGGAGGGCGCGCTTCGCGTCGCCGCGGTTGCCGGCACGCAGGAGCAATCGCTCAACCTCTCCTTTCGCCGCTCGAATGCCGGCCAGCGAGACCGGACGTTCCTTGCCCTCATCGAAGCGGGGCGGCGGGATTATGCGGGCTTCAGAGGCTATACCACTCGCCTGCAGGGTCTCCTTTCGCGCGAATCGACGCCGATCTGGCAGAAGCGCTGGACCTGGGCCGTTGGCGCCGAGCTCATCGCGACGAACGAAGCGCTCGGTCGGGAACCCCGCCTCAGCCTCAGCGACGCCTATTTCATCGGCAGTCTGACCGGCCAACTTGGCTATGACCGGTCGGACAGCTTGCTCAATCCAACCAAAGGCTTCCGCCTCCTCGGCCGCACCAACCCTGAGATCTCGCTCGGGAACGGCACCCAGCCCTATCTTCGCAACCTCATCGAAGGCAGCGCTTACTTTCCCGCGGGCGAGCAACTCGTCATTGCCGGGCGCGCCCGCTTCGGGTCGATCTTCGGCATCGAGCGTGATGAGCTTGCACCATCGCGGCGGCTTTATGCCGGCGGCGGCGGCTCGGTGCGCGGGTTCGGGTACCAGGAGCTTGGGCCCCGCGCCGACGTGGCAAACCCCAAATTCGATCCGAGCGATCCCGAGGAAGAGGATCCGCCGACCATCTCGATCCCGATCGGCGGCCGTAGCCTCACGGAATTCGCGCTCGAAGCCCGCTACCGGTTCGGCAATTACGGCGTGGTGGGCTTCATCGATGCCGGCCAGGTGACCGAGGGATCGACCCCCGGTTTCTCCGATCTTCGCTTCGGCGTCGGGATCGGCGGGCGCCTTTACACAAATTTCGGCCCGCTCCGCGTCGACATCGCCACGCCGCTCGGGCGGCGCGAAGGCGAATCGCGCATCGCCTTGTACATTTCGATCGGCCAGGCTTTCTGATGGCCGATCAGGGGATCCCGCGCGGCGTCACTACCGCTCCCCCGCCCCGCCGGCCGCTGCGCACCGTCGGTAAATGGGCGGGGATCATTTTGGGAATCCTGCTGCTGCTGGTCGCCGGCCTTTTCTTCGGCATCAACACCGATCCGGGGCGGCGCTTCGTCACCAATCAGATCAACAATCTTGAAATGGCGTCCGGCCTCGACATCGACATCGGGCGCATCGAAGGCTCGATCTTCGGCAAGCTGACGATTCACGATCTGACGCTGAAGGACCCCAAGGGCGTTTTCTTGGTCGCGCCAGTGGCCGAGCTCGACTGGCGGCCGCTCGCCTATCTGCGCAACCATGTCGACATCCGCTCGCTCATCATTCCCCGCGCGCGAATGTACCGGACGCCTGAACTCCGGCCGACCGGCGATCCGAATGCGCCGCTTCTGCCCGATCTCGACATCGACATCGGCCGCCTCCGCGTCGGCCGGCTTTTGCTGGACGCGCCCGTGACGGGGCAGCGGCATCTCCTTTCGATCGACGGCCGGGCCAAGATCGCGGACGGCCGTGCGCAGGTTGCGCTGAACACCGGCGCTCTGGTCGGACCGGGCATAGCCGGGGGAGACCGGCTGATCCTTCGCCTCGACGCAGTGCCCGAAGTGGACCGCCTCGATATCGCCGCGCGCGTTCAGGCGCCGGCAAACGGCTTCGTTGCCAGCATGACCGGCGTCCGGCAGCCGCTGGTTGCGACGATCGGCGGCCGCGGAACCTGGGCCAACTGGCAGGGCCGTACCCAGGCGATCCTCGGCGGCAGACCCTTTGCCAATCTCGTCGTCACGGCGCGCAACGGGACGTTCAGCGTCGACGGGCCGATCCGCCCGGACATCCTCGTTCCTCCCTCCGCGCGGCGGCTCGTCTCGCCGCTCGTGCAGGTCAATCTGGTCACCACACTCGCCGAACGCCGTGCCGACACCCGGCTCAGACTTCGCTCCCGCGCCCTTGCCGTTTCCGCGGAAGGCCTGCTCGACCTCGGCCAGAGCCGCTTCGGCGATTTCAGAGTGGCCGCCCGGCTGCTCGAGCCGGGTGCGATCGCGCCGAACCTCAACGGCCGGGATGTCCGCCTCGCCTTGGTGCTGAACGGCGGCTTCGGGACGCCGAGAGTGGCCTATGATCTCCAGGCGGCCGCGATCGGCTTCGGCGCCGTAGTGGTGGAGGGCCTTCGCGCCACCGGCGCCGCCCGGATCGATACGGACCGGATCATCGTTCCGATCTCCGCCCGTGCCCGGCGCATCACCGGCTTCGACGAATCGGTCGGTTCGTTGATGAACAACGTGGCGGTGGACGGAAGCCTCGCGATCAGCGGCACCCGGATCCTTTCCGACAATCTTCGGCTGCGTTCCGACCGCGTAAATGCGACCGCGGTGGTCGTCGCCGACATCGCCAAAGGCCAGTATCGGGCCGGGCTCCAGGGCCGCATCAACAATTATCTCGTTCGCGGCATCGGGCTTCTCGACATCGAGAGCAGCATGGACGTGGTGAGCCAGGCCGGCGGCTTCGGCATCAGCGGACGCGTGGCGGTACGGACGCGGCGGATCGACAATGCCTCCGCCCGCGACTTCCTGGGCGGCAACGCCATCGTGACGACCAACATCAACATGAATCCGGCCGGGGTCATCACCTTCGACAATCTGCGCATGACCGCGCCCCAGCTTCGAATCACTTCCGGCAGCGGCACCTATCAGCCCGACGGCCGGATCAACGTTCGGCTCACGGGCGTCTCCACCGCCTACGGCCCGGTCGCCGTGGCGGTCACCGGCACCGCCACCGCGCCCGACATCCGCATCCGCGCCGCCCGGCCCGGCTTCGGTCTCGGCCTCACCGGCGTCGAGGCTCGGATCCGTGCCACCGGCCGCGGGTACGAGATCACGGCCACCGGCCAATCCCAATACGGGCCCTTCGTTGCCGACGTGCTGGTGCTGACCGGCCGCGGCCCTCTCACGCTCGAGATCAGACGTCTCACTCTTGCCGGCTTCACCTTCCGGGGCCGGGTCGTGCAGACACCGGCCGGGCCGTTTGCCGGGACGCTCCAGGCCAGCGGTCAGGGTTTGAACGGGACGGTGCGGCTTTCGGCAGTGGGAAGCGTGCAGCGGGCCGATGTCTCGGCCCGGGCCAACGGAGCGCAGATCCCCGGCGATCCGCCGATCCTCATCCAACGCGGCCTGATCGAAGCCACCGCCATCCTCTACCCCAATGCCCCGTCGATCGTCGGCGACGTCCAGCTCGCGGGGGTGCGGCGCGGAGAGTTACTGGTCCAGACCGCACGGGCCCGCGTCAATTATCGCGGCGGGCGCGGCCAGGCGCAGGTGGTGGCGCAGGGGTCGAGCGGGGTGCCCTTCCGCGTCGCCTCCAACATCGCGCTGACGCCAACCCACATCCGAGCGGCGCTGCAGGGCAACGTCAACCGCATCGATTTCCGCCTCGCCCGTCCCGCCGATATTCGAAAAGTGGGGCCCAATTGGCAGCTCGCGCCGGCGACCATCGTCCTCCCGCAGGGTCAGGTCCGCGTCGCCGGCCGCTTCGGCACCGGCATGCTCATCAGGTCCCGGCTCGACAATCTCGACCTGTCGATCTTCAACGTCTTCATGCCCGGGCTGGGCCTCGGCGGCCGCGCCAATGGCAGCCTCGATTTCGAGCAGCCCTCCGGCGCCGCTTTCCCACGGGCCGATGCCCGCATCACCGTTGCCAATTTCACCCGCGCCGGCATCGCCACGGTGTCGACGCCCGTGAATATCGCGATGGTCGGCACGCTGCGCCCCGAAGGCGGCGCGGCTGCAGCCGTGATCCGGCGCGGCGGCAACGTCATCGGCCGAGCGCAGGCGCGCCTGCAGCCGGTCGCCGGCGGCGGAAGCTGGATGGCGCGCCTCATGGCGGCTCCGCTGTCCGGCGGCATCCGCTACAATGGCCCTGCGCAAGTGCTTTGGTCGCTCGCCGGCATGGCGGACCAGCAGCTCTCCGGCCCGATCGGAATAGCCGCGGACTTCAGCGGCCGCGTCCAGAATCCGCAATTCACCGGGATCGTTCGCGCCAACAACCTCACCTTCGAAGATGAGAATTACGGCACGCGAATCACCAACCTTGCGCTCCAGGGCCGCTTCACCCGTTCGACTTTCGAGATCACCCAGCTTTCGGGTCGCGCGGGCCGCGGGACGCTGAGCGGCCGGGGCAGCGTCGGTCTGGCCTCGGCGGCTGGCTTCCCGATCGACATACGATTGAATTTCAACAACGCGCAGCTCGCGCGGGGCGACGAGATGGGCGCCACGGTGACTGGCGAAGTCGCGATCACCAACAGCCGGGCCGCCGGCGCGCTGATCAGCGGCGATCTGCAGCTGCCCGAAGTACGTTACCAGATCGTCCGCCAGGGCGCGGCTCAGGTCGCCGAGCTCGAAGGCGTCCGCCGCCGCGGGGATCCGCTGGTTCGTCCCGACCAGGTCAACCAGCAGGCGGCGGCGCCAAGCATCTGGAAACTGGATCTCCGGGTCCGTGCGGACAACCAGGTCTATGTCTCCGGCATGGGCTTGGAATCCGAATGGCGGACCGATCTGCGCATTCGCGGCACCTCGCGCAGTCCGGAGGTGGTCGGCGAAGCCCAGGTCATCCGCGGCACGTTCAGCTTCTCCGGCCAGCGTTTCGAGCTGACGACGGGTGAGGTCCAGTTCACGGGTTCGCAGCCGATCAACCCGCGCCTCAACATCCGCGCCACGGGCGATGTCGGCGACGTCGCGATCACCCTGGGAATCACCGGCAGCGCCACCAATCCGCAGATCGCCTTCAGTTCGTCGCCCGCGCTTCCGCAGGACGAAATCATGGCGCGGCTTCTGTTCGGCGGCTCGGTCACCGAATTGTCCGCGCTCCAGCTGGTCCAGCTCGGCGCCTCCTTGAACTCGCTTCGCGGCGGCGGCGGCGGCTTGAACCCGCTCGGCAAGCTGCGCTCGGCAGGCGGGATCAGCCGCTTGCGCATCCTGGGCTCCGACGAGGCGACCGGCCGCGGCACCGCCCTCGCCGCCGGCTTCTACCTTGGCCGCAACATCTATCTGGAAGTGATCACCGATGCCCGCGGCTTCACCGCCACGCAGCTCGAAATCGCGCTCTCCAAGAGCCTCAGCATCCTTTCGCAGGCGGGCTCGTTCGGCGGCTCCAACGTGAACCTGCGCTACCGCAAGCAATATTGATCCCTAGGGCCGACCGCGGGCGCTCGAATGCTTTCCGCGCGCTGAGATCTCGATGCGGTTCAGGCTTCCAGGCCGGGCCGAACACCGTCTAGGGCGCAACCATGAATTGGTGGGACATGAAATTCTGGGTCGAGGAATCGACCGGCCTCGATATGGATGCTCTGCACGTGTATGCAGGCGTGCTCGCGCAGCTCATCTTGGCGCGCATGTTCAGACAATCGGTAGCAAGCGTCTGGCCATGGCTGCTGGTCCTGGCGGCGGCCATGGTCAACGAATGGTGGGACCTGACCTTCGAAATCTGGCCGACCCGTGACGAACAATGGGGCGAGAGCATCCGCGATACGTGGAACACGATGCTGCTCCCGACGCTGCTTCTGATCCTGTCCCGCTTCGCACCAGGCCTTCTGGTGCGAAGCGAGGCAAGAAGCCGCAGCGGGGAAGACAATGCCGAGTAGCTCCGACCGCTAGACTTTACCGTCGGACGAGCCGCTCCGCGCCAGGACCTGCTTCAGAGCTTGGCGCCAGCGTTTTCGGCGATCGGCGCCTGCACTCGCGCGACGTCTCCTTCTCGCTGCCAGCCGCCTCCGAGCGCCCGGAAAAGATCGACCTGCGCGCCGGCGATCGCAGCATCGGCCTCCGCAAGCTCGGCTTCCGTGTCCGCAAAGGTGCGCTCGGCGTCGAGCAGTTCGAGCGAGCCGATCTGCCCTTCCCGCTGCCGGGCGCGGGTGATGGAAACCGCCGTCAGCGCCTCGTCGCGAGCGGCCTGAAGCGCAGTCCGCCGGTCGAGCATCCGGGCGTAGCTTGAAAGCGCGGTTTCGGTTTCCTCCAGCGCGCGCAGTACGGCTCCGTCGAACGTCGCCAGCGCCGCCTGCGTGTCCGCTTCCGCTCCGGCGATGCGCGCGCGGGCGGGCTCGCGGTTGACGCTCCAGCTCAGCAGCGGTCCCAGCAGCCAGCTGAGCGGGCCAGCCCCGAACACGTTGCCGAAGCCGCCGCCGCTCGACCCGAACGAGCCGCCGAGGCTGATCCGGGGATAGAGGTCCGCGGTCGCAACCCCGATGCGGGCCGTTGCCGCGGCAAGACGCTGCTCGGCGGCGCGCACGTCCGGGCGGCGGGCCAGCAAAGCGGCGCCGTCGCCCACCGGAATCGGCCGATCGAGCCGCAGCGTGAAGCTTCGCGCGCCGGCTTGCGGAGGGAGGTCCTGGGGGGTGCGCCCGGTCAGCGTCGCCAGCCGGAACAAGGCCGCCTGCCGTTCCGCCACCAGGGTCGGCACTTCGGCCTGGCGCTGGTTGCGAAGCGCCGCGATGCGGGCGACGTCAAGGCCGTTGGCGAGGCCGACGGCGTGGCGCCGCCGGGTGAGCTCGATCGATCTGTCGAGCAGCGCGACGATCCGTTCGGCGACTGCCTGGCGCTCGGCCGCGGACGCCGCATCGGCATAGGCGCGTGCCGTTTCCGCAGCCACCAGCACCTGGACCGCAGCGATATCGGCACCGGCCGCGGCCACATCTCCGCGCGCCGCCTCGACGCCGCGGGCCACTCGGCCAAACAAGTCGACCTCGTAGGAGATGTCAATCCCGGCATCGACCGACCAGGCGTCGCGGTCGGCCCCAGCGGGACGTTGGCCCGCCGGCAGCCGCCCGTATTGGGCACCGGCCCCCACGCCCAGCTGCGGCGTTCGCTCGGCGCGAACCTCGCGAAGCGACGCCCGCGCCCGGGCGAGCCGCGCCACTGCCACACGTACGTCGGTATTGGCCGCAAGCGCATCGGCGACCAGGCCGTCGAGCACGGGGTCGCGGTAAAGCCGCCACCAATCATGCTCCGCCTGCGCGTCGGCGGCAACGCCGGGCGAACCGAGCGACATGAAGGGGCCGGACGCCGTCGCAGGAGTGGGCGGCGCGACGAAGTCCGGCCCCGCCGCGCACGCCGCGAGCGCGAGCGCGGATGCGGAGGCGATGAGGTGGCGGATATAGTTCATGGAGATTCTCCTATTCGGCCGGCTGCAACACCGGGGTCGGTGCCGCGCCCGGGCGCGGCCGGAAGCGAAGGCGGTCGCCGAGCGCACGGCAGACGACGTAGAAGACAGGCGTGAAGATGAGGCCGAAGCCGGTGACGCCGATCATTCCGAAGAACACCGCCGTGCCGAGCGCCTGGCGGAGCTCCGCGCCGGCGCCGCTCGCGATCAGCAACGGCACGGTGCCGAGAATGAAGGCGAAGCTGGTCATCAGGATCGGCCGCAGCCGGGTCTGCGCCGCCTGAACGACCGCGTCGATCGCAGAAAGGCCTTCTTCTTCCTCTGCCTGCTTGGCGAATTCGACCACCAGGATCGCGTTCTTGGCGGCCAGTGCGATCAGCACCACCAGCCCGATCTGCGTCAGGACATTATTGTCCATGCCGCGCAGGTTCACCCCGATCATGGCGGCGAGCAGGCACATCGGAACGATCAGGATGATGGCGAGCGGCAGCGTCAGGCTTTCATATTGCGCGGCCAGCACGAGGAACACGAAGATCACCGCCAGCCCGAACACGATCCCTGCCGTGTTGCCGGCAGCCTTTTGCTGGAAGGCGATGCCCGTCCACTCGGCGCCGTAGCCGCTGGGCAGCGTGTCGGCCGCAAGCTTCTCCATGGTTATCAGCGATCGACCGGACGAGTAGCCGGGGGCAGTGTCGCCATCGACCTCGACCGCTGGGAAGAGATTGTAGCGGACGACCCGATAGGGGCCGGTACGATCCTCGAAGGTCGCGACGGAGCCGATCGGCACCATCGCGCCGGAGCTGGAGCGGGTCCTGAGGTTGGCGATGTCGGCCTCGGTAGCACGGAACGGCGCGTCCGCCTGAGCGGTGACGCGGTAGGTGCGCCCGATCAGGTTGAAGTCGTTGACGAAGGCGGAGCCGAGATAGACCTGCAGCGCCTCGAACACCCGCTCCGGCGGCACGCCCAGCATGTCCGCCTTGCGCCGGTCGATGTCGGCGAAAATGCGCGGCGTCGCCGTGTCGAAGAAGGTGTAGATCTGGGCCAACCCCTCAGTCTGGTTGGCCTTTGCGATCAACCCATTGGATTGCGCGGCAAGATCCTGGTAGCCGCGGCCTGTGCGGTCCTGCACCATCATCCGGTAGCCGCCGGCCGAGCCGATCCCCTGGATCAGCGGCGGCGGCACGACCATCAGACGTGCCTCGGTGATGTCGGCGGTGCGCTTGCGCGCCTCTTCCATGATGTCCTCGAAGCTGACGCCGAGCTTCTTGCGCTCCTCGAACGAGAGCAGCGGAACGTAGGCGGCGGCGGCGTTGGGCGACAAAGTCTGCGACGGGCCGTCGAAGCCGGCGAGCATGACCGATCCTTTCACACCCTCGATCGGAAGGATCCTTGCGACGACCTTGCGCATCACCTCGTCGGTGCGCTCAAGTGAAGATCCGGGCGGAAGCTGGATGACGGTGAGGAAGTAACCCTGGTCCTGGGCCGGGATGAACCCGCTGGGAGTGACCCAGAATAGCCCAAGCGTCGCCGCGATAAGGGCGCCATAGACTGCCATCATCCGCTTAGGCCGAGCCACCAGCCGCCGCGTGAGCGCGGCATAACCGACGCTCAAGCGGTGGAAGCCGCGATTGAAGCGGTCGCCGGCCGCCCGGACGAGCCGGCGGAAGCGGCCACCCGCCGCCTCCGGCTCGGACGGGCGGAGGAGCAGCGCCGCCAGCGCCGGTGACAGAGTCAGCGACAGCAGGAGCGAGATCAGAGTGGCCGTCGAAATGGTGACCGCGAACTGCTGGTAGAATGCGCCGGAGAGGCCGGTGAGAAACAAGGTCGGCACGAACACCGCGCAAAGCACCAGCACGATCGCCACGAGCGCCGCGGACACTTCGTCCATCGAGGTTTTCGCCGCTTCGAGCGGGGAGAGACCCCGCTCCAGATTGCGCTCGACATTCTCGACCACCACGATCGCATCGTCGACGACGATGCCGATCGCCAGCACCAGGCCGAACAGCGACAGGTTGTTGAGCGAGTAGCCGAAGGCGGCGAGCACGGCGAAGGTGCCGATCAGCGACACCGGAATGGCGATAACCGGGATCATTGCGGCGCGCCATTTCTGAAGAAAGACGAGGATCACGAGCACCACCAGTATCATCGCTTCGAGCAGGGTCTCCATGACCGCGTCGATGGACTGGGCGATGAACTCGGTGGGATTGTAGATGACCCGATATTCGAGCCCTCTCGGGAAGGTTCTGGAGGCCGCCTTCATCTCGGCTTCGACCGCTTCCGCGGCGGCGAGCGCGTTCGAGCCCGGCCGCTGGAAAACGGCCATGATTACGGTCGGCCGGTTGGAAAGGTAAGTGTTGGAGGCATAATCGGCGGCGCCGAGCTCGACGCGGGCGACGTCCGAGACCCGAACCTGGCGTCCCTCCGCATCGCTGCGGATGATGACCTCGCCGAATTGCGCCGGATCACTGAGCCGCCCCTGCGTCTCGACGTTCAGCTGAAAGGCGTTGCCGGTGGAATAAGGCGGCTGGCCCAGCGTTCCGGCGGCGACCTGTACGTTCTGCGCGCGGAGCGCCGAGACGATTTCGCCGGCGGTGAGATCGAGCGCGGCCGCGCGGCTTGGGTCGATCCATACCCGCATCGCATAATCCCGCGATCCGAACAGCCGCACATCGCCGACGCCGTCGATCCGGCTCAGGCGGTCGCGCAGTTGGGTGAGTGCGTAGTTGGAGATGTAGCTTCGATCGAGGCTGTTATCGGGTGAGATCAGGTTCACCACCATCAGGAAGTCGGGCGAGGTCTTGCGGGTGACGACGCCCAGCCGCTGCACGTCCTGCGGCAGCCTGGGAACGGCAATGGCGACCCGGTTCTGCACCAGCACCTGCGCCGCATCGAGGTCGGTGTCCTGTTTGAAAGTCACCGTGATCGTCAGGTTGCCGTCGCCGGTGGATTGCGAGGACACATAAAGCATGTTGTCGACGCCGTTGATCTCCTGCTCGATCGGTGCCGCCACCGTCTCCGCCAAGGCGCCCGGATAGGAGGCGCTCACGGTCACGGTGGGCGGCACGATGTCCGGATATTGCGAGACCGGCAGCCCGAGATAGGCGATCGCCCCCAGCAGGGTGATGACGATCGCGATGACGGCAGCGAAGATCGGGCGCGTGATGAAGAAACGCGAAAACCGCATTGGAATTCCTCCTTCGCTGAACAGCGACGGCCTGTGGGTCTTGGCGCCGCTGGGGCGGCGCCCTGTATTCTGGGGTCAGCGTGTCAGCACTGCCTCGCCGCTGACGGGTGCGGCGATCCCAGGCGCGGCTGCCGGAGCCTGGGCCGGATCGATCCGGCCGGGCCGCGTCTGCACCTTCGCGCCAGGAGCGGCCATCTGCGTTCCGCTCACCACCACCCGATCGACCGGAGAAAGGCCGGAGCGGACGATGCGAAGACCGTCGACGACCGGGCCGAGTTCGACCGGCCTCGCGGCGACTGCGCCGTCCCGGCCGACCACCAGCACGACCTTGCGTGCCTGATCGGTCTGGATCGCCGCGTCCGGAACCAGCAGGGCCGCGGCCGTGCCGCCGCTCGACAGTCGCATGTTTCCGAACATGCCGGGAGTCAAAAAGGTGCCGGGATTGCGGAGCACCGCCCTGCCCCGGATGGTGCCGGAACGAGGATCGAGGCCGTTGTCGGTGAAATCGAGGCGGCCCTTCCACCGATAGCCTGTCTCGTCCTGGAGCCTGATCTCCACCGGAGAGGCGCCGGCGCCCGCCTCGCGGGCGCGCTTCATCTTGAGGAACAGAGACTCGGAACCTTCGAACGCGAAGTAGATCGGATCGACGGCGTTGATCGTGGTCAGCAAGGTTCCGGCCACGCCTTCCCCCGCGCTGACGAGATTGCCCGCATCGATGCGCCGGTCCGAGATCCGGCCGCTGATCGGCGCCCGCACGCGTGTGAACTCGACATCCAGCGCACGTGCCCGGATCCGTGCCTGCGCGGCCCCCAATGCCGCCTCCGCCGATCGGACGCGCGCGTTCAGCCGATCGATATCGCTGCGCGAAACGCCGTCAATGTCGAGGAGGCGATTGGCGCGGCCGAGATCGGCGCGGGCAAGCGCCAGCTCGATTTCGGCGCTCGCCAGACCGGCGCGGGCTTCGGCCAGGGCGGCCGAGAAGGGTCGCGGATCGATCGTGAAGAGAAGCTGGCCCTGGCGCACGAACGCGCCGTCGGTGAAATGGACGGCCGTCACGGCCCCCGCTACGCGGGGCCGCACCTCGACGGTTCGGCTCGCTTCGAACCGGCCGATATATTCGTCCCATTCGCTGACCTGCCGAACCAGGGGGGCGGCGACCGTCACCACCGGCGGCGGTGGCGCCGCGACCGCTTCAGGCTCGGAGTTGGCGACGCCGAGCGCAGCCGCCGCCAGGATCAGGGGCAGGATGACGAGCCCGCCACGCTGCCAGGCCCGAAGCCTGCGCGGCCGCACTGGCGGCTTCGGCTTCCGATCGAGGGCCTCGCCCGCGTCGATTTTCACGATCATGTTCATGAGCGCTGCTTTCGGTTGCGTGCCCGCCCGCGGCTGATGCTGCTGAGGAGCGTTTCATATTGGTCGATTGAAAAGCCTGCGTCCTTGAAGGCACGAAGCTCCGACAGGGGAATGGCATAGCTTTTGTGCCAGGCCAGAACCGCCATCCGGCGCAGCGCCTCCAGTCGGCCATCCGCCAGCCGCGCATTTTGAGAGGTGCCGAACAGCGCGCCGAGCGCGGTGGCGATGCGGCCGGGCTGCTTGAGACTGGGAAGGCGGTCGCGCTCGGCAAGTGCGATCACCGACCATTCGAGCCCCGAAAAGCCGCTCAGCGGGCGGCCGTATGTGGTGGCGGGGACGTCCATTTCGGCAAAATTGAGATAGGCCATGTTGTTCCTCCCTGGCGGCCGCCGGCGATGGGCGCGATCCGCCGTTCCGAGCGGCACTGCCGTCGGCTTTAAGATGCTTATCGTGGGGATGAGGCGAGTTTCGCCGCGCCGCCGGATACCTGTTCCAGCGGTGGCTCAACCGGCTCGGTCTTGGGATGCCGACTTCTACGCTGTCGGCGTTATGCGGTGGTTACGGACCGGCGCCGATCCGAGACATGATGTGATTGCACATTGCTGCTTTCCCGCGATGGATCATTCCATACCAACTGGTATAGATATCCTGCTGCTGCTCGTCAATGGCTTTTTATACCGGCCAGTATCTTTTTACCAGAAGGGCCTATCGGCCCGGCCAGAAAGCGAGGCTGGTTTCGACCAGCGCCTCCAATTGTTCCCTGGACGCGCCGGCTCCCGCCTGGATGGCCATGCCCTGGAGAATGGCGCTCAAATAGGCGGTAAGCCCGCCTATATCCACGTGGGACGGCAAGTCGCCCTCCGTCTTGGCGCGCTCGAAACGTTCGGCGAGTGCACGATTGGAGGAGGCACGGCGCGCGATCACGTCGGCGCGGATCGACTCGGCTTCAATCCCGCAAGCCACCGAACTGATCACTCGAAGACAGCCTTTCGGCTCGCACTCGCTCGTCTGGTTTTCAAGCGAGCCGCGAAGCAGCCGCTCGACGACGCCGCGCGCCGTCGGCGCTTCCAAGGCTTCGTTGATGTAAGCCAGCTTCTCGCGCTCGTAGAGGTCCAGGGCCTTGCGAAACAAGGATTCCTTATTGCCGAAGGCGGCGTAAAGGCTCGGTCGGGTGATCCCCATCGCTTCGGTGAGCTCGGTCAGCGAAGCGCCTTCATAGCCCTTGCTCCAGAATACCCGAAGCGCGGCCGTCAGCGCCTCGTCGAGATCGAACTCGCGCGGCCGCCCCTTTGCTGCTGGACAAACGGTCATTTCCATAATGACCGGTATATAATAGCAAAGCCGAACAAATCCAGTGAAATGAGCAACGTGGCTGGCGCCCGGCGGGGCGGCGACAGGGGCTGGTCCAACGCCTGCTTCAGATCGGCCGAACCGGTCGCCGGGCGGCAGCGGCGGCAGCAGCATCAGGCCTGGCCGTCCTTGGTTCGAGCAGTGCAGCGGTCTCGATCGTGTCGAGCGCCCGGCGAGCGGCGACATAGCGGCGGGCCTTGGCGATCCAGTCGGCAGCATCCTCCCGCCCTGGCAGGCGAAGCACTTCGGCAAGCGCAACGTCGACCTGCCCGGACTCCAGCCTCCGCTCGGCGCGGCGCAACCGTTCGGCGGGAATGGTGGAAGGCGTGCCTGCCTTGCGGATGGACACCAGCTCGCCGAATTCGGCGCGCAATGCCGTCCACCAATTCTGGTTCGGCCCCGCCCCGGTCAGCTCCGAGCCGACGTCCTGCAGTCCGTCCTGCAGTTCTTCAAGCGTCACCGGCTGACGCGAGGCGGTGATGATCGTTGCCACGGCTTGGCGTTGCGTGTCCCCGAACCGCTGGCGAAGGAGCCCCTCGATATAGCCCAGGGCCACACCGCGATCGAGCGCCCGGCGCGCCGCAAACGCCACGAGCAGCCCCTCTGCCCGGTCTGCATTGCCGACGGCGGCACGGGACTGGCTGTCGATTTCGGCCACCCTTTGCTCGAGCTGGTTTACCCGGCGCGTCGTTTCCGGATCGATCACCAAGCGCTGTTCGGCCATTGGGGTTGCCGTCGCTGCGCTTCGTGGAACCGGCACGGGCAACGGCGCCGCGATGGCCGGCGGCGGGGGCGGAGGCGCTGGGCGAACGCCGATAAAGGCGGCGGCGGTGCTCCAATTGGCCAGGATCCATCCCATTGCGGCGATGCCGGCGATGAAGGCTATGATTGGCAGCGCGAGGACGGACAGCAAGGATCGCCGTCTCGCTCCCTGTCCCGAACCGTAATCAACGCTCATCCGCGGGTTCCCCGATCTCGCTTCGGCTATGTCTTGCATAGCTTGGCCGCAAGCTCCAGCAATGCCTCGTCACGTGGAACGACGGCGCTTTCCGCGGATTTCCAGCCCGCGCCCGCGGCCGCCGTCGCCGCCGGACTTATCCCCGCAATGCGGATCGATGCGCGATCAAGCCCCTCCGCCCCTACCAGATCGGCGAAAGTCGCGGCCGCGCGAGGCGAATGGAGAAGCACCAGCGCGCCGCCTGCCAGCGCTCCACGCGCCTCCGCAGGGAGGCTTGCGGCGGGTTCGGCCGCATAGACGAGGCGGCGGATCAGGTGCAGCTGGGGATGCTGGAGCGGCAAATGATGCTGCCCGCACAGGTGCAGCGCCCGCCGCACGCCGTCTTCCGCCGCCAAGTGGAAAAGAGCCTTTCCGTCGCTGGGGCCGGTCCTGACGTTGCCGAAGCCCGCCTCTCTTGCCGCGAGCGCCGTTGGCTCCCCTACCGCGTAGCAGGGGAGGTCGAGAAAGGCGCCGCTCGCCGGTCCGGCCGATCGCGCGGCGTTGGCGCTGGTGAAAAAGGTCGCATCCACCTCCGTGGGTTCGGGCGGTTCCCAGTCCAACGGGCGCACGTCGAAAAGGGGAGCGATTGCCGCTTCGAGGCCGAGTTCGGCCGCTCGTGCCGCCGTGGCGTCAGCGCCCGGCCGCGGCCGGAGGATCAGGAGAATGGCGAGGATCCCGCGAACAACATGCGGATAGACGGCGGCGCCCCGTCCAGCATCTGGCGCGCCAGCTCGCGCGGCGCGTTCACATCGGCAGCGGGAAAGCGGACGTCGAGCCGCTCGATCTCGGAACCGTCATTGGCAAGGATCTCGGCCCGGAGCCGAAGATGGTCGCCGTCGCACTCCGCCAGCGCCGCCACCGGGGAGCGGCAGCTGCCGCCAAGTCCTTCCAGCAACAGCCGTTCGGCGGCGACGCAAAAATGAGTGGCCCTGTGATCGATCGCCGCGACGAGCCCCTTCACTTTCTTGTTGTCGGCCTTCACCTCGATTCCGATGGCGCCTTGGGCCGGGGCCGGCAGCAGATCGTCGAGCGGGACGCCGATCTCCGGATGCCCAAGCCGGTCGAGCCCGGCCGCGGCCAGCAGGGTCGCGTCCGCTTCGCCCATCTCCAATTTGCGGATCCGCGTCGCGACGTTGCCGCGAAAAGCCACGATGTTGAGATCGGGTCTTCGCGCGAGCAGTTGCGCCACCCGCCTCGGGGAAGAGGTGCCGAGCCGCGCCCATTGCGGCAATGCCTCGATGCTTTCGGCCCCGAGCAACCGGTCCCGCACGTCGGCGCGCGGCAGCATCGCCGCAATCTGCAGCTCCGGGGGCCGAAGCGTCTCCACGTCCTTCATCGAGTGGACCGACATGTCGGTTCGCCCTTCCATCAGCGCGCGGTCGAGTTCCTTGGTCCAGAGGCCCTTCCCGCCCACCTCCGCCAGCGGCCGGTCCTGCACCATGTCGCCGGTCGTGGTCATGGGCACGATTTCAAGACGTTCCGGGCCCCAGTCGAGCGCCTCACGAAGCGCCTCGGCAACCAGGCGCGCCTGTACGAGGGCGAGCGGCGATGCTCGTGTGCCGATGCGAAGAGGCTGTTTCATGCAGCGCTTGTGCTAGCGGGTCAGGGGGTGGCAGGGAAGCGCGGCATGAGCCTGATCCTCGGCATAGAATCTAGCTGCGACGAAACGGCGGTGGCTCTGGTGACGTCCGAGCGACGGATTCTGGCGCACAAGCTTGCGGGGCAGGAAGCGGCGCATCGGCCCTATGGCGGCGTCGTCCCGGAAATCGCCGCCCGGGCGCATGTCGAGATCCTGCCGCCGCTGATCGAGGATGTCCTCGGCGAAGCGGGCATCGAACTCGACGAAGTGGATGCGATTGCGGCGACCGCCGGGCCCGGCCTGATCGGCGGGGTGATGGTAGGCCTCGTCACCGCCAAAGGTCTGGCGCTGGCGACGGGAAAGCCGCTGATCGCCCTCAATCACCTGGAAGGGCACGCACTCTCGCCCATGCTCGCGCAGCCGAGCCTGCGATTTCCTTACCTCTTGCTGCTCGTCTCCGGCGGACATTGCCAATTGCTCCTGGTAAGGGGCGTCGGCCGCTATCGCCGCCTCGCCACGACGATCGACGATGCCGCCGGCGAAGCCTTCGACAAAAGCGCGAAGTTGTTGGGGCTCGGCTTTCCCGGCGGCCCCGCGGTGGAGGCGGCGGCGCGGCGGGGCGGTGCCCATGCGGTACCGCTCCCCCGTCCGCTGGTCGGCTCGGACGAACCTCATTTCTCCTTCGCCGGCCTCAAAAGCGCGGTCCTCCGCGCCCGCGATTCAGGCCGTTTCAGCACGGAAGATATTGCCGCCTCCTTCCAGCAGGCAGTGGTGGATTGCCTGGTCGACCGTACCGAGCGCGCGCTTGGCGGCAGCGAAAGCGTGACCGCTCTGGTCGTGGCGGGAGGAGTCGCCGCAAACCAGGCGGTCCGTACCGCGCTTTGCGATCTGGCGGCTCGCCACGGTCTCCCCTTCGTCGCGCCGCCGCAATGGCTGTGCACGGACAATGCCGCGATGATCGCCTGGGCGGGCGCCCTCCGCTTCGAGGAGGGACTGGTCGACGGTCTCGACGCCCCTGCCCGGGCCCGCTGGCCGCTCGATCCCAATGCGGAAAAGGCACGCGGCGCGGGAGTGAAGGCGTGACGATCGAGCGGATCGGCGTGATCGGCGGCGGCGCCTGGGGCACTGCCTTGGCCCAGGTGGCGGCGTCCGGGGGAAAGGAAACTCTGTTATGGGCGCGCGAGCCGGAAGTGGTGGAGGGGGTCAATGGCCGCCACGAAAACAGCCTCTTCCTCGCGGGCGTGCCACTCCACCGCGCGATCCGGGCCACTGGCGAACTCGCCGAGTTGAGGGAATGCCACGCCCTGCTGGTGGTGACGCCGGCGCAGCATATGCGCAGGGTGCTTTCGGGTGCGGATCTGAGGTCGAAGCCGCTGATCCTCTGCGCCAAGGGGATGGAGGAAGCCTCCACGAAGCTGATGCACGATGTCGCGCGCGAGGAGCAGCCGGGCTCGCCCATTGCGGTGCTTTCCGGCCCCACCTTCGCGCAAGAGGTCGCCGCAGGGCTCCCCGCGGCCGTGACGCTTGCCGTCGAAGACCGGCAGGTCGGCGAAGCGCTCCGCAGCCGCCTCGCCCAACCTGCCTTTCGGCCTTATCTGTCGGACGACGTGATCGGCGCCGAGATTGGCGGCGCGGTGAAGAACGTGCTCGCCATCGCCTGCGGAGTGGTCGAAGGGAGGGGTCTGGGCCAGAACGCCCGGGCGGCGCTCATCTCGCGCGGCTTCGCCGAAATGACCCGTTTCGGCCTCGCCCGCGGCGCCCGGGCCGAGACGCTCGCAGGGCTTTCCGGTCTGGGTGATCTCGTCCTGACCTGCTCGTCGGACAATTCGCGCAACTTCAGCCTCGGCAAGGGTCTTGGCGAGGGCCGCGCCGCCGCCGAACTGCTGGCGAATAGTCGCACGGTGGCCGAGGGCGCCTTCACGGCGCCCGTTCTCGATCGCGCCGCGCGTGAGGCAGGCGTCGATATGCCGATCGTCGCCGCCGTTTGCGCGCTTCTCAGCGGCGCGGCTTCCGTCGACGAAGTCCTTGGAAGCCTCCTCTCGAGACCGCTCCGATCCGAGGGGATGTGACATGCCGGATCGAAGTACCGTTTCGATCCGATCAAAAGTCCCAGGCGATCCCTTTACTCTCCCAGTCGCCGTAGCGGGTAGGCTCCTTGCCTTTCGGACCGCCATGTTCCTCGCCTCCGGCCACCGGTGCCGGCTCCGGGACGGGCGGGCTTTTCGATAGGTTTTTCGGGGGTTTCACGTGCGGTGGGCGCTGTCCGGCCATGGTCGTGTCCAATTGAAGAAACGGGCTCTCGATCCCACATTTCGGGAGTAGGAGACAGGTACGCAAGATGAACCAACTCAAGACGGTCATGCTGCTTTCGGCCATGACGGCCGTGTTCATGGCGCTTGGCTATATGCTCGGCGGTTCGGGCGGGGCCTTGATGGCCTTGTTCGCGGCTGCGGCCATGAATCTTTTCACTTTCTGGAACGCCGACAAGATCGTGCTGAAGATGCATGGCGC
>JAESFL010000441.1_pt1 | contig 29785 bp, 18 predicted proteins | sample 9269401 | NCBI WGS metagenome assembly JAESFL01 (sample SAMN14506025, study PRJNA617098) | algae metagenome | isolation source: Gloeocapsa sp. UFS-A4-WI-NPMV-4B04 and co-occurring heterotrophs from desert... | place: USA: Utah | collected 2006-10-01 | reverse complement strand
AGCACCCGAAGGCGCTGAAGGAGGTGGCCAAGGAGTTCGTCCTGCTGTGCAGGAAGCTGGATTTGTTCAGCGCGCAGCTGGTGTTCATCGACGGGTCGAAGTTCCGGGCGATGAACGGCAAGGACCGCAACTTCACCGTGCCGAAGCTGCAGATCCTTCTTGGGCGGATCGATGCACACATCAAGGAGTACCTGGCCGCGCTGGAGGAGCAGGACGCGGAAGAGAAGGAGCAGCCGGGCGCGACCGATCCCCAGCTGCAGGAGAAGCTGAAGGCGTTCCAGGAGCGCAAGCAGGAGTACGAGGCGTACCTGAAGCAACTGCAGGAAAGCGGTGAGAGCCAGCTGTCGCTGACGGACGAGGACAGCCGGCTGATGAAGCTGCACGGGGACAAGAAGGTCTGCTTCAACGCGCAGATCGCCGTCGACGCGAAGCACCACCTGATCGTCACAGACGACGTGACGAACGAGGTGAACGACGAGTGGCAGCTGGCGCCGATGGCGATCGCCGCCAAGGAAGCACTGGGGGTCGAGACGCTGGACGTGGTGGCGGACGCGGGCTACCACGTGGGGACGCAGGTGGTGGAATGCGAGGCGAACGAGATCACGCCGTGGGTGCCCAAGCCGAAGAGCTCGTCGAAGAACGAGAAGAAGGGGATGTACACGAAGGACGTGTTCACCTACTCGGCCGAGCAGGACGCCTACCGGTGCCCGGCGGGGCAGTCGCTGAGTTTTTCGACCCAGACGGAGCAGAACGGGCGCATCCTGCGCTACTACAACAACTGGCCTGCCTGCGCCGCGTGCCCGCTGCGGGACAGGTGCACGGAAAGCAAGCAGGGCCGCCGGATCATGCGCACGCCGGAGGAGCCGCGGCTGGAGGCGATGGCGGTGCGGATGGAGGCGACGCCCGGGCTGATGCTGCAGCGCAAGAGCACGGTCGAGCACCCGTTCGGGACGATGAAGTGGTGGTGGGACGGGGGCTACTTCCTGGTGAAGGGGCTGGAGAAGGTGCGGGGCGAGTTCAGCCTGATGACGCTGGCGTACAACCTGAGGCGGGTCATCAACCTGCTTGGGGTGGAGTGTCTCCTGGAGGCACTCAGGACGGGAAAAATGCCCGCTCCGCAGCCCGTGTAAACCGGTTTTACGCCGTTTTCGGACCCTGAGCGAGCCCTGCACGACCTCTCAGGCGCCCTCAGAGGCTCCGGGAGGTGCACTGCGCGCCTTTCTCGCGTGCGCGAGGCGCAGCCGCCCTTGCTGGAAACTCGGCGCGCAGTTTTGAAACGGTCTCTCCCTCGGAATGACAGTCTCTGTTGGGTTCTCCCCCTCTCCCGTACGGGGCAGGCAACCGAGGGTGCACGATCGGCCGGGTACGGGAGAGGGGGCCGGGGGGTGAGGGCCCCGCCGGGAGGACGGCGGACCGGCGCCGTTGCGTGAGGGATGCGCGCCCGCAGGGCCGAGACACCGGAGCGGCGGGGCAACAGCAGTATCGTTGCCCTGACGCGCAGGGGGCTCGGCGCCGTTGGGCACAGTTGTATCGTGCCCTACTGCATCACCTCTCTGAAGGTGATGGGTAGAGTCGCTGAAGCTTCGTTCGCGCGTTTGCAGCGGTGAACCGCCACGTCACGGTCGCTCCGCTGTCGTTCCTCTGCTTCACCCAAGCACCTGTTTCTCGCCCGACGCGATCCATGTCCGGCAGCCTTCGGTCGAGACACTGGCCCGTGAGCACAGACAGCTCGATCTCCGCCATGTTGAGCCAACTGCCGTGCTTGGGCGTGAAGTGGAACTCCAGCTTCCTCAGAATTCGTCTTGCCTCTTCCGGCGCGAACACCTTGTAGAGCGATGCGGGCGTGTGCGTGTTCAGGTTGTCCATCACAACCCGGACCACCTCCGCCTCCGGGAAGTGCACGTCGACCAGATCCCTCATGCAGTACGCGAAGTCGACTGCCGTGCGCTGGGCTGTAACCTTCACCTCTCGCCAGCCTCGTTCGGGGCAGAAGAAGATGAAGATGTTGCAACTGCCGCCCCGCTCATACTCATAATCATAGCGCGCCGGCTGCCCCGGCTTCGGCGGAAGCGGCTCGCGGACTTCCCCGAGCATCTGATACGGCTGCTCATCAAAGCAGACCCGCGGACGCTTCGGGTCAGGCTCCTCCTCGTACAGGTCGAGCACGTCTTCCATCCGCCAGACGAAATCGGCGTCTACGCGAGCAATGCACCACTGCTTCTTCTGCCAGGGCTTGATTTCGTTTTTTTAAGCGTCCGGCGCACGGTTTCATCAGAAATGGAGTCGACGAGCTCCAGTTCCACCAGACGGTCCGCCAGCAGCTGCATCGTCCACTTCTGCCGCCCTTCCGGAGGAGAGCTGCAGGCCAGCGCGACCAGGTGAGCTTCGGAGCGAGGATCCAGCCGCGGCTCCGCCCCGGGCCGGGGCTTCTCCTTCAGCGCCGCGTCCAGACCCGCTTGGATGAAGCGCTTTCGCGTCCGCTCGACCGTGGCGACCGCGCTCTTCACGATCGAAGCGATCGTCTCGTCCTTCATCCCTTCGTCCGTCAGCAGCAGGATGTTCGCCCGGCGCAGCATCCTCGCGCTCGTGGTGCCCTTCCGTGTCAGCGTCAGCAGTTGTTCCCGCTCTTCCTGCGTCAGCTTCACTACATGGAGCTTGCGCATCGTGGGCTTCCTGGGCGGGTGAAGAAGTGAACAAGATGCCCAATCATACCCTTCGCTTCTTGCGTGGTCCAGCAGTAGGCAACGATACAACTGTTGCCAACGGCGCCGAGCCCCCTCCACAGGCGGACAACGATACTGCCGTTGTCCGCCTGCTCCGGGGTCTCGGCCCTGCGGGCGCGCATCCCTCACGCGACGGCGCCTCTCCCCCGGCCCCGGATCGCGCAAAACCGCCGCGCGGAGAGGGGACAACGGCAACGGACCGGTCCGCCGGGATCGTCCGGGGCCCTCACCCCCCGGCCCCCTCTCCCGTACACGACCGATCCGGCACCCTCGGTTGCCGGCCCCGTACGGGAGAGGGGGAGCAGACCGTGCACGACCCGCTTGTCTCCCCTCTCCGCGAGGAACGAGCGGGGAGGGGGCCGGGGGAAGGGGCCCTCCGCGCGCGCTCGCGCCCCACACCCGCGTCGAATCTCCGTCCCACGAAAAACCCCTCCCCCGATGGTGGGGGAGGGGGCGCTACCGTTGCGAGCAATGAGCACAGGTCCGGCGGGGGAGAGGGCCGCCGCCGGCGGCGGGTCACCTCCCCGCAGCCCGAGGTTCCGTCCCATCCGCCGTCCATTGCCGCAGCTCCGGCGGGCCGCCGTCCGCCGGCAGAACGACGTAGTCGAAGGTGTTGAGCCAGTCGCCGGAGTTCACGTAGAAGCGGCCGGGCTCCACCTCCGTCACGGACGCGAGGTGGGCGTGGCCCGCGAGGATGAGCTGGATGCCGGGGTGGGCGCGCATCTGCTCCATGGCCCAGGCGTGGATGAACGCGGCGCGGCCCTGGGCCGCCTGGTCGCCCGTGTCGGCCTTGTGCTCGGTGGTGCTGGCCATCTCCGCGATGCGACGGCCCCAGTCCGGGTGCAGCGCGCGGAATGCGCCCACGGTGACGGGGTTGCGGATGAGCTTCTTGAGCGCGCGGTACTTCAGGTCGCCGCGGCCCACGCCGTCGCCGTGCGCCACCAGCGTGCGCCGGCCGCCCAGCGTCATCTCCACGGGCCCGTCCAGCAGCTGGATGCCCACCTCGTCGCGCAGAAAGGGGCCGGCCCACGCGTCGTGGTTGCCGCCCACGAACGCGATGGGCACGCCGGCCTCCACCACGTCCTTGAGCTTGGCGACCACGCGGTAGTGCTCCGCCAGGATCACGTGGCGGTACTCGAACCAGAAGTCGAACAGGTCGCCGTTGATGAGCAGGAACGACGCGTGGGCCGCCACGTGGTCCAGAAAGCGGCGGAACGCGCGCTCCGTCTCCCGCGGCACGGCGCCCAGGTGGATGTCGCTTACGACGTAGACGGGCTTGGTCTCCATGGGGCGGGGAAGCTACCGGGTGGGGCGGGGGGCGACAAGCATCCAAACGTCATCCAGGAACCATCCAGGCGTACTGGGCACTCGGTGTGTGGGCCAAGCCCCGTCCAAGCGAATGAATTCGCCGCAACAACGACACGAAGTCCGCCTGCGCGGACTGCAGCGAAGGCCACGCACTGACGCACGCAATTGGACGAGACCCCGTAGACCTGGGTCCACGGGGTCTCGCGTTGTTACCGCCTGGGTCCGTTGCCCCGGCCGCCGCCGGACGGATTTCCGGTCGTGCTGGGCCAGTTGCCGCCGTTGCCACCTGCCATGGTGCACTCCCTTTCGGCTCCTCTTGGCGAAGTCCGCGCGCTGGGCAGAGGCAGGCCCGGCACGCGCGTGAACGCGTAACGCGCTTCACAGAAACAGATTACGCTTCCGACTGGTCCCTGGTTTCAGCGTCGCCCCGAATTAGCCGCCCGCAGGCAGGATGCCCAACGCGACGGACGCCATCTCCCTCCCCCGCGCAGTTTGCGGGGGAGGGTCGGGGAGGGGGGCGCTCCGCCTGCGGCGAGTCCCCGCACCCGCATCGCACGCATCCGCATCGCACGCATCCGCATCGCACGCTGCCGGACCGCCCGCCACCGATCATCCACCGCCGCGCCGTTTGACTCCCCCCGCGCCGCCCGGTAGAATCGTCCACGAGAATTCAGTGACTTTCGGACTTTCGCACTCCCGCACTTTCGCACTTCGTCGTGACGTCCCCCGTCCCCCCCGGCGCGCCGTCCTGCACGGTCGAGTTCCGCACGCGGTACGTGGAAACGGACCAGATGGGCGTCATCCACCACGCCAACTACCTGGCCTGGTGCGAGATCGGGCGCACGGAGCTCATCCGGCGGATGTACAAGCCGTACGCGGAGGTGGAGCAGGACGGCATCCTTCTCGCCGTGACGGAGGTGAACCTGCGCTACCACGCCAGCGCCCGGTACGACGACCTGGTGCGCGTGACCACGTGGGTGGATGCCATCCGCTCGCGCGCCGTGGGATTTGCGTACCTCGTGGAGCGGGTGGAGGACGACGGGTCCGCCACGCGCCTGGTGTCGGCCCGTACGGGACTGACGCCGATCGACCGCGAGGGACGCCCGCGCGCCCTTCCAGCCGACGTGATGGAACGCTTTCGCGGCACCGCCCTGCACCCCGCCCCATGAAGACCATCCTGCGCCTGGCCGCCGCCGCGGCCCTGCTGGCCGCCTGTGCCCCCGCCGCCCCGCCCGCGACCTCGCCGGGCGCGGGGCCCGTTTCGCACGCCGGGCTGCTGGCCCTGGCCGACCGCCGCGAGTGGAACGAGGCGTACCTGCGCGCCGCCGCCGCCTCGCCGGACCCGGCCCTCCGCCGCCGGACGGCCTGGGTGCTGGCCAACCTGCGCCGCAAGGAGGCCGTCCCCCTGCTGCAGCCCCTGCTGGCCGCGGCGGATACGTCCGTCGCCGCCATGGCCGCGTTCGCCCTGGGGCAGATCGGCGACACCTCGGCCGTGGCGCTGCTCGTCCCCCACGCCAGCCGGCAGGGGATCGAGTCGCGCCCCACGGTCGTGGGTGAAGCGGCGGCGGCGCTGGGCAAGCTGCGCCACCCGGCCGCCAAGGACGCCCTGCAGGCGCTGCTGACCTTTGCGCCCCTGAACGGGCCGGGGCTGCGCGAGTCGGTGGGGCCGGCGCTGCTGGGCGTGTGGCGGCAGCCGCGCCCGCTCCCCGTGGAGCCCGTGTCGCGCTGGCTCAACTCGCAGGATTCCGAGCTGCGCTGGCGGGCGGCGTACGCCCTGGCCCGGCGCGCGGAGCCCGCGGCCACGGCGGCGCTGTACCGCAACGTGCGCGACCCGGACGCCATGGTGCGCTCCATGGTGGCGCGCAGCCTGACGGCGGCCATGGCGGACTCGTCGCGGATCGGCGCGGACGCGGCGCAGGACGCGCTGTACCGGATGATCACGGGCGATACGGCGCAGATCGTCCGCCTGAACGCCCTGCGGACCGTGGGCAGCTACCGCACGGAGCGGGCGCTGCGCATCCTGGGCGACGCCATCCGGGGCGGGCGCGACCCGTACGAGGTGATCGTGGCCATGGAGTCGCTGCAGCGGCTGGGCACCTTTGCCGCATCGCAGACCTCGCTGCTGGACGCCGAGGTGAGCGACACGGCTTCTCCGGTCTTCGTGCGGCAGACGGCGCTGGCGGCGCTCGGGGCCGTGGACCCCGCGGCGGCCCTGCGGACGGCGCGGCAGGTGGCGGGCGGCCCGGCCTGGCGGCTGCGCGCGTCCGCCGCCCGCATCTACGCGGCGGACAGCACGGCCCGCGAGGAGCTGATGGGCGTGGTGGGCGATCCGGACGGCCGCGTGGCCTCCGCCGGGCTGGAGGCCGCCCTGGCCGCGGACACCACCGCGCGCACCCTGCGCGAGGTCCTGCTGGCCGGCGTGCAGGTGCAGGACGCCATCGCCCGCACCAACGCGCTCACGGGACTGGCCAAGCTGGCGGATCCCGCCACGCTCCCCGTCGTGCTGGACGCGTACCAGCGCGCGCAGGCGGATTCGCTGAACGACGCCGCCCTGGCCGCCGTGGACGCCGTGGCGGGGATCGCCATGAAGGACCCGTCCGCGGCGAGCCAGTTCTTCGCGCGCTTCCGCCGCTCCGGCGACTACCTGGTGCGGCAGCGGGTGCAGACGGCGCTGGGAGATACGCTCGCGGGGAGCTGGGGGGCGCCGCTCCCCGTCGAGACGGGGATGACGATGGCGGACTACGAGCGGATCGCGGCGGAGACCATCGCGCGCCCCCGGCCGCGCGCCGTCATCGAGACCAGCCGCGGGCGCATCGAGCTGGAATTGTTCGCGGACGACGCGCCGCTGACGGTGCGCAGCTTCCTCCAGCTGGCGGAGGGCGGGTTCTTCGACGGGCAGGAGTGGCCGCGGGTGGTGCCCAACTTCGTCATCCAGGGCGGCGACCCGCGCGGGGACACTTCCGGCGGTCCGGGGTACAGCATCCGCGACGAGATCAACCGGCACGTGTACCTGCGGGGCAGCCTGGGGATGGCCCTCTCCGGCCCCGACACGGGCGGAAGCCAGTGGTTCGTCACCCACTCGCCGCAGCCGCACCTGGATGGGACGTACACCATCTTCGGGCGGGTGGTGCGCGGGATGGAGGTGGCGGACGACATCCTGCCGGGCGACGCCATCATCCGCATTCGGGAGGTACGTTGACGTTCGTTCGATCGATGACCATCGCGGCCGCGTGGGCGCTGGCCGCCTGCGCCCCCGCCGCGACCTCGCAGACGCCGGCCCCGGGCCCCGCGCCCGCCGCCGGCCAACCCGCCCCGGCGGATCCCGCCGCCCTCGCCGCGCAGACGGCGCGGGCGACGGTGCCCGCGTCGCCCCGGCAGGTGAACTTCGCGTGGGAGCTGGACGAGGCCGGCGCGCGCTTCCGCGGCCGGGGCGTGGGGCGCATGGTGGCGCCCAGCCGCTTTCGGCTGGACCTGTTCGGCCCGCGGGGGGAGACGTACCTGGCCGCGGCGCTGGTGGACGGCGAGGCGCGGGTGCCGCCGGCCCTCATCGAGCGCTTTCGCCTGCCGTCGCCGGCGCTGCTGTGGGCCACGGTAGGGATCATCGCGCCCCCGGCGGACGCGCGGCTGCTGTCTGCCGCGCCGGACGGGGCCGTGACCGTGCTGCGCTACCAGCTGGGCGACGACGTGCTGGAGTACCGCACGCGCGACGGCCGGCTGCAGACCGTCCGCCGCAACGCCCGCGGGGGGACGGCGGAGTCCATCGACCTGGAATACGACGCCACCGGGCTGGCCCGCGCGCGCTACCGCGACTGGGCCGCCTATCGCACGCTCAACCTGACGCTCGAGTCCGCAACCGATGTTCCGTCCTTTCCCGAATCGACCTGGACTCCGCCGGGCGCGTAGCCTGGCCCTCCTGGCGCTCCTGCTCCCGTCGCTCAGCGGCTGCATGTACAGCTTCGCGGGCGGCGGGCTGCCCACGCACGTGCGCCGCGTGTACATCGAGGCGTTCGAGAACGAGACGCCGTACCAGACCCTCACGTCGGACCTGCTGCGCGAGCTGCAGAACCGGCTGCCGGGGAGCCTGGGCGTGCGCCTGTCGTCGCAGCAGACGGCGGACGCCATCGTGCGCGGCACGCTCAAGTCCGCCGAGGAGCAGACCACCAACTTCAATCCCAACCCGGACCCCAGCGGCCGCATCGAGCGCAACGAGGCGCGGGTGCAGATCAGCTTCGACGCCGAGATCTACGACGTGCGCGAGGACAAGCTGCTGTGGCGCGGGCAGTCCGTGACGGCCATCGGCCTCTTCGACCCGCAGCGCGAGGACGTGGACGACGGGCGCGCCAAGGCGCTGGAGGAAGTGGTGATCAAGCTCATCGAGGGAGCCCAGTCCCAGTGGTGACGCTGCGCATCGCCTCGCGCGGCAGCGAGCTGGCCCTGTGGCAGTCCCGCGCGGTGCAGGCCGCCCTCCGCGCCGCGGACCCGGCGCTGGAGGTGGAGATCGACGTCATCAAGACGACGGGGGACATCATCCAGGACGTGCCCCTGGCCAAGATCGGCGACAAGGGGCTGTTCACCAAGGAGCTGGACACGGCGCTGCTGAGCGGCGCGGCGGACCTGGCCGTCCACTCGCTCAAGGACGTGCCCACGCGCCTGCCGGACGGCCTGGTGCTGGCCGCCGTGACGGAGCGGGCGGACCCGCGCGACGTCCTTCTCCTGCCGCCGGGGGGATCGGGTGACCTGGATTCGCTTCCGCCCGGCGCGCGGGTGGGCACCAGCTCGCTGCGCCGCCGCGCGCAGCTGCAGGCGCTGCGGCCGGACCTGGCCGTGCTGGACCTGCGCGGCAACCTGAACACCCGGCTGGCCAAGCTGGACCGCGGCGACTACGACGCCATCGTCCTGGCCGCCGCGGGGGTGCTGCGGCTGGGGTGGGGCGAGCGCGTGGCCGCGTACCTGGACCCGCCGGCGTGGCTCCCGGCCGTGGGGCAGGGGGCCCTGGCCATCGTCGCGCGGGGAGACCGGACGGACGTGGTGGAGCGCCTGCGCCTGCTGCACGACCCGCACGCCGCCGCCTGCACCCGGGCGGAGCGGGCCTTGCTGCGCGCCCTGGAGGGCGGGTGCCAGGTGCCCATCGGCGCGCTGGGGCGGGTGGAGGGCGACCGGCTCGTCCTCCATGGGCTCGTGGCGGAGCTGGACGGCGGCCGCATCCTGCGCGTGGAGGAATCCGGCCCCGTGGCGGAGGCGGATGCAATCGGACGGCGGGCGGCGGATGCGCTGCTGGCCCGCGGCGCCGCCGGCATCCTGTCGGGCATCCGCGCGGCGCTGGCGCCCGAGCCCGCGGCGCCATGAATCCGCCCGTCCCTCCCGCGGCCAAGGTGATGACGCGGGACGAGGTGCTGCACCGCTTCGGGCGTCCGCGGTGCGGCACCATCGTCTTTACGAACGGCGTGTTCGACATCCTGCACCGCGGCCACGTGGAGTACCTGTACGCCGCGCGGATGCTGGGCGACGCGCTCGTCGTGGCGCTGAACACGGACGACAGCGTGCGCCGGCTGGGCAAGGGCGCGGACCGGCCCATCAACCGCGAAGCGGACCGGGCCCTGGTGCTGGCGGGGCTGGGGTGCGTGGACGCGGTCACGCTGTTCGGCGAGGACACGCCGCGCGACCTGATCGCGGCGCTGCTGCCGGACGTGCTGGTGAAGGGCGGCGACTACACGGTGGAGACCATCGCCGGCGCGGACGAGGTGCGTGCCGCCGGCGGGCGCGTGGAGGTGATCCCGCTCGTTCCCGGGCGGTCCACCACGGCGATCCTGGAACGAGCGAGAGGGGGAGGCGGGGAGGAATGACGGACGATTCGATGGCGACGGCGGGCCGCGCGGAGGGGCGCGCGCCCGGGGCCCTGCGCCCCATCACCCTGGAGCGCGGCGTGGGGATGTACGCCGAGGGCTCGTGCCTGATCACCGCCGGCCGCACGAAGGTGCTGTGCACGGCCTCGGTGGAGAAGGGCGTGCCGTCCTGGCGCAAGGGCAAGGGGCTGGGATGGGTGACGGCGGAGTACTCCATGCTCCCGCGCGCCACCAGCACCCGCAACCGCCGCGAGCGCAGCCAGGTGGGGGGGCGCACGCAGGAGATCCAGCGCCTCATCGGCCGCTCGCTGCGGGGGTGCGTGGACATGGCGGCCATGGGCGAGTGGCAGATCACCCTCGACTGCGACGTGCTGCAGGCGGACGGCGGCACCCGCACGGCCTCCATCACCGGCGGCGCCGTGGCCCTGTACGATGCCTGCGCCTGGCTGCAGCGGGAGGCGGGGCTTGCCGCGTCCCCGTTCGGCCGGTTCGTGGCGGCCATCAGCGGCGGGGTGGTGGACGGGTCGATGCTGCTGGACCTGGACTACGCCGAGGACGCGCGCGCCGAGGTGGACCTGAACGTGGTGGCGCGCGAGGGCGGGGGACTGATCGAGGTGCAGGGGACGGGCGAGCACGGCGACTTCACCCCCGAGCAGCTGGCGGGGCTCGTGGGGATGGCGTCCGGCGCCATCCGCGAGCTGAACGCCCTGCAGCGCGCCGCCGTCGCGTGACGCGCCTGGTGGTGGCCACGCGCAACCCCGGCAAGGTGCGCGAGATCCACGAGATGCTGGCGGGGCTGGGCGGATACGAGGTCGTGGGGCTGGCGGACCTGGCCCTCCCCGAGTCGCCGGAGGAGGACGCCCTGGAGGCGTTCGACACCTTCGAGGAGAACGCCCTGGCCAAGGCGCGGTACTTCGCCGAGAGGACGAATCTGCTGGCGCTGGCGGACGATTCCGGCATCTGCGTGGACGCGCTGGGCGGCGCCCCCGGCGTGCGCTCCCGCCGCTTCGCCGCCGCGGACGAGGCCCGCGGCGAGCGCCAGGACGAGGCCAACAACCGGCATCTCCTGGACCTGCTGCGCGACGTGCCGGACGCGCTGCGCACGGCCCGCTACGTGTGCGCCGCCGCGCTGGCGTGGCCGGACGGGCGCGAGCTGGTGCGCACGGGCACCTGCGAGGGCGTGATCCTCCACGCGCCGCGGGGCACGGGCGGATTCGGCTACGATCCGCTCGTCCACATCCCGGACGAGGGGATGACATTCGGCGAGCTGCCGGCGGAGCGCAAGAACGAGCTGAGCCATCGCGGACGTGCCGTCCGCGCGGTGGTGGACGCGCTCGCAGGGGTTGACGAAAAGGGAACGATGGTCTAGCTTTTTGCGCTCAAACGGGGTGTGGCGCAGCCCGGTAGCGCGCCTGCTTTGGGAGCAGGAGGTCCTCGGTTCGAATCCGGGCGCCCCGACTGGGCAGGAGCAGCACAGGCGCCAGTAGCTCAGCTGGATAGAGCAACGGCCTTCTAAGCCGTAGGTCGCTGGTTCGAGTCCAGCCTGGCGCGTAACGGCTAAACCCCCGCGGTTGCTGCATTTGCAGCAGTCGCGGGGGTTCTTCGTTTTCGAGAGTTTTCGGGGGATTTTCCGAGTTTTCGCCGGGCGTCGGGCGCGCTTCCGGGGTACGCACACCGTGGTCCGAACCGTTCTTTCGCCATGCCAACCGTCCGGCTGGGCCGCCCGTGCGTGGCCGAGAACGAACCCCGAGCTTCCATCCGCTGGATCCTTCTTCGCGTCCTTGAACTCGACCTCCCCCCTCTTGACGCTCTGCTCGAGGTTCTGCTGGACGGCCTCAGCTTTCCGGGGACTCCGCCCATCCAACGCCGCGCTGCACCAGATCACGCAATGGCGCGGGAGGTACGCACTTTGCCTCTCGTCCCGCTACTCGCGTTCCCGGTGGGGCGATTCATTTGTGCATTCAAATATGGGCGGCATGCCGCGCCGGGCGAACCGGCGTGGGCGGGGATCATCTCTCCGGGGGCATCATTCACTCGCCGTTGGAATGGAGGCACGATCATGGACTCGGACTGGAAACGGGTCAAGCACGGATTCAAGCCTGACGCCGGACCCCTGAAGTTCGCCGACGCGGCGAAGGCGACGCGCGCGGACGTGGAAGCGCTCTGGAAGCTGTCGCTCAGGACGGGGGTGAGCCCGTTCAACGGGAGGCCGCTTCACCCGGATCGGCACCAGGCGGAGCAGGACAACCCGTTCACCCTCCTCGACGACGAGCACGGCGACCGGCCGCGGCACTCCGTCACCAGCCACGTCTCCCTCATCGACACACTCTGCGCGCTCTTCGCGTCCAGGATCTGGGCGGAGGCGGTGCGCGTCCTCTCCAAACGCAAGCTGCCCAACCGGCTCGTCTTCCACTTTCCCATCGAGGTGAAGGGAAAGACGGTGGAGATCGTCCGCACGGAGGTCGTGCAATCCGGATCGGCCTCCGCGGCCACGGTGGTCCTGGACATCGACCGGAACGGGGTGCTCTACGTCATGACCAACTACACCCAGGTCGATCTGCCGCCCGACGCGGGCGCGACGGCGGGAGCCAATCCCGCCTTCCAGGTCGGGGACGACCCCACCGTCCTCTTCGTGCTGCGCGGCACCGAGGCGAAGCCGGAGATCATCGGCGGGACGACGATCAAGAAGGGAGACTACACGGCGCACCGGGACCAGCGGACGGCCACCCACAACAAGGACGGCTGACCGGGACGGCAGACCCCCACGCGGCGAAGATGGACAATCGGGCGGATGCGGATCCGCCGGGGACCGCGCACGGACGTCCCGCCCGCCGGGCTCGCTCCCCGCCAGCTGCCCGGCTCGCGGGCCAGCCCCGCCACGCGGCCGTGCCCTGGGGTGGATGATCCCGCACCCGGCACCATCCCTCCCTGTTGACTCCCGCCGTCCGGTCGGCAATCCTTCTTGCTTCCAGTGCCCGCCCTCCCCCTCGAGCCGGACGTCCCGAGATGACCGCAACCATCCAGCGCGGCGCACGCTCCGCCCACGTGTACGACCGCCTGCGGGAGCTCATCGTCAGGGGGCAGCTGGCGCCGGGTGCGCGCGTGGTGGAGCAGGAGGTGGCGGAGCAGACGGGCGTGGGGCGCACCCCCGTGCGCGAGGCGCTGCAGCAGCTTCTGCAGGAGGGCTACCTGGTGGGCTCCGAGGGCGGGCGGCGGCAGCTGGCCGTGGCGCCCCTGCACGCGGACGACGTGGCCGACCTCTTTCCCCTGCTGGGCGACCTGGAGGCGGCGGCCCTGCGCGGGCTGGACCGGCTGACGGACACGCAGCGCGCCACCCTCGCCGCGGAGGTGCGCGAGGCCAACCGCGTTTTCGGCGAGACGATGGCCAGGGTGCCGGTAGACCTGGAGGGCGCCTTCGTCACCCACAAGGCGTTTCACGCCACCCTCACGGCGCCGCTGGCCGGGCCGCGGCTGGCCTGGCTGCTGGGCCTCGTGCGCCCGCAGGTGGAGCGCTACGAGTGGTTCTACGGTGCGCTGCTGGAGGGCAACCTGGACATCGCCACGGACGAGCACGATGCCGTCGTCCGTGCCGTGGAGGCGGGCGACGCGGAGGCCGCCGCACAGGCCGTCCGCCAGAACTGGCTGAACGCCAGCGCGCGGCTGTGCGCCGTCATCGGCCGGGTGGGCGAGCGCGGCGCATCGTGATCCGCCCACGTGGGTGAAGCCAAGGGAAACGGCGGTTTCACGCAGGGGACGCAGGGACAGAAACCAGAGGACGCAGAGAACTGAATGGGTTCTCTGCGTCTTCTCCGTTTGGCCCTGCGTCCCCTGCTTGATGCTTTTCCGTGGCGGAGCACGAAATTGAGGGGTAGCATTGCGTTCCTTTGGGGCCTCATAGGGAAAGGTTTCTCCGGGCTGCCCGGCGCGCAAGGCCTTCCCTGGACGCTCGTCCCTCCCATTCGCCGCCCGGCCATAAATGCATGCAATGAGCAACAGCACGGCCAGGTCTGACGGTGATGGGCCGACTTGAGCGAAGGCGGTGGCGGGTATATACTCACAAGACCGTTGATGATCGTTTAACGCCGCACAATGAAGGATCGCCACCCCGCGTGGCAATGGTCTCCACGGCGTGCAGTCTCTCGAAATACCGTGAGAGATCCCGCGAAGAGGAGGGATGACGCATTCCGGCCTCGTCGGGCATCGCGCCGCGCAACGACCACGGTGCCGGCATCATATCGAATCCGAAAAACATCAAGGGTACAGGGGAACAGAGAAAAGCCAGAGGAACAGGGGAGTACAGGAGTTCGACGTTCCCCTCCCCTGTCCTCTGTTCCTCTGTACTCCCGTTCTTTTCAGGGTTTGGCATCACTCCCCAGGGCCGCGCGCCCCCTCTCGCGTTCGCGCCTCACCCCAGCCAGACGGACCATGCTGAACCTTTCGACCGCCGAGCGCCTGGCGCTCCTGGAGCTGGTCGAGGCCGCCGCCCCCGCGCCGGCGGCGGCGACGCTGTCACCGATCGAGCCGGTGGAGCGGAGCGGACCGCTGCCGCTCTCGTTCGCGCAGGCGCGGCTCTGGTTCGTGGACCGGATGGAGGAGGCGAGCGCCGCGTACCACATCTTCACGAGCCTGCGGCTGTCGGGCGAGCTGGACCGGGCGGCGCTGGTGAGGGCGCTGGACGGGATGGTCCGGCGGCACGAGTCGCTCCGCACCACCTTCGCGGAGGTGGACGGCCAGCCGGTGCAGCGCATCGCGCCCGCGCAGGCCAGCCGCTTTCACCTGGTGGACCACGACCTGGGCGCCGACGACGGGGCGGGGGAGGCGCTGCGGCGCATCGTGGCCCAGGAGAAGGGGGCGCCATTCAGCCTGGAGCGGGGGCCCCTGGTGCGAGGGCGCCTGGTGCGCATGGGTCCTGACGAGCACGTGCTGCTGGTGACCATGCACCACATCGTCTCCGACGGCTGGTCCATGGGCGTGTGGAAGACGGAGCTGAGCGCGCTCTACCGGGCGTACCGCCGCGGCGAGCCCGACCCGCTCCCGCCGCTGGCGATCCAGTACGCCGACTACGCGGCGTGGCAGCGGAAGTGGGTGGACGGCGAGGTGCTGCGGCGGCAGGCGGAGTACTGGAGGCGTACGCTCTCGGGCGCCCCGGGGCTGCTGGAGCTCCCGGCCGACCACCCGCGTCCGGCGCGGCAGGACCCCCGGGGCGCCTTTCTGCCGTGGACGCTGGACGAGGTGCTGGCCTCCGCGCTGGAGCGCCTGGGCCGGCGGCACGGGACCACCCGGTTCATGACGCTGCTGGCGGGGTGGGCGGTCGTGCTGGGCCGCCTGTCCGGGCAGGAGGAGGTGATGGTGGGGATGCCGACCGCCAACCGGGGGCGGCGGGAGATCGAGGGGCTGATCGGCTTCTTCGTGAACACGCTCCCCCTGCGGGTGGAACTGGTGGACTCGCCCACGGTGGCGGAGCTGCTGGCGCGGGTGAAGGCGCGGGTGCTGGAGGCGCAGGAAAACCAGGACATCCCCTTCGAGCAGGTGGTGGAGCTGGTGCGCCCCGTCCGCTCCCTGGCCTACGCGCCCCTGTTCCAGGTGAGCTTCACCTGGCAGAGCGCGCCCCGCGGCGAGCTGGACCTGGCGGGGGTGAAGACGGGGCCGGCCACGGGGCCCGGCGGGGCGGCCCGCGCGGCCGTGCGCTACGACCTTTCGCTCACGCTGGGGGAGGCGGGCGGCCGGATCACCGGCGGGGTGGAGTACGCCACCTCGCTCTTCCAGGCCGTCACGGTGGAGCGCTGGCTGGGGTACCTGCGCACGGTGCTGCAGGAGATGGCGGCCGGTGACGGCCGGCGGGTGGACCGGCTCCCGCTCGTCCCCCAGGCGGAGCGCCGCCGGCTGGCCGAGGAGAGCGCCTCCCATGCCGTGGCGCGGCGGATGCGGGACTCCGTCGCCCACGCGCCCTTTGCCCCGGTGGAGACCGGCCGCTCCATCGCCGCGTGCTTCCGGGCGCGGGCGGCGGCGCACCCGGAGCGGACCGCCGTCCACGCGCCCTCGGGCGAGTGGAGCTACCGGGCGCTCGATGGATTCGTGGCGCGGGTCGCCGCGGCGGTGTCGGACGCGGCAGGGCCCGGACCGGGGCGCGTGGGGCTCCTCTTCGAGCCCGACGCGCCGATGGTGGCGGGGGTGCTGGGGGCGCTGGCGGCGGGAAAGACGTACGTGCCGCTGGACCCCGCCTGGCCCGAGGCGCGGATGCGCCAGGTGCTGGACGATGCCGAGGCCACCCTGGTGCTGGCCGACCGCGCCGGCCACGCCGCGGCGCTGCGCCTGGCCGGGAGCCTGGACGCCGGGCCGGCCGCCGTGCTCCAGGTGGAGAGCCTGGCGCCCGCGGCCGACGAGGGATCGGCCGCACTCCCCGACGTGGAGCAGCTCGCCTACCTCCTGTACACCTCGGGCTCCACGGGAACGCCCAAGGGAGTGGCCCAGTCGCACCGCAACGTCCTGGGGCACATCCGCGCCTACACCGGCGCGCTGCGCATCGGGCCGGAAGACCGGCTGACGCTGCTGGCCTCGTACGCCACGGACGCCGCCGTCATGGACCTCTTCGGCGCGCTGCTGAACGGCGCCGCCCTCCACCTCTTCGACGTCCGCCGGCACGGGGTGGAGCCGCTGGCGCCGTGGCTGCGCGCGCGCCGGATCACCCTGTACCACTCCACCCCCACGCTCTTCCGGGCCCTGCTGCCGGGCGGCGGGCCGGCGGGGGACCGCTTTCCCTCCGTGCGGGGGGTGGTGCTGGGCGGCGAGGCCGTCGTCCGCTCCGACTGGGAGCGGTTCCGGGAGCACTTCGCGCCGGGGTGCGTCCTGGTGAACGGCCTGGGCCCCACCGAGTCGACGCTGGCCCTGCAGTGCTTCATGGACCACTCCACGGAGCCGCGGGGCCACGCCGTGCCGGCCGGGCACGCGGTGGAGGGGGCGGAGGTGCTCATCCTGGACGACCGGGGCGAGCCGGCGGAGCTGTACGCCCGGGGCGAGATCGTGGTCCGCGGCCCGCACGTGGCGCTGGGCTACTGGGGCCGCCCCGGGCTCACCGCCGCGGCGTTCGTCCCCGACGCGGGCGGGCACGGCGCCCGGATGTACCGCACGGGGGACCTGGGCCGCGGGCTGCCGGACGGGGCCGTGGAGTTCCTGGGGCGCCGGGACCACCAGGTGAAGATCCGCGGCTACCGCGTGGAGCCGGACGAGGTGGCGGCGGCGCTCAGGCGCTGCCCGGGTGTGCGCGAGGCGGCGGTGGTCCCGCGCCCCTCCGGCGCGGGGGGCGCCGCCGTCCTGGTGGCCTACTTCGTGGCGGAGGAGACGCTCGCGCCCGAGGCGCTGCGCGCACACCTGGCGGCGCTCCTCCCCGAGCCCATGGTTCCCGCGGCGTACGTCCCGCTCGCGGCGCTCCCCCTGACCTCCAGCGGAAAGCTGGACCGCGGCGCACTCCCCGACCCCGCGGCGGACGGGTACCCCCGGCGCGGACACGAGGCGCCGGCCGGCCGCACGGAGACCGCGCTGGCGGCGATCTGGGCCGAGATCCTGGGGGTGGAGCGGGTGGGCCGCCACGACCACTTCTTCGAGCTGGGCGGCCACTCGCTGCTGGCCGTGCAGGTGATCTCGCGGGTGCGGCGGGAGCTGGGGGTGGAGGTGGCGCTGGGGGAGATCTTTCAGCACCCCGCGCTGGCGGACCTCGCGCGCGCCGTGGAAGCGGCGGCGCGCGCCAGCCTGCCGCCCATCGAGCCGGCGGATCGCGACCGGCCGCTTCCGCTGTCGTTCTCGCAGCAGCGGCTGTGGTTCCACGAGCGGATGCGGGGCGGGGGCGCCGCCTACCACCTCTCCGTCCGCCCGCGGCTGCTGGGCGCGCTGGACCGCGCGGCGCTGCGGCGGGCGCTGGAGCGGATCGTGGCGCGCCACGAGGCGCTGCGCACGGTCTTCCGCGAGCGCGGCGGCGTCCCGGAGCAGCGGATCGCCCCGGCGGAGGCCGCCCCGTTCCACCTGGCGGAGCACGATCTCACCGGCGGTCCGGACGCGCTTTGGCGGCTGATGGCGGAGGCGGCGGGCGCGCGATTCGACCTGGAGCGCGGCCCGCTGATCCGCGGCAGCCTGATCCGGATCGGCGCGGACGACCACGTGCTCCTGGTCACCCTGCACCACATCGTCTCCGACGCATGGAGCATGGGCGTCCTCACGCGCGAGCTGAGCACGCTGTACGCCGCCTTCGCGCGCGGCGAGCCCGATCCGCTTCCCCCACTCCCCGTGCAGTACGCCGACTACGCGGCCTGGCAGCGCCGCTGGGTAGAAGGAGACCTGCTGCGGAAGCAGGCGGACTACTGGACCGAAACGCTGGCCGGCGCGCCGGAGCTGCTGGAACTGCCCACGGACCGGCCGCGTCCGGCGGTGAGGGACCCCGCCGGGGGCTCGCTGGGGGTGGGGGTGGCGCTGGGAACGGAGCTGACGGCGGGGCTCAAGGAGCTCGCACGCCGGCACGGCGCGACGCTCTTCATGACGCTGCTGGCCGGGTGGGCCGCGGTGCTGAGCCGGCTTTCCGGGCAGGACGACGTGGTGGCCGGCACGCCCACGGCCAACCGCGGGCGGGCGGAGATCGAGGGGCTCATCGGCTTCTTCGTCAACACGCTGGCGCTGCGCGTGGACCTGTCCGGCGCGCCCACGGTGGCGGAGCTGCTCGGGCGGGTAAAGGCGCGGGCGCTGGAGGCGCAGGCGAACCAGGACATTCCGTTCGAGAAGGTGGTCGAGCGGGTGCGGCCCGCCCGGTCGCTGGCGCACACCCCGCTCTTCCAGGTGATGTTCGCCTGGCAGAACGCCCCCCGCGGCGGCCTGGAGCTCCCCGGGCTGGCGCCGGGGCCGCTGGAGCGCCCCGTGCGCGTGGCAACGCCGTTCGACCTCTCGCTCACCCTTTTCGAATGGGACGGGAGGATCGCGGGGGGGATGGAGTACGCGGCGGCGCTCTTCGACCGCGCCACGGTGGAGCGCTCGCTGGAATACCTGCGGCGGACGCTGGAGGGGATGGTGGCCGACGACGGGCAGCCGGTGGGCGCGCTGCCGCTGCTGTCGGATGCGGAGCGCGCGCGGCTCCTGGACGAGTCCGGGGGACCCGCGGTGGCGTGGGGGGCGGAGGCGTGCATCCACGAATGGATCGAGGCGCGGGCCCGGCGCACCCCGGACGCGCCCGCCGTCGTGCTCGGTGAGGCGGCGCTGACGTACGCGCAGCTGGACCGGCGCGCGGAGAGGGTCGCCGCCGCGCTCGCGGCGCGCGGGATCGGGAGGGGCGCCCGCGTGCCCATCCTGATGGAGCGCGGCCTGGGGGTGCCCGTGGCCATGCTGGGGGTGATGAAGTCGGGCGCGGCGTTCTCGCCCCTGGACCCCCGCTGGCCCGCCGCCCGGCTCCGGCAGGTGCTGGACGACCTGGGATGCGAGGTGGTCCTGGCCGACGGCGCCCGCCCGCTCGGCGAGGCGGAGCTGGGCCGGACCCTGCTCGCCGTGCCGGACGCGGACGATCCGGTCCCGGGGGAGGACGATCGCGCACGAGGGGAAGGTGCGGGCGAGCCTCCGCCGGAGCCCTCCCGCGCGCCGCGGTCCCTGGAGGATCCCATCTACGTCATCTACACCTCCGGCTCCACGGGGACGCCCAGGGGCGTGCTCGTGCCCCACCGCGGGATCGCGAACCGGTTCCGCTGGATGAGCGGGTACTTCGGGGCGGAGGCCGCGGAGGTGGTGCTCCAGACCACGCGCCACGTCTACGACAGCGCGGTGTGGCAGCTCTTCTGGCCGCTGACGCTCGGCGGGCGGAGCGTGATGCTGGCGGGCGACGAGGAGCTCGCCCCCGGGCCCCTCGCCGCGCTGGTCCGGAGGCACGGGGTGACGATGACCGACTTCGTCCCCTCCGTCTTCAACGAGCTGGTCCCCCGCCTGGTGGACGACGCGGAGGCGCGGAGCGCGCTGGCCTCGCTGCGGGCCCTCGTCATCGGCGGCGAGCAGATCACGGCGGGGACGGCGCACGCGTTCGTGGAGCGCTTTCCCGGCGTGCGCGTGGTGAACCTCTACGGGCCCACCGAGGCCAGCATCGGCTGCATCTGCCACGAGGTGACGGGGCGCGAGGGCGGCCGCATCCCCATCGGGCGGCCCATCGACAACACGCACGCGCTGGTGCTGGACGGCTGCCGCGGGCTGGTGCCGGCGGGCGTGGCGGGCGAGCTGTACCTTGCCGGCGCGTGCCTGGGGCTGGGATACCTGAACGACACCGCAAAGACGCGCGCCGCCTTCGTGGCCAACCCCTTCCCGGAGCTGGGGAGCGAGCGGATGTACCGCACCGGCGACCGCGTGCGCCGTCTTCCTGGGGGCGAGATCGAGTTCCTGGGACGGGTGGACCAGCAGGTCAAGATCCGCGGCTTTCGCATCGAGCCCGGGGAGATCGAGGCCGCCCTCCTGCAGCACCCCGGCGTGCGCGAGGCGCTGGTGCTGGCGCGCGAGGCCGCGCCGGGCGAGCCGCGCCTGGTGGGATACGTCGCGGCGGCCGGCGGGGAAGGGGTGGCCGCGGCCGGCCTCCGCGCGCACCTGGGCGCCCGCCTCCCGGACTACATGGTGCCGGGCGCCTTCGTGGTGCTGGAGAAGTTTCCCCGCGGCCCCGGCGGCAAGGTGGACCGGGGGGCCCTCCCCGCGCCCGCGTGGGAGGCCCAGGCGGCGTACGTGGCGCCCCGGACGCCCGTGGAGGAGATCGTGGCCGGGATCTGCGCCGAGGTGCTGGGCCGCGAACGGGTGGGCGTCCACGACGGCTTCTTCGACCTGGGCGGGCACTCGCTGCTGGCCATGCGCGTGATGGCCCGCGTGGGCGAGGCGTTCGGCGCCGAGGTGCCGCTGCGGGCCCTGTTCGAGCATCCCACGGTGGCCGGGCTGGCCGAGCGGGTGCAGGCGGCCGTCTCCGCCGCCGAGGGCCCGCCGCCCCTCCCGCTCCGCCCCGTCCCGCGCGACGGGGGGCTGGTGCTCTCCTTTGGGCAGGAGCGCCTCTGGTCGGCGTGGCGGAGCGATCCGCGGAGCCCCTCGTACAACCTGCACCACCGCGTCCGGCTGCGGGGCGCGCTGGACGTGTCCGTCCTGGAGCGCGCGCTGGCCGAGGTCGTGCGGCGCCACGAATCGCTCCGCACCACCTTCCACGAGCGGAACGGGCGGGCGGTGCAGGCCATCCACCCCGCCGGCCCCGTCCTCCTCCGCCAGGTGGACCTGGGCGGGCTCCCGGAGGCCGCGCGCGAGGAGGCCCTGGCGTCGCTGGGGGCCGGGGAGACGCACCGCCCCTTCGACCTGGAGCGGGGGCCGCTCTTTCGCCCCGTGCTCGCGCGCATGGGCGAGGGCGACTTCGCCCTCTTCCTCACCCTCCACCACATCGTGACCGACGGGGGCTCCACGGAGGTGCTCATGCGCGAGCTCTCCACCCTCTACGCCGCCTTCGCCGCGGGGGACGATGCCCCACTCCCCGCGCTGGAGGTGCAGTATGCGGACTACGCCGCGTGGCAGCGCGCCTGGTTCACGGGCGAGGCGCTGGACCGGCAGCTCGACTACTGGAGGGCGCGGCTGGCCGGGGCCCGGGCCCTGGACCTCCGCGCGGACCGGCCGCGGTCCCCGGCCGGCGGCGACGGGGCGGCCGGGCTGACCTTTCGCCTCCCCGACGCGCTGTCGGCGGCGCTCCGGGCGCTGGGGCGCGGGGAGGGGTGCACCGTGTACATGACCCTCCTGGCCGGGTTCCAGGCGCTCCTGGGCCGCCACGCCGGCCACGGCGACATCTCCGTGGGGACGCCCGTGGCCGGCCGCGTGCGGCGCGAGCTGGAGAACCTGGTCGGCTTTCTCTCCAACACCCTGGTCATCCGCACGGAGCTCTCCGGGGCGGCCGGGTTCCGCGGGCTGCTGGCGCGCGTGCGCGAGGCCGTGCTGGGGGCGTTCGCCCACCAGGACTTTCCCTTCGCCCGGCTGGCGGGCGCCCTTCGGCCGGACTGCGGGCCGGGAGAGATGCCGCTCTTCCAGGTGGTGTTCGAGCTGGAGCACACCCGCGCGCGGCCGGAGCGTCTGCGGTTCCCGTCCGTGGAGGTGGCCCCGCTGGGGCGCTCGCCGGGGGACCGCCGCACGCTCCGCAGCGAGATGCGCCTGACCATGACGGATGACGGCACCCGCATCGGCGGAACCCTGGCCTACCGGACGGCGCTGTTCGACTCCGCCACGGTCGAGCGGATGGTCGGCGAATACCTGGCCCTCCTGCAGGCCGCCGCGGCCGATCCGGACCAGCCCCTGGCGGCTCTCCTCCCCACGCCGCCGTCCCTTCCGGACCCGGAACGCACCCTCGCCGCCGTGCCCGGCTGATCCCGGAAGACCGAATCGGGAAAAACATCAAGGGTGCAGAGGAACAGAGACAAGCCAGAGGAACAGAGGAGTACAGTGGTTCTCTGTTCCTCTCCCTTGTTCCCTGTTCCTCTGTACCTCTGTTCCTCTGTACTCCAATCCTTTTTCAAATTGTTTTAGAGCGGATTCGTACGCGTTCGCAGTTCTTTTTCCCCGCCCGTGGTGTCATTCTGAGGTCGGCGCCGGCCGGATCCGTCCCGTGACGTAACGGCGCCGGCCGAAGAATCTGGTTGCCCCGGTGCACAGACCCACCCGTGCACGACCTTCCACGGCGAACGGGCGAGTCTGTGCACGGTAGCGACCAGATTCTTCGGTCGCGCCGCAAAGCCGGTGCACCGATCGGATTCCGGGCGGGCGCTCCCTCAGAATGACGTTACGGGTGAGAAACTACGAACCGAATCGAAAACCGCTCGAAAGCCCCGGCAGCGGGCAGGCTGCCGGGGCTTCGCTCGTCCTGCCGCGGAGGGGATGCGCTCACCCCAGCGGGACGCCGACGTCCGCGGCGACGCGCTCCAGGGCCTGGACGACGGGGCCGATGACGGGGACGCCGTCCGTGCGCCGCGCCTCCTCCGCGCGGCGGTTGGGATCGCCGGGGATGAGGGGGCCGGTGGTGCCCGCGGCGGGGCGGGTGCCCCGCATGGTGCGGATCCAGTCGTCCACCTGCCGTCCGAACTCCTGCGGATCGATGAACGCGGCCACCTGGAACGCCCCGAACAGGTGCCCCACCCCCTTGCCCACCGTCCGCGACGGCGGCGCCAGGTGCGCCGGGAACGGCGGCGCGAACGGCCCCCAGCTGGCCCCGCTCAGGGCGCCCGACAGCAGGTCCACCATCGCCGCCAGGCAGTACCCCTTGTGCGCCCCGCGCTCGCGGTCGGAGCCCAGGGGAAGGAGCGCGCCCCCGTTGAGCATCGCGTGGGGATCGGTCGTCTCGCGGCCGTCACGGTCGATGGCGCACCCGGCCGGGATGGAGATTCCCCGGCGGGCGGCGTCTTCCACCTTGCCGAACGCGTACGCGCTGGTGGTGAGGTCGATCACCACCGGCGGCTCCTCCAGGGCGGGAAAGGCGATGGCCATGGGATTGGTGCCCAGCATCTTCTCCGCCCCCCACAGCGGCGCCACCTGCGGGGGCGAGTTGGTCATCGCCCAGCCGATGAGCCCGCGGGGGAGCGCCTGCAGCGGGTAGTATTCGCCCGCGCCGAAGTGGTTGCTGTTGCTCACCGCCACCCATCCCGTACCCACCCGCTCCGCCTTTTCCATCGCCAGCAGGTTGGCGCGCGGGCCCACCACCAGCCCCAGCCCGTTGTCGCCGTCCACCGTCGCGGTGGACGGCGTTTCGCGCACGATGCGGATCTGCGGGCGGGGGTTGATGCGCTCCTGCCGCAGCATCTCCACGTACTGCGGCAGCCGCGCCACCCCGTGCGTGTCGATGCCGCGCAGGTCGGCGCTGGCCAGCACGTCGGCCGCCACGCGCGCGTCGTCCGCGGGCACGCCGAACGTCTCGAGCACGCGGGCGGAGAACTCCCGCAGCTGCTCGATGGGAAACGTCTTCCCCGCGGTGGCGGCGGGGACTTCCAGGGAACTGTTCACGTTCGCTTCGATGCTGGACGGTTGAGCCGGGCAGGGTGTGCCGAACGGCCGTCGACAGGGCAGGGGGTGCCGCCGCCACGCCGCCGGTCCGGGCGCGTGGCGGGGCGTTCGTTCAAAGGCCGAAACACGAGAGCCCGCGCCAGGGTCTGGCCGCGGACTCTCGTTTTGATCCGGATGCGCCGCCTACACCGCCGCGCCGACGGCCTCGATGGCGCGGGCCAGGCGCACGACGGCCTCCTCCAGCTTCTCCGGCGTGGAGTTGGAGAAGTTGAGCCGCATGCAGTTGCTGCCGGTGCGGCTGCCGTCCGCGGCAAACGCGTGGCCGGGGACGAAGGCCACGCCCTCGTGCTCCAACGCCACCCGCAGCACCTCGCCCGCGTCCACCCCGGCGGGAAGCTCCACCCAGACGAACACGCCGGCGGAGGGACGCTGCCAGCGCGACCCGGGCGGAAAGTGCGCCTCCAGCGCCGCGATCAGCGTGTCGCGGCGCAGGCGGTACTCGCGGTGCAGCATGGACAGGTGGCCGGAAAGGTGGCCGCCCTCCAGGTACCGCGCCGCCGCACGCTGCGACAGCGTGGCGGTGTTGATGTCGCTGGACTCCTTGGCGATGGCCAGCAGGGGAACCAGCCGCTCCGGCACCACCATCCATCCCAGCCGCAGCGCCGGCGCCAGCACCTTGGAGAACGAGCCCACGTAGAACACCCACTCGTCGTCCAGCGCCCGCAGGGGGTGCGCCGGCGGGCCGTCGTAGGCCAGGAAGCCGTACGGATCGTCCTCCACGATGGGGACGCCGTAGTGGCGGGCAATCTCCACGAGCCGCACCCGCTTTTCCACCGGCATGCTCAGCGCCAGCGGGTTGTGCCCGTCCGGGACGGTGTAGATGAAGGCCGGCTTCGCGCCGCCCTCCAGCAGCGACTCCACCGCGTCCACGTCCATCCCCGTCTCCGGGTCGCTGGGCACGGTCAGCAGCCGGGGGGAGTAGGGCTCCACCGCCTGCTGAAAGCCCGTGTAGCACAGCGTCTCGGCGATCACCTCGCCGCCCGGCTCCAGCAGCAGCCGGGCAAGAAGGCTCAGCCCCTGCTGCGCGCCCGCCGTCAGGAACACCTGCCCGGGCGTGCACTCCACCCCGCGCTGCGCCATCAGCGCCGCGATGTGCGCCTGCAGGGGGGCGTGGGGCGGCGAGTACTGCAGCGCGCGGGGATCCTCCTCCAGCACGGCCGCGGCCGCCCGTCCGTACTCCGCCGCCGGGAACAGCTCCGGCGCGGGCAGCCCCAGCGCCAGCGAGATGGTGCCGGGGCGCGTGCCCACCGAGAGCATCGTCTGAAGCGCCGACGTGCCCGAGCGGCGGGCCCACGCCGCCAGGCGCAGCGTGGGTGCCTCCGTCGCGGTCGCGGTCATCAGATGTTGCCGCGCCGTTCCTGCTCGCGCTCCACCGCCTCGAAGAGCGCCTTGATGTTGCCGGAGCCAAAGCCGCCGGACCCCTGCCGCTCGATGACTTCCACGAACATGGTGGGGCGCGCCTCGACCGGCTCGCTGAAGATCTGCAGCAGGCGGCCGTCGTCGTCCGAATCCACCAGGATCCCCACCTCCTGGAGCTCCGCCATCCGGGCCGGGTCGATGGCCCCCACGCGCTCCTCCAGCACCTCGTAGTAGGTGGCCGGGACGCGCAGGAACTTGACGCCGTTCTCGCGGATGGCGCGCACGGTGGCGCAGATGTCGTTGGACAGGAAGGCCACGTGCTGCGCGCCGGCGCCGTGGTTGAAGTTCAGGTACTCCTGCACCTGCGACTTGGTCCCGTTGTGCGCGGGCTCCACGATGGGGAACTTGATCTTGCCGGACGCGTCTTCCACCACCTTGGAGTTCATGGCGCTGTGCTTGGTCCACACCATCTCCTGGTGAGACTGGTGAAAGCCCAGCACTTCCTTGTAGAACTCGATCCAGTGGTCCAGCTGCCCCTGCTCCATGCTCACGGCCACGTGGTCCACCTCCACGAAGCCCGTGGGGCGCGTGGCGGGTGCGTCCAGGATGGGCTCGAAGCCGGGGAAGAAGGCGCCGTCGCCCTGCCGCTCCACCAGCGAGTGCACGGTGTCGCCCGGGGCGCCGATGGTGGCGCGGACCACGCGGCCGGCTGCGTCCTCGTGCACCACCGGCTCGGACACGGGGCGGGCGCCGCGGCGCACGGCCGTCTGGAACGCCGCGGCCACGTCGCGCACGCGGAAGGCCACGTCCTTCACCCCGTCGCCGTGCAGGGCGACGTGGCGGCTGATGGGCGAGTCGGGATCCAGCCCGGTGGTGAGCACCAGGCGGATGTCGCCCTGCTCCAGCATGATGGACAGCCGGTCGCGGACGCCGGTCTCCAGCCCCGCCCGCGCCACGGGCTTGAAGCCGAACATGGTGCGGTAGAAGTGCGCGGCCTGGTAGGCGTTGCCCACGTACATCTCTACGTGGTCGATGCCTTCCAGCTGGAGCGCGCTCTGGATGGCGGGAATCTGTACGACGTCACTCTCGAGGGTGGCCATTGCGGTTGCTACCTGGGGTTTGGGATTGGGGCGAGGATGGCTGGGGCGCCGGTATTAGAGCTGCACAACACGTCGCGAGAGCATGTTCCGCATGGCGCGTAATGGCCAGCAGACTTCGCGACGGATGCGCGTCCTCGTGGTGGATACTGCAAATCTTTTCGGACCGGATAGGTAATGATAACCTCTCGCTTCCCACCCCGTCAAGAACCGGTCCGGCCGTGACCCCTTGGAACAGGAGGGTCATCGTCAAGAAGCCGATGGGCAGAAGTCCGTAAGATGAAGTAAGCTATTGGCTTGCGCGCGCACAGCCTTTGTTCTCGATTACCGGGAATCACCGATTTTGTCCGCAGGCAATTAATTTTTGTCGACATAACATTGCTGCTGCGTTCCACGAACATTGCTGAGAATGTGCCGAGCCTTTGCAGCCATCGCGAAAGCGGATCGTCTGTGCATCATCGGGCGGATCCCTGGCGGTGTGCGTCCACCGGCGAGGCGCGGGTTCCCCGCCAATCGCGTCGCATACGGGATCGCTGATTGGTTTGCGCGCGGTACCCGGTCTTCCCGCTCCCCGGGAGGACCGGATGCCCGGCGGTTCGGGGTGGGCGGGGATCGAGCGGTTGCCGAGTCGGTGCGTCGTTTCTCACCCGTGGTGTCATTCTGAGGGAGCGCCCGCCCAGGGCCGAACGGTGCACCGGCTGTGCGGCGCGACCGAAGAATCGGGTTGCTACCGTGCACGGACCCGCCCGTGCCGTAGAAGATCGTGCACGGGCGGGTCTGTGCACCGGGGCAACCAGATTCTTCGGCCGGCGCCTTCACGTCACGGGACGGACCCGGCCGGCGCCGACCTCAGAATGACATCACGGGCAAGGAAAAAGCGCCCGCTCCACTCGGGCGGGCGCTCCAACCGCGAACCGGCACGAAACCCCTCTACCGCGCGGGCGCCAGCGGATAGGTGCGGACGCCCGGGTACCGGCCGCCGCCGACATGATCTTCCGCTTCGACGTACACGCCCCAGGGAAGCCGCTCTCCGTCATCGACCGTAAGGCCAAAATGGACGATGCGATCTCTCGACTCCGCTCCCTGCGACCCCTCTGTACCCCCCACGTGCGAGTGGCCGTGGTACAGCGTGGCCGACCAGCTTCCCCCGATGTACGCCGCGTCGCGGCCCCGGCCCGCGGCCAGGTCCACGCCGCCGCCAAACGCCACGCCGCACGAAAGGTCCACCCCCGCGCCCTTGCCCCAGATGGTGCCCGCCGGCAGGAACACGTAGCTGGGCCAGTCGAGCTGGAGGCCGTCCGGGCCGTAGCCGTGGTCGATGAAGAACGGCCTCGCATCCAGTCCCGCGTTCGCGGCCTGCCCCATCCCGAGCACCTGCCTGAAGAAGGCCGCGATCGTCCGGCGCGAAACGCGATCGCTGGACGAATTCTCGGGCGCCGCGATCAGCCACCGGAACAGCTCGTGGATGGTCAGGCCGTCCACGAGCACCTGGTGGCGATTGACCACGTAATCACCCAGCTCGCTGGCCCGGCTGGGGAGGCGCGCCTGGATGAACGCCTCGAACTCGGCCGAGGCGAGGACGCCGGACCGCACCGCGGCCAGCGCCGCACGGCCTTCCCGCGCGCGTTCGGCGATGGACCGTGCACGCTCGCTGGGCCGCACGCCGAGAACGGCATCCGCGAGCCGGGCGCCGAAGACGAAGGCCCGCTCTCGTGCCTTCTCGCGCGCGGCACGCCCCAGGACGTCCAGGAACGGGCGGTCGGGCAGGTCGGTGTGCGGATCGATCGTGTCGTGCGTATCCATCACCTGCAATGCGAGCGCACGCTCATGGCAGGGGCGGAACCGCGTCACGGCCTCTTCCACGGCCTCCAGGTGCGGCTCGATGTCCAGGGACGGCAGCTCCCGGAGGCACTCGGCGATGCAATCGATGCACTGCCCGCGCACGTCCAGCGTGACCATGGATGAATGGGAGACGATCGTGCGCACGATCTCTCCAACGGCGGCCTCGCCCATCGCCGTACCGGCGTTCTCGCGGCACACGCGTCCGAGCAGGTCCACCAGCCGGTGGCGCACACGCTGCTTTTCCGTGTTCAGCCACGAGGTCGGGTGGACGTCCGACCGCAGGACCTGGCCGAGATCCGCGAGGATGCCCGGCCCGTCCGTCCGTGCGACCAGGGCGTCGCAAAGCCGGTCGAGAATCACGTCCCGCACGCCGGGAACGCCGGTTTCGGCGGCCAGCCAGTTCATTCCAAAGCCGTTGATGCCGTACACGAGGTCCAGCATCTCCGCGTCGTGCAGGAACGAATTCGCATCGCCGCGCAGCGCGGATGCAAGCGCTTCGAGCCGTCCCGCGATCGCGGCGGAATCCCTGGCCGGTGCCTCGTCCATGTCGTCGTTCAGCCGCAATGGCCGTAAGGTGGTTTGACTCGCGCCGGGTCATCCGGCCACGAGCGTGGAACGTGAATCGCCTGCGCCCGGAGCGCGAGCCCCTCGAAGCGCCGGCGGATGCAGCGGCGGGCGGGGGACGGGCCCATTGCCCCCGGGACCCGTTCGCCGCATGCCCCTACCTGCGGATCCGCGCGAACGTCTTCGCCTTGTCCATCATGTCGATCACCTTCCGGTTGAAGGCGAGATCGCTGAGCTGGGGAGAATCGGTGGCGAACCGCGAGTACGTGTCGTGCAGGCACCGCGCGAGCATGTCGTCGGGCAGCTTCGCGACCCGGGTCTGCTCGGCGGACCCGTCGCTGTTGCGGCCGGAGTACTCCATGACCACGCTGGTATGGTCGTCTCCCGTGACCGGCAGGAACGCTTCGATGTGCTCGCTGTTCGGAAAGCGCAGCTTCAGCACCCGCGTGCGTGTCAGTGCATCCAGAGATGAGACGAGGACCGCGATGCAGTGATCCAGCTCCAGGACGAGGATGCCGACGCCCATGTTCCGGACGACCTGGCAGGGCTCGGTGTCCACCTCCCGGTAGTGCATGTGCCGCACTTCGGCGCGAAGAACCCGGTATTGCGACGCCTCGGTGAGGTGCAGCGCCGTGGCGATCTGGTGGGGCAGCTCCACGTCCATGACGGATTCCGGCCTGGAGCGCCCCGCCAGTGTGGGCGTGATCCGCGGCTTGGACATCTCGAACTCCAGGTAGTGGGGCTGCTGCCCCACCTGCTGGATCTTGTCCTTGCAGCTGGAAACGGAGCGGCTGTACAGGTACGGATTGATCACGCTGATGACGGCGCCCGTGCGGTCGGCGATGCGCCGCATCTCGTCCACGTCGGCGGCGTTGGAGGCGCAGGGCTTCTCGATGATGATCCGCCGGAACCCGGCCTCGGTCGCGGCGCGCAGGGTGGACACGTGATCGTCCGCGGGCGTGCAGATGTGCACGACCGT
>JAESFL010000440.1_pt1 | contig 29789 bp, 31 predicted proteins | sample 9269401 | NCBI WGS metagenome assembly JAESFL01 (sample SAMN14506025, study PRJNA617098) | algae metagenome | isolation source: Gloeocapsa sp. UFS-A4-WI-NPMV-4B04 and co-occurring heterotrophs from desert... | place: USA: Utah | collected 2006-10-01 | reverse complement strand
CTCCGGCCGCTGCAGCCGCAGCACCAGCTCGATCAGCTCTTCCTTGCTCAGACGCTCAAGATCACTGCGGCCCATGAAGGCAGGGAATCAGCGATCCGCCTGCGTCGCAAGGGGCTGGGTAATTACAGCGAACGTGACGAAGGTGTGATCCCTTTGGCGGGCGATTTGATGTCGTTTGCACAATCATACGATTATCGGAGCTTCACCTGGCTTCCGGTAGTTGACTTCTTGGATTTCCACCGGACAACCGCCTACTGGGCGGAGCGCTTCGAAGGCATGTTGCCTGCTCCACCTCCGGCTATCGTGCCGGCTTCTGTGGCTGAAGGGGAAAGCGTTTATGTGGGTCAGCTTTTGCAAGTGTACGGTGAGCAAGTACCGTGCGAGTTTGGCCACTGTTCTGAGCTTGAGAAGCACCCGCGTTGGCATGAAGATTTCAACAAGCAGCGCGAACGCTTTTATGAGGCTGAGTTTTTTACGAGGCATTACAGGGACGAAACGGAGCCCGGTACAGTCGAGCGTTTCGTTGAAGATGTGCATGACGCCATCGACCCAGTCATACAGTCGGACCACGAACATGCCTACTCCAAATTAAATCATGCACTTACCTCTGCTGCCCAGATGCAGACGGGCGGCGTCCTGGCGATACGTGCCCGTCCGCGCGTGAAGCAAGGCGTCTGCCACCAGTTGGTTAATGAAAGGCGGATCTGTTGGGTGTCTTCATCATGAGCACCGAGTCAGACTATGCAGTCCGCCCAGCATTGTTCAATTCACGCTTCGAAACCGGAGTCCGCGCTGTTTTCATACTGGCTGCGTTCTTTCCAAGGCGTTTTGATCTCGAACGTCTAGTAGCGCTTGATCACTTTGTTGTTCACACGGCCGATCTAGGTGGACCAGACAGCATGCATCCCAGCACTTCCTCTCACGCAACTGAGATGCTGGTCCGTCGAGAACTGGTCCAAGATGGTCTACTCTTGATGCAGAGCCGGAACTTGGTCGACCGACAGATTGCTTCAGATGGAATTTCATATGCCGCCGGAACGGAAGCAGCGTCATTCCTTCATATGCTTGAAACAGAGTATTCGAAACGACTTTCGGCTTCATCGAAATTCCTTGCCGAGCTACTAAAGGACATGTCTGACAACGATCTAGATTTCTTGGTGGATTCGCAGTTGGAACGCTGGGCTATTCACTTCCAGCCTGTCAGCACCGTTAGAGAGGATTGACGATGATCGGCATCCTCCTTCGGCACGTTGTTGTTACTGGACGTGACAAACCACCAGCACAGATCAACTTCAGCCCTGGACTAAATGTCGTTTGGGGGGCAGCGAATACCGGTAAGTCTCACGTGCTGGCACTTATCGATTTCGCACTTGGGGCTTCATCTCCGCCCGAGAGTCCACCGGAACAGATCGGCTATGAGGGTGTCGTCTTAGCCATGGAGGCTTCAGATGGTCGAGCATGGACCTTGTTTCGGTCATTGCAAGGGGGTGACATCCTCAAGGTAGAAGGGCTCCAGACAGAATGGCCCGATGAAGGAGTTGCAGAAGTCCTTTCGGCGAACCATCGAAACGCGAACTCTTTATCGAAGTTCCTGCTCAGCGTACTAGGAATGTCAGGAGTCAAATTACGTCGGAACGCGCGCGGCGAAACGAAAGATTTGAGCTTCCGGAATCTCGCACATCTTATGTTCATATCGGAAGGCAAGATCCAAAGTGAGACATCTCCCATTGAAACTGGGCAGTATATTTCGAGGACAGCCGAATTTTCTTTATGCAAATATCTGCTCACCGGCACCGACGACAGCTTGATTCAAGCAATCAAAGACCAAAAGCCTGACACAGCACGACGAGCTGCGAAGCTTGAACTTCTTGACCAACAGATTGCTGAAGCTGAGCAGGCTGTCAGGTCAATCGATGAAGATGCAAGTGAAGTTGATGAGAGGAGTCAGCGGCTGCGCGCGACCATGCAAGCTGAGTTACGCAGATGGGAGGACGCGAGCAGTTCGTACAGAGCACTTACGTCGGAGAGGAGATCTCTTCGTAGAAGCAGGAACGTTCTTAGTGACCGCGTTGATGAAATCGACTTGCTGCTTGAGCGTTTCAGCCTGCTGAATCGACACTATACGTCGGACTTAGAGCGGCTTTCTGCTATCGTGGAAGCCGCTTCCGTTTTTGGGGCACTTGAAGACGGGCCTTGCCCTTGGGTGCGGCGCTGATCCGGTGCACCGCGGAGAACATGCGGTAATTACCTGTGAGGGAGATGTTGATTCCCTTCGAGCGGGGGCGGCGGCCGAGATAAGTAAGATCCGCCTGAGGCAGGGGGAACTCTCAGGAACAGTGGTTCAGCTTGGCGCTGAAAGGGTGAGCATTAGCGACCGGATTGATGAGATCGATCGTGATCTAACGCGTATCGATAGAGAGATCCAGCAAGACTTGCCCGACGTTAGGACAGCGCGTGCGCGCATCGATGACGTTATCTCCGCTAGAGATGTAATACAGATCACCGTAGCTAAGTTTGACAACTTGGCCCGGCTGAGGCGCCTCAGAACTGAAATAGCTGGCGACGATAACGTTGATAGTGTCTCGCTTTTGGCTGCGGACGGAGGGATCAATGGTGTCCTGCTTGATGAGCTAGCGCAGTCAGTCGAGCGACTTCTCGTACAGTGGAGATTCCCGGGTCAAAGAGTGTTCTTTGATCTTTCTCGGCGAGACATTCAAGTTGGGGGTAAGCTGAGAGAACAAACTGACCCGAACTCGGTGCCTCGGCTACATCTGAAAGGGACAGGAACCGCCAAGATCGCTTTAGGAGGGCGATCACGTCCGGGTCTTTCAATTCGATCAGGGCTATGTCGAGGTGGCGCTCGCCGTAGCTGGGGCGAAAGAGTTCAACCGGAGCGATTTCCACGATCGCTCCCCTCGGTCCTTCCGGAACCGCAATACTTTGAAGAAGGCCACCGTCCATGTCGTCGAAGAGGTGCCTAGCACAAACGATGAAGGCTCTTTCGCCGACCTCGAACAAGGTTCCGGTACCCAGCGGCACCAATCCCGCAGCAAATATCTGGATAACGGAGTTTGCGGCGAACGCCTGGATCGCAGCGCGAGCAGCTTCCTCGCTCATTTCTTGGGCCATTCCTTGAGCGGTTAAACACAGCTACCGGCCAAACCATTGAAAAGAATGGTCGGAGTGGCAGGATTTGAACCTGCGACCCCCACGTCCCGAACGTGGTGCGCTACCAGACTGCGCTACACTCCGAAGCCGATTGTCATCGGGAGACCGGCCTTATAGCGGCGGGCACCCGGGGCCGCAAGCGGGAAACGTCAGGGGCTCTGGAGCGTTTTCGAGTGAGGTGGTCCGGCTCACGCCAAGAAAACGCGCCAAACCAAAGACAAGAGCTGATTCCACTTGGGTGGAAACAGCTCTAGGAAGGGCAGCCCTTTCAGGGGCGCGACCCGGCATGGAGCCATGGGAAGGCCGGGCACAACACGGTTGCCAGGCCTGACGCCGGCCACTATATCGGCGCTCTCCGACGCATTGGGGCGTCGCCAAGTGGTAAGGCAGCGGTTTTTGGTACCGCCATTCCCAGGTTCGAATCCTGGCGCCCCAGCCAACCTTTTCTTCGATGAGTGAGTGCAATCTCGCGAGGTCGGTCTGCCCGAGGGCGACCATGCGGCGGTGCCGGCGCTCTGCGCGCCATTTCTAACCCGTCCGGATTTCACGAACGGTGCCGCTCGGCCGAGAACGAGCTTTGCGAATGGGGCGCGCCTCTCCAAAGGCCACGAACACTCGGAAGCCCGTCCAGGTGCAGGCCGATCAATCGGTTGGGGGTTCTGCAGCCGGGCACTTCCCGGCTGGAGCTGTTTCCTGGGGTGGAGTCAGAGCTCACTTCCGAGGGGTCGCGTGTTCGTCCCGTGAACAGGACCCACTTCACGCGGTCGGCGCTCTCGCGGGACGCGCCGCCGGAGCCTGGGAAAGCACGTCCGTGGCACTGGGCTCATCACCCATAGGCGGCTTCGTGGTCGTTGCCTTCCCTGGCCGTGGTCTCCCTTAGGTAATTCCACGACGTATACCTCAGAACTTCTTCTCCGCGCTCGTCGAGAAATCGCACGGCGTCCGGCCACAAGGCGCCATACTTGCGCGAATAGCTCTTATCTTCGAAGCGCATCATGAACATCGCCTTGGCGGCCGTTAAGGTGCACTCGCTCGCCGGAAGGAACCGCTCCTCGAGGACTCGAAGCGGCTCGTTCCTGTAGGGAGCCTTGATGGCTTGGAATCGGCAGACGTAGTTCCGGCGGCTCATGGCAACACCCCCAATGCTTCGAGTGAAGCATAAAACACAGCAGCTTCCGTTGCGATAGGTGTTGATCTGCTGTCAATCCGCTCAGCAAAACAAGGTCGAGACACGACCTCTAGGTTGAGGACCTCGCGCTTCGACTCGGCCCCAAGTCGATAACACTCAGTCGGTTCGCCCAGGAATATACCCTTGTCCTCGATGTCGAGCCTGTCGATCTTCACTGATGGAGGGTGATGTGCTTGTCGAGAGAGCCGGGCCGGCTGGTCCTGTGGTCTCTTCCTGGTGTTCGCCGGTGCCGCGGTCTGCGCGGTCTCGCTTCCGAAGGTGGCCACGACAGGGATCCGGCAACCCCTCGCGGAGCGTCCCGAGCGACAGCGAGCCCTTCGGGCCCACCCGCCGCAAGGCCTCGTCGCAACCCCGGTCGGCAGCGTGCCAGCACCTGGCCCTGGACAGCACTTTGCCCTGGACAGCACCTGGCCCTGGACAGCACCTTGCCCTGGACAGCACCTGCCCGGACTGCCTGGCCGTCGTCGACACGCCGGCCCCATCGCACTCGCCACGTGGCTCAGCCGTCGCGTTCCGAGGCTCGATCCATCCGTCTCCGCGACGATTCCCATACCCTCTCGGACAGCCGAATGACCCCCGATCCCCCCAATCAAACCTCTTGCCTCGGACGATGGGATCGTGCCTCTGGCCTCATCGCTCCCGATCGTCCGGCCGGATCATGACCCAGAATCTCTTCGACCGCTTCGCCACCCTCGTCGACGACCCGCAGCGCCCCGCGATCGAGACGCCGGCGGGCGAGCGCTTCAGCTATGGGGACGTGGTCGCCCTCTCGGGTCGGTTGGCGGGGGCGCTCGTGGCGCTCGGCGTCGCGCCCGGAGACCGGGTGTCCGTGCAGGTCGAGAAATCGGTTCCGGCGCTCGTGCTCTACCTCGCGACGATTCGGGCCGGCGCCGTGTTCCTGCCCCTCAATACGGCCTACACGCTCGCCGAGCTCGCCTATTTCATCGGCGACGCCGAGCCCCGGGTGGTGGTGTGCGATCCCGCCAGGCGCGAGGGGATCGCGAGCCTGCCGGAGGCCAGGGACGCCCGCGTCGTCACCCTCGATGCGGCGGGTCGCGGGTCCCTCATGGAGGCCGCGGAAGGGCACGGCCCGGATTTTGCGACGATCCCCCGCGCGGGCGACGATCTCGCCGCCATCCTCTATACGTCGGGCACCACCGGGCGCTCCAAGGGAGCCATGCTGACCCAGGACAACCTGGTCTCGAACGCCCTGACGCTGCGCGACCATTGGCGCTTCACCGCGGACGACGTGCTGATCCACGCCCTGCCGATCTATCATACGCATGGCCTGTTCGTGGCGACGAACTGCGTCCTGGTCTCCGGCGCCCGCATGATCTTCCTGGCAAAGTTCGACCCCGAGGCCATCATGGCGGCCCTGCCCCGGGCCACGAGCCTCATGGGCGTGCCGACCTTCTACACGCGCCTCCTTCAGGACGCCCGGCTCACCCGGGAGGCCGCCGCGCATATGCGCCTCTTCGTGTCGGGCTCCGCGCCGCTCCTCGCGGAAACCCACCGCGAGTGGCAGGCGAGGACCGGTCACGCGATCCTCGAGCGCTACGGCATGACGGAAACCAACATGAACACGTCGAACCCCTACGACGGGGATCGCGTGCCCGGCACCGTCGGCTTCCCCCTCCCCTGCGTGGACCTGCGCATCGCGGATCCCGATACCGGCCGGGTGCTGCCTGGCGGCGAGATCGGCATGATCGAGGTGCGCGGGCCCAACGTCTTCAAGGGCTATTGGCGCATGCCCGAGAAGACCGCCGCCGAGTTCAGGCCGGACGGCTTCTTCATCACCGGCGATCTGGGCAAGATCGACGAGCGGGGCTACGTCCACATCGTCGGGCGGGGCAAGGACCTCATCATCACCGGCGGCTTCAACGTCTATCCCAAGGAGGTCGAGACCGAGATCGACAGCCTGCCCGGCATCGTGGAGAGCGCCGTCATCGGCGTATCCCATCCCGATTTCGGCGAGGGCGTCACGGCGGTTCTGGTGGCCGAGAAGGGGGCCGAGGTGCGCGAGACGGAGATCCTGCGGGCGCTCGAAGCACGCCTTGCCAAATTCAAGCTGCCGAAGCGCGTGATCGTCGTGCCGGAACTCCCTCGCAACACCATGGGCAAGGTGCAGAAGAACGTGCTGCGCGAGACCTATCGGGATCTCTACAAGAGATAGAGCGCCGGAGCTTTATGTGGACCCACCCCTCGGCCGTCTCGGAGATAGGCTCCGTCGTGCTGGCGTGCGGAACTCACCGAGTTCGACTTCTCGTCCGATGCTGTAGAGCTATCCCCTGACAGTTTATCATCTCTCTTTTTTGGCAGTCGCGTTCTCTTCATGTGAACCGGACCCGCTTCCCTTGTAGCCATGCCCGGTAGCTCAGGTCTCACGCTTCGATCCGGCCTCACGGAACTTGAGTGGGCCTTCCTCAACGACGTCATCGGCCCCGGAGATGACCCGGCCGCTTTTGGCGGCACGCCAGAGGAGTTGCTGGACCTCGAGACTGATGCTGTATCCGACACCGGGATCGGTATAGCCGAGAAACTCTGGCGATCCCATGGGTCCGCCGTGGTGCATGAATGGGCCAAGGACAATCCCGGCACTCGTCCGCAGCTATGGTGGGACTTCGATGCTCCCCGCGTGCCCGCGAGCGCGCTCAGGCTCAACGAAATCGGGATGAAATTGGCTGGCGGCCGCACCTTTCCCGAGCCGCGCCGTTGGATCTGTGGCAGCGGCACGCCAGCCTATGAATGGGGCCTCTGCCTGCCGACGTTCCGGTACGGCCTGGCCGTGCGCTGGATCACAGAGGAAGAGAAAGCCCATTATGCGAGCCGGAGGAGTCGCGGATTGGGTCCTAGCTATATCGGAGGCCCGATCTATCCCGATTACCCGCCGGTCTACGAGTCACAAGCGGCGTATCTAGACCGCCATGGCCTCCCTCTCCCGGGTGAGCGCCTGCGGCTCAAGCCAAAGGACTTCGAGCCGGAGGTCATTCTCGTTGCTCCCTCAAGATCGCGGCGGCGCAGCCGCGTTCGCGGGCGATGGGAGCCACCCCCGTATCATAACGGAGCGTAGGGTGATGCCCGCGCGCAGCCTCCGCGGGCTGGAGTTGCATGCGCCCATCCGGGGGTCGGCCTCACGGGCCGCTTCCTGACTTCCCCCGGTGGAGCCTATCTTGAAACCGGTCCCCGCTCCGGGCGAGACCTGGCTCGACTCAAGCGGCCTCTTTCAGAAGACCCTCGGCCCGAAGCGCCTCCTGGACCTTCGGACGCGCCGCGACGCGGCCCATGAAGGCGGAGAGGTTCGGGTAATCCGCAAGGCTCATGCCGTGGAAGTTGGTCCAGTTCGTCACCGTGAAGAGGTAGGCATCCGCCACCGTGAAGCCCTCGCCCAGGAGGTAGGACTTGCCGGCGAGGTGCTTGTCCAGAAGCGCGAAGCGCTGGAACAGGCGGTCACGGGCTCCCTGCTTCACGTCCTCCGGCGTCGTCGGGTTCCACAGCGCGCCGAAACCCTTGTGGATCTCGGTCGCCACGAAGCCGATCCACTCCAGCGCCTTGTAGCGCTCCGGCGTTCCGGTCTTCGGCATGAGAGCCGCCTGCGGGGCTTGATCGGCAAGATACTGGACCAGGGCCGACACTTCCGTGAGCACCTCGCCACTGTCGAGGCCGAGCGCCGGCACGTAGCCCTTCGGGTTGACGGCCGCGAAGGACTGACCCGTCTGCGTCGTGCGCCCCTTCAGGTCGACCCGATCGAGGTCGATGGCGACGCCCGCCTCGCGGGCCACGATGTGGGGAGCCAGAGAACAGGCGCCGGGTGAGTAATAGAGCTTCATGTCATCCGTCCTTCGTTGCGGGCATCGTGGGCCGCTGATTGGGTTTCTCGTCCGGGGTGAGGCTCACCCTCGTTCGTGGTCCTTGCCTAGGGGTCTCGGTGTGCCGCACCCGTGTTCGTCGTCTTTGGCGAAGTCCTTGGCGAAGGGTCGCGGTGTGCCGCTCTTCGACGAGCGGAGGGGCATGAACAGGTACACCCGTCCATGCCCGGATATCGGGAGACATGGTGCCGCTCGCAACGGTCACGCTCATGCGGCCAAGACACCTGAGCCTTGCGCATTTGCAAGCCCTCTCGGACGGGGCCGGCCCGGAACCAGGGCCATTGAGCAGGACGTGAATTCGGGCTGAACCGATCGGCCGGACGATCTTTCGGCTTACACCGCTCCGGCTGCCGTGAAGCCCGGCGCGCCGGCCTTGGCCTCGCCCGCACGGGAATCCGGACGGGCTCTCACGCGGACCTCGGCGAGGAGCGGGAAATGGTCCGAGGCGATCCGAGCGAGGGCTGTGCGGATCGGGGCGGCGGCCACGACCTCGACCGAGGGCGTCGCGAAGATGTGGTCGAGGCGCAGGATCGGGGCCCGTGTGTGGAATGTAGGCTGGGGTTCGCCGCCGGGATTGGAGAGTTGCGCGTCCCGCATGTGGGATGCGAACAGGCGATAGGAGCGCGAATGCGGCGGGGCGTTGAAGTCGCCGAGCAGAATGGCGGGGTCCGCACAGCGGGGATGACCGAGCCAATCCTCGCCGAGGAGTGCCTGGGCCTGCACGAAGCGTTCACGGGAGCGCAGGGACAGGTGGGCGTTGACGATCTGGAGGGTCCGTCCGCCGACGGTGACCTCGGCCCATAGGGCGCAGCGTTTCTCGAGGGTGGGCCCGTTCGAGCCGGTGGGCAGCCGGCCGGACTGGACCAGCCGCGAGGGATGGCGCGTGAGGACCGCGATACCGAACTGCTCGCCGAACATGCGGATGGTGGGCTGGAAGTGCAGTTCCATGCCGAGCGCCTGAGCGACCACGGCGGCCTGATCGGCCCCGCCGGGCTTGACGCGCCCCACCCGCACCTCCTGGAGGGCCACGATGTCCGGCTCGCAGGAGGCTATCACCTCCGCGATCCGCCCCGGCGAGACCTGACGGTCGGTGCCGAGCCAGCGGTGGACATTGTAGGTCAGGATGCGTGCCATGCCGTTCAAATCGTGAGCGCCCCAGCGGCAGCACGCCTGGACGACCGGGCGCGGAAGGACGGGTTTTTGCGTGAGGGCCCAGACGTCTCAGGCATCTCCCGTCACCGGGCTGCTCCCCGATGACGCATCTCCTGTCTCGCGACGGGCCTTTGCCGAGGCCCGTCGCGAGACAGGAGAGAGCGAGTGCGGCGGTAATCATCGATTGTGTCTGATCCGTGATTCAGGCGGGGTCGGCCCCCGAGTCGCCGGGAGCCGGGCCCGACGGAGAATGGAATGCTTGGCCTCAAAGTCCATGGGTCCAAGGCGAGAACGGCATCCCGGAACACCACTGGCGACGAGGCGGGTGAACTCGCGACACGCGAACTGCCGGCCATGTGCCTTCAACGTGAGCACCCATGGTTGAAGCGTCAGGCCGTCCGTGCAATCCGGGAGCAAACCCCAACACTGCCCTGGGCGCCCGTCGGGTTGGCCGACCTCGTGCGGGAAACGCTCAGGCACCGCCCGACTGCGCTCGGGTCATCGACGATCGGATCGGCATCCGCATCCCTCTCGGGCACCCGATGCCGCGCCCACTGCGGGAGCATCCCGTGGTGCCGATCTCGCCAGGAGCCGATCTCGCCAGGAGCCGATCTCGGCGAATTCCAGGAGCCGATCTCGGCGGATTAACGCTAACGCCTTCATGGGGCGACGGGTTGGCACCAATCGCGGCTTGCCGTGTTACTGTGAAGGTTCAATAAGCTTGACGGCATCGGGGGTGGCTTCTCGCATGAACAAACTTGCAGTCTGTCTGGCGGTGCTCTGCCTCGCGGCAGCCCCTGCCCTCGCGGATGAGCCGGATCTCGAATCGCTGTTGGAGAACGCGAAGCCTGCAGGCGACCGCTGGGAGCACTGCGCCGCCCAGAGCGTGAAAGCGCAGTTGCGAAGCTCGCGGTCGGCCGAGGACATCGCGTCCCGGGCCCTCGATTCCTGCGAGCGGGAACAGGCAGGCCTTCGGCGCGTCCTGACCCGGGAACTCGGAGCCGACCGGGCACAGGCCGTCACCCTCCTGGTGCGCAGCATCTATCGGACGAACCTGGTTCGCGTGATCACCACGCTCCGCTCTCGGTAAGGCACCGATTTCTTTCCCGCCATGGTGTTGCCGGTGCGCTCGTCAGTCCCTGCTCCGGCTGACGCCAGTTCCCCCTCCCGATCACAGTAACGCTCAGGTGTTGCCGGCCGGTCACAGCCGGCAGAGCCAAGCTGCGCTAGCGTAAATCGAATTCCAGGAGGTTTCCGTGAAGTCGATTCTGCTATCCACCGCTGCACTTCTTGGCTTCGCGACCGTCGCGGGCGCCGCCGATCTGCCCGCCCGCACCCCTCCGCCTCCGGTCGTGGCCGTGGCTCCGGTCTTCACCTGGACCGGGTTCTACGCCGGTATCCACGGCGGTTACATCAGCAACGATTCGGAAGCCCGCCTCATCGGCGACGGCGCAGGTCTCCTTGCCGGTGCCGGCACCGCGGGTGCGATCCCGACCCGGCGGGGCCTCGATTCCGATGGCTTCGCCTTCGGCGGTCAGGTTGGCTACAATGTGCAGTTCGGCCAGTTCGTGGCCGGCATCGAGGCCGACATTGCCTATACGGATGTGGGTCGCCGGCGTTCGATCACCCTGGGTCCGGTTGTTGGCTTCCCGGTAGCCACGACCACCACGCTGGGCTCTGACGTCGAGTATCTCGGCACCGTGCGCGGGCGCCTCGGTGTGGCTGTCGATCAGCTCCTCTTCTTCGGCCCGACCTACATCTTCGTCACGGGCGGTCTCGCTTATGGTGGGGTGGATAACCGGGTCCGCATCGCCGCTCCCTTCGCTGCCGACGTGGTCGGCGGCCGCAGCGACACCGAGCTCGGCTACACCCTGGGCTTCGGCACCGAGAGCCGCCTGACCCAGAACATCTCCCTCGTGAGCGACACGCTCTACTACGATCTCGGGCGCCAGACCGTGACGGCCACCAACGCAGCCGGCACGGCCTCGGCGAGCTACCGCTTCCAGAACGACGGCTGGCTCAGCCGCATCGGCCTCAACTTCCGCTTCTGATCTTCAGGGTTCGCCTCGAAGAAAAGCCCGGTGGAGACACCGGGCTTTTTTGCATTGAAGGATCTCCGGTCCCGGCTCAGGCGATCACGGACGGAGCCGTGCGGCCGGTGCGCCGGGACAGTTCGGCAAGCTCCTGCGAGATTGCGGCGAGTCCGGCCAGAACCTCCCCTGAATCGAGGCCGTGCCGGGCGGGATCGGCCTCGTAGCGCTCGAGATAGACCCGAAGCGTGGCACCCTGGGTGCCCGTGCCCGAGAGCCGGTACACGATCCGGGCGTTCTCGCGAAAGAAGATCCGCAGGCCCTGGCCCTCGGCTACGGACCCGTCCACCGGGTCCTCGTAGGAGAACTCGTCCGCCCGCTCGATCGTGAAGCCGCCCACCCGCGTTCCCGCGAGCCGCGGGAGCTGGCCCCGGATATGGCTCATCACGCCTTCGGCATCGGCCGTATCGATTTCCTCGTAGTCGTGCCGGGCATAATAGTCCCGCCCGTAGCGCCGCCAGTGATCCTCGAGGATCTCCTTCACGGACTGCCCGCGCGCCGCCACGATATCGAGCCACAGGAGCACCGCCCAGAGCCCGTCCTTCTCCCGGATATGGTTCGATCCGGTGCCCGCGCTCTCCTCGCCGCAGAGGGTGATGCGGTCCGCATCGAGGAGATTGCCGAAGAACTTCCAGCCGGTCGGCGTCTCGTAGAGCGGCAGGCCCATGGCCTCGGCGACCCGATCGACGGCGCGGCTCGTCGGCATCGACCTCGCGACGCCTTTGAGGCCGGCGGCATAGCCCGGGGCGAGATGCGCGTTGGCGGCAAGTACCGCGAGACTGTCGCTCGGGCTCACCACGAGGCCGCCGGGCCCGACGATGAGGTTGCGATCCCCATCCCCGTCCGAGACGCCGCCGAACTGCAGCCCCGGGTCCTTCTCGAGAGCGTCGATGAGCTCCGCGGCATGGACCGGGTTCGGGTCGGGGTGCAGGCCGCCGAAATCGGGCTTCGGCACCCCGTTCACCACGGTGCCGCGAGGGGCCCCGAGGCGCCCCTCGAAGAGGGCGTGGGCATAGGGTCCGGTGACCGCGTGCATGGCGTCGAACCGCATCCGGAACCCGCCCTGGAGCATCGCCCGAAGGCGTTCGAAATCGAAGAGCTGCTCCATGACCGCCATGTAGTCGGCGACCGAATCCACCACCTCGATCACGGTGTCGCCGATGCGGGTTTCGCCAGGATGCGCGAGATCGACCGGACCGGCATCGGCGATGAGATAGCGCGTCAGGGTGCTGGCGCTCTTGAAGATCGCATCCGTCATGGAAGCCGGGGCCGGACCGCCGTTGGCGGCATTGAACTTGACCCCAAAATCACCCTCCGGCCCGCCGGGATTGTGGCTCGCGGAAAGGATGACCCCACCCTCCGCCCGACGCTTGCGGATGAGAGCCGAAGCGGAGGGCGTCGAGAGCAGGCCGCCCTGCCCGACGACGACGCGCCCGACTCCGTTGGCGCCAGCCATGCGCAGGATGATCTGCACGGCCTCGTCCATGAAGAAGCGTCCGTCGCCGCCGAGCACCAGGGTGCCGCCCTTCAGCTCCGGCGCCGTGTCGAGGATCGCCTGGATGAAATTCTCGAGGTAGCGCGGCTGCTGGAACACCGGAACCGCCTTGCGCAGACCGGAGGTTCCCGGCTTCTGGTCGCGGAACGGCGTCGTCTCGATCTTCACGGGGCAGCCTCCTCGGTTCGTCCAACTTGGGTCGTCCAAGCGCATCGACGACCCGCCTTAGACCAGCCCGCGGGGGCACGAAAGCCCATCCTGAAAGCCCGGCTCTCGTTTTTCGAGAGCGGGGCCGCGGAAGCCGCCTACACGATACCGGCTGACCGGCTCGTTCAGCGGCGCGGAACTGGAAAATCCGGGGCGCAGTCCCTATAAGGAGCTCTGGTCCCTCCCGTGCGCCGCCTTGAACGGCGCCTCTGGACGGTGTGATGCTCAACTCTCTCGATCTCCCCAAGGATCCGGGCCAGACCCGGGTCGTGGTCGCCATGTCCGGCGGCGTGGATTCCTCTGTCGTGGCCGCGCTCATGAAGCGCGAGGGCTACGACGTGGTTGGCATCACCCTCCAGCTCTACGACCATGGCGCCGCCGTGCACCGCAAGGGCGCCTGCTGCGCGGGCCAGGACATCCACGACGCCCGGCGGGTGGCCGAGGCGATCGGGATCCCCCATTACGTGCTCGATTACGAGGACCGTTTCCGCGAAGCGGTGATCGACCGCTTCGCCCAGAGCTATGTCGAAGGCGAGACCCCTATCCCTTGCGTGGAATGCAACCGCTCCATCAAGTTCCGCGATCTTCTGGCCACGGCCCGCGATCTCGGGGCCGACGTGCTGGCGACGGGTCATTACGTGGCAAGCCGCGCCCTCGCCGATGGAGGCCGGGCGCTCTATCGGGCGGCCGATCCGGACCGGGATCAGAGCTATTTCCTCTATGCCACGACGCCCGAGCAGCTCGAGCTGCTGCGCTTCCCCTTGGGCGAATTGCCGAAGGACGAGACCCGCGCGCTCGCCCGGGAGCTCGGGCTGATCGTGGCCGACAAGGCCGACAGCCAGGATATCTGCTTCGTCCCCCATGGGCGGTACAGCGACCTCGTGGAGCGGCTGAAGCCCGGAGCCGTCCGGGACGGCGAGATCGTCCATGTGGACGGGCGGGTGCTCGGCCGTCACCAGGGCATCATCCACTACACGGTCGGCCAGCGCAGGGGGCTCGGGGTATCGGTCGGCGAGCCCCTCTACGTGGTGCGCCTCGATGCGGCGGCCGCCCGCGTGGTGGTGGGGCCCCGTGAGGCCCTGGCGACCCGCACGATCCGCGTCACCGACGTGAACTGGCTCGGCGACCGGCCCGTCGCCGAGATCGGGGAGAATGGGATCGAGGTCGCGGTCCGGGTCCGCTCCACCCGGCAGCCGAAGCCCGCTCTGCTCCGTTTCGCGGCGGGCGGGGCCGAGGTGGAGTTGCTCTCCCCCGAGGACGGAGTCTCCCCCGGCCAAGCTTGCGTGATCTACGACGGCGAGGGACCCCGGGCCCGCGTGCTCGGCGGCGGCACCATCGCCCGGGCCGAAGCCCCCGTCTCCTCCCCGGTCTCCTCCGCGGCGGCCTGACGGCTTCCGGCCCGCCCGCACATCAGGCCTCTCCGGCTTCTGACCGCCACTCCGACACGGGGGCACAGCTTTGCGTGGAGCGTTGGGGCTTCGCCCCTTCTCGGCTGCGTCAAATCGGATAAGTGGTGACATCGCGGCCATGGCGCCGCGCCCCGCTCCATCCGCCCGCACCAACCCACGGACCCTGAATGACGGATCGCCCGCCCTCGACGGCCTTGATGCGGAAGGCCTATGCCCGCTGGGCCCCGGTTTACGATGTCGTCTACGACAAGCTCACCGAGCCTGCCGCGCGGGCCGTGGTGAACGCCGCCATGGCGTGCGGGCCGAGGGTGCTCGAGGCGGGCGTCGGGACGGGCCTCGCGCTCGGCTATTACCCGGCCCATGCGGAGGTCTACGGCGTCGACCTCTCCGAGGACATGCTGCGCAGAGCGAAGGAGAAGGTGGAGCGGGGAGGCCTCACCCACGTGAAGAGCCTGCAGGTCATGGACGTGACCCGCATCGGCTTTCGCGACGCGGCCTTCGACGCGGTGACGGCTCAGTTCCTCATCACCCTCGTGCCGCGGCCCGAGAGCGCTCTCGACGAGTTCGCGCGGGTATTGAAACCCGGCGGCGAGATCGTCCTCGTGAACCATTTCGGGCAGGCCGGCGGCGCCATCGCGCGCCTCGAGGAACTCGCCGCCCCCCTCGTGAAGCAGATCGGCTGGAGCTCGGACTTCAAGGCCGCGCGGGTCGAAGCCTGGGCCCGCCGCCACGGGGGCGTCGAGGTGGTGGGGATCTGGCCGGTGTTCCCCGCCGGCTTCTTCAAGATCATGCGGATTCGCAAGCGGGGCTGAAGGGGCCTGCCGGGAGCGGCCTCGGCGCGGGCCCGGCCCGCCTCCGGAGGCGCGGTTCGCCCCCGTCTTCCTTGACACCCGCGCCGCACCTTCCCTATATCGCCCCTCAAGCCCGCCGCGGTTGACCGCGCGACGCCTGGGGCGGAGTAGCTCAGTTGGTCAGAGCAGAGGAATCATAATCCTTGTGTCGGGGGTTCAAATCCCTCCTCCGCTACCATCGCTCCCGCCAATGCCGACTTAGGTAGGGGAGCCTCTAGCAGGCGGCGCAGTCTGCCCCTGATCTCGATACCGACACCCTTCTCCGATTGCGGGTCCGACAACCAGAACAGCGCCATGGATCACCTCCATCAACCCCGCCCCATGCCGCTGAATCAGAAAACCGCGCCCGCCTCAACCCGCTAATTGAGTGTGGACCCTCGGTGGAGTTCCTCAGAGAGCAACTCGCTGCTGCCGTCGGAATGCCTGTTTCCAGCTTTCAAGTAGCAAGAAACCCGGAGGCGGCTCTAACGTTCTCCCAGGTACGGCCAGCGTAGCGCGAGGCGCTCAGGGTCATCTTCCAGAAAAGGAGCAAGACGCCATGGGCCTGTTCTCAAAGGACATCAAGACGTTTGACGATCTGTTCGTCCACACCCTTCAGGATATCTACTACGCCGAGAACCAGATCACTAAGGCTCTGCCGAAGATGATCGCAAGAGCCACAGATCCGCAGCTCAAGCAGGGCTTCCAGACGCATCTCACTGAGACAGAGAACCAGATCAAGCGACTGGAGCAGGTCTTCCAGATGCACGGTCTCAAGTCAAAAGGTGTCACCTGCCCAGCGATCGACGGGATCATCGAAGAGGCCAATGAGATTGCTGGCGATGTCGAGGACAAGGAGGTGTTGGATGCAGCCCTTCTCGCCTCAGCTCAGGCGGTCGAGCATTATGAGATCACCCGCTATGGGACGCTGGTGGCCTGGGCCAAGCAGCTTGGCCATCAGAACTCTGCTGCTGTGCTGCAGCAAAACCTCGACGAAGAGTATGCGACTGACAAGAAGCTGACCGCTCTTGCAGAAAGCAAGGTCAACCAGAAGGCCGCATAGCGCCTTCTGCTTCGCTGCGGAACGGTGGTTTGAGCTGCCGTTCCGCGCGAATGGATTTCCCACATTGCTTGGCTTAGATGTACGCAGGGTTGGTGCAACCTGCCCTTTTAGCTGACGTCTTTGCCATGCCTCGGACGCTCAGCGACCTAAAAGAGGCACTAATCAGGGGCTTGGCCCATCCAAGTCGCCCTGTCGGGCTTTTAGGTCCGGGCTCTTAGCTCGAGGAGAGACGTGTGGCTGCCGAGAACATCGAGATCCTGAACCAAGCCCGCGAGAACTTTGTGCGCAAGCGTCGCGCTATGGCTGAGCAGATGATCCCTGCGGGGGCTGCCGCTCAGCATTTCGCTCCAGCCTTCGCCGATCTTCAAAACGCGATTGAGGCGATCGACCGGGCCATTGCCGATGAGCAGAACCTGCCCGAGGGTTATGCAGCGAGGGAGCCTGAGGCCGTCCAACCAGCCTCGCGCAACGGCAGCGACGCCATGCCCTCGAACGTTGTCGACGTCGATTTCGATTCGTATTAGCTCACCTTAGCCCCTCATTCCGAATGCCTCTGCGCGGCGTTCAAGGAGAATCATGATGGCTGACAGCTTGAACTTCACCCCTGATGAATGGAGCCGGGTTCTGGCCTCGCCGATGGTGGCCAGCGCAGCCATCACTCTTGCTGATCCCAGCGGCTTATGGGGTTTGTTGAAAGAGGGGATGACAGGGAGCTGGGCACTAGTGGAAGCCAAGCAAAACACGAACACAAACCCACTCGTGAAGGCCGTGGCTGAGGCTTTCATGAACGGTGATGCTCGCACTTCCGCTCGCGGCCACGTAAAAACTGTGTTCGAAGGCAGCGAAGTGGCTCGCCTCAAAGAGCGGGCGGTGGAGGAGTTGCGCTCGGTCGCATCAATCGTCGACACGAAGGCTCCAGAGGATGCTGCGGCGTTCAAGGCATGGCTCCAGGGCATTGCCCAGAAGGCGGCCGAGGCAGCAACCGAGGGCGGGTTTATGGGCTTTGGCGGTGTGACGGTGAGCGACAAGGAGAAAGCAACGCTGGCAGAGATCTCAGCTGCCCTCACTGCGGGGTCTGTCAAAGCCGGATAAGCACTTGACCTTGGCTTCGCTCCACGCTGCTATGGCTTCGAAGGCACTCTCGCTAAACAGGCGAGCGCACATCCCAATGATCTTGCGCTAACCTTGCTTTGCCCGTTCAGCGGGTGCGGTCTAGATCATCTGCCTGAATAGGCCTCCGAATCCTCGTGCCGCAATGATCCCCGCTTGTGAGTAGGGCGGGGGTGCTCATGATGGCACAGGATGGAGGACAAACCCGACCCAAGCGGGCGTGCTGTGCTGACCTGTCAGCACCTGCGTTACCTCCTCCTAGCCCCTCGTTGCACCAGCACGACCAGCATCACCTCGGGCGGCAGCTGCGGGGGATGTATGAGGATCTCCTGCAGGAGCCCATCCCCGGCCGGTTCCTGCCCCTCACCGCTCGTTTGGACCGGCAGGATCGGGAGCAGGGTCATGCCCGTCGATCCTGATCTGCGGGATCAGCTTCTTGGGGCTGTTCCAAGCCTGCGCGCGTTTGCCTTTTCGCTGACCAACAGCTGGGACCGCACCGATGATCTGGTGCAGGACACGCTCACCCGCGCCTGGGGGAGCTTGGACCGGTTTGAACAGGGCTCAAACCTGAATGCCTGGCTCTTCACGATCTTGCGCAACCTCGTCTACTCCGAGCACCGGAAGCGGAAGCGTGAGGTGGAGGACCCGGATGGCAGCCATGCGGGACGGCTGCGAACCCATGCGGAGCAGCCCTCGCGTCTCGACTTCGCGGACTTCCGCAAGGCCTTAGCCAAGCTGAACCCGGGCCAGCGTGAGGCTCTCTTGCTGGTGGGGGCTGAGGGGCTGTCCTACGAAGAGGCGGCTGCAATCTGCGCCATTCCCGTTGGCACCCTCAAGAGTCGGGTGAACCGAGCTCGCGAGAGGCTGAGTCAAGCTCTCCACGTTGCTGCAGTCGAAGATATCGGACCCGACCAGATTACCCGAGCCGCCCTGCAGCGATAGTGCGAGCGGGACCCTGCTGCTGCTTAGAGCGTTTTCGAGTGAGGTGGAACCGGCTCATGTGAAGAAAACGCATCAAACCAAAGACAAAAGCTGATTCCACTTGCGTGGAATCAGCTCTAGATGAAGTGGGACGCCCGGTACTCGCATTCGCACGGGTCGATGGGGGAGTCTCAGACCCGCATCGAATTGCGTTACCATGAGGGGAGCCTACTCTCGCCCGTAACGCTGGAAGTGACCCGTCTCGATGTCCGTCTACACCCGCGCGATGGCCTACTTTGCGCCCGATCGCCGCTGGATCGCAGCCCTCGTGGGGCTGATCGGCATCTCGGTCGGGGTTGGCCTGCTGGAAGCTTGGCCGTTTGCGGTGCTCATCGACAGTGTTCTCACACAACAGCCAAAGGGTGACTGGATCCACGGGCTGTTCCTCTCCCTGCTGCCAGAGAGCAAAGTCGGGCAGATCGTCGGGCTCGTGCTCATCGGGCTCGTGCTGCAGGTCCTCGGCTACACCGTCTGGATGGCCCGCATGATGATCAACTACCACCTGAACTACCGCGGTACGACCCGCGTCCGGGCTGACCTGTTCTCCAAGCTGCAAGAACTCGGGCTGACCTACCACCGCAACCGGCCACAAGGCGATGCGATCTACCGCCTGACCACCGATGCGTTCGGCCCCTGGGGTATCATGGACACAGTCATCGGTACCGCGGTTGCGGCCGTGACGCTCACGGTCATGACCGTCATCCTGCTCTCCCGGGAGGTATCACTGACGCTTGCCGCCTTCACGGTGGCTCCCTTCATGATCTGGAGCAACTGGCGCTTTGGCTTGCGCATCCACCAGCGTGCACTCGAGTCCAAGCAGATCGATGCCGATCTTACGAGCTTCATCCAGCAGGCGATGACGCGCATTCCCCTCGCGCAAGCCTTTCGCCGCGAGCCGCGGGAGTTCCGCCGCTTCAGCGGTGCTGTGGGGCGCAGTGTCAGAGCCCTGCTGCGGCTCAACTGGCAGGAGCAACTCTATCCCCTTGCCCGAGACACCATCTTGGCGATGGGTGGGGCGATCATCCTGGGCTACGGCGGGTATCTGGTTTACCGCGACCAGTACCTGCAGCCGGTCCAGGGCGGCATGACGGTGGGGATCCTCATCATCTTCCTGGATTACGTGCGCAAGCTCTGGGATCCGCTGAAGTGGCTCACCGAGTTTGTGGCCAAGGTGAGGGTATTCGAGGCCGCCGCGCGGCGCGTGTTCCGGGTTCTGGATACGCCAGAGGTCATCAGAGAGGCAGAGGATGCGATCCTTCTGCCGGTTCAGCCCCGGACGCTCAGACTGGATCGCGTCGGCTTCCGCTATCGTGATGGGCAGGATGTTCTCCGCGGCTTGTCCGCGGAGATCTCACCTGGCGAGATGGTGGCCTTCATCGGCCCAAGCGGCACCGGCAAGAGCACGCTTCTGGCGCTGATGATGCGGTTCTACGATCCGGGTGAAGGCTCGTTGTCGCTCGATCAAGTGGACTTCCGCAGCGCCCGACTATCAGACCTGCGCGCCCACATGGCACTCGTGGGTCAGGAGACTTTGCTCCTGCCGGCGAGCATTGCGGCCAACATCGGCTATGGCCGCCCGGGGGCGAGTCGCCACGAGATCGTCGAAGCGGCACATCTGGCTGGAGCAGGAGCGTTCATCGAGGCTCAGCCCGAGGGCTATGACACCATCCTCTCTGAAGGGGGGCAGAACCTCTCCGGTGGACAGCGCCAGAGGATTGCGATTGCGCGGGCGCTGGTCACAAAGGCACCGTTCCTGATCCTGGACGAGCCCACGAGCGCACTGGACCCGCACCACGAGGAGCACCTTGTCGAGACGCTTGTGTCGCTGCGGGGGCTGCGCACGATTGTGCTGGTGACGCATCGCCTGCAGTCAGTGACGTCATGCGATCGGATCTTCGTGATGGAGGCGGGCACCATCGTAGAGCAGGGCTCGCATGACGAGCTGATGGCCCTGGAGGGGCGCTACGCTGGGCTTCGCTCATAGGCAGGGGGCCAGAGGCCGAGCACGCTGAGCTGCAGCAACGCGCCCCGTGTCCTCAGCGGTGACGCATGCTCCCGCTGCGTCCTAGAGCGTCGGCCCCTTTTGCGGACGCACCATCGGGGGCTTCGAGATGGTTTCGGGATCGCCGAGGTGCAGAACTCATCGGATCCGACTTCTCGTCCGAGGCTCTAGGCTGTTGGCGGAGCGTCCCTGCTGCTGCGACAACTCATGGGCGAGGGGAGCATCAACGGGCCGATCCCCCCGCGGGCCCACATACCCGAGGAGCCCTGTCGGGCAATGCCGGTCGTCCTCCCAGCCTGGATAGTCGGTGATCGGGTACAGGCAGAACCCGTCGACGGGCACTCCCGCTCGTCGTGCTGCATCCACCTCGCTGCCGATAATGCGCAGCCACGCTGGTCGCAGATCCCCCTCGATCCCGGTCTCCGCCACGATCATGGGACGCTTGTAGCGTTCGTACACGTCAGCCAAGAGGCGGCGAAGGGGACGGTACTGCGGATGATCCAACCCGATCGGCAAGTCGCCATCAACCCACTGGTTGTGTAGGTAGTAGTTCACCCCAACAATGTCGACATAATCGGGTCGGCCCCCAAGCTCCGGCCGCAGCCGACCTGACAGCAGGTCCAGAGCCTCGAACTGGGCGAGGGTGTAATGGCGCGCAGCATGAATGTCCTGCCAGGTGTCGGAGCGAGGGATGACGTGGATGGCCGGCTCAGCCGAGACAATGCGGCAGTGAGCGTCAACGCTTCGCACCGCCTCGATGGCCGCGATGGCGGCCTGCACCAGAATGGCCTTGAGGTCATTGCCCCGATCCTTCGCCAAAGGGCTGATGAAGCCGAGGCTTCCGCCTGCCCAGGACCAGAACGAGATCTCGTTTACGGGCACATAGAAGGGAACAGCGTCGGTCTCGTTCTTCACCACCTGAGCTACGGCGCGAGCGAACTGGCCGAAGCGGTCGATGAAGGCAGGGCTCCAGATGTCGAGATCGTCGGGCCAGCCCCAGTGGGCCAAGTCCCAGATCACCTGCGTGCCCGTCTCTCGCGCGGCGTGCAGCATGGGGAGAAAGCTGGACCAGTCATACTGGCCAGGCGACGTCTCGATCAGGTGCCAGCGCAAGCCGTCTCGGACGGTGCGGATGCCGTGCTGGGCCAGCGCCTGATAGTCGGCAGCAGCGTTCACATCGTGCTGTGTGGCCGCAATCAGGTCGAGGCGGCGGCCGTCGCGCCGGCGGTGGGTCGCGCACTCAAAGCCGCCCATGAAGAAGCTGCGGAACAAGCCCGGACTGCTCAGGGGGAACCCGGGTGGAGCCAAAACTGCGGCACGTGCTCTCAAGGCGGAATGGAGCACCCGCTCATTCTGTGCAGCACGCTCGCCTCCGACGATGGCGCTGACCTCAACCGCCCTGTCGTTCTCGAGTGCTTCAGATGGCTGCCTGACCATGATGGACCCTCAAAACGCATACTCCGTTGGAAGGCCGAATGGCCGGAGACCTGGGGGCACTATACCCCGGCTGTTGGCCACAACCGACCTGAGGGGTGGAGCATTCCGCAGGTTATCACAAACAGCAAGAGAGGCCCCGAAGGGCCTCTCTGTAGTCATCCAGTGGCGGTTATGGCCGAGTTGCCGGAGCCGTTGGGCTCGCCGGGGCTGTCGTGCTACCTGGCTGGGTGCTGCGGCTCGCATCCCGCGCATCATAACGGAAGGTCGGCGCATTCTGCAGATCCGCCTTCGTCATGCGGATGTATCCCCGATCTGGCGAGCCCTGGTTCGCGCCCGCTTGATCTGAGCGCATTACCGTTCCTGTCGTCGTCGTATCTCCCGATCGACTCACAGGTGCGGTTGCTGTTGTTCCTGTCGCAGGAGCATCGGTGCGAGCAGCCGTTCCCGCTGATGTCGCGGGAGCCGTAGTGTTGGTCGACGTGCGGACCTCCTCACTGGTTCGCCACTCGATCGAGTTGAACGGAATGGCGACATCCTTCTCGCCGATGCCAAGGAAGCCGCCCACGCCGACGATGACAGCTTGGATGTTGCCAGTGCGATCAACGATCACCTCGTTGATGTCGCCAATCTTGTCAGTATCGTTCCGATTGTTTTGATCAAAGCCATAGATGTTGGTACCAATGAGCTTGGACACACGCCACTGGCCCGGCTGCATCGTTGTCAGCACCTGACCACCTGTTGCACCAGCAGGTGCTGTCATCGGGGCCGCCGGCGCTTGTGCAACTTGCTGACTTCCTGATTGGCCCTGGGCCACCGGTTCCGGGGGCAATGCGCTGCGGATCTGCTGGATCTGCTGCAGGTGGGCTTGAAGGTCAGGCAGCATCTGCTGAGCAAACTGCTTCAGCTGCGGGTTGTCACCATTCTGACCATACCTTTCGAACAGCACGACCGAGTCCTGGTGGGCTGCAAGCTGTAGCTGAACGTAGCGACGATCAAAGTCGGGCCCGGACGCACCTTGGAGCTGCTGCAGCATCTGGGCATGCTGCTGATCGAGATCGGTGGGCACAGTTTGACCTTGAGCCGCCGCCTTCAGACGATCACCGGCCCCGGTATGATCCTGAACCATCTTCTGCGCGAACTGCCGAACCTGTCCATTCTGCGTCTTCTCCAGCGCAGCCTGGCTGGACTGGATCTCGAACATATTGCCGTTTGCTGCTCGGGCGACGAACTCTGCAGCAGCAGGGGCCTGCATACCGGATTGTGCTGGCTGTGTTTGAGCAGCCTGGGGCTGCGTGGGAGGGGTGCCGGTCGCCTGCGCGAGGGCACTGGCAGGTACGATGACGGTCGATGCTAGAAGTGCGGCTGTGTAGAGCTTCATCGGGATCTCCTGTTCCTAACGCCGTTCGTCTCGACGCGGGAGCCCTGTCTGCGCCTTTCGCAGAGCTGGGCAGTCTTGAATGCGCGGCAGGTCTGACGAGCCAAGCTGGACAGCCGAGGCCATGCCGCGCTCCTCGCATCGAGGCTGCTGTCTCTCCAGTCAGCCAAAGCCGCCATGGTGACGGCCTACCGGAGCAACTTCGGGTGCGGATGTCCGTTCCCAGGCAAAACACAATGGTGATTAAGTAGAGCCTTCAGCGGTGATCGGCTCGGGGACATCTACTGGCCAAACCTCAGCCGGAGTACAGGTCACCGGTGAATAAGAACCTTGAGATTAGCGGCAGGAACGTCCTTGGTCTTCCTGGGTTCCTCCTCTGACGCTTAGCACGTCATCCCGAGGAGGGAACGATGGATAAAGACCGGATGAAGGGCTCCGCCACCAACATGGGCGGCAAAGCCAAGGAGGCTGCTGGCAACCTCACTGGCGACTCCAAGCTGAAAGGCGAAGGCAAGGCGGATCAAGCGAAAGGCAAGGTTCAGAACGCGGTCGGCGGCATCAAGGACGCGATCAAGGGCAAGTAGCCGCTACGCTATCATTATGTTCGAAGCCCCACAGGTGATCCTGTGGGGCTGTATGCCGGAGCATGCCCGCTGAGGAAGCCGGTGTCGTTCGTTCGCGGTGCCGGGTCGGTGCGCTTGTATCCCCTTCGCCAGACACAGAACCGTCCCATCAGCAGCTGGATGAGGAGCACTACGACGATCACTCCGTCGCTGCCTCCATCTGCCGCCCTCCTCGCCTGACCTGAACCCGATCGAGCAGGTCTTCTCCAAGCTCACGGCGCTCCTGCGCCAGGCTGCGGCGCGGACGCGTGACACCCTCTGGTCCCTCATCGGAGCGCTCGTTGAGGGCTTCCCCCCAGCCGAATGCCAGAACGACCTCGCCAACCGCGGCTACGAGTATACCTGAACCGAAAATGCTCCAGCACCGATTTAGAACCGGAATATCCGCCGGTTGCAGTTTCTTGCTGTCGCGTGCTGGACCCTCGCCGCATCGCATTGTGGTCCTGATCGAGACCTAGAGAGTTTTCGAGTGAGCGGGAAGAAAACGCGTTAAAGCAAAGGCGAGAGCTGATTCCACCTGTGTGGAAACAGCTCTAACCCTAAGCGTTAGCCCGAACCACCCGGAGAGCTGCCTATGGTACCGGGTTCAAAATCACCGGAACCACGGAGGCGCGGGGCGCAGTACTTCGCTTCATACCGTTGTTGAAGATGTTCTGAGCTATGGCTCTCCCGAGAGGCACACCTCCTATGTTACTCTGGTCCGTCAGCATGTCAGCGGGAACCTGTACATTGTCGCTCAGGCCGTCGAACCGCCAATGCACTCCCAAGTAGACACGGCTGACGGCATTATCGAAGATTGCTTGCAGCAACGAAACGTACTCGCGACGATGTCTCCCGCGGAACGATCCATCCTCATCGATCGCTCTCCCATCCATCTCATCTGAGACGAAATGAAAGAAAAGATTGTCGTCAGCATTTGGGGCCACGCCAAAGAAGAGCCGGGCCGTTTCGAAGGCGGCCGCACCAAACGTTGCATGACCGGATGGATATGCAGGAAATGGAGGAGTGAAGCTTCGGCGTCCAGGTTCGTTTGTACGAGGTGCACCGAGCGGAGCCCACCACGGATCGCACCGAATGTGCAAAGCGTGAGAGACTATGTTGCCGTCGTACCAGAAGCTGTTGTCGTACTCCCGAATTCCCAGGATTGGACGCCACAGCTGATAGGAGTACTTGTGAAACCACGCCGCGATGCCGGCATCGGCCATCGCGATATTGATGAGAGCGAGGAGTCGTGCAGACGCTGCTTGCCGGTCCTGACCATTCACATTGCGGCCGATGATCTCCCTTACGATCTGATTGTACATCCGTGGCGGCGTCCCGATCTGTGACGCACCGTCGTAGGCCCAGTAAATTCCGATGAGGGTCTGAAGCGGGGTACGCGGTGTGAAGCCTGCCCCGGGTGTGCCTGACTCCAGCAGCCGGCTGCCTTTTGCACGCACTTGATCATGCGCTCGGTTGTAGGCTTGAGATCTTGGAACTGGATGAGCCGCGAGAGGCGGCATGGCCGCCGTGGAGAACAGGCGCACTGTACCCCAGCGTTGACCCAAAAAACCCTGCCCCAAGTCGGTTGGGTCCTCCCTGTGCCGCCAGTAGGCCGGTATAGGATCAACGCCGCCGCCCTCGTCGGCACCATCACCGGAACGATCGGCAATGACCGCAGCGCCGACGGCATCACCAAATGCCAGCCCATTGTTGGCTCCAAAGTCGAAGTCGCGCAAAGCGTCATCGACGAGCTGAGTGAAGTCTGGATAGAGATGCCTCAACACTTTGGCTGCCGCGGCTGAGACAGCAGCACCCTCATTCGCCGCCGTTGCTGCAGGAGGAGCAAGGCCATTCACGTTGAGGAAGGTCTGTATTTGTCCTTGCAGGCCCGCAAGACCAGAGTTGATGTTAAGCCCCGTGCGGCCGAAGAATGCGTCATGCATGGCGATATGGACCATTGCGAGCGCGCGCGAACTCCGAGTGGGGCCGCGTTGGTTTTTCGCATTCATTTTTCCGGTATGGTCCCGACGATTCAGTTCGAGAGCCACGGAGTTCCAGATCATTACATAGTCATGCATCGCTAAGTCCTCCTGTTAGGCTTTGCGCTCTGCTTGCACGAACAGCCATGGATGTCGATTATATTGGATAGGCACAAATTAAGACTCTGTCATATATATCCGACACTGGAATTATTCTTTAGTTGATTGATAAAATCCATATTTCTTGATAATTACTCCATGATTGCACGGATAAATACATTATTGACGCACTCGTTTGACGTAGAGTCACTGCTCTTTTTATCAGAGGCTACAACGTAGTGGCAGGAAGATTGCTGCCTTTGCTTAGCCCTGTCCTCACCCGGTTGGGGGAGAGCTGCGCAAATATCATTGCAGCCTAGGTGTGAGTTCTGATCGGGTTGTTCCGGCGAGAGCCTGAGCCGGTGTTCGTCGGGGCAAGCTACCATGCGCGCGCTGCTGATCGTACCAGGTCACCCACCGCGGCAGATCGGCGAACCGAGCATCCGATGAACTGAACGGGATTGCATAGGCCTACTCGCGCAGGAGCGTCTCGATAAAGCGCTCAGCCTTGCCGTTGGTCTTGGGCGTATAGGGCCTGGTCCGGATGTGCCGGGTCCCAAGCATCCTCAGGGCTTTGCGGAACAGCCGCGCGACAGAACCTGATCCGTTGTCCGTCATCACCCGCTTGACCCGGATCCCTCGCGCTCTGAACCAGCGCAGGGCCCGCACCAGGGAGGCTGTGGTCGAGCGGCGGGTCTCGTCCGGGAGCACTTCGACATAGACCAGCCGGGTGGCGTCATCGATGGCCACATGAAAGCAGTCGTAGCCTGCCCAAGACCGGGGTTGCGCCGGTCACCCGTGATGCGATGGCCCATCCGTTCGAAGCGGGCCAGCTTCTTGATGTCCAGGTGGATCAGATCGCCAGGGTGCTGCCGCTGATAGCGCAGGGTGGCGGCTTCGGCTCCAGGGCCGCCCAGCGACCCAAGCCACGCCGAGTGAGCCAGGCCGCCACGGTGGAGCGGGCCAGTTTGAGCTTGCCGGCGATCTCCTCGGCTGTGAGCCGGTACTCCCGCCGCAGCATCTCGATCACGCCGATCCAGTACTCACCGGTTCGATTGCCAACGGTCCTCAGACGGGACGAGCGGTTATACAACCCGCTTGGCCCTTCCGCCCTGTAGCGAGCCAGACACTTGCGGGCGGTACGCTCGCTGATGCCGAAGCCTCTGGCTACCTCTCGAACAGGCTGGCCGTCTTCGAGGATGCGGCGGATCATTTCCGCTCGACCCAACCGGGTCGTGCGGGCATTCTGATGCGGGTGGTTCATTCCTCAGGTCCGTCAAGGGTTCGTGTCGCAACGACCACCTTCAGGCTCTCAGAGGAGATGAACGATCTCCTCAGATCTCACGCCTAAAGCGTTTTCGAGTGAGGTGGATCCGGCTCACGTGAGGTGCAGGCTGTAACGAACCTTCGGCCGTAGTTTCCGATAAGGTCCATTCCGGAGCCCGCTCTCACCCCGCGCTCATGTGGCTTACAGCGGCTGCGTGAGACTACGGGCAAGCCCAGGGTTGGAGCAGCGGAGGAACTACCTTGGTCGGTCCCTGTTTCCTTTCGGTCGGACGTCTCTCCTGGACGGGGTACCTCTCTCATGATGCGCTTGGCTCTCCGACTGATCTGCGCCGGTTCTGCCCTTGTGCTCGTCACCTCCGCAGAGGCCCAACCGCGTGGGCAGCGGTTTCAGTTCGACGAGCGCTACTACTGCGAGGACGATCCACCTTACGAGATCGAGGGTTCGACCAAGCTGTGCTCGATCTATGTTCCAGACAACTGGCGTGACACGTTCCCGGTCCCAGCCACATGGACTTGGCGGGACTGCAGAGATTTCGCGACCGCTGTCGGGGCAACACACGTCCACCTTGTGTGCGTGCATGCTCGCGGGGACCAGAAGTTCTCCGTCGGCGGCCCCGGTGATGCGCCGGAGCCTGACTGCGGCTGGGCTCGACGGCGATAGACAGAACAGCAACAGCTAGATCCTAGAGCCCGATCCGATGCGGTTGAATCGGATCAGGCTCTCAAATCTTTGTTCGGCCGCATGATCTTGGTCCGCAAAGTCTCCAACTTTTCGGGATCATGCTCCAACGGTCCTGCGCCCTTCAGTGGAGCGCGGGTGCTCGCACGGCCCGGAGCATTGTCGCGTGGCCGAAAAAAAGCGGCCGCGCTATGGCTGCCGGAAGAATAGCGCCGTTCCCCGAGGGACAGCGCAGAGTGCCATGAGGTGAGCCTCACGCCCTGCCCTGGAGCGGCAACTCCCTCTGCCCCGGGAACGGAAGCTTCAGCTTAACCGTTGGTGCGGGGCTACCAGAGGTGTCATCCATGAGAAACATCATCTACATCATCGGCGCTATCGTTGTCGTCCTCGCCATCCTGTCGTTCCTCGGCCTGCGATAGAGCCATCCTCCTTACCCTTCGGGGCGCCGCTTCCGTACGCGCAAATGCATCCGGCAGCGGCCTCACCCTTCAGCTATGGGGACTGGCAGGACTTCTGTTAGCAAATTCCAGTATGCTCGGCCTCGTGGTAGGCGCGTCCTGACAACCTCCGTTAACGTTCCGGCGTTCTCCGGAAGTGCGTCCGCGCGTGCTGATGCAGCAGATCGACCTCCCGCCCGGAGACGGTCACGAGGACTTCGGGGTTGACCCCCTGTTCGTCGAGCCAGCGGATGATGCGTTCGACTTCGACGCTCATCATCAGGTGAACCCACCAGTGGGCCTGGAGGAGGTCCAGCAGGCTGACGTTCGCGCCTCGGTGGGCACCATCCCGAACGACATGCCCATAGCGGATGCCGGAACTGTCCCAGGTCATGGAGCGCTCGACGACAACCCCAACAGTTGGGAACGTAGACCGTGCGCCACTTGTCATCGGGGTACGGGTAGGTTGCCTCGCTTACGATGAGGCCGAAGCGCCAAATCGGATCCAGCCCCTCACGATCAAGCCGGCGCAGCACGACGTTCTCCTTCACGTCCCTGAGCTGTCGGCCCTCCTCTAGTATGATGTTAGTACGGCTCCGCGTTCCGTATGGACCCAAGCGAAGCATGTTCTCGTCGGCCCAGGGGGCTACTCTCTCCCGAGCAGCGGCGATGAAGGACCATGGGCTCTGCTTGTTATGGGCAGAGACCGTTGCAGATCATCAATCAAGGGGACCGATCACGTCTTTCAAGCTGATCGGTCCCCTCGGGTCGGGGTGCAACAAGGACCCGAAGGCCTCGAACTTCTCCAGGCGAGACCTTGGCTCTCGATCCGTCGAACGCGCGGGCCTGGAGTGGATCGGCGAGACTCCCACGCGCAGGGCGAGACCCACACAATGCCATTGCATTCAGATGACTGCGCGTGTGAGCCAATGCCGGTCCATGCCGACACCCGTGCTTCGATCGGACGGCGGTCAGATGCAAACTTCACGTAAATCAAATATTGTACCTGTGCCCGTTGGCATCGCCCAGCTCCTCACGTGTCAATCGCTCCTCCGTCGAAGGAGCAAAACGCAAGCTTGGCCGATAAGGACACGCGACGCCAGGCTAGGCCGTTTGTACTAGTTGGCTCCTTCTGATGAAGATAGTATCGGGTAACTCTGGGTTAATAGGGGGAAATTCCATGAAGCTTGTATCGAGCGTTACTGCCGCTGTTGTGATGGTGTTGAGCAGCATCGCGGCTGTCGCTACGCCGCTGTCCACACCGAAGGACAAGCCCATTCTGGAGATTGCCGGCAGCATCGGGAACTCGAACAAGGACAACATGGCCGT
>JAESFL010000439.1_pt1 | contig 29896 bp, 31 predicted proteins | sample 9269401 | NCBI WGS metagenome assembly JAESFL01 (sample SAMN14506025, study PRJNA617098) | algae metagenome | isolation source: Gloeocapsa sp. UFS-A4-WI-NPMV-4B04 and co-occurring heterotrophs from desert... | place: USA: Utah | collected 2006-10-01 | reverse complement strand
GAGATCGTCGTTCCGGGCACGCCTGCGCACGATGTGGTCGACACGACCGCCGCCGGCGACAGCTTCGCGGCGGCCTATCTGCACGCACGTCTTTCGGGGAAAAGCCCTGAGGCAGCAGCCCAGGCCGGTCACCGCCTCGCAGGCCAAGTGGTGCGCTATCGCGGCGCGATCATTCCTCGCGACGCGATGCCCCAACTCTGAGCCGGCCCGCATGAACACATCGCTCAAGGAGTTCCTCGGATGACCCAAGACCTGTCAGTTCTCGCCGAATCCCGTGACCGGCTGCTTGCCGATCTGCTCCGCTCCGGCCCTGTCGTTCCGGTCATCACCCTGGAGCGCGTGGAAGATGCGGTTCCTCTCGCACGCGCTCTCGTCGCGGGTGGGCTGCGCCTCCTCGAGATCACCCTGCGCACGCCGGCGGCCGCCGATGCGGCAGCGGCCATCATCAGGGATGTGCCGGACGCCATCGTGGGCATCGGCACGGTCCTGACGCCCAAGGATCTGGAGCGCGCTCAAGGACTCGGCGCCCGCTACGCCCTGAGTCCTGGCGCCACGCCGGACCTGCTCGAGGCGGCGTCCCGAAGCGAGATGCCGTTCATCCCCGGCATTGCCACCGCGTCCGAACTGATGACGGCGCTGGCCCACGGCTTCCAGACCGTCAAGTTCTTCCCTGCCGTTGCAGCAGGCGGCATTCCCGCCTTGAAGGCACTTGCAGGACCATTCCCGCAAGCGCGCTTCTGTCCCACGGGCGGCGTCGACGAGAAGAACGCCAAGGACTGGCTCGCCCTTCCCAATGTGGTGGCCATCGGCGGCTCATGGATCTGCCCGGTCTCGGACATCCGCGCTCAGGCTTGGGATGAGATCACTGCGAAGGCGCAAAGGGCCGTTGCCTCGGCAACGGTGTGAGCCCTGCTGACACTTGGTAGGATTGTCAGGCCCCTCTCCGGTGGCGATACTCGTTGCCAAGGGGAGGACCAGACGTGGCTCCGAGCATCTACGACACCGATCTCGACAAGAACCCGGCGAACCATCAGCCGCTGACGCCCCTCAGCTTCCTGGAGCGGGCAGCCGGCGTGCATCCGGACCGGATCGCCGTCATTCATGGTCCATTGAAGCGCAGCTACCGTGACCTCTATGCACGCGCGCGGCGCCTCGCCTCGGCCTTGGCCCAGCGCGGCATCGGGCGGGGCGACACGGTTTCGGTGATGCTGCCGAATACGCCGGCCATGCTCGAATGCCATTACGGCGTGCCGATGGCCGGCGCGGTGCTCAACACCCTCAACACCCGCCTCGATGCGAAGATCATCGCGTTCTCCTTGGAGCACAGCGAGGCCAAGGTTCTGATCACGGACAGGGAGTTCTCCTCCACCGTCAAGGCCGCTCTCGAGCTGAGCGCGAACAAGCCTTTGGTGATCGACTACGACGATCCGGAATTCACCGGCTCGGGCGAGCGCCTCGGCAGCATGGAATATGAAGCGCTTGTCGCCGAAGGCGATGCCGACTTCGCCTGGAGCCCGCCGCAGGACGAGTGGGACGCGATCACGCTCAACTATACCTCCGGCACGACCGGCGATCCGAAGGGCGTGGTCTATCACCATCGCGGCGCCTATCTGCTCGCCATGGGCAACATCATCACGGGCGGAATGGGCCAGCACCCGGTCTATCTGTGGACCCTGCCCATGTTCCACTGCAACGGCTGGTGCTTCCCCTGGTCGCTCTCGATCGTGGCCGGCACCCATGTGTGCCTGCGGGCGGTACGGGCCAAGCCCATGTACGATGCGCTGGCCGATCACAAGGTCACGCACCTGTGCGGCGCTCCCATCGTCATGTCGACGCTGCTCAATGCAACCGAGAGCGAGAGACGGCCCGTGCCGCACACGGTGAAGTTCATGACGGCGGCGGCTCCGCCGCCGGAGGCAGTGCTTGCAGCCATGAAGAGCGCAGGCTTCGACGTCACGCACCTCTACGGGCTGACGGAGGTCTATGGCCCTGCCGTCGTCAACGAATGGCATCAGGAATGGGATGATCTCGACTCGGGTGAATACGCGGCGAAGAAGGCGCGCCAGGGTGTGCGCTATCCCGTCCTCGAATCCCTCGACGTGCTCGATCCCGAGACCATGCAGCCCGTGCCGTCCGACGGCCAGACCCTGGGTGAGGTCATGTTCCGCGGCAACGTGGTGATGAAGGGCTATCTCAAGAACCCGGCCGGCACCTCCAAAGCCTTCGAGGGCGGCTGGTTCCATTCCGGCGACCTCGGCGTGAAATATCCCGACGGCTATGTGCAGCTGAAGGACCGCTCCAAGGACATCATCATCTCCGGCGGCGAGAACATCTCGTCCATCGAGGTGGAGGATGCGCTCTACAAGCACCCGGCCATTCAGGCGGCCGCCGTCGTGGCGATGCCCGACGAGAAATGGGGCGAGACGCCCTGCGCCTTCGTGGAGCTGAAGCCTGATCAATCCGTCTCGGCCGAGGACATCATCGCCTGGTGCCGCCAGAACCTCGCATCCTACAAATGCCCCCGCACCGTGATCTTCACGGAGCTTCCCAAAACCTCCACGGGCAAGATCCAGAAGTTCCAGCTCAGGGAAATGGCGCGGGCCTACAAAGCTGCTGGCGAGAGGGGCTAGCGCCCCTTCCACACCGGCTTGCGCTTCTCGATGAAGGCATCGATGCCTTCTGCTGCATCCTCGGCCATCATGTTGCAGGCCATGACGTTGCCTGCGAACGAATAGGCCTCCTCCAGGCTCATGGAGCGCTGGCGGCTGAACATGGCCTTGCCCGTGCGGATCGCCACCGGGCTCTTCGCGCAGATGCTCGCCGTCAAGGCGGCAACCGCCTCATCGAGCTCAGCATCGGGCGCCACGCGGCTGACGAGCCCGAAGGATAGGGCCTCGGCGGACGAGATGAAACGGCCCGTCACCAGCATGTCGAAGGCGTGCTTCGGCGAGATGTTGCGAGAGAGCGCCACGGCCGGCGTGGAGCAGAACAGCCCCACATTGATGCCGGAGACCGCGAAGGTGGCGCTCTCGGCGGCAACCGCCAGGTCGCAGGAGGCCACGAGCTGGCAGCCTGCAGCAGTGGCCATGCCATGCACCCGCGCGATCACGGGCACCGGCAGGTTCACGATGCCCTGCATCACCTGGCTGCACTTCGTGAACAGAGCCTCGTAGTAGTCCTGGCGCGGATTGGCGCGCATCTGCTTGAGATCGTGACCGGCGCAGAAAGCTTTGCCCATTGCGGCGATGACGACGCAGCGAACTGCCTCGTCCTGCTTCAGGTCATCAAGCGCAGCCTGGAGGGCCTCCAGCATCGCCTCGGACAGGGCATTGAACTGGGCCGGGCGATTGAGGGTGAGCGTGACCACCCCACCCTGCTCCTCCCGCAGCAGGATGCTCTCGTCGGACAAGGCCTGCTGGGCGCTCATGGATGCTCTCCTTGAAAGTCAGGGCACGTTGTTTACGGAATCCAACCCGAATAAGCTCGATCTGGCAAGGAGCCTCTGGGAAACGCCCTCCGGAGGAGCCCATCGAGAAGAGGTGTTCCCGTGAGCAAGCCGCCGATCAGCCGTTTCCCCGTTCCCGAGATCGCCGATCTGCCGGAGGACATCCGCTCGCGCATCCTGGCCGTTCAGGAGAAGTCCGGCTTCGTGCCGAACGTGTTTCTGGTGCTGGCCCGCCGGCCCGACGAGTTCCGCGCCTTCTTCGCCTACCACGATGCGCTCATGGACAAGCCCGGCAACCTCACCAAGGCCGAGCGCGAGATGATCGTGGTGGCGACCAGCAACGCCAACCAGTGCCAATATTGCGTCGTCGCCCACGGGGCGATCCTGCGCATCCGGGCCAAGAACCCGCAGATCGCCGATCAGGTGGCCATCAACTACCGCAAGGCCGACATCACGCCCCGGCAGAGGGCGTTGCTGGATTTCGCCATGAAGGTGGCTCTCGAGGCTCATACGGTCGGCGACGCAGACATTGCCGCCCTCAGTGCCCACGGCTTCAGCGAGGAAGACGTGTGGGACATCGCGGCGATTGCCGCCTTCTTTGCCATGTCGAACCGCCTCGCCAATGTCAGCAGCATGCGGCCGAACGACGAATTCTACATGCTCGGCCGCATCGAGAAGCAGGCTTAAGGCAGAAGCACCTTGCCCGGATTAAGCCGGTTGTCGGGATCGAGCGCCCGCTTGATCGTACGGGCCAACTCCATTTCCGTGGAGGCGCGATAACGGGCGAGTTCGCCGACGCGATACTGGCCGATGCCATGCTCGGCCGAAATGCTGCCGCCGAAAGCTGCCACCACGTCATGCACGATGCGGTTCACGGCGCCTGCATCATGATCCGGTCCAACGAGTATGTTGTAGTGGATGTTGCCGTCCCCCAGATGCCCGAAGGCGTTCACGCGCGTTCCGGGTGCCCCGGCCGCCAGCGCCTCGCCGGCCTCGGACAGGAAACGCGGCACCTCCGTGAGCGGGACCGAGACATCGTGCTTCACGCTTTTGCCCTCGCGCGCCTCCGATTCCGTCACATGCTCGCGCAGGGCCCAAAGCTGGGCCGCCTGGGCGCCCGATTCGGCAATGACCCCGTCGAGGGCGATCTCCTGCTCGAAAGCCGATCCGAGCATAGTCTCGGCGGCTTCGCGCAGGCCCGCGAGGCTTGAGGCCGCCTCGATCAGCACGAACCATTCGCCCTCGGCTATCGGCGCCTTCAGGCCGGCATGCCTGGCGACGAGTTGCATGGAGGTGGCGGAGATCAGCTCGAAGGCCGAGATCTGATCGCCCAATTCGTCCTGGGCCAGCGCCAGGAGTCGCAGGGCCGCCGCAGGACCGGCCACCGAGAGCAGCGCCGTCACGGCATGCTTCGGCCGCGGCAGGAGCCTGAGGACGGCAGCCGTCACAATACCGAGCGTACCCTCGCTGCCGATGAAAAGCTGCTTCCAGTCATAGCCCGCATTATCCTTGCGCAGGCGGCGCAGGCCGTTGGCAACGGTGCCATCCGGCAGCACCACTTCGAGGCCGAGCACGAGGCTGCGGGTCATGCCGTAGCGAAGCACGTTCACCCCGCCCGCATTGGCCGCCACGACCCCGCCGATGGTGGCCGAGCCTTCCGCCGCCAGGCTGATCGGCAGGAGCCGGCTGGCAGAGGCAGCGGCGTCCTGCGCGACTTTCAGAATGCATCCGGCCTCCGCCTCGATGGTCAAGCCCACGGGATCGACATGGCGGATGGCCGCCATGCGGTTGAGGGACAGAACGACCTGGGTGCCGGATGCATCCGGCACCGCGCCTCCGGCGAGCCCCGTGTTGCCGCCTTGGGGCACGATTGCCACCCTGGCCTCGCGGCAGATCCGCACGATCCCGGCGACCTGCTCGGTCGATGAAGGGCGCACCACACAGGCCGGCTTTCCCGGAAAGAGCCGCCGCCAGTCAATCGCATAGGGTTCGACGTCGGCACCGTCCGTGACGACGCCTGCCGGTCCGACAAGGCTCGTCAGGCGCTGCAGGAGATCCGTCGGCATCGTCATGGCAAAACCCTCGCGGCCGTCCGGTTCACGGCACTGGCACCGCTCCTGACGGATCACGGCGCGAACGTCAACGCGACATCCACGGAAGGCAGAGCGAACGAAGCAGGGCTGCGCTCACTTCTTGCCGGATCCCGGCTCGGCCATCTTGCGATGCTGCTCCGCCAGCATCCCGGCCGGGGTCACGGAGGCCAGGACGGTGGTGACCTTGTTTTTCCACCCGCTCACCACGTCGCCGTCGCCGCGCATCATGGCGTCGAAGCCGACCTTGGCCACATCGGCCGGATCGTCCTTCTTGTCCTGCCCGACCTGCGTATCCAGCATGTCGGCGCGCTCGAAGAACTCGGTTTCAGTGGCGCCGGGCATGAGGCAGGTCACCGTCACGCCCGTATCCTTGAGCTCGTTGCGCAGCGCGAACGAGAAGGAATCGATGAAGGCCTTGGTGCCGTTATAGACCGCCTGGAACGAGCCCGGCATGAAGCCGGCAATGGAACCTGTGATCAGGATGCGCCCCTCGCCGCGCACTCGCATATCGCGCCCGACCTTCTGGATGAGATAGATCGTGCCAGTGATGTTGGTGTCGACCACATGACGCACCTGGGCAAAGTCCTGATCCAGGAATGCATGCCCGAGGCCATGCCCAGCATTGGCCAGAAGTGCGCCAACGGGCCGGCCCTTCACGGCCGCATAGAGCTTGTCGACGCCCTCGATCGTGGCAAGGTCGACCTCAAGCGCATCGACGGCAGCGCCAAGAGCTTCGAAATCCTTTCCGGCTGTGTGAATGGCCGCCTGGTCGGCCGCGATCAGCAGATCATAGCCGTTCTGGGCGCAGAGCTTGGCAAGCTCATATCCAATGCCGACTGAAGCTCCGGTGACGATGGCGAGCGGTTTCGATGTATCCGGCATGGCACTCTCTTGAGCAGGTATGAGGTCTTCAACAGGCCACCACTGGAGACGAGTGAGCCCGGCACATGGGCTTGAACTCCTGAAGAGCGCGAGAGTTCAACGACATGCTGTGACCTGCTGCAAGCGCCGCATCACGCAGCAGCCTCAGTCCACTCGAAGACCAGTTCCATGCCGAGTACCATCCGGTTGCTTTCACCCTGAGGGCACGATACCTTCGCCATAACAACAACGACGGATCAGGCCCTGAGGGTCGGCAGTCGGGAGAAGCGCTCTTGAGTCTGAAAGGAACGGCGACGCCCAACGTCGCGGTGAGAGATGGCACATATTGGCACGACAGAGTCCGAAACGCGGCAGGACGAGTCGGTCGAACACTCTTTGCCAAAGCTGAAACAGCTCTGAAGTCCCGGCCCGGGCAGATCGCTATTGTCCGCACTTCCGATGCCGCTGGAACCTCAGGAACGTGCCGATGACTCTCGTTCTTGATGGCGTTTCGAAGAAGGTCGGAGCCTCCACTCACATCGAGAATGTCAGTCTCACCCTGGAGCGCGGCACGCTCAACGTGCTGCTCGGCGCTACATTGTCCGGCAAGACCTCCCTCATGCGGCTCATGGCCGGGCTCGACGCACCGACGAGCGGCCGTGTCGTGGTCGAGGGCAAGGATGTGACGGGCTGGCCGGTGCAGCGGCGCAGCGTCGCGATGGTCTATCAGCAGTTCATCAACTATCCTTCGCTCACCGTCTACGAGAACATCGCCTCGCCCCTGCGCGTCTCCGGCGCAGCCCAGGGCGAAGTCGATGCACGCGTGCGCGATGCCGCCAAGCTTCTGAAGCTCGAGCCTTATCTCGACCGCAAGCCGCTCAACCTCTCCGGCGGCCAGCAGCAGCGGACCGCCATCGCACGGGCGCTGGTGAAGGGTGCCGACCTCGTCCTTCTCGACGAGCCGCTGGCGAATCTCGACTACAAGCTGCGCGAGGAACTGCGCGAGGAACTGCCGCGGCTGTTTGCCGCCTCGGGCGCCATCTTCGTCTATGCCACCACAGAACCGTCGGAAGCCCTGCTGCTCGGCGGCAACACGGCCACCCTGTTCCAGGGCCGGGTGACGCAGTTCGGGCCGACCCCGCAGGTCTACCGCCAACCGGATGATCTGGTCACGGCGCGCGTCTTCTCGGACCCGCCGCTCAACACCCTGAAAGCCCGAAAAGTGGATGGCGCGGCCACCTTGAGCACCGGCGGGCAGGTTCCGGCAATCGGGCCTCTCGCCAGCGTACCCGATGGTGAATACACGGTCGGCTTCAGGGCCCATCATCTCACCCTCGAGCCCACCGGCACCCATGAGATCACGATCTCTTCGACCGTATCCGTCGCCGAGATCACGGGTTCGGAGAGCTATGTCCATCTCGATGCCGGCGACCACCGCTTCGTGGCCCTCGTGCCCGGCGTGAGGCGCCTGGAGCCGAAATCTGCCGTGACCGCCTATCTCGATCCCCGCCGCCTCTTCCTCTTCGATGCGGACGGACGCCTCGCCGCGGCGGATCCGGCCCAGAAAGCCGCGTGAGGAGAGAACGATGGCCCGCATCACGCTCGATCATCTCGCCCACGCCTACCGGCCCAATCCCCGCACGGCGGAGGATTACGCCCTCAAGGAGATCAACCACGTCTGGAGCCAGGGCGGCGCCTATGCCCTGCTCGGGCCTTCGGGCTGCGGCAAGACCACCCTGCTCAACATCATCTCCGGCCTGGTGCGCCCGACGCGCGGGCGGGTGCTCTTCGACGAGCTCGACGTGACGGACCTGTCGACGGAGGCCCGCAACATCGCGCAGGTGTTCCAGTTTCCCGTGGTCTACGACACCATGACCGTGCGCGAGAACCTGGCCTTCCCGCTCAAGAACAGGAACGTGCCGCGCGACAGGACGGCCCGGCGGGTGGAGGAGATCGCAGGCCTCCTCGATCTCACCCGCGTGCTCGACCGCAAGGCGAGCAACCTCACGGCCGACATGAAGCAGAAGATCTCCCTCGGGCGCGGTCTCGTGCGCCCCGACGTGGCGGCGATCCTGTTCGACGAACCGCTGACCGTCATCGACCCACATCTGAAGTGGCAGTTGCGCTCCACCCTGAAGGAGATCCACCGGGCGCTCGACATCACCATGATCTATGTGACGCACGACCAGACCGAGGCGCTCACCTTCGCCGACAAGGTCGTTGTGATGCATGACGGCGCCGTGGTGCAGACCGGCACTCCGGAAGAGCTGTTCGAGCGCCCCACCCACACCTTCGTGGGCCACTTCATCGGATCGCCCGGCATGAACATCCTGCCCTGCCGGGTCGAGGGCGCCACCGCCTTCATCGGCAACACCATGATCCCGCTCCGGCGCGCCTATCGCACTCTCTCCGACGGCGAGCGCATCGAGCTCGGCATCCGGCCGGAATTCGTCCAGCTCCAGCCGAAGGGAGCGGGCCTGCCCGTGCAGGTGCGGCGCATCGACGATATCGGGCGCGCCCGCATCGCCCGCGTGGAGATGAGCGGCAAGCCTCTTGCCGCAAGCATTCCGGACGGCATCTCCATCGAAGGAAGCGAGGCCTCGCTCGTGCTCGATCCGAACCACGTGCATATCTATGCCAACGGGCATCTGGTCGCGGGCGAAGCCACCGGAGGGCACAAAGCATGACCAAGACCCTCAACAACAGGGCCTGGTTTTTCGTCCTGCCCGTCTTCGCGATCGTGGCGTTCTCGGCCGTTCTGCCGCTGATGACGGTGGTGAACTATTCGGTTCAGGACACCTTCGGCAACAACCAGTTCTTCTGGAACGGCATCGGCTGGTTCCAGGAGCTGCTCGACCCGTCGAGCCAGCTCGGCGAGCAGTTCCTGTCCTCGCTCCTGCGCACCCTGCTGTTCTCCGCGATCATCCTGCTGATCCAAGTGCCGCTCGGCATCGTGGTGGCTTTGTCCATGCCGCGCGAGGGCTGGACGGTGGCGCTCTGCCTCGTGCTCATGGCGCTGCCGCTGCTCATCCCGTGGAACGTGGTCGGCACCATCTGGCAGGTCTTCGCCCGCGGCGACATCGGTCTTCTCGGCTGGATCGTCAACCGCCTCGGCATCGACTACAACTACACGGGCGATCCCATCGACGCCTGGGTGACCATCATCGTCATGGATGTGTGGCACTGGACGAGCCTCGTCGCCCTCCTGTGCTATGCCGGGCTGAAATCCATTCCGGATGCCTACTACCAGGCTGCCCGCATCGATGGAGCCTCGCGCTGGGCGGTGTTCCGCACGATCCAGCTGCCGAAGATGCGGCGCGTGCTGCTCATCGCCGTGCTGCTGCGCTTCATGGATTCCTTCATGATCTACACCGAGCCCTTCGTGCTCACCGGCGGCGGGCCGGGCAACGCCACCACCTTCCTGTCCATCGATCTGGTGAAGCTCGCGCTCGGCCAGTTCGATCTCGGCAAGGCGGCCGCCATGTCGTTGGTCTACAACCTCATCATCCTCGCCATCTGCTGGGTCTTCTACACCGTCATGACCAACGTGGATGCCGAGCGCGACAGGGTCGAAGCATGAGCGGAACCATCGCCGTCAGCCCATCGAACGTGAAGCCTGCCGCAGCGCCGGCGGCCCTCAATCGCGCTCTCTCGGGTCCCCGCGTGAGCGGCCGCGTCGTCGTGATGACGCTCTACCTCCTGTTCCTCATGCTGCCGATCTACTGGCTCGTGAACATGAGCCTGAAGACCAACATGGAGATCGCGTCCAGCCTCACCCTCTGGCCGCGCGAGATCACCTTCGACAACTACATCAGGATCTTCACGGACGAGAGCTGGTATTCGGGCTACATCAACTCGCTCACCTATGTTCTCATCAACACGGTACTGTCGATCGCCTTCGCGCTGCCGGCGGCCTATGCCTTCTCCCGCTACAGGTTCCTGGGCGACAAGCACCTGTTCTTCTGGCTGCTCACCAACCGCATGGCCCCGCCGGCCGTCTTCGCCCTGCCCTTCTTCAATCTCTACTCGGCCATCGGCCTCTTCGACACGCCCTGGGCCGTGGCGCTGGCGCATTGCCTGTTCAACGTGCCGCTCGCCGTGTGGATCTTGGAAGGCTTCATGTCCGGCGTGCCGCGGGAGATCGACGAGACGGCTGCCATCGACGGCTATTCCTTCCCGCGTTTCTTCGTGAAAATCTTCATGCCGCTGATTGCCTCGGGCGTCGGCGTGGCGGCCTTCTTCTGCTTCATGTTCTCGTGGGTCGAGTTGCTTCTGGCGCGCACGCTCACCTCCGTGACCGCAAAGCCCATTGCCGCCACCATGACGCGCACCGTCTCGGCCGCCGGCATGGATTGGGGCCTCCTGGCCGCCGCCGGCGTGCTCACCATCGTGCCCGGCGCGCTCGTGATCTGGTTCGTCCGCAACTACATCGCCAAGGGCTTTGCCCTGGGCCGGGTCTGAGGGAGAGCACCATGCCCGATTTCGCCTGGATGGCCTGGACCTGGCAGACGGGACTTTTCTTCGCCCTGATCGCGAGCCTGCTCCTGATCATGACCTTGCTTGCGGCCTATCGGCCGGAAACGGAGCGCGTCGGGATCTTGCGGATTCCAACGACGCGGGGCGACCGTCTCTTCATCTCGCTTCTCGGTGCCGCCTTCATCCATCTCGGCTGGCTTGGCCTTGTGGGTCTGGATTTGTGGTGGGCATCTGCGCTTTCGCTCCTCTACGCGGCAGCGGTGTTCCGCTACGTGTAAGGACAGACGATTCAAGACCTTCGGTTCATCCGAACGGGAGGGACAAGACCGGCAAGCAAGCCGGCTTGGGGGTAATCTGGGAGGACAAGAATGAAGCTCACCCAATCTCACCGGCGCTTGAAACTCTTCGTCTCGACAAGCGTCCTCGCCATGGCGCTCGGCACCGGCGCCGCTCTCGCAGGCATGGAAGAAGCCCGTCGCTGGATCGACAGCGAATTCCAGCCCTCGACGCTCTCGAAGGACGAGCAGTTGAAGGAGATGGAATGGTTCGTGAATGCGGCGAAGCCCTTCGTCGGCACGGAGATCAATGTGGTCTCCGAGACCATCACGACCCATGAATACGAAGCCCGAACCCTGGCCAAGGCATTCTCGGAAATCACCGGCATCAAGCTCACCCACGACCTGATCCAGGAAGGCGACGTGGTTGAGAAGATCCAGACGCAGATGCAGTCGGGCCGCAACATCTACGACGCCTGGGTCAACGATTCCGACCTCATCGGCACCCACTTCCGCTACAAGCAGGCGGTGGCGCTCGACGACTGGATGGCGGGCGAAGGCAAGGACGTCACCTCGCCGACGCTGGACATCAACGACTTCATCGGCAAGTCCTTCACCACGGCACCCGACGGCAAGATGTATCAGCTGCCGGACCAGCAATTCGCCAACGTCTACTGGTTCCGCTACGACTGGTTCCAGCGTCCGGACATCAAGGAGAAGTTCAAGGCCAAGTACGGCTACGATCTCGGCGTCCCGGTAAACTGGTCGGCCTATGAGGACATCGCCGAATTCTTCACCAACGACGTGAAGGAGATCGACGGCGTCAAGGTCTTCGGTCACATGGACTACGGCAAGAAGGACCCGTCGCTCGGCTGGCGCTTCACCGATGCCTGGCTTTCCATGGCCGGCAACGGCGACAAAGGACTCCCGAACGGCCTGCCCGTGGACGAATGGGGCATCCGCATGGAAGGCTGCCGACCGGTCGGCTCCTCCGTCGAGCGCGGCGGCGACACCAACGGGCCGGCCGCCGTCTACTCGATCACGAAGTATCTCGACTGGCTCAAGAAATACGCGCCTCCGCAGGCTGCGGGCATGACCTTCTCCGAGTCGGGCCCCGTGCCGGCGCAGGGCAACATCGCCCAGCAGATGTTCTGGTACACCGCCTTCACGGCCGACATGGTGAAGCCCGGCCTGCCCGTGATGAATGCCAACAACACGCCGAAATGGCGGATGGCTCCTTCACCGAAGGGTGCGTACTGGAAAGAGGGCATGAAGCTCGGCTACCAGGACGCGGGCTCGTGGACGCTTCTCAAGTCGACGCCGGTGGATCGCCGCAAGGCAGCCTGGCTGTATGCGCAGTTCGTGACCTCCAAGTCGGTCTCGCTGAAGAAGAGCCATGTGGGCCTCACCTTCATCCGCGAGAGCGACATCTGGCACCCGTCCATGACGGAGCGCGCGCCGCAGCTCGGCGGCCTCGTCGAGTTCTACCGCTCGCCTGCCCGCGTGCAATGGACGCCGACCGGGAACAACATCCCGGACTATCCGAAGCTCGCGCAGCTCTGGTGGCAGAACATCGGCGATGCGGCCTCCGGCTCGAAGACGCCGCAGGAGGCGATGAACTCGCTGGCTGCGGCGCAGGATGACGTGCTCACCCGCCTCGAGCGCGCCAACGTGCAGGGCGAGTGCGGCCCGAAGATGAACCCCAAGACCTCGGCCGAGGAATGGTTCAAGAAGGCCGAAGCCGCCGGCACCATCGCGCCTCAGCGCAAGCTGACGAACGAGAAGCCGAAGGGCGAAACGGTGGATTACGACACGCTCATCAAGAGCTGGCCGGCCAATCCGCCCAAGCGCAGCTGATCGAGACAAGGCCCCGCCGGCAACGGCGGGGCCTTCGCATATGGCGGAGGACCCGGAGCCCTCCGCGCGCTCCTGACCTTCCTATCCCTGCCATCGGGGTTAGCCTGCCGTTTGATGGCAGGTGATTGTTCTCCCGCAGCAGGTCACGAATAAGCACCACGCAGGTTGAGCGTGCTTTTCTTCCCGATGTGCTGGTAGTTCTCCGTTAGCCAGCTCCGGGCGGCTTCCCGGCCCAAGTCCCTGAGCTGTTCGAAAAACTCCCATTTGGCGCTCAGGCGCGAGGCGGCGGTAAACGCGTCCAGCACTTCGTCGCCGTGGATCCGGTGCATCAGCACACGCTTGTAGTCCTGGGCTGAAAGCTTGCCCTCGTCGATCAGCCGCGTGACGAAATCGACCGCCCTGAGTTCCTGGAGGAGATGGGCATTGAACGTGATCTCGGTGAGACGGTTCTGGATTTCCCGTGCGGTCTGTGGCGTCGACCGGCGCTCAATCGGATTGATCTGGACAAGCACGATGTCGTCGGCTTGCGTCTCGTAGAAGAGCGGAAACAGCGCAGGATTGCCGGAATAGCCTCCATCCCAATAGGGCTCCCCATTGATCTCGACAGCCTTGAAGATCATGGGCAGGCAGGCCGAGGCGAGCACGTGATCGACGGTCAGCTCGGGGCCGGTGAAGAGCCGGATCTTTCCGGACCAGACATTGGTCGCCGCAATGAAGAGCTTTGCATCCTGGCAGGCGCGCACCCGGTCGAAATCGATCAGCTCGTTGAGGGCATCCCGCAGAGGATTGATGTCGAGCGGATTCAAATCGTAGGGGCTCGCCACGCGCGACCAGGCATCGAGCCAGAGTTGCGTCGTTGTCCCGCCGATGCTCCAGAAGCTCAGCATGCGATCAAAGAGCGAGCGTTGCACGGACGACAGGACGCCATCGAGGCTGACGCGCTGCCAGAATGTGCGAAGCTGCTCGCGGGCCCCGTCCCGCCCGCCATCGAGCCAGCCCTCGAAGAGAACCACTGCATTCATGGACCCGGCGCTGGCGCCGGTAATCGCCTCAATGGCGAGGCGGCCATCCTCGAGCAAGTAGTCGAGAACGCCCCAGGTGAAAGCGCCGTGAGCCCCGCCGCCCTGCAAGGCGAGCGAAACAGATTTCGCGGCATTCGGGCTCCTCAGGCCGCGTACAGGATTGCTGATCTTTTCGGCTCGTCCGGTCATGACAGGCTCCCGAGTCGCCTGTCAGCTTATCATGCGGAGCATTCTGCAAGGCAATCCTGCGGCAGCGTCCGCCAAGAGCAGGGTGCAAAAGCGTTTCAGCCTCGGGTGCCAAGGTAAGTGTTCATTTAAATTGAGATGATAGATTTTCAGCCGCGCATACAAAGCAATCTGCGCGTCACTTGGTGGGGGGATCAGTGAAGGACCGTCGTTTGCGCAGGCGTGCGCCAACAATTCTCGAGGGCCGCATTCAGATTGAGGGTCGAACGTCTGAAATCGAATGCACGGTGCGGGACATCTCGGAATCGGGAGCCCAAATCTTTCTCCACCACGCCCTCGAACTCCCGGCCGAGTTCATGCTGAGCATTCCAAAACGAGGCCTCTCCTCTCGCGCTCGCGTCATGTGGTCGCGCGACAGGAGGCATGGGGTCATGCTGCTCCGGGAATTGCCCGTTTCTGAGCAGGCTCACCCCGATAGCTCGGACGCCCATGTCCACACCATTCTCAAGGATGCCCGCTCCCGGCTCGCACAGCTCATGGGCCTTCCGGAAAATGCAGTTCGATTAAACTTTGATGTTGATCCATCGTCACGGGACCGGCTCAAAGGATGACCCGGCTGCGCCTGCTCGCTGAACCGGTTCAGCTTCGCCGATCTACTCAGCCGCGCCAACCTTCGGCTCCGTCTTGTCGGCGGCATTTTCTGCAGAAATCTCGATGCGAGGAGGGGGAGCACTCCCGGCTCCCTTTCGATAGGCTTCGATGACGCGTGAAACGCGTTGTCCATCTCCGTCGATAGAGGTGTTCCTTGCCGAGGGAGGCCAAGGATCCGTCACATGAACGGTCCGGTTCCAGGCCTGAGCCTCACCAGCTGACAAAGTCACGGTATCCCGCCGTTTGGTATAGTCGACACAGCCGCTGACGACAGGCAGAATGAGCACTGCAACGGCCGTTACAAACCAGCGACGGTTATTTAACGATTTTCTTTCTCGCATTGCGCTTTTCCGGCTGTACTTCGACGATATGCCCGTAAGGACCAATGATGCCTGTTCCGTCGGCAAAACGTTTCTTCGTATCGCTATCCACCTCTAGCTTTCCGAAGAGAAAGAAGTCCACGTCGTTCCCGGGTTTGCTCGAGTCCAAAGGCGTCTTGAGCGGCTGACCTGGCTTGGATGGCCTGACCAAGCGAGGCGTGACGATGATGACAAGATCGGTTTCCTGCTCCTGGAACGAGGATGATCGAAACAGCGCGCCAAGAATCGGCACCTGACCGAGCCAGGGGATTTGATCCTGGTTCTTTGTGTGGGTGCTCTGAAGCAGCCCCGCCATCGCGAAGCTCTGGCCGTCCCGCACCTCGATCATGGTGCTGGCGCGGCGCGTAATGAATGACGGAATGGAAATCAGGCCGGTGCTAATCCGGACGGACTCGTCGACCTGGCTGACTTCTGGCTCGAGCTTCAGGTTGATTAGGCCGTTGTCGAGGACGGTTGGAGTAAAGTTCAGACGAACGCCGTACTCCTTATATTGGACAGTCACCTTGTTATTATCGGAGGCAATGGGGATCGGGACCTCGCCTCCAGCCAGAAAGCTGGCCTTCTCACCCGAAAGCGCGATCAGATTTGGCTCTGCAAGGCGGCGAGCCAGACCTTTGTCCTCAAGCGCCTGCACGAGAATGTCTGCGCTGATGCCCCCGCCCAGGACTTGAGCGATCAATGTGCCGAAGGGCTGATTCCCGCTGGGGAATGAAGGATTGAAGCGGACGAGCCCAGGCGGGGAATCAGAACTGACAGCCCCCGAGGTAAACCCGCGTCCTGACGACCCGTTCTCGCGCCTCGCATACCAGCTCACGCCGAATTCTCGCCCTGCATTGCGGTTGGCCTCTATGAATCGAACCTCCAGCATGACCTGCTGTCCGCCGCTGACGCGCAGGGCATTGATCACCCCATCGGCGCCATACTGATCGGCAATCTCCAGGGCTTTGCGAAGTGAGACTGAATCGGGAACGGTGCCGCTCAGGCGCAAGCGCCCGTTGACCGTCTCAACCCTCACATTCGCTTGGGGAAGAGCCTGCTGGAGCGAGACCTCGAGATCCGGCGTATCGGCCCCCACTTCAACGTTAACTGTACCAAGGAGCGTATCATCCGCCCCATAGACGGCAATGTTCGTTCTGCCTTCCGCCTTTCCCAACACATAGAAGCTGCGTCCAGTGAGGGGAACCGCGTTTGCGATATCCGGGTTGCCGACGATCACCTTATCTACGTCCGCAGCGGTTTTCGCCGTGAGGAATTGCCCCTTAGCGACATTGATCCCGCCGATTGCGCGACTATTGCTGAAGCGGATGAGTCGCTCCTGCGCCAACCCCGGTGCGATGGTCAGCAGACCTGTCAAAGCCACAATCAAGCCGACTGCAAAGCAAGACCCGATCACCCTTCCTCGCCACAGGCGAGAAAGGCCGTATTTCTTTATCACGGAAAGAATCAGGTTCATTGCCTTTGAACTTAGGTTCAGGTCGATTGGGCCGGGATCTGCGCGGCGTGGTGGTTCAGATTTCTTCAGATTTGAATGGTTATGGTTAACGTAGCGTAAAGAATTTAGCCTCTAATGTGACCTGCCTAGATATTCTGTCCGTCGCGGCACGATTACGCCGGCAAAGCAAGAATACGCATAAGAACTAGGCACGGGGGCAAGAGATGCTGAATTCAAGACCCGCATGGCGGGCCAGCTTGCTGGTTGTCGTCGCCATGCTGCTGGGCGGATGCAACAGCCTTGACGGCGGCAGCCCCTCAAGCTTTGGCAACAAATTTTCAGGCCCTGATCTTCCCGCGTCCGTCGAGCCGTACCCGGATGACGAGGTGCTGACGGTCGCCAAGGCGCATTTCGCTGAACGCAATTATGGCAGCGCAGCGCGCTATTACGAGCGGGCCGTGGAGGTCATGCCGAACAACCAAGACGCATGGCTCGGTCTTGCCGCATCTTATGATCGGGTCCGCCGCTTCGACCTGGCGGATCGCGCCTACACGGAAGCCTCGCGTTTCTTGGCAGACCGTCCGGAATACTACAACAATGTAGGCTATTCTTATATGCTCCGGGGTGACATCGCGAAAGCACGCAGCAGCTTCCTGAAGGCGCATGAACTCGACCCGGCTAATTTGACGATCAACAACAACCTGGAGCTTTTAAGGGACGGCGCCAGCCGCCCGAGCTCCAGCTAGCGGTAGTTCGACCGCAACTTTACTGTCTCATGCTGGGAGATCCGGCTGCTCCATTCTGGGTGCAGCGGGAGATAGCTCGCACCGATGCTACTAGACCATTCAGCCGAAGCAATCTTGGTTAATGCACTAGGCTATCAAGCCGAATAGACCGGGCGGCCGAAAAGATTCTTAAATGATCCGACACAAGCGAAGGCTTCGACACTAACATTGTCCGGTCGACAGCTTGTGAGGACGCTGCCCTCTTCGGTCAGCGGACCAGGCAACCAGGTCGAGGAACAACATCATGAAGTCTCTTATCTCCCGCTTCGTAAAGGATGAATCCGGCGCTACTGCAATCGAATATGGCCTCATCGCTGCCGGTCTGGCTGTGGTCGTCATCGCAATATTCGGCGACGGCGGCAAAGTTAACGACGTCTTGACTGATCTGTTCGACAAGGTGCTGGAGAAGGTCAATCCCCCTGCATAAGCCGGCGGATTAGCTATCTGTTCTGCGAGCGGAAGAGAGGTAATCCCTCTTCCGCACCACGCTCAAACTCCCAAGGCTCGCCGAGCCGCTTTCTTCGATAGCGCAGAGGCAACAGTGACAGTCCCGACCTTCGCGGCACTCGCCGCCAGCGCCAGCTTCATCGCCGCTGTTACTTGGGCAGGAGCAATGGATCTCGGCACCATGAAGATCCGCAACGGTCTGATCCTCATCCTGCTCACCCTTTACGCCATTCTGGCTCCGCTGGCTGGCTGGAACATCGAAGAGATCGGTATGAGCGCCACTCTCGCAGTCGGGGTGCTGGTCTGCACATTCGTCTTCTTCGCGTTCGGCTGGATCGGAGGTGGGGATGCCAAACTGGCCCCCGTTGTCGCTCTATGGCTGGGTGCTGAGCAAGCTCCAGTCTATTTGATCTACTCGACAATCTTCGGTGGAGTCCTCACCCTGGCTCTCCTCCAGTTTCGGATGCTGCTGCTCCCAGCCTTCTGTCTTGACATACCTTGGATCACCCGCCTTCACGACAAAAACACCGGCATCCCGTATGGGGTGGCGATCGCCGCCGCAGCCCTCGTCGTCTTTCCGGCTACGCCTTGGCTGACGTTCCAGATCTGAAGGACTCCGCATTCTGCAAAGGCCATCTCGGCTCGAATCTGCTACGAGAGACTGTGACATGCTCCGCATCATCATTCTTATGACGGCTATCAGCGCTGGAGGTCTTGCGGGATGGCTGGCTCTTTCGATGCAATCTGGAGAAGCCTCAAGCCCGGTGGAGACCGCACTTCCGGCAGTCATCATGGAAGACGTCTTGGTCGCCGCGAGCGATCTTTCACAGGGCCAGACTATTGATGATGGGGAGCTGCGCTGGCAAAGCTGGCCTAAGGATCTGATCCATCCCAATTATATCGTGCGACGGGCAAAGCCGGATTCTCTGGCGAACTACAAGGGAGCACTCGTACGCAGCTTTCTCGTGGCCGGCGAGCCTGTACGCGAAGAGAAGCTGGTGCGTGGGGCATCTGGCCTCTTGGCCACTCTCCTGCCGGCGGGCAAGCGCGCAGTCGCAATCCGCGTATCGGCTGAAAGCACGGCCGGCGGCTTTGTTCTGCCCAACGATCGTGTAGACGTGCTTCAGACCCTGACGCGGCAGGCGGGCAACCAGAGTGAGAACCTCTCCCGGACTCTGCTGAGCAACATCCGCGTTTTGGCCGTCGACCAGAAGGCCGATGATACGAAAGGCGATGCAGCCGTCGTGGGCAAGACCGTCACACTCGAACTTAGCCCCGCACAGGCGGAAACCGTTGCATCGGCCCAGGCCACAGGCGCTCTTTCCCTTGCGCTTCGCTCGGTAGCAGATGCCCAAGAGGCCTCCGCCGTGAGACATGAAGGTAGTACGACCGTACGCTTTCTGCGCGCCGGGCGGAGCGAACTTGTTCGGACGCAGTAGCCTGCACCGCTCACTGAGAAATACCACGAGAGTTCTGGCGCAAAATGACCGAGATGACTTTCGACCTCCTGGAAGAGCGGCCCTACACCTCACTGGACAGGCCATCGGATGTCTTTTGTCGTGAAAACGTCCAGCCAAGGGCATTACAGCCTGAAACGGCCCCACCCCCTCCCGCGGCCCTGCGCCAGATCGGCCATATTCCCCGCCTCTCGATCCATGCCTTCTGCGACAGCACAGATGTTGCGGCCGCAGTCGAGCGCGTCGCCTCAGACCGACTGATGTCGCGTACGCGTACAGATGTCTATATGGGCGGCATCGCCGCTGCCATCGAGCTGTATCGTGAAGCCCCGACGCCGAACCTCATCCTCGTGGAGAGTCGCTCCGCTGAGGCCTCGTTCGTCAACGACCTCGACACCCTCGCGGCCGTTTGTGATGCGGGCACCAAGGTGATAGCTATCGGGCACACGAATGACATCGCATTTTATCGGGAGCTCATGAGGCGTGGTATCAGCGAGTACATTCTTGCTCCCGTCCAGCCTATCGCGTTGATCGCGGCAATTGGCGAGATCTATGGCAAGACAGCTTCGAGCAAACTCGGACGGGTCTGCGCCTTTATCGGTGCCAGAGGTGGAGCGGGATCGTCTACTGTCGCTCATAATGTCGCATGGTTCATGGCCGGCCAGTCCCGCATGGATGTTATCGTGGCCGATATGGATCTCCCCTTCGGAACGGCGGCTCTCGACTTCAATCTTGATCCGGCAACGGGCATTGCCGAGGCCCTCCAGGATCCTGGGCGCCTGGACGAGGTTCTGCTGGATCGGTTGCTGACGAAATGCGGCGATCATATGAGTCTGCTCGCAGCGCCAGCAGCACTCGACCAATCCTATGACCTCGACGGACCATCTGTCGAAAGGCTGCTTGAAGTTGCGCAGGCCAGTGTCCCGTTCCTGATCCTGGACATGCCACACCAATGGACGGCATGGACCAGAGGCACATTGAAGACGGCAGATGAGATCATCATCACTACAACACCCGATCTTGCCAGCCTGAAGAGCACAAAGAGCCTCATCGAGTTTCTCAGGCAGGCCCGCCCGAGCGACCTGCCGCCCAAAGTCATTCTCAATCAGGTCGGAATGCCGAAGCGGCCCGAAATCAAGCCGCAGGCATTCGCCGACGCGTTGCAAGTTGAGCCGGTAGCCTGCATTCCATTCGATGCCCACCTGTTCGGAACGGCGGCCAATAACGGTCAAATGGTAGCCGAGGTGTCCGCGAAAGCTCCGGCGGCGAAGGCCTTTGCCGGGGTTGCGGGCATTCTGGCGGATCGACATTCCGTCAAGAGCAGCAAGAAGGCAGGCTTCAGCCTGAATTCACTGCTTGGGAAGCTGAAGCGCTAAGGGATCGTTCAGGAGGAGCCCGGAGCCAATCTTGGATGCTATCGGGGGGCTCCCCCTGCGCCCTGAAGATCTTGGCGCTCTTTGGTTTGATCCCTGGTCCTCGCAAAGTACGCGCCTTCGTCCCCAACAGACAGCGTGGGCTTGCATGAACCTGTGCACGTGAACGTGTTGAGCGTAGTCCCTGAATAGACAGTCGTCATCCGATAGCGGCTTGGGGTGACGTTGACGATGGTATTAAGAACCTGACGCCCTCCCTCCCCTAGGACGATGAGGTTGGTCACGCCCACAGCCCTCCCAGTCAACACTATAGTATGATCGTCGCTCAACATCCCATCGACGATCGCTGGATTGCCGATGATGATCGTACGCGCGGGCTCGACAAATGCCAGAACTTTGGCGAAGTCGATCTTCACTCCGACCTCATCGGCGACGTTTTCTCCGAGCTGCTTAAGATCGGCTTGGCGGAGATCCTTTAGACGCATTTCATCGGCGGACACCTGTATTGCTGAACACCCCAGCAGGCTCGCCGCAGTGAGGACGACGATGGCTCGGAGGGCGCTCGGCATTGTGTGCTCCTGCATTGGTTTCCAATCACTTGAATCCACTGGTTTCGTCAATGTGGCAACTAGGCTGTTCGGGAGAGCCAAGATCAGGGATCGACCTAGACCATACGGCTGAATGGCGAGATTGACTTGGCTCTGTAAGATGCCATCGAGAGCAAAGGTCGTATAGGCTCAGGCCACTGGAGCTTTGCAAGTCGTGCAACAGACGCAGGGATGTTCGTAGGATCCGGAGAAGCGGCATGTTCGGCAAGAGGGGAGCACAGGAAGGGCAGCTCAAGAGCCCCTCCTTCGCGCACATCAAAGGACAGGCCGACGAGCTGGAAAGAGCCCCTCCCGCAGCCGCGTCGTCTTCGGTCGTTAACCTGGAACCTTACAGGCCCTCCTCTGGGTCGCCGCTCACTCAACCCACAGCACTCAGACGGCCGGCAACGCGTAAGGACGAGCAGTATTACGAGTTGAAGACCCAGGTCTTCTCGGCGCTGATCGAGTCAATCGACGTCTCGCAGCTGGCGAAGATGGATGCTCAAGAGGCACGTGAAGCCATCAGCGACATCGTCGTGGAGATTGTAGCAGCCAAGAAGTTTGTGATGTCTATCAGCGAGCAGGACGACTTGCTCCAGGACATCTGCGACGACGTTCTCGGCTATGGTCCTCTTGAGCCCTTGCTGGCACGCGATGATATCGCCGATATCATGGTTAATGGTGCGGATGCAGTATATATCGAAGTTGGCGGCAAGGTTCAGAAGACCAATGTTCGGTTTCGCGATAATGCGCAGCTCCTTCATCTCTGCCAGAGGATCGTGAGCCAGGTCGGCCGGCGAGTCGACGAATCAAGCCCCATCTGTGACGCACGCCTGGCCGATGGATCACGCGTCAACGTCATTGCGCCTCCGCTCGCAATCGACGGACCAACCCTGACAATCAGAAAGTTCCGGAAGGACAAGCTCACCCTTGATCAGCTTGTAAAGTACGGCTCTATTACCCGAGAGGGAGCCGAGATTCTTCAGATCATCGGCCGTGTGCGCTGCAACGCCATCGTATCGGGAGGAACCGGCTCGGGAAAGACGACCTTGCTCAACTGTCTTACCCGCTACATCGATCCGGGGGAGCGTATCGTGACCTGCGAGGATGCGGCCGAGCTTCAATTGCAGCAGCCGCATGTCGTGCGTCTCGAAACCCGCCCCCCGAACATCGAGGGCGAAGGCCAGATCACGATGAGGGATCTCGTCAAGAACTGCCTCCGTATGCGCCCTGAACGTATCATCGTCGGAGAGGTTCGCGGCCCTGAGGCCTTCGATCTGCTGCAGGCAATGAATACAGGCCACGACGGCTCTATGGGTACCCTGCACGCCAACGCTCCGCGCGAGGCCTTGAGCCGGATGGAATCCATGATCACGATGGGAGGCTATGCTCTCCCCTCACGGACGATCAGGGAAATGATCGCCTCTTCGGTCGACGTGATTATTCAGGCCGTTCGCCTTCGGGATGGATCTCGCAGAATTACCCACATCACCGAAGTGCTGGGCATGGAGGGCGACGTCATCATCACTCAGGACCTCTTTGTCTACGAGATGCTGGGTGAGGATGCTCAAGGGAACATCTTAGGTAGGCACCGCTCGACAGGTGTCGGGCGGCCACGGTTCTGGGACCGGGCTCGTTACTACGGAGAGGAAAAACGCCTCGCTGCGGCGCTCGATGCCGCAGAGCAGACCACCCCTTAGCTTTCAGCACCAAGAAGCCTATCATGCTCTCGCCTCTACTCCTCCCAGTCATCATAGCACTCCTCGTCACTCTAAGCGTCGGCGGTCTGGTCTTGTGCTTCTTCCCGTCTCAAATCTTCGGAAAGCCCGATGGCGCAAGGCGCCTTGAGGCGATCGTCTCATCCAGAGCCTCGATGGAGCGGAAGGACAATCAGGACGAGAGCAAGCGCAGGCGCCTGATCGAAACGACATTGCGGGAGATGGAAGAGAAGCAAAATGTCCGTCATCGCGAGAAGCCGACTCTGACAGGGCGGATGCGCCAAGCTGGCCTGAACTGGAGCAGACAAACCTATTATGGTGTCTGCGCAGCCGCAGGAGCGATCCTGTTCTTGGCCTGTCTAGGCGGCCTGGGCGTGAGCCCCCTTCCAGCACTTGGCTTTGCCGCAGCCGGTGGGTTGCTATTACCTCACCTCTATGTCGACACCCGACGCAAGATGCGGTTCAAGGCGTTCGCCGAAGAGTTTCCAAACGCAGTGGATGTCATCGTTCGCGGTGTTAGAGCAGGTCTGCCGCTTGTCGATTGCCTCCGGACCATCGCCACCGAAGCCCAGGAGCCTGTACGGAGTGAGTTCAGGTCAATCCTCGAGGATCAAACCATGGGCATGCCCGTCGACCAGGCGGTGCAGCGCCTTCCGGAGCGCATTCCTCTAGCGGAAACGTGCTTCTTTGCGATTGTGCTTTCATTGCAAAGCCGAACGGGTGGCAGTTTGGCGGAGACACTTGGAAATCTGTCGAAGGTCCTGCGCGAGCGCAAGAAGATGCAAGCAAAGATCAAGGCTGTGAGCTCTGAGGCTAAGGCGTCCGCAGCCATTATTGGCTCCTTGCCTGTTGTGGTTGCTGGTCTGCTGTACCTCACATCACCCGACTACATCGTGCTCCTGTTCACGACCTTCCTGGGGAAGGTCGTTCTAACTGCAAGCGCATTCTGGATGGGTATCGGGATCCTTGTGATGCGCAAAATGATCAATTTCGAAATCTGACCTCGATTATGTATCCAGCAGCTCTCATCAAGAATGTCGACGTCCTCATCGCTGGCTCGGCGGCTGTTTCCGTCTTTCTGGCCACTGTACTCGTTGCTTGGCCATACCTTGAGAAAGATCAGCTCGGTGCTCGTATGGCTCAGATCCAGAACGAGCGCAGGCGGATCAGGCTGCAGGAAAGAAGCAAGCTCAACAATCAAACCAGAACCCTCAGGCTCAGGCAGGAGCCGAGGGCGGTATTCAAGAACATCGTGGAGAGATTCAACCTCGCCAAGGCGGCAGAAACCTCGGACCTGGTGCAGACTCTGCGTATGGCTGGTTACCGGGGTCAGGGCTCGGTAACCACTTTCCTGGCCATCCGGTTGCTTGCACCGAGCGTTATGTTCGCTCTGGCAGTTGCCTACCTGTTTCTGGTTCTGGATCTTCAACATCCCTTCATCGTCAAGCTTGGCCTCGCAGTGGCAGCTGGCTGTTTAGGGCATTACGTGCCGCTGCTCTATCTCAAGAACAAGATCGCCAAGCGCCAAGTGGCCATTCGCCGAGCTTGGCCAGACACGCTCGATCTTCTTCTCATCTGCGTTGAATGCGGAATGGGTGTCGAAGGTGCTCTCCGAAAGGTATCGGAAGAAATCGGCTCCCAGTGCCCGGAACTGGCGGAGGAGACTAGCCTTACCACGGCCGAACTGTCCTATCTCCAGGATCGCCGCAAGGCGTTCGAGAACCTGGGCGAACGGATAGGGCTTGAGTGCGTCAAGAGTGTCGTCACGAGTCTCATTCAATCCGAAAAGTACGGTACGCCGTTGAGTCATTCCTTACGCGTTTTGGCGCAAGAGAACCGCGACATGCGCATGAGCGAAGCTGAAAAGAAGGCGGCATCGCTGCCTCCCAAGCTCACGGTGCCAATGATCCTGTTCTTTCTGCCTGTTCTTTTTGGCGTGATCCTCACGCCCGCGATCGTCCAAGTCATGAGTTTAGATTAGGATCCGGCCCGATGTTTCGGCGAACCGCCACTTTCCTGCAAGCCCGATTTCACCAGATGGCTCAGGCTGTCGGACAGGCAGCGCGGACGTTCCCAACCGACACAAGAGGCAATGTAGCGATCGTTACCGCTTTCGCGCTACCCGCCCTGCTCGGAGCAGTTGGAATCGGCGTCGAGGTCACCCATTGGTACCGCGTTCAGCGTGCCTTGCAGAATGCGGCCGACTCAGCCGCGATTTCAGCCGCGACGAATGGAAGCTCCAGCTATGCGGCTGAAGGCCTTGCTGTCGCCTCCTCCTACGGCTTTGTGAACGGCAAGAGCAACACATGGGTCACCCTCTCCGACAAGGCACCCTGCCCGGCTGGCGGTTCCAATTGCTATAGCGCGACCATCACACGCTCGGTGCCTCTCATTCTTTCTCATATCGTTGGCTACAGGGGCAACGTGACCGTTGAGGTCATCAAGGACGGAAAGGCCGCCAGCACCCGCCAGACATCGCTTCACGCAACCGCCGTCGCCTTGAGAGTACCGACGCCGCGAACTTACTGCGTCCTTGCACTGGGCAATGACGGAGCGAAGTTCGATGATATTGTCGTCAACGGCGGATCGAAATCCAACCTGTCCAATTGCGGGATCATGTCCAACAATGACCTGACCTGCAACGGCAGCAATCAGATCGCCGATTATGCCGATTCGAGCTCAGGAGATCCGTCCGGCTGCGGTCGCGCAGCGAACCGTGGACCCGTTCCAAGGCTGAACGACCCGTATTCTCACCTTGCTTCCAACATCCCTCCAAATCCCTGCAGCAGTTATCCTGGCGAGCAGTGGAGCTCCGTTCCGGCAATTCCGCCCAGCGGAGTTTACACTGTCTGCGGAAATCTCAAGCTGCTCGCCGATGTGACGGTCGCCCCCCGGCCGGGTGGCGCCGTCATCGTTATTTACAATGGAAAGCTCGATACGGTGGGTTACACTTTCAAAGGATCGGATCTGACCCTTGTCTTCGCGGGGACCAATGATCCTGCCTACAGTCATATCGTGACGGGCAGCAACAAAGGAGGAATTGACATCGCTGCGCCGACGTCGGGCCCCTGGAAAGGCATTGCAATCTACCAAGCCCCGAACTTGACGACTGGGGTGGACATCACATCTGCGGGCAATGGTCCGACCTGGAACATCACAGGACTGGTCTACTTGCCCCATGCAAGCGTCACTTTTAGTGGCGCAGTTAACAAGTCCAGCACTGGCAATGCCTGCTTCGGCCTCGTGGTCGACAATCTGACTGTCAATGGAACCGGATTGATCCTCACCAACGGGTCTGACTGTGCAGATGCTGGCCTGGATCTGCCATCATACCGACGGGGGCGCTTGGTTGGGTAGGGCACGTCGGATGGTAAAGCGCAGTTTTGCGATTCTTTGGACAGCCTGCACCGCGGGGTCTCTGGTCTGCGGAATGCCTGTACGTTGCGCCTCTCTTCGGAAGTTTATGCAATGTCACGCAGGCGTGGCGGGAATCGAGTTCGCCCTTGTGGCGGGCACGCTGTGCCTCCTCATGCTAAACGCGCTCGATGTCGCAGATTATATCTATAGAAGAATGCAGGTAGAGAATGCGGCGCAGATGGGCGCTCAGGCAGCCTGGAAGGCATGCGATCCGACCAAACTTCCAGCAACCAAGCTTTGCTCGGGCCTAGGAGCGGCCGTTACAGCAGCTGTGCAAGGCACCTCTCTCGGCAGCAGCGTCTCAGTCCTATCCGGTGCTCTCACTGAAGATTACTACTGTCTTGATTCAGCCGGCGTCCTGCAGCCTGTCGGAACCCTTGACGCTCGTCCGGTCGACTGCTCTGCAACGTCCAATCCCAATGCCCAGCCGGGGAACTATATCCGTATCACGGTGACCTATGCGTATAGGCCACTGTTTTCGGATCTCACGGTGACACGCTTTTTCGAAACACCGATCCAGAGCATCTCCTACATGAGATTGCTCTGATGAAGGCGTTGTTCTGGAAGCGTCTGGCAGAAGATGAGAGAGGCGCGGCGGCGCTTGAGTTTGCTCTCGTTGTGCCGGCGCTTCTGACCCTCATTGTAGCGGTCATCAATGTGTCTCTGCTTGGCATGACCTCCGCCAGTCTCCACTATGCGGTTGAAGAAGGTGCGCGGTGCGCCTCCGTCAAACACATCTGCCCTGAGCCGAAAAGTCGCTATTTCGCTCCAGGCCCTGCCCCCGTCTTCACCCTTACGAGTGCAGTATGCGGGTCCCTGCTGAGCGCCACCGTCACCTTCAATCTCAAAGCCGTTCTGATCCAGAGGTCCATTCAGCTGTCTGCCAAGGCCTGCTATCCTTGAAGGTGCGCCCAGGTAATATGGCGGGTATCAGGCAACCGCCTGAATTTCAGCTTTCATGTGACGCAGTCCCCATCGGGGGGTTAGACAGCCGCATGCCTCGCTCCAATTTCTCCCGTTCGGTGAAACCCGGCGACAGCGGGTCTCAGAGCATCGCTGTGGCCCTTGCTTGGCTCCTCGTTCAGGACACCCCGGGGGCGGTTTGGATAAGGGCGCGCCCCTGCGACCGCTGCTGCGGCCCGATTGTTGACGCCGAAGTAGCGAAAGATCGCGGCCATGTGAATTTTCACGGTTCCTTCGCCGAGCTTGAGTGCGAGCGCTATTTCTTTGTTGGACTTTCCCTGTACAAGAAGGTCGAGGACGTCTCGCTGTCTCGAGGTCAGGAGGTGGGTCGAGGCGGCTTGGGGAGCCCTTGGCTGAGCATGAGGCGGTTCGTCGGCTTGCTCACTCAAGCCAGCCGGCGCGGGTGAAACATCCGCAAGGCATGGCGGCACGTAGACTCCACCTTCAAAGATGGTGCCCAGAGCCTTCACGAGGTCAGCAATTGGGAGGCTTCTCACGATATAGCCATGAACGCCTGCCTCTAGGGCCGCGAGAATTTCGCGCCGTGACGTCGACGCTGCGATGGCAGCCACACGTGTGCTGAGGAAGCACTCTCGGATGGAGCGCAGATTAGTCGGGGTTTGCGCTCCCGGCATCGAGAGGTCCAGAAGAGTGATCTCGATATGAGGATTGTCGGTGAGGCGCTCCAGAGCTTCGTCAAGCGACGACGCCTCTACAACCTCCGCGAAGCCGAAGTGCCGGGTGAGAATTGCAGCTGCAGCAAGGCGGAAATATGCGTCCTTGTCAGCAATGAGCCCTACGCGATTGCCAGTACTCATTGAAATCTGCCCCAAAAGGTATGTTGTTGAAGATACTATGGTGTTCTAAGGTTAATTTCTCGTAAGAACCGAAAGCCAGAAATGGACTTGTACCCAGCTTTCGCTTCTGAAACGGCGAGGCGCACCAACCTGTATGAATTCCTGGGCCGACGCCACAGGGATACACGTCCTGTTACCATCTGCCGCTTCCAAATCGCGCTCTGCCCTGACATGACCTAGCGCGGCTTCGTCGAAAATCCCTTTTCTGGTTCCACTGGGATCCACCCTTGCCTGACGAGGCTCCCTTAAATCGATGTTCTCACGCTTCTGCTCGAAGCGCTCATCTCGTCGAATTGCTATAGGTCTGGGTGGGGCGGGTACGGTAGATTTCCTGGTTCCTCTGGCCCCCTCGCGGGCTTGGTTGGCGAGTTGCCTTTGAACCTCATCAAGATGTCCGCGCTTTCGGCCGCACTGGACGCAGCGCACCACGGCTGCGGCTTTCAGCGCTCCTGTGGGAGCCCGCTAACACCTTCGTCTCCTATTCGCGTGGCATGATCTTGCCCGACAAGGTTCGCTTCCACCGGCTCGCTCTCCCGAACGGCAGCGGCCGCTTGGGCGCATCCGCCCCGATATGCCGGATCTTCTGGCGCTTCGCACGTGCAGCCCGCCGGTGATCCTCCCGAGTCTTTTGAACAGCACAGGCCTCGTGGGCCGGTCCTAAGTTGGCGAAGTCATCCGCGCCCCCGAGTTCAAGCGCCAGGATATGCTCGACGATCCACCGTTCGCGAACCCCGTTTATCCTGCGGTCACACAGCACGCATACCCCTCCGGTCTTCTCCCACACCTTGAGCCGCCGATGCGGTGTCAGCTTCCGCCGCAGAATGGTGCCCATATCGGTGATGTTGACGAACGGCATCCACCTGTCACTCGGCAGGCGCGCGGGCAGAAGACTGCTCCTTGGGTCGGCTCGGGTGAACCTCGGAGCCGAGCAGGGCTATGGCCTGTTGCACGAGACGGTCCGACTCATGACACACGCGCTGATAGCCGGTGATGAGACAGGCCATCTCGTGCTCGCGTTCCGGACCCGAAGGCACCAGCCGTGCCTGCACACCGAGCGAAGCCACCATTGGAATCTCGGTTCGAGCAGTTCGGCGTTGGCGAGCGTTCGGTGTCTTGTGCCGCTGTTTCTGGGGTGCTTTCGTCATAACAACCTCCTGAGCACACTTATTAAACAATATATCGTTCAATAAGTTCCGTTCAGTCATCGAACTGCGGAGCAGGAAATTTCCACTCATGCGTGGGTGTGACACACTGTTACTCAGAGGGATCAGTCAACAATTGAGTTGAATTTGTCATACCGTAACGCGTATTGCCGAAGGCTCTTCCCCAGATTTGGCAGAACGAAGCCAAATAACGGAAATGGCGTAGGGATAGACAGCGCTCGCTACTCACATTCCTAAGGCTGAACACATCGGCCACTTCGCTCCACACGCGATCGGCACCACATTCGATCTGAGGGCAATGGCGACACGGCCGTTCGGAGCATTTGTACCGCCCGCAGTTTCTGAGACACCGGATTGAAGCCTACGCGGCGAGTGCCACGATTGAAAGCTGCTTGTGCCGGACGGCTTTCGGGGTCTGGAAGCCATGCCGGGCAATCAGCCAAGTGGAATT
>JAESFL010000438.1_pt1 | contig 29903 bp, 31 predicted proteins | sample 9269401 | NCBI WGS metagenome assembly JAESFL01 (sample SAMN14506025, study PRJNA617098) | algae metagenome | isolation source: Gloeocapsa sp. UFS-A4-WI-NPMV-4B04 and co-occurring heterotrophs from desert... | place: USA: Utah | collected 2006-10-01 | reverse complement strand
TTAGCGTTTGATACTCGCATTTCTTCGATAAACGCTGAGCAATCGTAGCAACGAGCTGCAAAATACAACCGAACCGTTGTAGCTGGCAGCAGCGGAAGCGGTTGGTGCCCTCCCAGCACGTTTGCCGGTTCACTCTAATCCCGTAGGAGGACGATCGGCCGCGCGATACAGACCCTTTTGCGCGCGTTGACGCTGCGGACCGCGCGAGTGGCGCGGCGTTCGGGTCGAAGGTCCCTTTGATGCGTATGAACGGCACGTATGGTCCTGAGGAACGTGCGATTGTGCTCGAGCGGCAGCGCACGCTCAAGATGGCACAGTCGGCCCACGCCTACGTTCGCGGCAACACCTTGAAATTCTACGAGTGGCTCGACGGTCTTTCGCGCGGCACCCTGCCGGAGGGTCCGCCGGTCTGGATCTGCGGTGACTGCCATCTCGGCAATCTCGGCCCCCTCGCCGACGCCGACGGTCGCGTCGATATTCAGATCCGCGACCTCGACCAGACGGTGATCGGAAACCCGACGCACGATCTCGTTCGCCTCGGGCTGTCGCTCGCGAGCGCCGCCCGCGGCTCGGATCTTCCTGGCGTCGTCACGGCCCGGATGCTGGAGGAGATGATCGCGGGCTACGCGGTGGGCCTGCACGCGGACGAGGATGACAGCCACCCGCCCGAGCCGGATGTGGTGCGCTCGGTGCGACGCCGGGCGCTCGGCCGGCACTGGAAGCACCTCGCCCGGGAGCGTCTGAAGCGCGTGGAGCCGGCCATTCCGCTGGGGCGCAAGTTCTGGGCTCTCGATGCGGGCGAGCGCCGGGCGCTCGACGAGTTGTTTCAGGAAGAGGCGGTACGCCACCTCGTGCTGGCGCTGAACGGGCGAAGCGAGGGCGCCGAAGCCCGCCTGATCGACGCGGCCTATTGGATGAAGGGCTGCAGCTCGCTCGGCTTCCTGCGCTACGCCGTCCTCGTCGGCATCACCGAGCCGAATGAAAAGCGACGCCTCGCGCTGGTGGACCTGAAGGAAGCGGTCGAGACCGCCGCCCCGCCCGCGCCCGGTGCGCAGATGCCACCCGACCCGGCCGAGCGGGTGGTGACCGGGGCGCGGGCGCTGTCACCGAATCTCGGGGAGCGCATGCTGCCGGTTCATCTGCTCGGAAAGCCGGTCGTGATGCGCGAACTCGCGCCGCAGGATCTGAAGCTCGATGTCGATCAGTTCGGCCGCGAGGAGGCGGTGCGCGCCGCGCATTACCTCGCCTACGTGGTCGGCAAAGCGCATGGTCGTCAGATGGAGGCCGGAGCGCGGTCGGCTTGGCGCGCCGAGGTCACGAAGAAGGGCGCCACGGATGAGGGGGCGCCGTCCTGGCTCTGGTCCAGCGTGGTCGAACTCGCTGGCCGCCACGAGGTCGGCTACCTTCAGCACTGCCTTCGCTACGCCGGCCGGCAAGCCGCCTGAGACCCGAGTGCGCCCCTCAGGACCGGCGGCCCGTATGGCGTCCGCCGAGGACCAGGGCTGCCGTGGCCGCCAGTCCGGCCGCCAGTCCGGCGGTGGCGAGCGGGTGCAGGGTCGCGCGGGTGTAGGCGCTTGTGCGCATGACGTAGACCGGCGGGTCGCCCCGCTCCCGACCGGCGCCCTCGGGCCTGTGAAGCGCGCCCTCCGGGTTGCGCGGCGGCTCCGACCGTTTCTGCAGGGCGATGATCGCCGGGGCGAGTTCGTCGTAGGCTCCCGGCGCGAATTCCTTGCCCATGACGAAGAGCTTGCCGCCGCCGCCCACGATGATGTCCCGCTGCGGGTGAACGGCGGCGTGCAGGATCGCGTTGGCGACTTCCTGCGGCGGATAGATCGGCGGGGGCAGCGTCGGCTCGCGATCCATGTAGTTGCGCGCCCGGTTCGGGAGCGGCGTGTCAATCGAGGCGGGTTTCACCAGCGTCACCGAGACCGGAGCGCCCTCCGCCCGCAATTCCATCCGCAGCGTGTCGGTGAAGCCTTTCACTGCGTGTTTCGAGGCGGCGTAGAGCCCCTGGAACGGGAAGGCGAGATCGGAGGCGATGCTGCCGACATTGATGATGGCGCCGCCGCGCTCGCGTAAGTGCTCCGCGGCGATGAGCGAACCGTAGACCGTGCCCCAGAAATTGGTGCGGATCAGCCGCTCGTGATCCTCGGCCGCAATCTCGCGCAGTGGCCCGTAGACGGTGAGGCCGGCCACGTTCACCCAGGTGTCGAAGCCGCCGAAGGTGGCAAGCGCATGGTCGGCGATCGCCTGGACATCCTCGCGCCGGCCGACATCCGCGACGACGTGGGTGGCGCGCGGCCCGAGTTCGGCGGCGACCTCGGCCAGGATCGCCCCGCTTCGAGCCGCGAGGACGACACGGGCGCCGCGTTGCGCGGCCATGCGAGCGGTCGCGAGACCGATTCCGCTGGATGCTCCGGTAATGACGATGACCTGCTCGCGCAGCGGCTTGTGTCCCATCCCGGCTCGCTCCTGTCCTGTCGCTTCGATGCGATCGCGAGGGGGGTACGCGCGACGGGCCCAACTGTTTCGGCCCGCGCGCAAACCGCGCAGGCTGATCGGTGGGCTTAGTCGCTCGCGTGTTCGGCGACGTAGCGGCCCAGCGCACTCGCCGCGTTGAGCATGTGGGCGCGCATGCGCCGCGCCGCGGCGTCGCCGTCGCCCTCGGCGATCGCCTGGAGGATCTCTCCGTGCTCGGCGCGGGAGCGCAGGATGCGTTCGCCCTGCCGCAACTGCGTCCGGCGAAAGGCCGACAGGCGCGAACGGATCGACAAGGCCTGTTCGGCCATGAAGCCGTTATGGGTCGCGCGGTAGAGCGCCTCGTGGAAGGCGCGGTTGAGGGCGTCGTAGGTGTCGTAATCCTGCGCCGCCACCGGCTCGGCCGATTGTTCGTGCAGGTCCATCAGCGCACTGAGTTCAAGTGGCGTCATCCGGTAGGTCGCGAGGCGTACGCAGAGCGCCTCGAACTCGGCGGTCGTCTCGAACATCTCCATGATTCGCTCGGGCGTCATGCGGGTGACGACGACGCCGCGCCGCGGCCGCATCTCGACCAGGCCGCTTGAGGCGAGTTGGCGCAGGGCCTCGCGGACAGGCGTGCGCGAGGCGCCGAAGCGGTCGGCGAGATCCTGCTCGTCCAGCGCGATGCCTGCCGCGAGAACGCCGGAGGCGATCTCGTCCGTCAAGGCGTTGCGGATCTGGTCGGAAAGCAGGCCACGCCCCTCGGCCATGCCGTCCATCGCGCCGCCCTCGCCCATCCGCATCATCCTATCAGCGCCCGCACGACGCCGAATGGCGGCGACCGGCCGACGAGGCAGCCGATGCCGGTGCGGGCGGTCGCGGTCAATGCGCCATCAGCCAAGTGGGTCCGTCTGGCACGACAGCTCCGTGCAGGCATCTGCATGCAGCGGCTTTCCGATTTTGAAATCGCGTATCTCAATGCTGATATCGCTGCTGTTGTCGTATGCAAGAAATTGACTATCGCGTAAATATGCATACGAAAGTCGGGTCTGAACGCGCCGGGGCATACGCTGCCGGTCTTCGGATCCGCGGGCGTATGCCGCCTGAGGCCATCACAGGAAGGGGTCCGGATGAGCGGTTGGCGTCGGCAGCGGGAAGCCCGCGATGCGCGGATCGAGGCGGGCCGGGCTCATGCCGCGGGCAAGACTGTAGCGGCCGCCAACGTGGTCGACCTGCTGGAGGCGATCATTCGCCCCGGCGACCGGGTCTGCCTGGAAGGCGACAACCAGAAGCAGGCCGATTGCCTCGCACGCGCCCTCAGCCAGTGCGACCCGGCCCGCGTGCACGACCTGCACATGGTCCAGTCCGGCATCGTGCTCCCCGAACATCTCGACATCTTCGAGCAGGGAATCGCGCGGCGGCTCGACTATTCCTATTCGGGCCCACAGGGCGGGCGCATCGCCCGCATGCTCTACGGAGGGCAAATCGAGCTCGGGGCAGTCCACACCTACCTCGAACTCTTCGCCCGATACTTCGTCGATCTCACCCCAATCGTGGCGCTGATCGCCGGCGTCTCGGCCGACCGGGACGGCAACCTCTATACCGGGCCGAACACCGAGGACACGCCGACCGTGGTGGAGGCGACCGCCTTCAAGAACGGGGTCGTGGTGGCGCAGGTCAACGAGATTGTCGAGCGGGTGCCCCGCGTCGACATCCCCGGCGACCGGATCGACTTCGTGGTCGAGGCCGACCGGCCGTTCTACGTCGAGCCGCTGTTCACCCGCGATCCGGCGGCGATAACCGAGACGCAGATCCTGATGGCGATGATGGCGATCAAGGGGATCTACGCCGAGTACGGCATCCGCCGGCTCAACCACGGTATCGGCTTCGGCACGGCGGCGATCGAGTTGCTTCTGCCGACCTATGCCGAACGCCTCGGGTTGAAGGGTCAGATCGCCACCCATTGGGCGCTCAACCCGCACCCGACCCTGATCCCGGCAATCGAATCGGGCTGGGTGAAACAGGTTCACTGCTTCGGCTCGGAAGTCGGCATGGACCGCTACATCCGCGAGCGCTCCGACATCTTCTTCACTGGCGCCGACGGTTCGCTCCGCTCCAACCGCGCCTTCTGCCAGACGGCGGGGCTCTACGCCTGCGACCTGTTCATCGGCTCGACCCTGCAGATCGATCTCGCCGGACATTCCTCGACGGTGACGCAGAACCGGGTCGCCGGGTTCGGCGGGGCGCCCAATATGGGTTCGGACCCGCACGGGCGGCGCCACCCCTCCGACACCTGGATGAAGGCGGGCCGCGAGGCGCAAGCTGCGGGCGATCCCGCCCTGATGCGCGGGCGCAAGCTCGTGGTTCAGATCGTCGAGACCTTCGGAGAAGGGCTGGTGCCGGCTTTCGTCGAGCAGCTCGACGCGCTCGAACTCGCGAAGAAGATCGGCCTCGAACTGGCTCCGGTGATGGTCTACGCCGACGACGTCACCCACATCGTCACCGAGGAAGGCATCGCCAACCTCCTCCTGTGCCGCACTGCGGACGAGCGCGAGCAGGCGATCCGAGGGGTCGCCGGCTACACTGAGATCGGCCGCGGGCGCGACCGGGCCATGGTCGAGCGGCTGCGTCAGCGCGGCATCGTGCGCCGCCCGGAGGATCTCGGCATCGAACCCCTCGACGCCGATCGCTCCTTGCTCGCGGCGCGATCGATCAAGGATCTCGTGCACTGGTCGGGCGGGCTTTACGAGCCGCCGGCCAAGTTCCGGAACTGGTGAGGCCGCGATGGAAAAGCTCAGCTTCCGACACACGACGCAGAAAGCTTTGTCCGGCGCGAAGGCGCAGGCCATCACCGGCGTCGTCGCCTCCGGCAACCTCGAAGTGCTCCTGGAGCGCGCGCTCGCTCCGACCGAATGCACGGTCGAGATCGAGACGCCGATCCGAGGCTACGGCGAAGTCTGGGCGGCGGTGGTCGCCGACTTCGTTGCCCGCGCCCAGCCCGGGGGCCTGCGCATCACGGTCAACGACGGGGGCGCCCGCCCCGACACCGTGTCCCTGCGCCTGCTCCAGGGCGCCCGGCTGATGGAGGTCTGACGATGAGCGAACGGATCATCGACACCGCTACCAAGGGCTGGGCCACGAGCTGGTACGAGGCCAGCGCCCGCGCACGTCTCGACGGCCTCCTCGATGCCGGCAGTTTTCGCGAGGTCATCGGCCCCGAGCAGCGCCGGACGAGCCCGCACCTGCCACTGTTCGATCTGCCGCGCGCCTTCGACGACGGCATGATCGTCGGCTCGGGCCATCTCGATGGCCAAGCCGTCCTCGTCGCCGCACAGGAGGGCCGCTTCATGGGCGGCGCCTTCGGCGAGGTCCATGGCGCCAAGCTCGTCGGCCTGCTGCGCGCTGCCCTGACGCTGAAGCCCGCCGCTGTGCTGATCCTGTTCGACACCGGCGGCGTGCGTTTGCAGGAGGCAAATGCCGGCGAGACGGCCATCGCGGAGGTAATGCGAGCGATCACGCAGGTCCGCGCGGCCGGGGTGCCGGTCATCGGCCTGATCGGCGGCCGGGCCGGCGCCTATGGCGGCGGCGGACTGATTGCCGGCACCTGCTCGCGGCTCGTCGTGTCCGAGAGTGGGCGCATCTCCGTCTCGGGGCCGGAGGTGATTGAGACCAACAAGGGCGCTGAGGAATTCGATTCCCGCGACCGTGCCCTGGTCTGGCGCACCATGGGCGGCAAGCACCGCCGCCTCACCGGCGGCGCCGACGCCTATGCCGACGACACGGTGGAAGCCTTCCGGCGGGCGGCGCTCCACGCGATCGGCCGCGCCCCGGCCTTCGACTTCGCCACGCTGGAGGCCGAGCAGACGCGGTTGGAGGAGCGCCTCGCCCGTTTCGGCGATTGCCGCGATGCGACCGAGATCTGGGCACGCCTCGGCGTCAACGATCCAGGAGCGGTGCCGGCGCTGACCACGGCCGATTTCGAGGCCCTTCTCGCCCATCTCGGGGAGACGACCCATGACGCTCGCTGAGATCCTGGCCTCGCTGTTTCCCGAAGGCCATTCCGTCGCGATCGAGGACGGGCTCGTGAGCGGCGAGGGTCCGTTCCGGGGCGGCCGGCTCGCGGTGATCGGCATCGACGGCGACACCGCGCTCGGGGTCGATGGCGCCTGTCGACTCGCGGGTGATGTCCTCGACGTGGTGCGCCGGGGCGGCGGCACGCCGATCCTCGTCGCGATCGATTCCGACAGCCAGCGCATGAGCCGGCGCGACGAACTGCTCGGCCTCAACGAGTACCTCGCCCACCTCGCCAAGACGCTGCTGCTCGCCGATGCGAACGGCCATCCGACCGTCGGGCTGATCTACGGCCACTCGGCGGCGGGCGCCTTCATCGCCACCGCGCTCGCGACCCGCGTGCTCGTCGGTTTGCCGGGGGCGAATCCCAGCGTGATGGACCTGCCCTCCGTCGCGCGCGTGACGAAGCTGCCCCTCGACCGGCTGGAAGCGATGGCCAAGGACACGCCGGTCTTCGCGCCGGGCCTCGACAACATGGTGCGCACGGGCGCCGTGCAGGCGGTGCTCGACCCCGACCGGCCCCTGGCGGATCAGATCGCCGCCGTGATCGATGCCATGCCCGCCGAGGACGTTCGCGACCGGCTCGGGCGGGAGCGCGGCGGGCGCCCCTTGGCGGAAGAGATCGCCGCGCAGGTGGTCCGGGATACGACCTTTGGCTGAAGCCTACCGGCGCCACGATCTGCTCGACGTCGAGCCGCGTGCCTGGGCTGCGGTCATCGCAGAGCGAGCCGACCTTGCGGGTGTGCCGCATGTGGCGGGTTGGGTGGCGGACGGGCGGCCGGTCATTCTGCGCCGCTCGCATCCCGGCGAAGACACCGGCCTCGTCCCAGTCGGCCTCCCGCTGCCGCCGCGGGATGGAAAGCGCCGCATCGGTCTCACCCTCCCCCCAGGCGCGGTGCGCTCGCGCCCACCGATGCGCCTCGCCGAGGCACGGAGCGCCTGCCCGCCCGCCTGGGCCGCGACGCTGGAGGCGGTCATCGCTCTCGGTGAGCGCCACGGTCTCGCGCCGCGCCCCTTCGGCAGCCTGCTCTGGCAGAGCCTGACCGGCCTGCCCTACCTCTCGGAGCACTCGGACCTCGATCTGCTCTGGCCGATCGACGATTCGGTACCGCCCGCCCTCCTCGACGGTCTCGCGGAAATCGAGGCGCAGGCGCCGATGCGCCTCGACGGCGAGATCCTGCTTCCCGATGGGGGCGGCGTGAACTGGCGCGAGCTATCCGACGCCGCGCCGGGCGACGCCGTTCTGGTCAAGCACCGCGATCGCCTCGCCCAGCGCGAGGCCGCTGACATTCTGGCGGGCGGTGCGGCATGAGCCAGCTTTCGGCGCGCCGGCCTTCCCCGAGCGAGGAGATCGACCGGTCCTCGCCAGCCGACCTGATCGCGCGGGCGGCTACTCAGGCTCTCCGTCTCGAACTCGAAACCTATCCGAAGCCGGGCCTCGTTAGCCCCATCGATTCCGGCAGTCACGCCGACATGGACGCGGAGACGTTCCGGGCGAGCACCCTGGCGATCGCGCCGTTCTTCCGGGACCTCGCGCTCGCAGGGGCAGCGGGTGCGCCGATGCCGATCCTGCGCCGCATCGGCCTCCACGCGGAGGCGGCGATGCGGGCGGCCACGGGCGGAGTGAACACCCATCGCGGTGCGATCTTCGGGCTCGGCCTCCTCTGCGCCGCGGCCGGTGCCGTGCCGCGCCCGGCCGCGGGAGCGCTCGGCGCCCTGGTGCGAGACCGCTACGGTGCGGCGATCCTCGACGGCCCGGTCCTGCTCCACGCGCCCGGCGCGCGGGTGCGCCGACGCCACGGCGTCGGCGGCGCGCCGGCCGAGGCCGCCGCCGGCTTTCCCAGCCTCTATCGGGTCGGCCTTCCGGCGCTCCGGCGCGGCCGGCAGTTCCATTCCGGCGACGGCGAAGCCGCGCGGGTGGAGGCCTGCTTCGCCCTGATCGCGCATCTCGAGGACACGAACCTGTTGCACCGGGGCGGCCCCGAAGGCTTCGCCTTTGCGCGGGCCGAGGCCGCGCGGTTCATTGCCGAGGGCGGCGTGGTGCGGGCAGGCTGGCGCTCGCATGCGCAGGCGCTGCACCGCGCCTTCGTCGCCCGCAATCTCAGCCCCGGCGGCGCGGCCGACCTTCTGGCCATGACGCTGTTCGTGGATGCCGTCGAGGCGCAACCATGACGCTCGCGATCCTTCTCTCCGGCCAGGGCGGCCAGCATCCGGGCATGTTCGACCTCACCGCCGACTGGCCCGCCGCAGCCCCCGTGTTCGTGGCGGCAGAGCGCGTCCTCGGGCAGGATCCACGGGACTTCGTCCGCGCGCCGGGCGCGGACCTTCACGGCAACCGCATCGGGCAGATCCTCTGCTGTGTCGCGGCGCTGGCGGGCTGGACCATCGTGGAGGCGGCGGGCCCGGCCCGCGCGATCGTTGCCGGATACAGCATCGGCGACCTCGCAGCCTGGGGCTGCGCCGGCCGCTTCGACGCGGAGTCTGTCCTGCGCCTGGCCGCCGCCCGCGCCGAGGCAATGGATGCGGCCAGCGGCGAGGGCTTTGCGCTGGCCGGTCTTCGCGGGCTGCGCCTTGCCGAGATCGAGACGATCGCCGAACGCCAGGACTGCCACCTCGCCATCCGCAACGCCGCCGACAGCGCCGTCATCGGCGGTCCGCGCGTGGCGCTCGACGCGGTGTGTTCGGCCGCCCTCGCGGCCGGGGCGCAACGGGCCGTGGTGCTGCCGGTGCGCACGCCCTCGCACACGCCGCTACTGCGCGCGGCGAGCGCTCGCTTCGAGGCGACGCTCGCCGCCGAGCGGCTGCGATGTCCGCCGCCGGGTGCGCCGCGCCTGATCAGCGGCCTCGACGGCGCCCCCGTTTTTGATGGTCAGGCCAGTTTGTCGAAGCTGGCACGACAGATCTCGGAGACGATCGATTGGGCCGCCTGTCTCGTGGCCTGCCGGGAATACGGCTGCAACACCGTACTCGAACTCGGCCCCGGCCACGCGCTCGCGACCATGGCCCGCGAGGCGATCCCGGAGGCCCGCATCCACGCCCTCGAAGAATTTCGATCCGCCTCCGGAGCTCTAGGCTGGATAAACGGTCGCTGACGATTGCCGCGGCTCACGCCTTCGCGGGCGGCAACCGCACGGCGACTTCGTTCCGTCGCAGGAAGGGGATGGAGAAGGGCGGATCGTAACCCATGAAGAAGGGCGGCTCCGCCGGCTTTCGTCCTGCTTTGTCCAGAACCTCGGCGAGGATGCGGGCTTGGGCCTCGCGCGCCTCGGCGGTGGCACTGCCGGAGAAGCGCAGGACCGCAAGCCGTTCGGGCGGGATTCGTGCCAGCCGGACGCCGGGCTCGGTCGGTTCGGGCGCTCCGGTCTCGGCCACCGTCCGAGGCAGGTAGAACCGCATCGTGCCGCCCGCGCCCTGTTCGACCGGAACGGTCATCGCGATCAGCCGGCCTCTGGTCTCGACTGGTGCGGTCATCGCGATGCGCGCCCCACCCGCATTCGCCCCGGTGATGTATCGGAACAAACGCCCGAACGCCTCGCCGTCCTGCTGGCCTCGGGCGTCGGTCTCCACCGCCACCCGGCCGTCATAGGCGCGGATCTCCACCCCGCGGTCGAGCCGCTCGACCACAGCGTAGCGGGGCTCCTCGTAGGTCGCGCGGATGCCGACGACCGACAGGGCGGATTCGAGGACGGTCACGAGATAGTAGAGGAATTTGTCCATCGCGAGCGGGGGGGGCGGAGAGCAGGGTCCACCAACAATGGCCGTTGGCCGGAAGCCGTTCCGCCACCGGCCGGCTCCTCCTCGTTCGGCCACCTGCGTGGCGGTGCTCCCTTGACCGATCTCGCCGCGGTGAGCAGCCGACAGACGCTCCCCTTACTTCTTCGGCTCGGAGCCGAGATAGACATATTCCGGGGCGGCGCGAAGTTGGTCCTTGTCAGTCTCGATCACCGCATCGAGGGTCCCGCCGTCCTTGCGCGACAGCTTCAGGGTCTCGGGTGCCACGGCGACGTATTTGGCGTTCAGGCCGAGGAAACCGCCGACGCTGACGACGTAGGACTTCACCGCGCGCCGGTCGTCGAAGACCACGTCGGCGACAGAGCCGATGGTCTGGTTCGCGCCGTTGCGGATGCTCAGGCCGATGAGCTTCGACGCGACCACGTCCTCGGGCGCCTGGGCCACGAACTTTGCCCGAAGGTCGTCGTTCAGCGTCGCCGGCTGCGCGGCGACGGGCGTGGGCTCCTGGGCCAGAGCGGGTCCGCTCGTCAGGAGCAGAAGGGCACACGCGATCGGGCGGAACGTCATCGGGTCGGGGTCTCCAGTGGAAAAGGCGAAAGAGATCGGAAGAGATGGGCGAACCGGGCGGATCGCGCCCGGTCCGGGACGGTCAGACTGGCAAGCGCCCGTCTGGCGAGTACCGATCGACCGCGGAAGGAAGTTCGCGTGAAAGCCGCGACAGCAGCGCGGCGCGGCTCAGGCCGGTCTGCTGCGTGAGGTGGTCAAGCGTCTCGGCCCCGATCGCGCGCTCCAAATCCGCCTCGGCGAGTTCACGGTTCGGTCCCTGCCGGACCCAGGATTGCGCGGCCTCGCCATGGCCGCCCTTGGTGAAATGCTCGACGAGTTCGTTCAGCCCGGAGGCGATCAGGCCGCCGACGCCGGCCGAGCCGATGCCGCCGAACAGCCCCGCGAGATTGTCAAGCGCACCGGAGCCGCCCTGGTTCGAAGCGGAAGTCTGGACGGGCGGGACCGGCGGATGCCCTGTCCGGTCCTGATGGCCCTTCAGCAGCTCTGCGATTTTGTCCCGGTTCTGGTAGCCGGCAATGGCCAGCAAGCCCAGCAGGGCCGTCATCGACGGATAACCTTTGCTCATGGCGTGTTCGCTCCGTTTCGTGAGGTCGCCGGTTCGGCTCAGCGCCGATGACGGGGCGGAGCCGCTGTGCGGCCGGTGAGCCGGCGGCTGACGAAGGCGATGACCCTCGGCAGCACGAGGGCGGTGAGAAGCTTTCGGATCATGGCGATGCTCCGGGTCTGAATCGTTCAGCGCGTGGGACGCGCGAGCCAGCCGAGCGCGAAGGCGGTGGCCACGAGGCCGAGCAGGGTGGAGGTGCGGTGGGTCTCGGCGTAGCGCGCGGCGCGGCGACCGTATTCTCGGCCGTGGCGCCGGGCGTCGCCGATGACATGACGGCCGTCCTCGATCCAGTGGTCGGCCCGCTCGCGGGCAGCGTGCGCGATGTGACGTCCGTCGCGGGCGAGATCCTCCGCGCGGTCGCGGGCGCTGCCGTAGGCGTATTGTGCGCCCCCGGCGATCTGATTGACGGCCCCGCGCACTTGGCGGACGGGGTCACCCGTGACGCCGCCGAGGGTGGTCTGGGCGCGGCCCTTGATGTGACGGGACGCGCCGCGGAACTGATCGCGGTTCATGGTGCTCTCCTTTCGTCGAAATGGGAGTCGGGCGAACGGGGCCGGGAAGGCCGGCCCCGCGGTACGGGGAGCAGTGTTGGTGTCAGTGCTTGCCGGTGACCTTGTCGGCGAGGTTCTTGGCGCCGTCCTTGACGTCGCCGACCGTCTTCTGCGCCTCGCCCTTGAGCTCCTGCGCCTTGCCCTCGGCAACGAGCTTGTCGTTACCGGTCACATTGCCGACGCCCTGCTTGATGTTGCCGACCGCCTCGTTGGCGAGGCCCTTGATCTTATCGGTGGTGCTGCTCATCGGATGGACTCCTGTCTGGGTTGGTCATTACCGGCAAAGCCGGTCGGGACGGCCCCCGCCGTGACGACGGGAGCCGAAGGGGGAAGCGGTCAGGCGCGGCGCGCGTCGTAGGCACTGAGAGCAGAGACGGGGGCCGGGGCGCCGAGGCGGCCGCCGAAGAAGGCGGCGAGCGCACCGAGGACCAGCGCCAGGGCGGCGTAGAAGGCGCCTTGCGTGGCCGCGGACTTGGCACTGACGGCAGCGGCCTCAGCCTTCTGCTTGGCCGTCGCCACGGCCTGCTCGTACTGCTTCTGGTACTCGTCGATCTGCGTCTTGGCCTGATCGGGGGAAATGCCCTGCGCCTTGGCGAGCGCATCGGCCGCGCGGCTCTTGGCCTGCTCCTTCTGCGCGGCATCGCCGGTCAGCATAGCCCGGACCGCGGCGACCGCCGCATCACGCGCCGCCTGCGGGTCCTGACCGGCAGACTGTTCGCGGACCTTCTGCTCGATCCCGTCGAGCGGGTTGGAGATCTTGGACAGGGACGGCGCCGCCGCCTGGGCGGCCGTCTGCACCGTTCCGCCGACGAGGTTGCCCGCGCCGCCGAGCGCGCCCGAGACGGTGCTCAGCGTCCCGCCGACGAGCCCGCTCGCCGCCGAGGTCAGCAGATACAGAACCACGAGCGTGGTGACTGCCCAAGAGACGAGTCCGTGCAGGGCCGCGGCGCCCGGCAGCGACTTGCCGGAGAGGCGACCCGCGACGAGGCCGCCGGCCAGAGAGGCGACGACGCCCGAGGCCACGAACCACAAACCCGCGCCGAGCGAGAAGGTCGAGGCGGCCGGGTTGTCGGCGGCATTGGTGCCGATTGCGGCCAGACCGACCCCCACGCCGACGAGGTTCAGGACGACCTGCGTCACGATGGCGATGACGGCGCCGGCGAGGATGGCACCCCAGGACACCTCGCTGAGAAGGACGGCCCGCGTGTCGGCGGCTGCGACGGCGGAAGGGTTTGTGATCGTGGTCACGCGTGTACTCCGATGGTCGTGGAAGTCGGGATGCGAGAGGGTCAGAGCTTGCTGACGAGCAGGCCGAGGCCGAAGCCGATGGCGCCCGCCACGAGGAGCGAGGCGACGGGTGCGTCGGACACGTATTCGCCGACCTCGCGCGAGCTTCCGCGCAGGTAGCGGCGCCCCTGCTCGTAGGCGTCCTCGGCAACCTCGTAGGCATCGTCGGCGGCGTGTCGGACGGCGTCCTTGGCTTGGCCGTAGAGATTCTCGGCGCTGCCCTGGGCTTCGCGGAAGCGGCCTTCGACCGCGTCGCTGCGCGAGCCGGTCAGGTCGCCGACCGCGCCCTGCACCTTGCCGCCGATCTCCTTGGCGGCACCCGTGATTCTGTCCGTATCGACCATGACGATCTCCTGTTCGGTGTTCGTGGTGAGTGGCGGCGCCCTGGGACGGCGCCGGTGAGTTCCGGTTCAGTCGCGGGGCGAGACCGGTGGGGGCGGTCGCGTCCGGCGCTTCTCCGTTCGGCCCTCGGCCTCGAGCCGGGCATCCCCGGTGAGTTTGCCGATGGCCTCCTTCAGCGAGCCCCTGGCGTGCTCGGCGGAGGTCGTCTTCGCGCGCTCGTTCACCTGCATCTCTCAGTGTCCGGAAAGTCTCAGGCCCACTTCAGATGTTCGGTCGATTGCGCAATTCAATAGTACGAAAATACCAGTAAGACGGTTTTTAAGTACTGGGTGATGGGAGCGGAAAGCCGTTCTCGCGTCCCCAGATCACCGCTTCCGCGCGCTTGTGGACGCCGAGCTTGCGGTAGAGGGTGGCACCGTGGTTGCGCACGGTGTTGCGCGAGAGGTTGAGGCGTTTGGCGATGGCGTCGTCGGCAAGCCCCGTGCAGATCAGGTTCAGGATCTGGCGCTCGCGCACCGTCAGTGTCGGGCTTGCACCATTGCCATCCTGCGGCCCGGGCTGGCGCAGATTGGCCAGCTTCTCGATCAGCCCGCGGCTGAACCAAGAGGTATCGGCCATGACCGCCTCGATGGCCTCGAACAATTCCCGCTCGCCGCGCTTGCGCTCGGTGATGTCCTGAAGGACCACGAGCGCGAACGTCGCCTCCCCGATCTCGATGCGCTCGCCGGAGGCAAGGCAGTCGAGCTCCGTTCCGTCCTCATGGCGCAGGCAGACCTCCTGCCCCGCGACGAAGCCGGTCCGCCTCACCATGTCCTCGAATCGCTCGCGGGTCGCATCCGCCACCCACAGCCCAATTTCGCCGAACGAGCGCCCGACGACGCCGTCCTCGCCGTGGCCGAAGACCCGCGTGAACGCCTCGTTGATGGCGGTCACCGTGAAGGTATCGAGGCGCGACAGCAGGGTCGGCACGGGCGTCAGACGGAAGGCTTTGGCGAAGCGCTCCTCGCTCTGCCGCAGGGCCGTCTCGGCCTTCCGGCGCAGCTCGAGATCGGCGAAAGTGAAGAGCATGCAGGGCTCGTCGCCCATTTCGATGGGCTGGCCGGCGACGATGACGAAGCGGCTGTCGCCGTCCGGCAGCGTGAGGCAGGCCTCCATCTGCGGGATGGTGGCGCCCTCGTTCAGACGGTTGATCGCCAGTTCGCGGTTGCGCGCGCCGGCCAGGACATCGACCTCGTAGACGCTGCGGCCGATGACGGCATCGCGGGTGTGGCCGGTCATCTCGAGGAAGCCGGCATTGACCTTGACGTGGCGCAGATCCGACAGCCGGGTGATGATCGCGGGTGCCGGGTTCGCGTTGAACGTGGCCTCGAAGCGCTTCTCGGCCTCGAACTGGTCCGAGACGTCCTTCAGGATCAGGGCAAGGCAGCTTGGACGACCCTCGCGATCCGTGGCGACGAGACTGCGCAGGGAGTGGACGAAGTCGAGTTCCGGCTGATCGGCACGCCGGACCTCGACGACGACGTCGTGGAACTGCTCGCCGGCCACGACGCGCTCGATCGGATAATGCTCCGGTGTCCGGTTGTTGCGGTAGCGCAGGGCGAAGCGATCGCGGTAGGCGTCAACATCGCCGCCGAGCTCGTCGATGCGGGCGACCCCATGCATCGCCAGGGCGGCGTCGTTGGCATAGGCGATGGTCTGATCGGGCTCGACCAGGATCACGCCTTCGCTCAGGCCGGCGATGATCTGCCTGAGCTCATGCCTGTCGATCTCCGCCGTCACGCGCCCGCCGCTCCGTCGCACTTGTAACTGCCAAGGCGGCAGCGGTGCACAAACGAGTTGCGCACAAAACGGTTCCGGTCGGCTCCTGGTATCGCGAGATCACGTTTCTGATACTGGCGGACCGTAAGGCACGGCGAGATGGGCGCGTCGCATCAAACGGGGAAGCTCTCGACGATGAACCATCGTGCAATCGTTGAAGCCTTTGAGCGCGCCGGCTTGGAGTTCATTCCGGCAAACGGCGGCGGCGCTGGCGTCCGCTTTCGGGATCCGGTCGTGAGCGCTGCGGCCGAGGGCTGAGACAGGGATACGCAACGCCTTCAGTCAGGCACGCTCGAAAGTGGGAAGCCGGCCAAGGCCGCCCGCGCCTACCTGTTCATTGGGCCGAGCACGCGCATCAGCCCGGTGGTCAGTGCGCCGGGGGAGCGGCCGCACGCACGGTCGGAGATCACCATCGAACCGATCACGACGTTCGCGCGTGAGACGCCAATGGAGGTGATGCGGGCGCTGTGTGTGGAGCGGGGCTCGCCGTAACGTGCCTCACCAGTGCGCTTCAGTCCTGCCGGCTTTGCTCCGACCTGGTCTGACTCAGCGCGAAGAGCGCACCGAACGCGCCGCCCGCCGATCCGAGAACGCCTGCTAGCGCGACGGCAACGGGAGGAATTCGCGCAAGCTGCTGCGGCCACAGCAGCCAAAGAGTGCCGAGGGCGACGAGCCCACAGCATACGCCACTCAGCAGTGCGATGACGACGCGACGTTTGACGAGAGGTTTGCTCATCCGTTGCATCTAGGGCGCGCTGGGGTTTGTTCGCGTTCTGAGCGCCGTCGTCGCCGACCGGCCGGACATTGCTCGGCGATTGAGCGGGCCCGCTCCTACATGGGGAAGCGATGGCGGACGGGTGAGACTCGGCTCGGCGGACCGGCGCCGAGGAGCAGGACGCCCGGTGTCGAGCGGTGGAAAACGCGGCCATCGGCGGAGAGCCGCCCGGACCGTGTTGTCGGCCAGGGCGCGGCGCGGTGCGGGCGTGCTGCTCCAACGGGCGCGGATCTTGCTGAGGCGCGACCGACCGGTGCGAGCAAGGCTCGCACGGGCGGGTCAGACACCACGTCGGACCGGAAGCACCCGCAGATCCGGACGGGATCACTCGTCGAACCCCGGCATCTTCCGGCCGCCACAAGGAAACCGGTATGGCTTACCTCGCGCCCTCCGAATTCGTGACCAAGATGGTCGATGCCGGAGAATCCAAGATCTTCATGGCGACCCGCGACACCGTGATCCGCGCCTACATGGCGGGCGCGATCCTGGCGCTCGCTGCGGTCTTCGCCGTCACCATCACCCAGCAGACCGGGATCCCGATCCTCGGCGCCGCCCTGTTTCCGGTCGGCTTCTGCATGCTCTACCTGCTGGGCTTCGACCTTCTGACCGGCGTCTTCGTGCTGGCCCCGCTGGCGCTCCTCGATAGACGCCCGGGCGTGACCTGGAGCGGGGTGCTGCGCAACTGGGGCCTCGTCTTCCTCGGCAATTTCTTGGGGGCGCTCACGGTGGCCTTCATGATGGCCTTCGTCTTCACCTTCGGCTTCACCGCACCGGCCGACAAGGTCGGCGAGTTCATCGCCCATGTCGGCGAGCGCCGCACCCTCGGCTATGCGGCTCACGGTGCCGGCGGCTGGTTCACGATCTTCATGCGCGGCATGCTGTGCAACTGGATGGTCTCGACCGGCGTCGTCGGCGCGATGATCTCGACGACGGTGAGCGGCAAGGTCATCGCCATGTGGATGCCCATCATGGTGTTCTTCTACATGACCTTCGAGCACTCGGTGGTGAACATGTTCCTCTTCCCCTTCGGCCTGATGATGGGCGGCAACTTCTCGATCGGGGATTACTTCTTCTGGAACGAGATCCCGACTGTGCTGGGCAACCTCGTCGGCGGCCTCGCCTTCACGGGGCTCACCCTCTACACCACCCACGTCCGCACCGCGCCGAAGCGCACGGCCGTGCAGGGCGAGGCGCGCCGCCTCGCTGCCTGATCCGTGCTTGACCGGACGGGGACCCGCACCGCAAGGGCACGGGTCCCCATCCCTCAAGTCCTCCCCGATGCCGAACGACCTCAGGCTCACGCTCGGCCAGCACAGCGCGGCGGGTCGCAAGCCCCACAACCAGGATTTTTACGGGGCGCTCATCCCCCCGCAGCCGGCTCTTGAGCTCAAGGGCGCGGCCATCGCCATCGCGGACGGGATCGGCAGCAGCGCGGTCAGCCACGTCGCCAGCGAGACTGCGGTCAAGAGCTTCCTTTCCGACTACTATGACACCCCCGACACGTGGTCGGTGAAGAGCGCGGCGCAGCGCGTGATCGCGGCGTCCAATTCCTGGCTCCACGCCGAGACGCGCCGCAGCCGGCACGAGCCCGACCGCGGCTACGTCACCACCTTCAGCGCCCTCGTCCTCAAGGGCCGCACCGCCCACCTCTTCCACGTCGGCGACGGGCGGATCTGTCGGGTTGCGGGCCGCTCCTTGGAGCAGCTGACCGAGGATCACCGCCTCGTCCTGTCGGCGGAAGAATCCTATCTCGGCCGGGCACTCGGCGCGGGCGGACGCGTGGAGATCGACCATGCCAGCGTGCGGACCGAGCCCGGCGACGTCTTCGTCCTGACCACCGACGGCGTCCACGAGCACGTCGATCCGGAGACGATTGCCGGCCTGATCGCGCGCCATGCTGCCGATCTGGACATGGCTGCCCGCGAAATCGTCAGACATGCCTACGAAGCCGGCAGCACCGACAACCTCACCGCGCAGATCGTGCGCATTGAGGCAGCACCTGAGGACGGGCCGGCCGATCTGGCGGGTCGCGTCGCGGATCTGGCGCCCGCGCCCCTGCTCGATCCACCGGCCGATTTCGACGGCTACCGGGTGCTGCGCACGCTCCACGCGAGCCATCGCAGCCACGTCTATCTCGCGCTCGATTCCGAGACTGGTGCGACCGTTGCCCTCAAGGTGCCCTCGACGGAAGCGCGCGACGACCCCGCGCAGCTGCGCCGGCTCGTCATGGAGGAGTGGATCGCCCGGCGCATCGACAGCCCCCACGTGTTGAAGGCCCAGCCGCAGGCGCGGCGGCGCAGCCACCTCTACACGGCGATGGAGTATGTCGAGGGACGCACGCTGGCGCAGTGGATGCGCGACAATCCCGTGCCGGACCTCGAGACCGTGCGCGGCCTCGTCGAGCAGATCGCGCGGGGCCTGCAGACCTTTCACCGGCGCGAGATGGTGCATCAGGACCTGCGGCCGCAGAACGTCCTGATCGATGCTGCCGGCACCGTGCGGATCATCGATTTCGGCGCGACGCGCGTGGCGGGCGTGGCCGAGCTCGCCCCCGAGGAGCCGGTGCTCGGCACCCAGCAATACAGCGCGCCCGAATACCTCGCCGGCCATCCCGGAACGCCCGCAGCGGACGTGTTCTCCCTCGGGATCATCGCCTACCAGATGCTGACCGGGCAGCTACCCTACGGCGCGGCGGCCGCGCGGGCATTGACCGAGGCACGGGCGCGGCGCCTGCGCTACATCCCGCTCTCGGCCGTGCGGCCGGGCCTGCCGGTCTGGGTCGACGGCGCCCTGCGCAAGGCCGTTCATCCGAACCCAGCGATGCGCTACGAGGCGCTCTCGGCCTTCGCCTACGACCTGCGCCACCCGAACCCTTCGCTCGCCGGGGTACGCCGGGCGGCTCTGCTGGAGCGCAATCCGCTCCTGTTCTGGAAGCTCGTCTCGCTGGGGCTCGCGCTCGCACTCCTCGCCCTGCTGGCGACGTGGCCGCGCATCTGAACGCGACCGAGGCCTCAGATTTCGAAAGGACGAGTCCTTTCGCGGGTCCAGAGCAGAGCCCCGGATAGAAGAAAGCCGGGGCACTGCCCCGGCTCCCCGTCAAAGGGATGATCCCCTCAGAAACCCGCTTATCGGGAAGCGAGTGCCTTCGGCAGACGGAACGCCCAGAAGCTGCCGCCCTGGTTGATGCCAGCCGTCGTCTTGGCGACTTCGCCGCCCCAGAGCGGCACCGCGCCGCCCCAGCCAGCCGCGACGCCGATCCACTGCTCGCCATCCTGCTCCCAGGTGATCGGCGAGGCGACGACGCCGGTGCCGACCTGGAATTTCCAGACTTCCTCACCGGTCTTGGCATCAAACGCCTTCAGGAAACCCTCGGGCGTTCCGGTGAAGACGAGGTTGCCCGCAGTGGTGAGCACGCCGGCCCAGAGCGGAGCCTTGTTCTTGTACTCCCACACGACCTTCTTGGTCGCCGGATCGATGGCCTTCAGCGAGCCGATATGATCCTCGAAGGTCGGCTTGATGGTGAAGCCCGCGCCGAGATAGGCGGCGCCCTTCTTGTAATTCACCGGCTCGTTCCAGATGTCCATGCCCCACTCGTTGGACGGGACGTAGAACAGCTTGGTGTCGGGGCTGTAGGCGATCGGGTTCCAGTTCTTGCCGCCGAGGAAGCCCGGCGTCGCGTAGACGGACTTGCCCTTCTTGCCGTCCTCGGACTTGGCCGGGTCGCCGGGGCGGTTGGCGTCGTCGTAGATCGGGCGCCCGTTCTCGTCGATGCCCTTGGCCCAGTTGATGTTAGACACGAACGGCGTGGCCGACATGAACTTCCCGTTGGTGCGGTCGAGGACGTAGAAGAAGCCGTTACGGTCGGCGGTGGCGCCGGCCTTCACGGTCTTGCCATCCTTCTGCATGTCGAAGGGCACGAACTCGTTGACGCCGTCGTAGTCCCAGCCGTCATGCGGCGTGGTCTGGAAGCCCCAGACGATCTCGCCGTTGTCGGGGTTGATGGCGAGCCGCGAGGCCGACCACTTGTTGTCGCCCGGGCGGAGCGCCGAGTTCCACGGGCCCGGGTTGCCGGTGCCGAAATAGATCAGATTCAGCTCGGGATCGTAGGTGCCGCCGAGCCAGGTGGCGCCGCCGCCGAACTTCCACGTGTCGCCGGGCCAAGTCTCGTTGGTCTTGCCGGTCATGGTCGAGGGCTTGCCGTTCAGCTCGCCCATATGGCCCTCGATGACGGGGCGCTTCCACACGATCTCGCCGGTCTCGGCATCGCGCGCCTCGACGCGGCCGACCACGCCGAATTCGCCGCCCGACACGCCGGTGATGATCTTGCCCTTCACGATCATCGGCGCAGCGGTGTAGCTGTAGCCGGACTTGAAGTCGTCGATGTCCTTGCGCCAGACGACCTTGCCGGTCTTCTGGTCGAGCGCGACGAGCTTGGCGTCGAGCGTGCCGAAATAGACCTTGTCCTTGTAGAGAGCGGCGCCGCGGTTCACCACGTCGCAGCAGGGCAGGATGCCCTCGGGCAGGCGGGCGTTGTACTCCCACTTCTTCTCGCCGGTGCGCGCATCGACGGCGTAGAGGCGCGAATAGGAGCCGGTGACGTAGAGCACGCCGTCCTTGACCAGCGCCTGGCTCTCCTGGCCGCGCTGCTTCTCGCCGCCGAAGGAGAACGACCAGGCCGGGACGAGGCCCTTGATGTTGTCGCGGTTGAGCGTCTTGATTGAGCTGAAGCGCTGCGCCTGTGGGCCGAGGCCGTAGGTGACAACGTCCTCGGGCGTCTTGGCGTCGTTGAGGATGTCCTGCTCAGTCACCTCGGCGATCGCGGGAAGGGCAAGGCCGACGCTGAGGGCGGCGAGCCCCACCGCCGTCAGGAACTGGTTCCGCACTCTCATCTGGCGTATCCTCCATAGATCGTCAGCGCCCCTGTTCTTCAGGGACCACGGGGCTTCTCTGTTCTGACCGACTCGGCCAGCTGCCCCTTGGAGACAAAGCCTAGAGCGCTTCTCAGCAAACTCTTATTGGCCTTTGGTCGAACTTTGTCCTGATCCGCTCGCAGTATGTGCGAGCAACGCCTTCCACGCCCTTCAAGGCACGACGAATACGCAGTCGAACGGAGACGCCAACAGCCTTCGCGACTTGCAGAGCGAGGCCGCTGGCGCTGTCGATGCTGGAGGAGATATCAGTACCCTTGCGGCGCGGTGTAGGTGACGCCGTAGGTCGCGCAGATCGCCTTGAGGCGCCCCTCCTGCGCCAAGGCGGCGAGAGCATCGCCGACCGCGTAGGCGAGGTCGCGGGAATCGCTGCGCACCGCGCCGCCGAGATCCCACCGCGTCCGCACGAGGCCGGGGATCGGCATCTCGACCACGGGATTGTCCTCCCCCGCAACGCTGGCCGCTTCGAGCGCCGCCTCGATTCCCGCGCGGGTGCCGGCCAGAATCGGCGTCTCGCCGGCGAGGTAGGCCTTGGCCGCCTCATCGAAGCTGCGGAAATGCCGGATCTGGCCGCGGAAACGGCCGCCCTCGGCGTTCATCAGCAGGCTGTCGGAGGCGCTCGTGCCCTCGACCGCGACGCTGTGGCCCTCCAGGTCGCGCACGCCCTCGAACCCCTCGATCCGGCCGCGGTGATAGGCGAAGGCCAGCCGCTGCTCGAAATAGGGATTGGTCAGGAAGATCTGCTCGTTGCGGGTGGCCAGGATGCGGTCATGGGGCACGTGCAGCATCAGGTCGGCGAGCGGCGTGCCGGCGAGGTCACCCCGCCACAGGTTCAGCCGGAAATCGCCGTCGACGTTCTCGCCCGCATCCACCACCCGCAGGTCGAGCTTCAGCTTGAGCCGCTCGGCGATGGCCTGTGCGATGTCGGCGTCGATGCCGCGGGGCGAGGCCTTCCCCGCTTCCGAGAAGGGCCGGTTGTCGTCGTAGATCGCCACGCGCAGCACGCCGGAGGCCGTCACCTCGTCGAGCGGACGCGCGGCGGCGGCCATCCCAGTGATCGCCCCGGCGGCGATCAGGCATGCGAGGGCGGCGGGGCCGTGGCGGCGCGAGGGGCGCATCGGCGACGGGCTCCCTACTCTTCGTGCTTGGCTTCGATGTAGGTGCGGATCGCCCACAGGGCCTCCTGCGACAGCACGCCCTCAAAAGCCGGCATCTTCATCACGCCGTTGGTGGTCGCGCCGTGGCGGACGCGCTCGACGAAGTACTCGTCGCCCTCCTTGCCGAGCGGAAGGTAGCGCAGGTCCGGCGCCAGACCGCCGGAGATCACCTGAAGGCCATGGCAGCGGGCGCAGTTCTGGTTGAACCCGGAATCACCGATGGTGATCGCCTTCGCGTCGCCACGATAGGGGTTCTCCTCGCGCCACGTCTCGCCCAGAGGCGCGAGGCCGGCGGTATCCACGGGCTGCGGCTGCACATCGCCATGGCCGAGGGCGGCGGAGACGGACAGGACAAGGCCGACGGCGAGGAGCCCGCCCTTGAGGGGTGCAGCCTTCATTCTCATTCCTCCCATTCTTGAGGGGAGGGTTAGCAAGCGCGCCCGGCCGAACCCATTGTGCTTTGGTAGGGGGCGGTCGGTAGCACCTTGGTCCAATACCGGGACTGCCCCGATCGCACGTATCACTCTCCCAACAACAATCGGGAGGCGAGCAGAGCGCGATGCTGGCGCGGCTCGGGAAACGGCACGGCGGCCCGCTTCGGGCAACGAAGCCGCGGCGCAGGGCGCGCGGCCTCGGGCTGATTCTGCTCGGCCTGCTGCCCGTCGCGGCCCAAGCCGAGCCGCTGGCGATCCACTACCTCGAGCGGCGCATCGAGCGCCCGACGCTCCTCAACAACGAAGACCCGATCCCCGATGACGAGGGGCTGAAGGGCGCCGAACTCGGGCTCAAGGATTCGAACGCCACCGGCCGGTTCGTGTCCCTCGGCTTCCGCCTCGACAGCCGCGTCGTCGGGCCCGACGAGGATCTTCGCGCCGCCTTCCGCGCGCTGGGCGAGAAACCCCGCTTCGTCGTGCTGAATGTGCCGGCCGAGGACGTGCTGGCGCTCGCCGACATGCCCGAGGCCAAGGGCAGCGTGTTCCTCAATGTCGGCGCGCCGGATGCGCGGCTACGCGAGGCCGATTGCCGGCCTCGACTCCTCCACGTCCTGCCTTCCCGGGCAATGCTCGCCGACGCGCTGGTGCAGTTCCTCGCCTACAAGCGTTGGACCCGCATCCTGCTGCTCTCCGGCCCGGCTCCCGCCGACGCGCTCTACGCCGAAGCGTTGAAGAAAAGCGCCAAGAAGTTCGGCGCGCGGATCGTGGCCGAATCCCGCTTCGACCCGCAGGGCGGCGACACCCGCGACACCGCTTTGCGCGAATTCGTGCTGCCCACCCGCGGCCCGGAGCACGACGTGGTCGCGGTGGCCGACGAGGCCGGGGCGTTCGGGGCGAACCTCGTCTACAACACCGCCGCGGCCCGGCCCGTCATCGGCACGCAGGGGCTCACCCCGGCGGCCTGGGGACGCCCGGTCGAGGCCTGGGCGGCGGTGCAGCTCCAGACCCGGTTTCGTCGCCTCGCCGGCCGGGCGATGCGGCCAATCGACTATGCTGGCTGGATGGCGGTGCACGCGCTCGGCGAGGCGGCTGTACAGGCGCGCAGCACCGATCCCGACACCGTGGCGGCGCTCGTGCTGTCGCCGCGCTTCGAGGTCGGCGGCTTCAAGGGACGTCCCTTGAGCTTCCGCGCCTGGGACGGGCAGTTGCGCCAACCGGTCTTCCTGCTCTGGCCGGGCGCGGTGACCGCCACCGCCCCGATCGAAGGCTTCCAGCATCACCGCACCGAACTCGACACGCTCGGCCCCGACGAGCCGGAGAGCGCGTGCCGGGCTTTTCGGAAACCGGGCTGATGCGGGCGCCCATCCGCAGAGCCACCTACGAGAACGGGATCCGCCTCATGAGCCGCGCCGCGACCCTCCGCCTCCTCCTCGCCGCCGGCCTGCTCGGCCTCGCGGGATCGGCCGAGGCGGAAGAGATCTTCGTCTCGAACGAGCGCGACAACACCGTCTCGGTGATCGACGGGGCCACCCTCGAGGTCACACGCAGCTTCCCCGTCGGCCGACGCCCGCGCGGGCTCACCTTCTCCCGCGACGGCCGTACCCTCTACGTCTGTGCCAGCGATTCCGACGCGGTGCAGGTGATCGACCCCGACACCGGCGCGTTGCGCCACAACCTGCCCTCCGGCGAGGATCCGGAGCAGTTCGCGCTGGCCCCCGACGACCGCACCCTGTTCATCGCCAACGAGGAGAACGCCACCACTACGGTCGTGGACGCGCAGACCCGCAAGGTGCTGGCGCAGATCGATGTCGGCATCGAGCCCGAGGGCATGGCGGTGAGCCCGGACGGGAAGACCGCCGTCACCACCTCAGAGACCACCAACATGGTCCATTGGATCGACGTGCCGACTTTGAGCGCCACCGACGCGACCCCGGTGGGCCAGCGCCCGCGCGCCGCCGCCTTCTCCGCGGACGGGCGGATGCTCTGGGCCTCCTCCGAGATCGGCGGCACGGTCGCGGTGATCGATGCTGCCACCCGCAAAGTGGTCGAGACCATTGAATTCGCGGTGAAGGGCATCGCCGCCGACCGGCTCCAGCCAGTGGGCATCACCCTGACCCGGGATGGGCGTTTCGCCTTCGTCGCGCTCGGCCCCTCCGACCGGGTCGCGGTGATTGACGCCAAGACCTACAAGGTCGTGAATTACATCCTCGTCGGCCGCCGGGTCTGGCAGCTCGCGATGACGCCGGACGAGTCGCGGCTCTTCACCACCAACGGCGTGTCGGGCGACGTCACCGTGATCGACGTGGCGACCCAGCGCCCGATTCGCAGCGTCAAGGTTGGCCGCTTTCCCTGGGGCGTCGCCGTGCGCCCCGCATCCGGCACGCCCGAGCGGTCGGCGGGCGCCGCCCCGTGACGCGAACCGGACGCGGCGACACCGCATCGAGCGCCCTGTGGTCGGCGCTGCTCGCGCTCCTCGCCCTGGTGATGGCCGTCCCATTCGCTGCGGCGGGCAGCCTCGACAGGGCCGGGATGGAACGCTATTTCCCCGCGCCGCTCGTGGTCGGCGAGCGCGACGCGACGCTGCCGGTCTGGCCGATCCTGAAGCAGGAGGCCGGCAGCTACGAAGTTTTCGCTTACGCCTTCGAGTCGATCGACCTCGCGCCGATTCCCGGCTTCGGCGGCACCCCCCCCGACCTCCTCGTGGCACTCGCCCCCGACGGCACGTTCCGCGACGTGAAGGTTATCTCCCATCACGAGCCGGTGTTTCTGGAAGGGCTCGGCTCGGAGCCGCTCTTCGCCTTCGTCGAGCAGTATGTCGGGATGTCGGCCCGACGCCCGATCCGGGTCGGGCGGCCGAACGCCCGCGGCTCGGGTGCTGCGCCGCAGACGATGGTCGACGGCATCTCGATGGCCACCGCCTCGACGCGGGTGATCAACGAATCGATCCTCGCCGCCTCCCTGACGGTGGCGCGGGCAAAGCTCGGCTTCGGGGCCGCCAATCTCGGCCTGAGGGTCGAGGCGCGGCCCGATACCGGCGAAGCCCTGACGGTGGCCGAGTTGACCGCGCGCGGCTGGCTCCGGCGGCTGACCGTCACCAACGCGGGGGCCGAGGCCGCCTTCCGCGACACGGGCGTGGCGGGCGGCGGTGACGGCCCGGCCGAGGCGCCGCTGGTCGACCTGACCTTCGCCGACCTCAACGTGCCGGCGATCGGCCGTATCCTGCTTGGGGCCGAGCGCTTCGCCGCCCTGACCCGCGAACTCGGCCCCGGCGACCATGCGGTGCTGGTGGTGAGCCACGGCCCCGAGAACCCCCTCGGCGAGGATTTCGTGCTCGGCTCGATCCCCGACCGGCTGACGGTGACGCAAGGCGGGCTCGCCGTGAACGCCCGCGACATGGCGATCGAGCGCCGTGAGGCCGCTCCCGGCCTGCCGGACGGCCCCTGGACGATTCTGCGGATCACGGGCGCTGCCGGCTTCGACCCCTCCGCCCCGTGGACGTTGAGCACCAAAATCGTGCGCGAGCGCGGCCAGATCTTTCCGGAGAAGATCACCCGCGAGTTCCCTGCCGACTACGCGCTCCCGGCCGATCTCTTCATCCGCGAGGCAGCGGAGGCGGGGCCGAGCTGGATCGATCCGTGGCGGGCGCGCGGCGTCGAACTCGGCGTGATCACCCTGGCGCTTGCCGGGCTGGTGCCGGTGCTGGCGCGCCAGCGCGGCCTCGTGGCGGACCGGCGCCGCTTTCCCGTGTTCCGGCTCGCATACCTCGCCTTCACGCTTCTCTTCATCGGCTGGTACGCCCAGGCGCAGCTCTCCATCGTCACCCTCGTCGGCCTCGTGCGCGCCGCGACCGTGACGCACGATCTCACCTTCCTGCTCTACGACCCGCCCTCGCTGCTGCTCTGGGCTTTCGTCATCGCCACCCTGGTCGTCTGGGGCCGGGGCACGTTCTGCGGCTGGCTCTGCCCGTTCGGCGCCTTGCAGGAATTCGCCGCGTGGCTGGCCAAGCCCCTGTGCATCCGGCCGGTCGCGGTGCCCCTGCGTCTCGACCGCGCCTTGCGGCAGGTGAAATACGTCCTGCTCGCCGGCATCCTCATCGCCGCCGCCGCGGGCTCGCCGCTCGCCGACAGCCTGTCCGAGGCCGAGCCGTTCAAGACCGCGATCACCCTGTACTTCGTGCGCGCGTGGCCGTTCGTCGCCTACGCGCTCGGTCTGCTCGTCCTCAACCTGTTCATCTACAAGGGGTTCTGCCGCTACCTGTGCCCGCTCGGCGCGAGCCTCGCCGTCCTCGGCCGTCTGCGGCTGCTCGACTGGATTCCGCGAAGGGCCGAATGCGGGAGCCCGTGCCAGCTCTGCAAGGTGCGCTGCCGCTACGGCGCGATCCGCCCCGACGGCCACATCGACTATCCCGAGTGCTTCCAGTGCATGGATTGCGTCACGATCATCCACGATCCCGGCCAATGCGTGCCGGAGGTGGTCGCGCGTCGGCGCGGAAAGCGGATCGTGCCGCAGCCGGTCGCGGCGGAGTGAGAGCCATGCCGGTGACTGCACGCACGCCCCGCCGCCGCATCCTCCTCGGCATGGCCGGGCTCGCAGCAATGGCGGGCCTCGGTGGCCCGTCCGCTTTCCGTACACTGGCCGTCGAGCAAGGATTGACCACCCGCACTCGCGCCGGCCTCGCCTTCGGGACCACCGTCGCTCTCACCGCCGCCGGCCCCGACCCGGCCGCACTCGATGCCGCCCTCTCCGACGGGTTTGCCGCGATGCGCGCGGTCGAAGCCGCCGCGAGCCTGTTTCGCGCCGACAGCGCCCTGTCGCATCTTAACCGCGACGGGCGGCTCGATGCGCCCCCCGCCGATCTCACAGCGATGCTGGGCTTCGCCCTCGATCTCGCGCAGCGGACCGGCGGGGCGTTCGATCCCACCGTGCAGCCGCTCTGGCCGGCCTGGGCCGGTGCCGCTGCGCGCGGAGAACAGCCGGATCCCCAGGACCTGCAAGACGCCGTCGCCCGGATCGGCTGGCGCCGCGTTGCGCTGACGCCGGAGCGTATCGTCTTGGAGCCCGGCACGGCGCTGACACTGAACGCCCTGATCCAGGGCTATGCCGCCGATCGGGTGATGGTGGCTCTGCGGGCGCGGGGCATCACGGACGCCTTCGTCGATACCGGCGAGTTCGGCGCCATGGGCGCGCATCCCGACGGCACGCCGTGGCAGCTCGGCATCGCCGACCCGCGCCGGCCGGAGGCACTGTCGGCGACGATCACCCCGTTCTCGGGCTTTGCCGCGACTTCGGGGGATTACGCCATGAGCTTCTCGCCCGACCGCGCCGACCACCACATCTTCGATCCCACCACCGGATGCTCGCCGCGCGGCCTCGCCTCCGTGACCGTCACGGCCGAAACCGGTCTCCTCGCGGACGGCCTGTCCACGGCCTGCATGGTGCTCGGACCCGAGGCAGGCGGGCGGCTCGTGGCGCAGTGGCCGGGCTGCTCCGTCCGCTTCGTCGGCAAAACCTAATCGCGAGCACCGATGATGCGCCCCCTCCGATCCGGCCTCCGCGGAGACTTTGCAAGGACGCTTCGCCGTGTCGTCCGAACCGGCTTCGCGGCGACAACAGCGCTCCTGATCGGCCTGACCGACGGCGGCGCCAGGGCCGAACCGGCGGCCGCCGCCGCGGTCGCCCTCGTCGTCTCCGTCGACGTGTCGCAATCGGTCGATGACAGCCGCTTCGTTCTGCAGATGGAGGGCATCGCCGAGGCTCTGGAAGATCCGGGCGTGATCGCGGCGATGACCGGCCATCCCGGCGGCACGCTCTTCGCCATGGTCACCTGGGCCGACCGCGCGGGCCTCGCCGTGGGCTGGCGGCGGATCGCCAGCCGTGCCGACGCGTTCGCAGCCGCGGCCCAGGTCCGTGTCACGCCCCGGCAATCGGGGGAGTTCACCTGTCTCGGCCAGATGTTCCGCACCGTGACCGCAAGCGTCCTTCCGGTAATGCCGGTTCCGGCGGAGCGGATCGTTGTCGACGTCTCGGGCGACGGCATCGACAATTGTACCGATCCCGAGAATCTCGAAACGGAGCGGACGGCGCTTCTGGCGGCCGGTGCCACGATCAACGGCCTGCCGATCCTGGTCCCGGGCGAGAACGACGTCGTCGGCGCCGGCGCCTACCGTGCTCCGGGCTACGGACTGCGCGCCACGCCGCTCCCGCAGGAGCGCACGGATCTGACGCAGTGGTACAGGTCCCACGTCGTGGCCGGTCCCGGCGCCTTTCTCCTGAAAGCAGCGGGCTACGGCGACTTCTCGCGGGCCCTGCGGCGGAAGTTCGTGATCGAAGTTAGCGGCCTCGCGCCGGGTCGCCGCGACGAGTGACACCACCAGGGCCGATGGGCACGTTGGACGCTTCGCAACGCCCGCTTCGGCCGCGGCAGCGTCGTGCTGGCGCGGGCCGGGCTGGCGCAGCCGCGGCGGGCCTGGGCGACGAAGTTTGCGATGCGAACGCCGCGCTACACCATGCAGGTCGACGAGCTACCGATTGCTTCGGCTGATGCGTTCTGACCTTCACTGTCCCCCAGGGCGGCCCGTCAGTACATCGGCGTGCCGCCGGCGACGGGCACGAGCGCACCCGACATGTAGCTGCCCTCGCGCGAGGCGAGCAACATGTAGGCATGAGCAAGCTCCGCCGGCTGCCCGGCTCGGCCGAGGGGCGTAGCGGCCCCAAGTTTCTCGATCTGCTCCGGACTTTTCCCGATCGGCTGGATCGGCGTCTAGACCGGGCCGGGCGCCATACAGGGCGACGAAGGCGGTGGCCATCTCGCTCGTACTCGATGTGCGTGACGAGTTTACCAGTGCCCTCCGTCCAGTTGGTGCGCCGCCACTCCGCGTAGCGCTCGAGACCGGCCTCTGTGACCGCGTCGATGGATTTGTCGCCGAAGTAGCCCACGAAGTCGCGGCGAATGACGGCGAGCTCGCTCTTGCCCTGATCCGCCCGGCACTCGCCCCGCTCCACCTCCCGGAGGATCTGAGCGATATACGCTTCGTCCACGCTCTCGATGTCGTGTGGCCTGCTGCCGGTTTGTTGGACACCGTCCTAAGCTAATTGGGTTCGGTTTTCGAACTCGACGGGGCTGAGGTAGCCCAAGGTCGAGTGCCGCCGCGCCAGGTTGTAGAAGCGCTCGATGGAATCG